>OIWT01000092.1_pt1 | contig 123715 bp, 98 predicted proteins | sample 1587701 | NCBI WGS metagenome assembly OIWT01 (sample SAMEA3888904, study PRJEB22519) | human gut metagenome | biome: human gut; feature: human-associated habitat; material: faeces | place: Denmark | collected 2009
TTTTTTCGTGTTATTTAGAGTGTGGCATAAAAAAACTAATTAGCCAAGGCGCAGGATTTGACGTTTACGATTGATAATCACGCTTTAATAGAAAATATAGTATTTTTTTGGAATAATAATTCACACTATATTTTTTTTGCTGATCCGTTGTTGCTTTTTCAAAATAATGAAATCCCTTGTTTAAATTGTATAAGGCTTTTGAAGTGTCTGTATTATCCAACAAATAAATGTTGGCAAGATCAAAGTAATTTTCAAATTGTATATCCCAAAAGTGATTTTTATGGGCTGCTATAACTGAAGAACTCCAATTTGCCAAATATTTACGGGGATTATTTGTAAGCTTCCCACATACAAAGATTCTATTATCCAAATATGCTTTTGCATATGTACATCCTCTTATTAGCTCTGGAGAACGTTTTGGGCTCTGCTCTAATTGCATATAATATCTTCTATAAATCATCAAGCAGTCTGATACCTTAGTTAAACGAATTTTATTTTCACCCAGATGTATAATAAAAGAAAAGTATAATCTCATAGCGTCATCTGCATTTCTTGGAATACCTTCTAGATGTGCGTAAGCTAATTCAAACAACGCCTCTGCCTGTACTTCACTTACATGATCACGAACATACTTGCAACATACGCATATATAATTCATAAATTCTGTAGTAGAAAATTCATTTTTAAAATTTATTAAGTTATCTACAAGATAAAAATAAAATTTGTAAATAAACTTACTAGGTATATGCATTCGTTCTCTGTTGGCATAGATAGAAAGCAATTCCTCTTTTGAAACATTTGCAGAAAACAATTTACATAATACATATTGTCCATACTGTCCCTTTAAAGAATGCTCATATATATCAGAATGTTTTAAAATAAGTGAAATAGCATGTTCCATTAAATTCGGATATATTTTTTCACATATAGTCTTTTCTACAAGATCATGTTCGAATTCATATACATTTTCTGGAAAGGTCTCACTCCTTTTTAAAATATCACGCTTATGTAACTGTAAAATTGCATCTTTATTTAATTTAAAAAGATCTATTATGTTTTCAGATAAAGCATTAAAGAAATATGTACAGGATAGGATATCTTTAAAATCCTTATCCCATTTTGAATATACGGATTGCATATGTTCAAAGTTACTACAAAATACCCCCTCATATTCGCATGGTATGTTCTGTAGCACTTTTTGCAAGCGTAGTGCATCTGTTATAATTCCTTTATTATTTTCTAATTGAATACATTCTTCCTGTAGTAATCTTCCGGCAACTAACTCTATGTATTTCGGTTTTAAAGAGCTTTTTTTCAAAACTTCTTTTAAATACTTATAATTTAATGGATATTCATCCAAACATAACAATGTTTTTAAGTAGGTAATTGCCTGCTCTTCTTTGGTAAAACCTGTAATGTTTTCAAATAAGATGCCTGCGTTATCATTTGCCCCAACTATTGTCCGAAACGAGCTTGCAAAGTCTAGATATTTTTTATCATACACGAGAGCTGTATTTAAAGATATTAAAAGAGCAAACGAATTTTTTCGTTTCATATGGGTTCCCATAAATTGAATCATTTTTGTTATAAAGGTAATGATCTCAGGTGAGTACGATTGCAAATTATCAACAATAATAGCATATTTATTTCTGCACATTTCAGAAAATATTATTTCGTAGTATTCTTCTAAATTATCAACAACTTCTTCTTTTCGTAATAGTCGTAGAAAACTAATAATTTTATTTTTTAAAGGTTCGTCACAATTTGGCAATACAATATCATCCATCTCGCAGAAAATAGTCGAAGCCAAATCTTTCTCCAAACTAAATACCTGAAAAGAAATTTCAAAAACAACATCTTTCCATGAAGCTTCGCTATCAAATCCAATAAAATTAATTATATTAAATTGGTTTTTGATAAGTTTGATTTTGCACTCCTCTAAGATTCTGGTTTTTCCAGTACCACCAGTTCCGTATGCTAACAGCATACATAACTTTTTCTTACATTCCTGTCCAAAGTTATATATAATGTCTTCGTAATGTTTTCCGATAAGGACAACTTTTTTATTCCAATGGCATACATACTTTTTATTCTGTATATTTTCCTCATGATGTAAAGTTCCATTTTGCTCATAAGTTACCAATACTTGCGGTAGAGCTATACCATCACCTTCTTTTTGAGCTAACACACTACATTTAACTAATCGTATCTGATTAGGTTTTAATGTCACTTCATTTGACCACTCATCTAATGGCATATTGGAATCCTTATTTAGGAAAACAAAATATGAATTACATGGATTATCTGCGATAGTTATCTTTACATCTAATTCTGTATCCTGATATCGATTAATTAAAATAACATTGAGATCATATATGCCTCCAACATGTAATTCCTTAATTTCATAATACTGATTATATGTACTTGGCCGAACTACAGATGCATTTATTTCATTAAAAAAAATGGTTTCTAGTTTTTCGAAATGCTTTACTGGATCATAATTTTTTTCCCTATACAAAAACTCCTTGTCATATAAAAAGATAATTTGTTCTAAAGCTTCGTCGTCATACAGAAAAATCTCTTTATCATACTTATTAGAATATTGAGCGATTCTCTTTTTTAAATTAGTATTTAAAGGGGAATAGCTAAAAAACATTAAATGACTGACTTGATTTATTTCAGCCAATATAAGAGTTGGGGCTAACTGGGTAAGTGCGATATTGGGGGTATAATTCTTACATTCTGCCCACCATACTTCATTGGCCTTATCGAGGGCCCAAAAATCCTTACTACCATCATGTGAAAGCCTCGTATTCTGAAAAAACAACTCTTCTTCATAAAACATCTGATCTAGCAGACATTCTACTACAACTTCAAATTGAATGCCTTGATTAGGATTTTTCGGCAACTGATCACGCACACTTTTGGGAGCTTCTTTCAAATGATCTGACAAATACGTATCCCAATCCTTTTTCTTGATATATTTCATCTATTATTCCTCTATCTATAACTGGTAAGATACTTCAATATCTGTTGGATAACTCTTTATTATTAATTGCTTAAGTAATAATATTATATAGTCTTATAGTTCCAATATCCATATCTTTGTCAAATTTGCACTGTTTTTTGTCATGTTTCACATAGTGTATACAATTATAGATTATTGGGCACTTCAAGTGTGAAATTATACAATCTGCCGAATTATTTTTCACTTACAAAAATCCAGACGCACCATAATAAATATTCCGCTATGGTGCGTCCTCAACATTATAGACCTTCAATTTCAATGACTCAATGAATATATTAATGATGAAAAATCTCTTTAACGTACAATTCTATAGCAAATCAGAACTTAAAAGTCACTTTCTTGCCACAATACAGATTTCCTTTGCATGTATGTCTGTCGCTGTTAATTCCTCTTCAAAATGACCTGACCTCACATATCTGCTTGTGAGGATTTCAAATCCTATTTCTTTTACCAGTTGCCGGATCTCTTTCATCCGGTATCGTTTATCACGAATAACATATTCTGCTGACAGATTACTATCATCATCAAACTGTTCTTTACGATATACCAGATCTGTTCTTGTATCAATCACTATATATTCCGGATCAAATATATTTCCTGTGATTTTCATAATCCGACTTGGGGGCAATTTTAATAGAGCATTCGGATTCTTCTGCAAATTAACCTTTCGATCCTGTGGAACAATATAATCTGTTAACTCCATATTCATGACAGATAGTATCATAATGCCGCCAACTTTCAGATTATCATATGCTGCCAGCAATATATCTCTATTATCTTTCTCCTCAGGAAATGAACCAATCACATCATACATACAAATAAGATTATCAACTTTCTCATTTCCCCTAAATTTTCTTACATCAGCGCACTCAAAGGAACACTTTTCTTCCAATCCTTCCTGTACTTTACAATTATTCGCATAATCTATATGTTTCTGAGCAAAATCAATTCCATGAACTCTGTATCCCTTGCGGGCAAGCTCTATCGAATGCCGGCCGGTTCCGCAGCCAAAATCAAGAACTGTTCCCTGATTCAGATATTGCATCATAAAAGCAACCTCTTCAGGTGTTCCTTTAGCCCACCCATGCTCAACAATGTTCATCCGGCTATATGCCTCTTTTAGAATCTTTTCAGAAAACGCAACTGTCTTATCAAAATTTTCAATATATTTATCTAATTGTAAATCCTGATTCTGGAAGGTAAATGCCAACCATTCATACCCTGGCTTTAATTTACCCAAATACTCTTCACAGGAACCTTCCGATGCAAACTCAGAATTATCAACAAAGAATTTCGTATTTACCTGGGAAGAACAATTGGTCACATCATAAGAATCACCATTAACAAACGTGGTATCTGCACCAATCAGTTTAATAGCACGCAAATTCTTACGAATAACAACTGGTTTGCACTTACGGAATGTTGCACTCTCTAATGTCTTGACTGTACATGGATTTGCCGTGGCTAATCCCCACGCATAGTCATCCGAGAAACCCCAGATAGATCTTAATAGTGTACTTGCAATGCCCTTCTTTCGATGACTTCTATCAACCACTAATTGAAGCACCCAGGTCATCATGCCATAGCCTTCATATCTTTTACGAATGTAAAATGCCTGACCAACCAGTTTCCCTTCTATTTTAGCCAACGCTACATAAAATCCCGGTTTACAATAATTCTTCTTGTAATATCCGGCTCCCATTTTAATCTTTTCCCCCGGACGAACTGCTGATGTCTTACTATAATTTCCATAGGACGAGCTAAACAGATCTGCGCATTCCTTAATCTCTGTATCCGTCAGTCCTTCCGTTTTCATCCGGCTATATGAAACTTCTACATCAGCTTTGTCCTTTCTGGGACTTAGTATACTCCAGTTTATGATCATTCTTTACCTCTCTGATCTTCTATAAGCCATAGTCATTTCTGAAATAACACCTATTCGTCATCTTAAGAGTATCATAGCCTTAGTCATAAATCAACGTTCCTCATCCAAATACACCTCATCTTTCCTATAAAACCGTGCCACAACCTGATTAATCCATTCGTCCGGGTTATCCGTGATGTCTTCCCAGAATAGCAGCTGCGGTTTTGCGGTGAGAGGAGCTACCTGCACCTGTGCTGTATCAGACAGGTAAGCCTGCTGGCGCTGTTTCATCTCCATATCATAGGTTTTTGCCTCTCCGGAAATAAGAGACTTTACTGCAGTTACACTGACCAGATCCCTGGTATCATCCGCAAGCAGAGTATTTCCTGCAAAGAATGCTCCTAAGGCAAGAATGCAGCCGAAAAATATCCCTGCATACTCTCCCCCAACAGATTCTGAAGCCTCAGGCAAAGCCTGACGAATCATGCAGATCACAATATATTCCATAATGACACAGCTTAACAGCCAGAAGAAAAACCGTACATTCTGAATCCTTCCCGCACCAACAGCACCATATGCATAAAGTGTCGGTGCAAAGGTGGACGCAAACAAGGAATATTGAACTGCCAACGCAATCAAATATCCCCACATGGATTTCTTATGAACCGGCAGCAGTGAAGGAAGTCTCCATACAAACGGAATCAGAAAGACCAGACCAAGCAGCACCAGAGGCTGTGACCACTCGATCATATAATTGTATGCTTCATGATAGGAGTATAACACAGCCCTCACCGGAGACCAGGACTCAAATGCAGATTGCCGGACTGCATTTCCGGGTGCCATACAGTTCACCAAAAAGCCTGCCGCGGTTAACAAATACACAATCCCAACCTTCCAGACAGCTTTCCGCTTCCGTAAAACGGCTCCTAGAAGAAGTAAGAAACCTGTCTCCATAGCAAGCAATGCGGTAATATAATTGCCCCCTGCCAGAAATACCCCCAGAATGCATAAGACCGCAAGCTTTCCTGCCCTGCATTGATCTTTTTGCACCACTTCCATCAGCAGTGATGTCTCTATTAAAAACAGGGAATAAAATATAACATAATAAACAGAGCCGTTCCACCAGAAGAATCCCTCTACCGGTGATGGGAGAAGCTCTATACTAAGAAGCATAAGCACCAAGGCAATCAGATCTCCCGTGATCCTCTTTCCTCCAAGGATTGTTACCATCCTTCTGCAAAAGAATGAAGTGCCAAACAAAAGCAATCCCAGAACGATCACCGTTGTACAGCCGTAAAATTCTTCTCCCCAGACAGAAGGCTGCAGTGCAAAAAGAGCAACCGCACTGTAAGACCCCTGCCAGTTCAGGTAGGTATTCTTAATTTTCTCTCCTGCCGCCACAAACACCCGAAACAGATTATGGGTGTCCGTCCATGCCCATCTTGCAAGGCATCCATAAGAGTAATCATCTGCACTGCTGTGATTATATACGGCAATCCATAACAATGGAATTACACAGATGATCAGCGCAGCTATTAAAAGCCATCGCCAGAATGTCTCCTTCTTTATCATTTCCTTCATTCTCTTCTCCCGCTCTATTCGAAAATCATGCCATGGAAGCCTTTCATCTCTTCCTCCGATGAAAATGTGATGATTATTTTATCGACTTTCTGTCTGCCCTTTTTTATTACCTCAATATGTCTCTGGGTAAAATCATGACTCCAGTCTTCCTGATACTTCCAAAGAGAGTTTCCATCAACCATTACCTCTATTTCATGATACCCCTTGATCCGGTCATAATCAATTCCCATGGAATTGACATATCCGTTTATCTCCAACTCCAGGGAGCATGTACCTGTCTGTGTAAAATCTTCCGCTGCATAGTAGTGAAACGAGGAATTATCCCGCTGCTTCCCATAAATCCCGTCGATCACCTTCACCGCTTCCTCATAATATACTTTCTGCCCTTCATCATTCGGATGTGTTCCATCATCGCATAATTCATCATAGCTCCTGCCACTTTGATCAAAGGCTGCTATCGTATCCATTACATAAGCATGATATTGTTCACTTAATCTCTGTATGGTTTGTATTTTCGCTGTATACTCTCTCTGAGAGCTTTCCAGAATCGTAATAAGCTTGCAGGACGGCCATCTTTCTACAATTGTCTGTAGCAACTGTTCATAATACTCAGCAAAATCTGCTTCTGCATCATTCTCTCCAAAGCAGACCATAACCAGATCGTAGTTCTCCTTTTCGTCAAGCTGCATAACCCGGACATAGCCTGCGTAACTCGTATTGCCTCCCATGGAAACATTCGTAATCTGCAGATTCTTCCCATATGTCTCTTTCACATATGGAACCAAATACTTATACCACTTGAGAGACGGATCGCTGGCTCCTGCCCCTTCACTAATGGAATCTCCAACAATAAGTACGTGAAACTCCTCCTGTATATTTGCCCCGTTTCTCCTTCCGCTCAGCCATATTCCACATATTGCTGCACATATTACAATAATAATTTCCAAGACCACGGTTGTTTTTCTTTTCATGAAAGTACCCTTCTATACGTTCCCTTACTACCGCCGGATCAATACAACATAATCTCCAAACACCCTCTTATCATCTTCAGAAATGTTCATGTCATACCCTTAAAATATGCACCAATATGCAGTATCTCCTATAATAACAAGCTGCTCCTGCAGATTCAAATAGTTCCAATCTTTACCTTCAAAATATTGTTTATATACCATCTCATCCATTGGCGCTATTTCAAACCTGCGTTTCGTAATAGCCCAGACAAGGGAATTGGTTACTGTACCTAAACATCTCTCATTAATCTGACCGGATTTGTAACTGACTTCCTCATAATGATCCGGTGCATATGCATCGTCAATCACAGCTAGTCCGGTGACCTCAACCCCTGTTTCTTCTTCGTATTTTAATACCTCCTGATAGGCCATATTGACATAAACTTCATCCAATGTATTGCTTACAAACCGGTTTGACACAATAAACTGTGCAAACAATAATTGTACCACCAGATAAGCTGCGCATCCTATGGTCAATAGCCTTTTCATATCCTCACATGCAACCATATATGCAATTATTACCATTCCACCCTGAATTAAATAAAAACAAAACGACATTCTTGGCGGAAAGGAAAATTGGGACTGAACAACCGGTATTACATACAAAAGCAGATGACTTCCAATCCATACCATAAATATGAAAATCAGTTTATCCAATTCTTTCTTTCTGTAACATGCCGTTATAATAAATCCCCATATTGCTACTGTAAACATTAGTGGAATCCAGAAATCGGGAAATATTCCTGCGCTGCTTTGATATAGTTCCTTTAAGCTCGATATTACATGATTAACCTTTTCATGCATATCACCGACTCCCGCTGATTTTCCAAAGTCCGTAATAATACCAAGCTTAATAAGTACAATCACACTTAAGTAATTCAATCCTCCTAATCCCATAGGAAGAACAATCCCTACAAGCTCTGCTTTCACTGAATCCGGGGTTAGCTTGCCGTTATTTTCCAGACAGACATAAAATGCTATCATAACTGCTGCAAACACTACCGTATACTGATAGGTCATCACAGCTACACTAAGATATAAAAGCATGGGAATATATTTACGCCTTGCAAAGGCATCCACTCCAAATACAGCCATACAGTATCCAAACGCAAAATATATACAATATTCATTAAACATCAATAGTTCTGCGAATAACACATTAAGAAAAACAAGCTGAATGCCAATATAATATCCTGCCTTTTTCCATAAGTCTTCGGGACTCCACTGCTCAAAAATCCTGCCGGCCTTTGTCATTGCCAGTGCAAAAAGCAAAAAAGTCAGCAACATGGATATACTGATATTACTAGTAGTTCTCAGACCAAATTTGAGAAGCATATAATCGCCCAACGAAATCATATATCGTCCGGCCTCAATATTAGTTCTTACATCTGCATCATCCACTACCATATGAAAAATGGTATCTGCATTATAGTTCGTCCGAAGCAGACCTCCCCAAAACACAATAAGCATCACCAGATGAATCATGTACATCTGCAAACCGTTAATTACCTCTTTTTTCTTCATCAAATGCACTCCCTTTATCATTTTAAATACTTATTGCAGGCATCAATCACCATCTGAATCTCTTCATCTTTCATTTCCGGGAAAAGAGGCAATGTTGCACAATGTGCTGCCAGATACTCTGCATTCGGGCAATCTCCCCGTTGATATCCAAGATTCCGATACGCTTCCTGCAAATGACACGGAACCGGATAGTGACGGTTGCACTCTATTCCCTTACTAAACATGTACTTAAGGAAATCTTCCGGATCCTCCACCGTAACCTCGAAAAGGTGAAATACCGGTTCTGTGTTATCCGGGTGCGTCTGCATTCTTATTCCCGGGTTTCTGATCTCCTCCATATAACGCTTCCCAATTTGCTGTCTTTTAGCCGTCCATTCCGTAAGGTGACGGAGGCCAACACTCAATACAGCCCCCTGTATACCTTCAAGACGATAATTATATCCAACCATCTTGTGATAATATCGTACTGCACAGCCTTGATTTTTCATTATTTCCACATAATCATTATATTCCTTCCGGGTGCAGGTCACACTTCCCCCTTCTCCAAAGGCATATAGATTCTTACCCGGATAAAAACTGAAACATCCAATATCACCAAGTGTTCCGACCATTTTTCCTTTATATCTGGCCCCATGAGCCTGTGCACAATCTTCTACTATGTACAAATGATACTTATCGGCTATAGCCTTCACCTGATCAAATTCAAAAGGCTGCCCGTATAAATGCACCCCAATAATGGCTTTTGTCCTTGACGTAATTTTTCCTTCAATAGAAAGTGGATCAATCTCCCAGGTATCATCCGTACAATCCACGAATACAGGCGTTGCTCCTGAATACGTCACCCCCCAGGCAGTCGCTATATAGGTGTTAGCCGGAACAATAACCTCATCCCCGTGTCCAATCCCTAATGCAGCCATCGCACAGTGAAGTGCACTGGTCCCGTTATTTACCCCCTGCACATATGGAACATGCAGAAATTCTGCGAACTCCCGGTCAAATTGATCTGCATATTTTCCGCCCGAAAAGGCTGTTTCTTCGCATACCTTTTCAATGGCCTGCATATATTCATCTTTATATTTCTGATAATCCCTGGACAAGTCAATTCTTTTTAACATTCCCCTTTTTCCTCTCCTGTTTAAATGCCTTTTTCAAACACCATATCCGTTTCAAATAATTGCAAATCGTTTTCCAGACTTTTACTGTTGTGTTATAATCCTCCTGCCATTCAACAGGCATGTCATATATATTCATATTCATTCTCTCAGCACGAAGTAAAAATTCAATGGTGTAAAACCAACCGTTATCATTACTGCAGACCTCAACCAGACGATCTGCAGCCTCTTTTCTAAGAAAAGTAAAACCACATACCGCGTCCGTAGCTTTCATTCCAAAATTAATTTTTAATAACCACACAAGTCCTGCCGATGTAAGCCTTCGATACCATTTTCTTCCCTTTGTGCAGGATTCTTTACTGAAACGGCTTCCGTTAACATAATCAAGCTCCTTATCAGTCTGGAACAATTTAATTGTCTTACCAAGATACTTTAAATCAGTAGAAAGATCAATATCCATATATCCCACAACTGTACACGTATTTCTCAATATCCCATTCCGGAAAGCAATGCCCACTCCCCGTTCCTCCAGGCGGATATAAGTCACTTCTGCATATTTTTCTTCCAAGGCCTTAGCTATTTCGGGAGTTTCATCGGTTGATCCGTTATCCAGAATAGTTACCTGATATGGTATATCAACATTTTCTTTCAGATAGGACATCGTTCTTTCTATACCGCTTTGTAAGCGTAAACGCTCATTCAATACAGGAAATAACAAATTTATTGAGCATACTTCTCGCATAATTTTACTCCGTTTTTGTTTTATGATTTTTCGTTTACAATTTTTCAATATCTGCAATCAGATATCTCTGATGCTTAAAGATCAACCCAAGTATTACAGATAAATACTTCAAAATAATGGTGAGCAGCATGAATACGCCAAAGAACCCCAGTGCCATAAAGCCCATTATTGAAACCCAGCCCTCAACAATCTTTGCATCACTGAAAAAATCGACCAGAATATAAATTCCTGTTCCCACAGTAACAGCAAGGAATACCCCGCTAATGATTGCTGATAACTGCTCCAATACATTCGTAAAATATATAAATGAGTCCAGAGCTAAGCCGGTACGCTCAGATGTAATTGCATGCTTTTTTAAGTGTTTCGAATAATTTATCCCCGAATAAACAATCGTTGTCGTTTTTAGCCCGCAATTCATATATACCGCTTTACGGTATGGAATATATTTTCCCAGAGAGCTTACACGATTGATTGCCCTTCTGGAGATAATCCGGAAAGTCTCCGGTCCTATCTTCTCGATTCCCCTGCGATTTTTATTAAATAACGCATAAAACAACCGGGAGGTAAAACGTCCCCGACAATTATTTCTTACTGCGACAATATCATATCCCTTAAGAATTTCATAATATGCATTTAATATCATTTCTTCAGGATAATCCACCCATATATCATCAAATTCATATACGAAATCGCCTATTGCCAGATCACGCCCTGCATTCATGGCGCTTTCCACCCCCTGAAAGTAACTCATATGAATAACGTTTACCATTATGCCTGCGTTTTTCTCCCGGAAATAATTATGAAGAATATCCATTGTATTATCTTCACATGCATCCTCTACACATACAAGTTCAAACTGCTCAAAATTGTTTTTACAGGATTCAACAACCACGTCCAGGAATCTCTCAAGATATGATGCTGCATTATGCATATATGCTACCACTGATACAAACTTCTTTTCCATTTTTTCCCTGCCTATAGTAAATAATTATCTAAATCATAAACGGTATTAATTTTTCCGGATAAAACGCTCACAAATGTCGGCTTTTTATTAAGAACCTTAATTGCTGTTGGTCTGGAATCATCGACCTCAGAACTCATTAAAATCGGTTTCATTGAAAACAACGACTTCACATATTCATAACCATACTCTGATCTTAAATACTTATCTGCCAGATGTGACATATATGGCCACGCCGTTGCCGGTTTATGTTCACACTCATTGCAATTACAGAGTGTCTGTAAGGAACATGCTGTTCCCTGTTGGCATTGAAACATCGGAACATGCTCATAACAGGTCTTATGCGGAGTAAACGTAACGGAAGTTAATGAATGCAGCCCTGTTTTGCCAAACGGCATTATTGAAAAGAACGGACCATCCATAACTGTAATTCCACTATTTTGCAGCGTTGAGGATGGTTTACAAAGGATAATTTCGCATAATTCGTATTTAATGTCAAACTCATCGCTTCTCTTTCCCCCTGCCTTTTGAATCATCTGATTCACAGATGCATATGTTGCATTTAATATAAAGGGAGCTTCATAGCTCTCTCCCGAATCCACCTCCACCACATAAGTATCATTACCGGCAAAAATGTCATGAATGCGGACATTATATAAGATCTCCACATTCACACAATCACTCAGTTCATTGACGTAATATTCCCTCAAGATTGCAGCATCATATGTATACTCCCAGGTCAGGAACGCTCCATCACACATCCCCTTCCTGAAATATCTGGAAGCTGCTACTTCCTCACATGGGATTCCGGCTGCCTTGCAAAATTCCTGAAACTGCCTTGCACCGGTCCAGGAAAAGGCGGTTGAAATTCCATATATTTGTTCAAAGCTTTCATAAATACAAAATTTATAATCCTCACAAAATCGTTTAAAATACCCTGCCGACTTTAAAGCTGTGGTAAGGCTTCTCGGATAATGATAGCCCATATGCACTCTGGCCTGATTAATATATGTAGCCCGTCCCAAGGGGCTGCTGTCAAATTCAAGTATGCATACCCGCTGTCCCTGCATTGCGCACAGTCTTGCAGCATACATGCCATATAGTCCTGCTCCTAATATAATTTTATCAAACCGCTTCACCGTATTCTCCCCCAGATAACTCTGCCAAAAGTTTTATTTACTTTTTACAAAAGATAATTACTTTCCAATTTTAGTCAGTTCACCAGAATATTTTATACTTAACAAAGTTAGCGTAAAAGTATTCTATATGTGTTCCATTCATCAACCAAAGCTATATATCTTCATTCTTGTATAAAATAGACCATTTACAGACCACCAAATTATCCATCGTTTATTAATAAAATATTTCCCTTTCAAACTGATATACAACGTTCATACTTTCATCATCTAATTTTTTTCTAATAATATCAACCCAAAAACTTTGTAGAAAAATAGAAATATTATGCCTTGTATTCCGGGATACCATCTGGCGCAGTACATCTCTCACCTTGGGATTTATGTCTTTGATGATATAGTATTCAAATAAAGCGGACTGCCATAATGGCAAAAACATTTCCCACTCTTTCACTTTCACACCATCCGTATAATTAACAAGCAAATCACAAAAATTCGAAGAAATAGCACATATAGTCCGTTTTTTTTCTATTTGATCATTAAACGCAACTGCCCTGCAAAATGCCACTATATCTAAAAATGAATGAACATATTTATGGTATCTGGAACGATTAAACATCTGCGCAGTTCCTACATACTTATATTTTTCCCCCCAACTTAAATAGTATCCCCATTCATCATAAGCATATCGAATTAAAATCTTATATAGGTAATCTCTATACCAATGTTTATACACAAACATAATAAAACTAAAGATAACCAAAAGCATTATTAATATATACGCTGCTAACAAATTGTCTTTTAACTTCCACATACCAATAAATGTACTAAGTACAAAGAACACCCTAATATACGGTTGTATCTTGTCATTCCATAATTGTTTATGTACCCCCATTAAATTAACATACTCAATAGAAAAACCTTTTCGAATCCTCTGAAAATTATATATATACTCACTAAAATAGGTTTCACAGTATCTAAGCAACTCATTTATAGGTATATTTACCATCAATCTTGGAGTATGATTATTCATATCCATTCTTATCCCAGAGCTAGATATTCTACCCAATTTATATTTATTATTATCCTCAATGACTTCTGATAGGGTTTCCATAAAAGCACAAGCTAATATTGCAAGGATTATATCGAACACCTCTCTATGCTCACTAATCACAACATGCTCATTCTGTGTTCCATAACCAACAGCACCTAAAGTTATCGCAAGTATCAATAACAAATATGGCCAAAATGAATTAATTTTTAGAGTTTTATTAATAATCCAATCTATTATTACAGGAAATAATGCCACAATAAAAACCCCAACGTACCATTTCATGAAAATTTCAATCCACAAATCAGGGAGCAATTGTATTAACGCATAAAATATTATTATTTTTACGAGTTTAATAGATAAGGCATCTAAAACTATTTCCCAACATCTTTTTTTACATTCGATAGATCTTTTTCTTGGTTGATTTATATCTTTCATAGCATATTCTCTAATTGAGGGCAGTAATAATACGCAAAAAACTATGTCTACCACCAACCATACCATACATAACATACCAAACAACATATTTATCTTTTCTCCAAAATATCAGTAGAACCCATTATTACGATCCTGCTTTCTCTTCCAATTAATTATTGCAAACGCTTTATAGGATCTTTCCACATTTAGTTGATTTCACAGCAACAATATCTTGTCTTATACCATTCAAATATATTTATAGCTTAGGAATATTAGAATTATCCAGTTTAACAAGCTCTGCTTCAACCTTTTCTTCATTCCTTGAATAAGTAATTCCATAAGATTCCTTTAATCAAGAAGTTGCACAAATTCTTCATTATTTATACGAGCTGCTAGTATTTTAAGTTTCACCGGAAATTCTCTTATTATACTTTTTATAATTGCTTCTGTAAGTCCTTTTATCATATAAAATCTGTTGCTTACCTGTACTACATCTGGATGGCATTTTTTAGAGGCATTAGTAAGCCTCAGCTAACTCAAAGCAAACAAAGTACATAGCCTGCGTAACTCGTGTTGCCTCCCATGGAAACATTCGTAATCCGCAGATCCTTCCCATCCGTCTCATTCACATATGGAACCAGATACTTATACCACTTGAGAGACGGATCGCTGGCTCCTGCCCCTTCACTAATGGAATCTCCAACAATAAGTACGTGAAACTCCTCCTGTATATTTGCCCCGTTTCTCCTTCCGCTCAGCCATATTCCACATATTGCTGCACATATTACAATAATAATTTCCAAGACCACGGTTGTTTTTCTTTTCATGAAAGTACCCTTCTATACGTTCCCTTACTACCGCCGGATCAATACAACATAATCTCCAAACACCCTCTTATCATATTCAGAAATATCCATGTCACATTCTGCCATCAGATTTTCTAACTTATCGGGATATCCCATATAGATCTCAGCCGCCGTGATTGGAATTTTATCCTCCTCTTCTTCATCAGCAATATAACAGTCCCCTGCATATCCCTCCTGTACCGCACCATTATAATTGATATTATATACGGAAGGAAGCTGATATTTATCCTGTAGGATCACAGATGCCGACACATCCATCTCATAGTCAATGTCCACTATTACTTTCGGATTTCCCCCTAAGGTTGTTCCTACAAACTCAATCATCGCCGTCGTGTTCTGTCCGTCCTCTGCATACTGACGCCCCCTATCCTCATCATCTACACCGTGAATCAAGGCAATCACCATTAAAGCTGCAAACATATGATAAGCAGGCTGCCATTTTGTTTCTTTACATATATGGAAAACAAATATCAGCCAGAATGCTGAAATAATACAGGTAGATGGTAACAGGTAACGCTCATACATGGTACTCTTGGCATGCAAAACATACTGTGCTGCCATAAGGTATGTAAGAAGCATCACAGGAAGCCATATTTGCCTCCAAAAGGAAAGTATTCTGCCTGTCCTTCGATATTCCCCGATCCACATAGGCAATATCAAAAAGACACTGCCATACAACGACCATTGCAAATACAGTCCAAACCTTCCAGTCGTAATATGATAAAATCCCTTCAGATAATCCAATATTCCATATGTCTGATCGATTCCCGCATAGCCATACTTGTTCGTCCCCACATACAATACAATGATCAACAGATCGATGATGAAAACAGCGTATGTGACCATCGTATAAACTGCTGCGTTTCGCAGACTGCGAATCAGATTTCGGATTGTTATTTCTGTTCCGTCTTTTTCCAGTCTCCAATATGCCAGTAGTACCGGAAAAGCCGGCAACATTAACAAAAAAGCTTCCTTAATTCCTCCCAGAAGTATGGTGGAAATAATACTTGTAGCCAATATTACCTTCGATGAGGTCTGTACATATTTCAGAAGTAACAATAGGGTTACCATTAATATCAGTGTACCCAGACATTCCTGTGGTCCCAAACGCCATAAAACGGCAGATTGTCCACCACCGATAAATACTGCAATAGAAAATCCAAAGGAAAGCCAGACAGGACATCTCCGCAGTCTGGCAAATATATAGCATAACCACAAGCTGGTTCCCGCAACAATTGTCTGAAAAATATGCCACGCCAGGTAGTTATCCTGGAAAAAATAGCATTCGGTAATGCGTACCAGATAGTAGGTAAAACGAAATCTGGAATGCAGATCAATCTGCATTCGTCTCAGCATGGTTCCCCAATACCCATATGGTACAAAATCCCTACTAAATGTATACATCTCATGATCGTCTACAAAATGATAACCGCTCTGCAGAATTCCTGTATATGCCATAAATAGAAATAATAATAGCATATAAGCTATATACGCTACTATTGTTTCTTTGCACGTTATTTCTTTATTCTTTTTATTTATACAAACATAACTTCCTGTTACAAGCAGGGCAAGAATGCCTGCTAAAGATATACCAGTCAACATAATAGCTACTTCCCTATTGTATAATTAACCCCATATAAAGAATACTTACACTTCCTGTATGTTTTTAACAACATACATCGTTCAAAATTGCATCTGCTATTCTTTTATATTTATCGTCAATATTACTAATATCAATGGAACATGCATCTGTCTTGCCCCACATTATCGTCTCAAACATACACAAAAGAATTTCCATGTCTGAATTATTTTTTGCTCTCTGCTTACAATAATTAACAATAATATCTCTGCAAGCCATACCATTATCTTTTTTATCATCAGCCATGTTAAAATATACATATATACTTTTGCACCAATTAATGAATATATAATATGGATTCTTTTGAGATGTCAATTTCCCAATATATTTAGTTTTCTCATTATTCAATTTAATTTCATAGGTGCAACATCCATACACAAACATAATACAGGTTATCTGAAATGTTTTCTGTAAAAAGAATATTGCCCAGACAATGGCAAAGCAAAGAACAAATATTGCGCCTACCCTACAAACTTGCCATGTACTAAATATTAATGAAGAATCACCATATATTAATTCAAATAATGGATGTAAGGCTTTAACATAAAAACCGCAAAAGAATAGAAGCCCTGCAGCAACAATTCCGGAGCTTCTATTCTTTAACTTCGTATACCGTGTACTCTCTGAATTTAAATTGCCATCATAACTAATTTGTTTTATATTTGATGTCCCCATCTTGGAACAGGCTCTTTGGAATTGAGTCAAAAACAGATCCATAGTTTTTTCAATATTATTCTTTTTCCATTCAAATAAATCTCGTCCATCCTTTTCGTACCATAACTGTTCATGTAAATGATAAAGTATTTTTTCTTCATTCTTCGTACTTAGCAATAATTGTAATATGTAAATAAACATGACCAATAAGTTCAAAGAATACATTACAATTCCGATACTCCATGCCTGTTTAATAAAAATCCCTATAATACACTGCAACAATATTATCACTAACAGAATTACTGATTTTTCAAGCATCTTAGATGTTGTTAACATATCATTGACTGGAATAACACTACCTCTACTATCATTGAACTGTGAAAATGTTGCAAACACTCCTAACAAAGCTATAAAGGAAGAAGCTTCAAACTTGAAAACGTTTACCACCAAACCATTCTCAAGCTCTTCAAAAAAGACACTCACATTCTTCATGAAAATTACTGCAATAAAAAAAAATATGAAATTAATAAATATAAGGTTTCCATCCCCAAAAATTACTGGTATCCTCTCTCCGTTTCTCTTGTTTTTTATACGCAGATAAAAACTCTCATTGACTTTCTCATCTAATCTTATATTATTTCCATAATTCCACATAATATATAAACATATAATTAATATAATCCCAAAGAGAATACCTTTAAAATATGTTATTTTAATCTGTGATAATATTTTGCTCACACAAAAAATTATTCTGTCTATATTATTCATTTGCATTTTCCTCTCGCTTCATACATTTGCAGCATTAAAAATGTGCAACATACTTAGAAGAACCATAATAGTATCTCTATTTTCAGAATTTCGCTTTCGCCGTATTATTCTTTTAGCTTTATATGCTGCATAACTACTTGATCGTTTTAAAACAACCAAGTTTTTCTTTGATTTTAGATAATTTTTTATATATACTGATGTATTTACTATAGTGAACAAAATAGCGATACAACAAAATATAACCCACCCTCGTTCCCAAAATCCGACTCTATCTTGAGGCTGATTATAAATTCCAATCAAAATAAATATTCCTAAAATTCCACTGATCCATTTTTCATCATATAATTTATCAATAACCTTTATCATATATTCAAAGGCTTTTTTAACAAATAAATTATCAATTATAGTCACCCTGAATCCTCTTATTAATTTATTTTCAAATTCCTCCTGCGCCTGTTTTTGCATATTTTGTATATCTTCAAGCGAAGACTGTGTTTTTATTTCACCTATCACATTGAAGAAGAATGGAATAAATTTTTGTGAAAAAGAATTTTTATCAGGGAAATTAGCCATTATGGAAAAACCAAGACATCTTACATTAGCTACCTCCCCAATAATATTTAATTCAGCCACAGTTTCTCTGGTTAACTCATTTATAAATGAGAATTCATCGCAATTTTCTTCAATCGTAGGACAATCTATATTAGGAATTCTGTAAAAGGATACTTCAGAATCTTTAAACTCACACGATCCATTCACTGAACAATAATATTTATTTGAATCATATATTTTATCATGACGTTGTGTATAAACGCAATAATTATCACTCGCAATCACATTTCCGCACACATTTACATTATGCGTAAGATTGCTATTTTCCAAATAATTATTAATAATCTGTATGGTTTCATCAATACATTTACTTCTTTTTATCTCTTCTGATGCCGTTTTCGCTAAATTCAATTCATATTCATCAAATTTTTTTAGTTCTGATCTATAAGTTCTTAAAAAGGGATGATTATTTAATAAATTATTCTCTAATCCATCCATAGTAAAATATGTAGTTTTAATTACATTGAACTGTAAATATTCTGTATCAGGGTTAACATAGTCCAGTTTCTTATGACTTATAGCACATAGGGATGGAATTACTCCGGAATAGATAACTGGCGTACTGGGATTAGTATACTTTTCATTAACTTTATCATACAGATCACACCACTTGTCTGTAAATAATTGTAATGATCCCGCATAAACCCGTTTATCCGAATAGTGTAACCCAACATTTTGATCTAGTTCACACAAACATACATCCGGAATGCGTCCCCATACACTAATACTTTTTCCTTGATTATCTATTTTGAGTTCTACATAAGGCGATAATATATTAAAAATTATATCTTTAAAACGATATAAACAATTAATACTTTGAAAATTTATCGTTGTTCTAAAAAAGCGACTACAATTCAATAGAATACGCCCCCACAATCCCATTCTAACTTCTTGATTGGTTGAGCTCAACTTTCCTAACAAAGAATCATTGTTTTGTATAAATTTAACGAAATTCTCTTCCGAACTGAATGGATTGTTGTTTTTATCTCCATCAAACATTCTTTCTTTAATATATTCTGTTCCATAACATGGTTTCAAACCATACATTACGCATTCCCTTTTTTCAAGATATCCATATATCTCAGCCTTCTTCCCCGGGGTTGTTATGTAATCAATATAATTCTTTGTTGTGGATAACGTCTTCACTTCATCCATAAGTTTTTTATTAAATTCATTTAATTCATCCTGCGTTTTAAAGGGATTGTTCAAGGGATTCCTCCATTTGATTATCATTTATTCAATAATTATTCCTTACTACAAGGGCATTTTGATCAAGCAACCTAAATCTACTCCCTTAGACAAATATATAAATTTATGCTACCATATCCATATATAAAATTAATGTAAAAGGGGCAATTTCATTATGAAAAATAACGCAGAAACTTCAACCAATTATATCATGCTGTTTTTCGTTGCAATTATTAATATCTTCATGGCTCTGTCATTAAACAGTTTTTCCTCATCTGACGCATTTCTGCCAGCCCTGTTTTTATACTTTATTTCAAATTTAGCAACCTTTTTAGAAAAAATTAACACCTATGAACATATTGCATCTGCTATATCAATTCTATTTTTATCAACTCTTAAAACTTCCGTATTTCCCATAAGCATCGCTCCCATTGACAGCAGAACAGCATAAATGGGAGTAACAATTGTGCCTACCACATCACAAGACATTTGCATTTCATGCTTATCACGCTCTAAAAAAAAATAAATAATCTTTTTTCTTAATTTCCTTTGGTGTTTTAAATTTCTTTTGTATATATTTCTCCCATTGAGAAAACGAATCAAAATTTTTATACCTTTTTTCCTTCTTGTTAGTTATTTTCTTCAGCCAAACTCTCTGTTTGTAAAAAATTTTTTTCTGTTCTTTTATCTTATTTAGCTTTCCAATATTTTTAAATGTTTTAAACTCAAACTTTAAGTCTATGTTGGGTATACACGACATATGCTTTCTCATTACTACGTCCTCGCATTTCATAACTAACTATTTTGGCACACTTTGAGCTATCTGTCCAAAGTTTTACAGTCACTATTTTGGAAGAACAGATCTATTAGAGTTGCCATCACAAACATTATTTTAAGATGCTCTTGACATAAGTCTTCTCCACAGTATATATATTCATGGTAAAATACCGATCTTGTGCAAACGCTCCATAACAAGTACCTTAACAATCTACTTCCAGTATTTTTACCAAATTCAGCAGAGAGTTCTTCCTCTGCCATGTAATGTTCAATCCGATGCGTTGGAAGATCTAAAAAGATCCTGTTCCCTTTTGTCTTTACCGGACGATGAGGGGAGTCTTCCAACTGTTCATGATGGTTCAGAAATATCTAGATCATAAGGAACTTGTCAACAGTATTCAGTTGTTCTTCTGTATATCTGACTGCCATAGGGAAGCTCCTTTTCTTACCGGATCCATTATAGCAGATACGCTACATTTCCGCTAGCCGGCGGCTGTTTCCCAAACTGCCTCCAACTCCAAATGTCTTTTTATTATTTCATCAACTTTTACAATAGGCAATATACTTGTCAAGTCTCATTGAATTCTAGTGTTATCTACTTATAAATAATACCTATCCGATTTTAAAATGAACTGCATCATTACCCTCATTGTACGAAGCAAGTCAATACACCATGCATGCCTCACACCATTTTCCTTAAGTGCCCGATGTCCTTCTTTTAATGACTGTATATAACTCTTTAATCCTGATGTGCTTGTCCCACCATAATACATCCGGATAATTACCTCCGGCAAATAAGCTAACCTGTTAGAAGAATCTTTCAAGAACCGAATCATAAACTCATAATCTGCTGATATTCTGTAATCGGTCTTGTACAATCCATATTTTTCATAGATTTCTCTCTTCAAAAACAAGGTCGGGTGTCCAGGCATCCATCCATAATACAAGCTTTTCTGAGGTCCCATTTTCCAATATCGTACAACCTTCTCATCTGTAGCATATATCAAGTCTGCATGAGCACCAATGCAGTTCGGATTTTGCTCAATTAATGCAGCCATTTTTGAAACTGCATCTGTCCTTACAAATTGATCATTAAAGAAAACAATAATGTCACCTGTTGCCAGTTGATATCCTTGATTCATGGCATCATAGATCCCCGAATCCGATTCTGTAATCCAGTGAACGGTATTCCTGCTTTCCGTCTGATATCGTTTGACAATATTTAATGTATTATCTGTTGATTTTCCGTCCTTAATATTTACCTCTATCAACGGATAGTCCTGTTTCTCAATACTTTCTAGTGTACTACTCAAATTTTCTTCACTATTATATGTTGTGAGTATAAGCGAAACCTTTTTCACAGCAATCCCTCATCTAAGATAACCCTTGGCTATATCTTTCCCGAATGTTTTTCACTTCGACTAATAATTACTCTATATACTCTTTCCACCACATTGCAAGATTGTATAAATACCATACTTGTGATGCATAATTTTGATTTTTGAGCATCTGTTTGATATATGAAATGTCCAATAGTCCCGTCTGTTCTGCAAAGTAGACAATTTCATTACTCATTTCCGTACCTAATCTTCCAAAAAACCAATCATAAACCGGCACACCAAATCCCTGCTTCTTTCTATCAATCAGCTCATCTGGTATGATACCTCTTACAGCCTTTTTTAATACCGTCTTACTAATATCATGCTCCGTTTTCTTTGATTGTGGTATGCTCATTGCCAGCTCTACAAACTTATGATCCAGAAATGGCACTCTGCACTCAAGGCTCACTCCCATACTCATCTTATCTACACGCATAAGTAACAACTCAGGCAGGCGATGATTCAAATCTGCGTATGACATCCAATTTAGATGCGATTTTTCCCAAGCTTTCTCTTTATATATATTATATGTTGATCTGATAGCCTCAAAAGATGTATAATCTCCAAGTCTTCTTCTATAATCTTCAGATATCATATGCTTTTTATCATACTCATAAAAAGCCTCTGCTCCACTCCAGAACACAGGTTGTTTTAACGTTGCTCTTCGCAAAAACTCCGTATATGCCTGACTTCCTTTTCCCAATCCATTAAGTATGTTTAATCCTGCCTTTTTTATTATCAATGGAACCGGTAAGTCATTGGCCATTTCGAGCTTAAGCATTGTTTTCCAACCTTGGTATCCCCAAAACAATTCATCTGAGCCTTCGCCAACTTGTGCAACAACAATTCCATTATCCCTTGCCAGTTTTGAAACATAATATACCGGGACACATACCGGATCCGCAATTGGCTCATCCTGTAATCGAACCATCTCAGGGACAAAATCAAACAAATCATCCTGCGTCAATAAACGTTCATAATATTCTGCTCCACAGAATTCTGCCATCTGTTTTGCATAATGATTTTCATTTTTATAGCTCTCATAATCCTGATCATAACCAATGCAAAATGTTTTTACCTTATTAGGATTATTCTCAGAGAATAAAGCTGCATTAGTTGATGAATCAATACCACCTGATAAAAACACGCCAACCGGGACATCTGCTTCTTTACGTAAATTAACAGCAGTCCTTAATTCGGAAATCAATGCTTCCGAAATAGTCTCATCATCAGCATTATACAATTCCGGATGTGTATGATCCCACACATCCCAATACTTCTCCTTGGACATAATTCCGTTCTCATCAAAACACAAGTATGTTGCCGGACGCAGTTTATAAATGTTTTCAAATAATGTTTCTTCACAAGGCGTTGTTAAAAAGGATAAATAATCATACAATGCCTTTTCATTAATTTTTGCTTTCTTTTTACGTACTTTTAAGATAGCTTTAATTTCAGAAGCAAATGTCAACACGCCATCCTCAATCAAGTAATATAATGGCTTAATACCGATCCGATCACGGATCAAATAGAACTTTCTTTTTCTACCGTCCCATAATGCAATTGCAAACATTCCTCTAAACTTCTGCAAACAATTCATTCCCCATTCTTCATAAGCATGAAGAATCATTTCCGTGTCAGAATGGTCTGTTTTCCACCGATGTCCGCCAATTTGTTCCAACTCTTTACGGATCTCCATATGATTATATATTTCACCATTAAAAGCTATTACAATACTTCCATCCTCATTTGTCATTGGCTGTCCAGCTGTTGGGGATAGATCTATAATGGATAACCTCCTATGACCTAATCCGCAGATATTTTCCTCGTGCATCCATATATTTCCCCCATCAGGTCCCCTTAAAACCATTTGTGCATTCATATCTTCGAGATACTTTGCATCAATTTTTCCTATATTTTTATCTGTCTTATAAAATCCACATATTCCGCACATTATAACTCCTTTATCAATTAAAAACTTCCATTATTCCAGATTTTCACGTTCTCATTTGGCTCTCCAAATAGTATAGATGTATATATATCGTTATAGGTTTCTCTATCCACAAAATGAAATCCATCAGCAAAAATATCTTGTCTGTAGCTTACTTCGTTTTGCCATTCCATATCGTAAAGAGGTGCATACTGTGAAAGGTAACTTTTATATTCCATTAATTGCGGTTCCAAATTTAATGGAGTGAGTACATATTCCCAGATTGACTCCTGCACACACGGAATTAATATTTTCACCTCTCCCCCATTATCCTTTGTAGTCTGAACGATATTTATAATATAATCCAACTGTTCATTTCCTATGGTATAATTTTCTGTCCCAGGATATATATTTCCTACCGCATAACGCACAAGATATTCTTGATATTTGGTATTTTTCTGAATTGCTTCCTTAACTTCTATAGAATCGTCTTCATCATTTAATATAGAATCCTTTATTCCCCATTCTTTAAGCATTTCATCCCATGCTTCCCGGACATAATCTAATGTGAACGGGTACTCCAAAGGATGCTCTGCTATATAAAAAACTTGCTCAGCAGATGGGCTGTTATTTCCAGCTCTTATTTGCCAAAAGCTGCTGTCCACCACAACCTTCTTAAGCATTCTTTGTTTATTTGCCCATTGATACATTTCCCATGTAAGGTTTAACCCTTGTCCTCCCGTAGACAAATTTGCATAATAATCTCCCGTCATATCCTGAATCAAACCCGTATCAAAATGATTCATACGCGAATCTCCCAGAATAATATTCTCCGATGGTTTACGCTGATATGCTCTTATTCTCGCCAAAGGAGTAGCCCAGCTTCCCGAAAAATCATCTTTTATTCCATAATAGTTGTATGGTTCATATGCTATGAATAATCCTAAATACAGAATAAGCGGAAACATTGCTATGAATAGCTTTACTACAAATTTTCTCATAATAAATCTCCTAAAATTGATTGTAAATAAACTGTGGCATTTCTGTTGAATCCCATAATATGCAAATAATTAAAATGCACACACACCAATATACCACCATTCTTAGCCCAACAGGACACTTATCAAAATAGGAGCGAATATCTATTTTCTTATTTGCTATGTAATCCAGAAAAAGTACCAAAATAATGCCCAAAACAACAAACACATATACTGTAGCCTGTTCTCTTATCCCCGTTTGCACCAGAAAGTTCTCCAGCCTTTCTTTTCCATGCCCGATATATAATGCCTGTCCCATCATTTTTATTGAATCTTTCAGGGAGCTTGCTCTGAAAATCAACCAGCCGACCATTACAAGAAAACATGTCACACCTGTTTGTATTCCTTCCGTTATTTTATTATCATAATTCTTCCTTTGTATCAATCTGCCCAGCAATTTATCCTTTATATCACCTGTAATCTGATATAATGCATGTACCACTCCCCAAAAAATAAACTTATAACTGCCTCCATGCCATATTCCGCTAATAATAAAGGTAATCAATATATTTCTCCATTTACTTAAAGTTCCCTTCTTACTTCCTCCCAGCGGAATATATATATAATCTCTTAACCATGAGCTCAATGATATGTGCCATCTGCGCCAAAAATCTTTTATGCTTCTTGCTAAATATGGTGCTTTGAAATTTTCCTGTACCTGAATTCCAAAGCATTGTGCTGTTCCTATTGCAATATCCATACATCCGGAAAAATCCATATATAACTGTATTCCATAGGAGAAAGTAGCTATCCATATGAAAAATCCATTATAAACCGTGTAGTTGTCAAAAACAACCTGAACAGGTATCGCCAATCTATCGGCTAATCCACGTTTTTTTATCAATCCCCATGCAATTCTTTTTAAGCCATCTGTTACCTGTTTATAACAAAACTCTTTATTCTGAAAGATATTAACGCCCAACTGTTCAAAACGCGAAATGGGACCAGATGTCATTAATGGGAAAAAAATAGTAAATAATAATAATTTAAGTGGATTTCTTTCCACGAGGGGCTGGCTCCCATTAGCCACGCTACGATATACATCAATTAGATAAGATAGAAGCTGTAATAAATAGAAGCTGACCGCCAGACTCGATACAACAACAACGGGTCGCAATTGATATGCTGAAAAATGATTCCATGTATTGGTTATCAACGTTGAATATTTCATAAATATTAACATACAAATATTTATTACCAACGTCATAATAAAAACTATTTTCCGTCCTTTATGATAGCGTGCAATATACATTGCAGCAAGATACACCGTTACAACATTAAACAACACCCATAAAAAAGTAAATGGAGCAGCATTCGTAAAATAGAACCATAAACTACAAATAAGCAAAATAATCCAACGAATTTTATCTGGCATCCACCAATATATAAAAATGGATAGCATCATAAATAATAAATAATATATTGAAACAATACCCATTAACATCACCCCACCAATATTTTTCCATAACCTCTAGTCACTTCATTCTGTATAAAGTGAGCCTGATAAGCCTTATTGCACTCATCTTGAATGATTATGCAATCATTTTTTATTATAAACTCTCTTCGATGAATAATATCTCCATAGCAGACCTCAACTTTTATCGAATTACTCCGCACATCTATTACCCTGCATTTACTTCTACTGTACATAGCAAATAAACCATTATATTCATTTTGCTCAATTCCGGTAAAAATAGTATTGTGAATATTAACGCTTCTAAATTTATTTCTTAATTCCGGACACGAAGTATACACATAAGTCCCGCTATCCTCAAATATGCATTCATCCCCTATAAATAACTCAAAGGAAAGCTTATCATTATGGGCATGACCACCATTTCCCTTTTGTCCGTTATCGGCAGCGTTTACACATAAATAAATATTCTTCCCTCTAAAAATATAAATGCCAAATTCATGATACAAAACCCATTTAGTCTCTTCCAAAAGATTACGATCATTTGCTGAAATTATATAACTAGATTCATATTGCAATTTTTCATCGTTCTTATCTGGTTTATTTACTGCTGCGCCTATCTGATTTCCTACATTTGTTTTGGTTCCAACAAGCTGATTAACGAGTGAGCTTTCCAATGGATATATTCTCTCAGCCTCTTGAAACTTTTCATTTTCAAACATACCTGCGACAGAGGAAATAAATGGCCTTGCATCATTCATGTTTTCGTCTAAATATGCATCGGATAATTGTTGAATTTTATAATTCTGCAAATTTGCATATTTTGCTACAGCCTGCTCTACAGTCAATAATTCTCCTGTAATGGATAATCTGAAAAATAATCCCGAATCATTATCTCCTATCTGCGTAAACATTCCATCCGGCCTGGTTATTGCATTACTAAATTCTCCAGATTTCTTAATAATTTCCAATGCTTCTTGATCTAGTCTGAGTTTTTCCCCATGTTTATTTAAGTATTTTATTACCGCCAGAGAATATACTGCCATTTCACCAGTCAAACGATGATACGCTGTTGAACCTTCCCCATTACTTCCTTCTCTGTAAAACTGCTTTACAATTTCTTTATTGATTTCGTTTGCTGCAAACCTCAACCACTTCTCACGCTTTTTACATTTAGGCAATATAGCACTACCATATAAAAGTCCCGCAATATCTGCAAAGTAGTGATTGGATGTCAGAAACTTGGACCATTCTAAATTATTCCGTATATGCTCACAATGTTCAAAAATGAAGCCACAAATAAATTCTTCAAATTCCTTTGAAAAAGTAACATTCTGACTCTTAAACATAGAATATGCCAATGCTACATTGGCTGTACGTATTCCAATGTCCATCGTACATACATAATTAACACCATATCTCGGTGGATTCGTAGCACTAAAGTCAATCAACTGATTGCAAAATTCACCCAAAATCTCCCGGTCTCTTTCCGGGAACATTCTGTACATCAAAGCCAATCTGGGCAAATGTTGCATTCTCCCCAATTCCCAGGGTACTTTAATATCGCCCCCCGGTTTATCTGCTACAACTTGTGGGCGATACCATTTTGAATTATCCCAGCGATATCCTGATATAAAATCCTTCTGCCAATCTATTGGTGTATAGTCATCAGACAACATACCCCATATTCTTTTTGATGTGTACAAATTACTTTTATTAATCAATTCATGCAAAAAAAGACCATTTTTATCCGTATGTATTACAGGAACTTCATATTTATACTGTTGAAAGCCTTTGGCATTATCTTCATAGTTAACCTTCGTCCAACCAGAACCCAATAAATCAAATTGATGATTTCTATACATTCGATAGAGTTCGTCTGCTTTTCTTATATCAATGCCATGGAAATCAAGTGTTGATGTATCTATATCAAGAGGTACCAACCCTAAGCCTGTCTCTGCATATCTTTTTCTTGTAGAAAATAGAATATCGTGATATTGTAAGAGCTTTAACTTAACTGCTTGAGTAAGTATTTGTATTATATAAGCTATATTCTCTATCTTTAATTTATCCCTATATTGTTTTATGTCTGATATCTTCACTTATCTCTCCATTATTTCAATAAGCTTATCAATTATTTTTTTCGTATGAATCTCCCATGTATAATGTTCACATACTTGCTTTCTTGCGTTAATTCCAAGTGTACAGCGTAATTCCTTATCCTCTACAAGTTTATTAAGCGCTTCTTCCAACTCTAAAACATTGCCTGGTTCTACCAGTAATGCCGTCCTGCCTTGTTCCAGGACTTCCTGCATCTGATCCATGCCAGATGCTACTACGGCCTTTCCCATTGCCATATATTCAAATAATTTAGTAGGTGAACCAAAGAATGGAGTTCCATCAGGATTAGGCACCGTTGGATTTACCAAGATATCGCATGCTGCTAAATATTCCGGTCCTTGTACCTGCGGAATTAATCCAGTCAATGTATATTGTGATGGCTCTAATTCCTGTAAGTTTTCCTTTACTTCAGATAACTTTAATCCATCTCCGATCATTAATAAATGAATATTCTTATTCCTTTTCACCACATTGACATATGCACTTGCAAGCAGTTCTGCACCATGCCAGGCACCAAAGGTTCCAATAAATCCAATCACAATAGCAGCTTCTTCAATTCCATATTTCTTACGAACTTTTCTCCCATCTATATCCGGCCTGTACTTATCCGGATCAACTCCATTGGGATTTACCATAATCTTGTCAGCTTGTATTCCCATCTCAACTAATTGCTCTTTTAATGGTCTGCTAACACATGTGATTAAGTCTGCTTTTTCAAATGTAAGACGTTCAATTTTTTTCGCCAAATCAACGTACCGCAACTGATTATTTCCCCAATGTTCTTCACACCATATTTCAGAACCATTATACTCTAAAACATATGGCAAATTATATTCAATTGCAGCTTTTACTCCTGCATAAATATCCAATCCACTACGTTGATATATAAAAGCTATTTCATCATTATCTATTATTTCCTTAATTATTGGATAGGTGACCAAATTTCCCATATAAGCAGAAACACCAGTTACATTTCTAAATGGTATTTTTTCTTTAATGATATATTTTTTAATATTCGCCTGAATAGTTGGTACATTGTCTGTCGATACAAAAATGGGTGATTTGCAGATTTTATTTAAATTATTTACCACACCGGCAATATGGCCTACCGATCCTCCGGCAACTAATCCCCATGTTAAGTCCAATCGTAAATACAATGGTTTTTTTTTAAGGCACAATCTACTCCTTTCTTGTTGTATAACCGCTAATTTATCTATTTCCTGTTGAATTTCATATATATGCTTTTTATACGTCAACTTATCTTTAAGATATTCATACGCCATACAGGTTAATCTGCATATACCTACTTTTCTTACTTTCCCATTTGCATTTATCCATTTGCACCGCCCAAATGTCATCAATCTGCAGATACATAATGATAAAAAAGGCGTAGGAAGATCATTAAAATCATTGCACCATAGTATTACATTTTGATATCTAAACATTTTTTTCAAAAAACTTTTGCTTTTCGCTAAATACACTAATTGTGCAAACTCTATAATTTCTGTCTTTTCATTCGATGGTTGTTGACATAACCGAATGTCATTTAAATAGACTTGTAATTTTCTCATGAATGATTCCTTCTATCTCTTTTGAAGCAGTGCAATTATACACCACCCTTTATACATCCCCTTCATAAATATACTTCCGACAAATCCAAATAAATTCCTAATTAATTCCATCGGATGCCTGCTAAACCATAATCGCGGCAAATATCCTCCCGGCACAATTTCCTTCACTTGCATATTACAGTTCTGTGCTATGTATTCCAATTCATCTACTGATATAGGATTAATATGACCATATTCCCGGTCAATATCATCAAATTGATGAAATCTGCCTGTCAAGAAAAATCTCACTCTGGAATACCATGAAGTAATATTCGGTGTAGAAACAATGACATACCCTTCTTTCCTAACCATGTTTTTTAACTGACGTACATAATTCCAAGGATTTTCAATGTGTTCTATCACTTCAATTCCCAAAACCAAATCATACTTATCACAATTTTTCTTTACAAATGTTTCTACAGTTTCGACATCATTAAAATCCAGACATATAAAATCAGTTTTGGCTTTAAAATCCTTTTGATCGATGTCTACTGAAGTTATACGGTAGCCCAAATCTGCCAATCTCTGTGATAATGCTCCCTCACCACAACCAAAGTCAAGTATTTCTGAATTAATTGGCAAATATTTCTTCACAAGTTCTGCTATTTGATCATGAAGTCCTAAGTCTGCTTTAATCCGTATTCCTTTATAGTATTGTATTTCCTTTGTTTCTAAGCAACTTACACTCCCGTATTTTTTCATGCTGTCTCCCTTTACTTCTTATATTTTGCAATCAGTAACATATTCCCACAGGTCTGATTTTTAAATTGAGCTACTCGCTTAATAATATATGACTTCCAAATGCGACAATCATCATATATAACTTCCAAATTATATTGATACTTTCTAAAAAATGTTTTCCATTGCCTATAGCTTTTTAGATTAATATGCGCTTGTTCATAATATATTTGCTCAACACTCTTTGTAAACACTTTTCTTGTCAGTAAATGATTAATCCCAAATATAAATCTTGAATAAAGATTTGAATCATTTTTTGCACATTCATTTAATGCATTTGGCGTATGCATCAATATTTCGCCAGATTCATTTAAAATACATTTGCATTTTTTCATAATTCTATCAAGTTCTCGATCACTAAGGTGTTCAATAACATCACTTAAAACTATATAGTCAAACTTCATTTCTGTTTCAAAATCGTTAATATCCATACAATAGAAAAATACATTTTCTTTGTGCTTTTTTTTTGTCAGTGAAACAGCTAGATCTATAGCCTCCTGACTAAAATCAACTCCAACATAACATCCATCCTTTCCCATTCCACTGGAAAGTGCTAACAATAGATTACCATTTCCGCACCCTATTTCTAAAATATTAACATTTTTCTTACCCATCCTTAATAGATACTCATATATATACTTGGTATAGATATGTATCTTGTATACATCATCAATTAAATATGCAACAGAATGTTCTTCAAGTTTCTTATTATATTCTGTATCATAAACCTCTTCCACGTCTGTTGAATCCAATCCTGGCTGTATCCTGCGCAAAAATTGTTCTATATATTTCCATCCATTTTGGGGTTGTATTTCGACTATTTTTTTTATTTGCTCTTTAGTTAAGACCATTGTTCGTTCCTCTTTCTTGTTAAATATATAAACAGTAACTATTCCATAATACAAAATTCCATCAATGAAGTGATTTGAATGCATTTTATAGCGTAGCGATAAAACACTGAATACTTACCTCTTTTCATAAATTAATATATGCTGCATACTTCTTGTCGATTTTTTTCCTTTAAATATAAACATCATGACGAAGTCTATGATATAATCTAATGAAATTGCAACTTCCTCCATATATTTTCGAGAAAAAAGAGCATTTTTTCTAACAAAACTGTATAAATGACCTTCTGTATAAATGTTTATCATTCCATTTTTTTCAAATTCATGATTCCATTGCTCAACACTCCAGCTATACACATGCGGCGCAGGATCATCCCATGTATTTTCTATCAGAATAGCCTTTCCACCTGGATTCAATTTCTTTCCTATCTGTGCAATTGCTTCTTTTTTCATTTCATAGGGTAAATGCAATAAAACCGTAATACTTGAAATGTAGTCAAACTTTTCTTCAAAACATGACAAATCCGTTATGCTTCCCACGCAACAGTCAAACCCTTTGCCTTTACATGCTGCAACCGCTTCATCAGAAAGGTCTATTCCCTTTACCTTTGCTCCCTTTCTGGCAAAATATAATAGCCATCTTCCTCTTCCACATCCCAGATCAAGTAAACTCTTACCTCTCATCTTTTCATTTTTTAATGCTCTTGATATTGCAAACTTTTGAATTCTATCAAAGAATCTGTTGAAGTGTTTTGATTTTCCAGGGAAACAAACTGCTTGAAAATCTTCTTTATATTTTTTATGAATATTCTCCCAATATTCCATATACTCATCATTTGATAACTTGTTCATTTTTTTCTCCTTTTATCGTAAAAAATATCACAATTACTATTATAACCACACAAATATAACTTATAACGCTTGCACTGGCAGCTCCTCTAATTCCATAATCAGGAATCCATAAATCATTAAGAACATAATTAATTACTATTCCAAAAATAGTAGCCAACGTACACCAGAAAGGTTTTCCTATATTTAATGTAATATACTGGCTGAATAATCTTCCCATAGACCATACAACTATTCCCGGAATCAAAATCTGAATACCTATTATTGCCTCAGAATATTCTTTACCATACAATACATGAATTAAATATGGTGCAAACATTCCCAATAAAACGCCCAAAAAGCCACTAATGCCTATTTGTATTAATATTGCCTTTTTCAAAATTCTTTTTGCAGTTTTCTCTTCATTGGATGCAATATGATACAAAGTAACTGCATTGATAATACCGTCAAGACTCCATAACATTTCTGCGAAGTTAACTGCAACAGAATAACAACCCACATACTTGTTACCCCAATAATAATTTAGAAAATTTTGGTCCATTTTAAATAGCAATGAATTGGCAAACGCACCAATATATATTGCAATTCCATATTTCATCACTTTTATCAGCAAAGCTAAATCGACTTTTGGTTTACTACTTTGCCGGATTATAAGATTACTGGAGCACGCTATATATATAATAATTCCAAATACATTAACTATTATCATATGGCCATAAGTAATACTCCCCATAAACGCCAGTATCACAACCATAACAAGCATAAATAAATTGATCAGCAATGAACTTTGATAGTTAAACTTCGGTTTGTTAATTCCTTGAATGATATTTCCACTAATTTGTCTATATAATAGTAATGGTGCCAGACAGAATGCTAAAATAATCCATTTTGTACTTAATCCTTCAAATAGCGGTTCTATACTTCTATGAAACAATACCCCGGCAAAAAATATGATTAACCCCATTATTCCGCAAAAGAATAAACTGGTTCCATGTATCAGTTCAATTTTAATTTTTTGATTTGTCTGATAATATAAAAAACCTGTACCAACACCTATAATTCCAAATTCGACAATGTAATTTGTCAACAGGAGAAACAAATCAACCTTCCCTTTATCTTCCGGTCCAAGTGTTCTGGCAATAATTATGCTGGATATAAAACCAATTATTGTAGTCACTATTTGTAACACTAACATTTTAGAAGCATTTTGAATCATTTCGCTACTTAATATCTTTTTAATTCTTTTATTCACGCATTGCTCCATCTATTATTTCTTTTATCAATTCAAAGTTTTTTTTCGCTTTATCCTCATAAAACTCTTTCCACTTATTTATTTCAATACTGCACTTTCCGCCAAGTATCTGATCCAAATTTTCTTTCAATACACCTACATCTCCCGGATCATACAAAAGCATCCCCCTGGTTTCTCCCACATTAGTTGCAATTACCGGAGTTCCTGCCAGAATAGCCTCCACCCTTGAAATTCCATAGCTTTCGTGAAAAACCCCCCTGATAAATACCGTTGACCGGGCTAAAAGTGATATCGTTGTATCGTTGTCCAAGCCCTGTCCTATATAGGATACATTTCTCATTTTTCTATATTCGTCCGCTCTTTTGAGATATTCCTGGCTTTTTTCTGCAAAACTTCCGTCTATTAATATTATCCCAATCCTATCCCTATATTGTGATTGTTCAACAGCCTTGACAATGTCCTGAAAACCATACTCCTTATTGCATGTTCCTATCGAGGTCACAATATAATCATAAGATTCAATAAATTTATCTATTTCACCATCTAATTTTTTATTTTCGATTTTTTGTGGGAGAATACTATCAATTACAATAATGTCTCCCTTATATCCAATTTCCTCTAAGAGCCAATTTTTTAGCTCATTACTTACTACTATGATTTTATACATTTTTCTTACAGAATTAACTATCATCATTTTTTCCCTGTAAGAAAACGATTTATATCTAACAGGTAATGTTCCATCATGGAATACTTTTATCCATTTCCAGTTTTTAATTTTTAATATAATATTCCACACTCTTGCTTTATTAATTTCAGGATATTCAAGAAACATATTACATGAATCTATTATGCAGCTCTCTGCATCAATTTTTATTAATTGACAACCATACTGTATTATTTCATCCTTTAGATTTATCATTCCTTCATATGACTTTGATGAACTAATCAACATCTTATGTTTCATATGCTGCTCGGCTAAACATCTATGTAAATTCTTCACAAAAATAGCAACACCACCATAAGGCGGGGGATAACTTCCAATTAACCACAACTTATCCATATTCTTCTCTATATAATTGAACTTTGTATTTTAAATACAAAGTTCAATTACTTGCTCCTATAATACTTATCTTAGTTGCCTGTTCTAACTGCCATAACGGAATAGGATATCCATCACCACTCTTCATAGAGTCATAAAATGCAAGTAACTCTTCATACTGTCCCTTGTCTGAAATTGAAGATTTAAGTTCATTGACTTTTACCCCATAAGCCTGTATCGACTTATAGTCATCAATTACAATAATGGAGCCGTCTACAATAATCTGGCATACCTCTTTACTGCATTCCTTATTTCCCTGCCCCGTATATGTCAGAGTACAAATGGATCCATCTTCATATTTAACCGTGATCACACAATTGTCAGATGCACTTACATGATCCGTTTTGGGCGTAATTTTATCAACAGATACACTTTCGGCCTTACTTTCAGTAAAGAAATTAAACAGGTCAAAGATGTGACATCCCTCCCCAATGATTCTTCCACCGCCTTCTTCTGTCTGAGTCCAATGATCTAAAGGAATATATCCTGCATTCATCACATAATTAATTATCATAGGATTTTTTCTGTTGACAACTACCTTTTTTGCTTCCTGAGCATACTTGGAAAAGCGGCGGTTAAATCCAACCAAAAACGGAACTCCCGTCTCTTTTGCCGTCTTTATGACAAGTTCGGTCTCTTCCTCTGTTATCGCCATTGGTTTTTCTACGAATACAGCTTTTCCTGCCTTCATCGCCCTCACAATCATTTGCGCATGCAAATTGTGTCTTGTGCAGATCATAACCATATCTACATTTTTATCATCCAAGATCTGTTGATAATCTGTTGTGGAATACCTGGCATTATTAGCTACTGCCACTGACTGGGCGTTAGAACCAGTACGGGACTGTACCGCATATATCTCATATTTATCTTTCATTCTCTTCAGATTTGGGATATGCATACCCTTAGCAAATCCCCCAACTCCGCATAAAGCTACCTTTACTTTTCCTTCTGGCATTTTATATCCGTTAGGATTATTCACAATGGTGCTCTCTGCGTTATCTATTTCCTCACTTTCATCATACTGGATCAGCACCGCCAATGGTCTGTTATCCGAATTTTTAAGTGAAGCATATGCCTTATCTGCCTGTTCTGCCGGATAAACCGCTTCTACAATATCTGTAATATCAACCCTTCTGTTTGCTATTAATTGCAGATAACTTTCCAGATTTCTCTTCTCGGTAAATCTAACATATCCATATGGATAGTCTACACCCTTTTCTTCATAATTACTATCATACCGGCCGGGACCATAAGATGTTGAAATCATAAAATCCAGTTCTTTGCGATACATGTCTTCCCGTTTCAGATTCATTCCTGCAACGCCTACCAGAACGACCTTGCCTTTTCGTCTGCACATCTGGAATGCCTGGGATAACAAATCATTGGACTTGGTTGCCGCAGTTACAATGACACTATCTGCACCATATCCACCTGTAATGTTATTTACTTCTTTTACAACATCCGATTTCGCGTCAATCGCATAATTTGCGCCATTTTTCTTTGCAATTTCCAATCTTCTCTCATCAATATCTGTAACAATAACATTTGCTCCTGATGCCACTGCAAATCTACATGCAAGCTGACCTAATATTCCCATCCCCGTAATAACTACATTCTCACCAAGTTTAATATCAGCCCTTCTAATTCCTTGCATGGCAATGCATCCCAGTGCTGCTGTAGAGGCATGCTCCATGGATACATTATCCGGAACCTTAGCAACAAGATTTTTGGGTGCGACAATATAGCCGGCATGATTCGCGTATCCAACTCCCATACATGCAACTCTATCACCTGGCTGAAAAATATCTGTTCCGCTCTCTACAACAACACCAGATGCTGAATACCCCATTGGACTTCCCAATTCATACTTTCCCTGAATTGTATCCCATGTATCTTTAATTCCTCTCTCTTTTAGCATATTCAATCCCAGTGTAACATACTCCGGATGTTCCATTGCCAGTTTAATCAGAGAACTCCCCGAGCTTTCTACTCCTGACATTTCCGTTCCTGCTGATATACAGGAAAAAGCTGTTTTAACTAAAACCATATCTTTTTCAGTAACTGGTCTTGCTACATCTGCGGTATAAATATTTCCCTTTTTTAATAAAATCTGTTTCATTTCATCACCCTTTGTAACTATTATAGTCTATATAAGTGTTCCGTTTCTACACAATGTCTTGTGTCATACACAACCAAATCATTAATCTTGCTAATATTCTCTTTCAGATGAGAATGTCCAACCATGATTACTATAAGTTTAAGCCCTTTAAGGAATTTATCAAAATCATGATACTGATTCTCTACTAATGTCTTATCTACCATCGGATCATAAAACCTTGCTCCAAATGCAAGATGCTTTTCCATGCATTCTATCAATTGCAGAGTAGGACTTTCTCTTGTATCATCAACATCCTCTTTATAAGTAAGACCATAGAATCCAACTTCTGCCAAGTCCCTAATACCATTCTCTTTCATAATTTCACTAATACGCTTCAACACATATTCAGGCATTTCATCATTAATCAATCTGGCCTGTCTGATAATATTTACAATATCCGGATAGTCACCAACCAAAAACCACGGATCTACCGATATACAATGTCCTCCGACACCGGGCCCCGGCGTCAAAATATTCACTCTTGGATGCATATTGGCAACCTTAATGATTTCATACACATCCATTCCCGCTCTGTTGCACATCTTAGCCAGTTCATTTGCAAAAGCAATATTAATATCACGATATGTATTTTCTACAACTTTAGCCATCTCTGCCGTCTTTATATCGGTAAAAACAATGTTACCTTTACAAAATGAACTATAAACTTCTTTCAATGTTTCAGCAACACTTATCTCATCTGCGCCAATGGTTCGACTATTATGTTCTAATTCATACAACATGTTTCCCGGAATAATGCGCTCAGGAACATGAGCAATATGTATATCTTCCCCTAAAACATGTCCACTTTCAACAATTAATGGCCGGACAAATTTGTCAATAGTCCCAGGAGATATTGTTGACTCAATTGCCATAATAGCTCCCTTAGGTGCTACTTCCAATACATCTCGTACGGCTCCGATTACATACTTAGGCTCAATTTGTTTTGTGATCTTCAAATACGGAGTTGGCACTGCAATAATATATACATCTGCTTCTACACACTTATCCGAAATGGTCATATTCCCAGACTCACGTGCCTTTATAAACAGCTCATCCATTCCATCCTCTTTAAATGTCATCTTTCCATCATTTAAAGAGTTTACAATTTCACTATTTTTATCCACACCAATCACCTGTACACCAGATGCTGCAAGGCTCATCGCTGTTGGAAGTCCAATATACCCCAATCCTACTACACATACTTTCATTTTCAAATCCTTCTTTCTTTTAAATTTCAATTTATCACATCAAAGCATCATTCTACTTCTAAAGAAATACGCTACATACTGCTAAGCCTCTTCTTTAAAATAATCAATAACCGGCTTCATTGCGTATACCATATCACAATATTTTACTGCATACTGCCGGATTTCATAAATAATATCCTTTTCTTTCTTTTGGTACACTTTATCAAAAAAGATCACTAGCTCGTTTATGTCTATACTGGTATCATTATTGGGAAATTCATAGTAATATTTAAAATCACCTGTCTGCATAATATCCACAGGGCATCCCGTAATAACGGGAAGTCCTTTTGCCATATATTCCCTGACCTTCAAAGAATTAGCCGTCTTATAGCCTATTTTATACATACCTAATGACGCTATGGCAATATTACACATATTATAAATATCATCCAATTCTCTGCCTGTCTTCTCACCATAAAAAATAACATTCCCCTGAAGATGATACTTATTGCACATTTCTATATATCGCATAAGTTCATTGCCCGGTGCCTTTTTTCCTCCTACAAAGTGAATTTCTATTCTTCTGCTGCCTCCATTTTGGTAATATTGATGCAGGCCTTCTATCAATCTTTCATAACCGTGAAAATTACACATGGCAGCAACCGCAATCATCTTAATGACATCTGTTCCACATTTCTCTTTAACGGAAATACTATCAACATCAATTCCATTTACAAATTGAATCGCTGGTATTCCGTATACCACATCCTCAGGCTTTAGCAATGCTATTCGATCCACATACTTCTTATAATATTTCCTTGCCAATACATCCTTTAAGAGTATAGGAAAGTATATAATTTTATAAAAAAGTGATGTTGTCATATACCATGTAGTAGGATAATCCGCAAGTTCCATGACAATCCTGGCCTTTGGATTATTCTCTTTCAATTTTTTAATAAAGCGGGAAAAATAACGATCTCCTGCCAGGAAACGAATATAAAACACGTCAGCATCTTTATATTTTTCCTGATATGTGTGCTTCGAATAGACATAGGTAAAGGGCAGTCTGCATACAATCTGCCGTAATATAAAATTACCTCTTATTTTTCCCTCTAATTCAAAAGGGCTTTCAACCAATTCCAAATCAATTCCGCATTTTTGAAAGGCTTTTATCTGCCCTAAAACTTTTTTTCTTGGTCCCACTCCGCTTTTATCTATCTGTGAAAAGTAGTAGCCTCTTTTTTTATCATTCTCCACAAACATTACCCCTTAGCAAAACCTGCACTATTCTTTCAGATGCTTTACCATCCCCATAAGGATTAACAGCATGGCTCATCTTATCGTATGCTTCTTTATTATCAACCAATTCTTTAAAAGCCCGGTATACTCCTTCTTCTGTCGTACCCACAAGTCTTAATGTTCCGGCTTCGATACCTTCCGGTCTCTCCGTTGTATCCCTCATAACCAATACCGGTTTTCCAAGTGCCGGCGCTTCCTCCTGAATACCTCCACTATCCGTTAAAATCAAATAACTTCTTTCCATAAAATTATGGAAATCCAAGACATCCAGTGGCTCTATAATACGTATTCTGTTCTCCCCCTCTAATTCTTCCTGAGCAATCTGACGAACAACAGGGTTCATATGAATAGGATAAATAATTTTAATATCAGCATGTTCTTCACAGATTCTTCTAATTGCCCGGAACATATTACGCATAGGTTGTCCCAGATTTTCTCTTCTATGAGCCGTTAAAAGAATCAATCTTGAATCTTTTGCCCATTCTAAATGTTCATTATGATAGTCTTCCTGAATTGTCGTTGCTAATGCATCTATAACTGTATTCCCTGTTACAAATACATCTTCATTGTGCTTTCCCTCTTTAATTAAATTATTTTTCGCCATCTCTGTAGGTGCGAAATAATACTTAGTAATCAAATCTATTGCCTGTCTGTTAAACTCTTCCGGAAATGGAGAGTTCATATTATATGTTCTAAGCCCAGCCTCTACATGACCAATGGGGATCTGAAGATAAAAACAGGCTAATGCCGTTATAAAAGCAGTCGAGGTATCTCCATGAACTAAAACAATATCCGGTTTCTCTGTTTCCAACACCTCTTTCATCCTCATTAATACTGCCGTTGTCACATCAAATAAAGTTTGTTTTTCTTTCATAATGGCAAGGTTATATTGCGGTGATACACCAAACACCTCCAGAACCTGTTCCAACATCTGTTTGTGCTGTCCTGTTACGCATACAACCGTGTCAATTTGCTGATATTTTTGGCACTCCTTTACCAATGGACACATTTTTATTGCTTCCGGTCTTGTTCCAAATACTAATAGTACTTTCATCTTCATCTCTCATTCCGTTAGTTATTCAAACCAGTCTTTTATACAGGCATTCTTGACCTGACACTAACTATAAAGTATAGCAATTTGCTCTTTACTCCCAATGATAGTAACAAAATTGCCACTTTATGTGTCAACGGCAGGGAAGATACTATGATCTTCTTTCTCTCAGAGCAACTAAGTGTTAGCTTCAGATATTTATCATCTATCAGCAAAATATAGTCACAAAGCCTCTTAATTTGTTCTTTTTTTGCTCCATGTGCCAATAAAAAGCAAAATTGTGCAAACAATTTGCATACTCCTATTTTGTAGTATACCACACTGTTCACATATTGACTCTCCAATGCCTTGGTTAAGTATACCAAAAAAGTTTCATAAGGGAAATGGTATTTTTTGAAGCCTGCCAGTCCGGTCATTGCAGAACCAGTATGTTGAACATAGCAGTACCCCGCATTATTCACTATGGAGATATTTTTCGCTGTTAAATTAGCATAATACGAAATCGGTGTATCCTCTCCCCGTGCATTTTCCTCTTGAATAAATTGAAGACCACTTTCCACCCAATACGATTTCAAATACAATCGCCCCCATGCAGACGAAATAGAATAAGCCGACATTTCATCTGCGTGTCTTTCATAACTCTTTGGCACAATTTCTCTCTCAACTAAATCATTATCCTTTATCACAGAGTAGCCACCAATGACCAATTCTGAATGATTAAGCTCTGCAGCATCCACCAATTTTTCGACATAATTCCTCTTCAAATAGTCATCTGAGTCCACAAAGAACAAATACTTTCCATTTGATTGAGCTATGCCTTTATTCCTTGCTATGCAAACTCCATAATTGCTTTGTTTTATATATCGGATTCTCTGATCACCTTGTACCAAACTTTGAACAATTGATTCTGTTGCATCGTGTGAACCATCGTCTACAACAATCACTTCAATATTATTGTAGGTTTGTTCTATTAATGAAAGAATGCATTTATGAATATATATTGCATTGTCATATGTCGGAACAATAACCGATACTAATGGTTTATCATAGTTTTTCCCCAGTGTTTGATTGATCATTTTTCTTCCCGTGTTTCATTTATTTGACTATCCAGATCCTTACTTCTTAGTGCCAATTCCGCCGCCATATTCTCCATCTTTGTTTCTAACATGGAAATCTGAATAGATAGTGATAACATTTTTTCAATCAGTAAAAATATGATAACTAAGAAAATAAAATTTGCCGGAGACTGAATACCTAAAATTTCAGATGCCCAATAAGTGATTTCCGGGAAAATACCCAAAACAACTAACGCCCCGGCAAAGCATATCCAAAACAGAGCATCTTCCTGACGGACCTTGCACTTTCTTATTTTTCGTAAAATCCAAACAGCCGTAAGTACAGCTACAATTAAAAGTAATATTCTAAAAAATAATGTCATTCTTCTATATCCTCCTAAACCACTGGAAAATAAAGATATTACAAAGCGTATATAACATATATCTGACAGAAGAAATAAAATTCAGATAACTCTGACCGGCAATGCGCTCCCGCATTTTCACCTGAACTTCTTCAATTTTAACACCATGATTTATTAGAAACGCCAGCGTATCCGGTTCCGGTCGATAATTCACTTCATATCCAAAGGATTTAATCATCTTCTTATTAAACAGCCGCATACCACTTGTCACATCACCAATATACTTTCCCTTCGTTGTCATCCATAACGCATAGGTGATTAGCTGACTTCCTATCATTCGTGATGTAAAAGGCTTTCTTTCCGTCTTAAATCTGGATCCTATAACAATATCTGCTTCCTTTGCTTCCATCACATTTAACATTTCCGCAATATATTCGGGACAATGCTGGCCATCCCCATCAATTTGAACTGCGTAATCATATCCATAGAAATTAGCATATTTCATTCCCGCCATAACGGCACCGGCAAGTCCAAGATTCACCGGCAGATCCAGCATATTAATATTATTTTTTTTGCATACCTTACGAGTTGCATCTGTAGAACCGTCATTAACAACTACATAGTCATATTGCGGATAATCATTTCGGATTTCATCCACCACCCGCAGTATATTATCTGCTTCATTATATGCCGGAATAATTAACAATACTTTATCCACTACTTAAACTCCCTATTTTAAGTACCTTAACTGATATATCTCCTTAAATATCAGTTTACTCATTTTCTGTCATAAGCTCATAAACACCATAATATCCATTATTATATATTATACTGTATTTTTCAAGTTCTAGCTTTGCCTCACGATATGGGTCTGCATTTTGGTGTATTACAACATATCTTCTTCCCGTATCTGCATAGTCAGACACAGCATCCAATAACTTCTGCTTATTAGATACATATATGCTATCCTGTCCCGTAAACGCATAATACCAAAAGCCCCATCGTCCATCACAGGAAATTAGAGGTACATCCTCATTCTGCAAATAATCTATGACATAACCACTGACATCCCGCAATGCCTCTTTATCATCCACCCAATTGTTATCCTGTCCAAAATAATACCCATATCCATCTAATATAGGATATAATGAAGGATACATACTGCTATGTTTTTCATTAACAACAATTCCTTTATTTTCCAACTCATTATCCATTCCTGTAAGTGTCATGACTACAGGCATTGTAAATGCAATTCCATACGCAGCAACCAGTGCTTTTTCTTTATTCATCCAGTAGTTTATTGCATCAATAATAATAAACCAACTCAAGCTCCACAAAATGGAATATGACTTATAAAAATAATACGACGATATAAGATTAAACCAACACATTACCAATGTGCAACCAATAAACATTAAAACAATTACCATCGAGCAATAAACAACCTGATAAGATCTCTCTCTAAAATAATGCCATCCCATATAGAGAATTGCCGGTATAAAAACAACAAAATCACGATACAGATCCATGTGATTCCATCCGCCAAGATTCAATGAGTCTAATAGTAACTGTATGTCTCCATTGAAATACTCTTTAAAACAGATTACAAACAATACTATTCCTACCACAACTGCAATTAAAAAAACAAATATATACCTCTTGAACATATCTTTATTAAAAGATAACCGTATTTTTAACAGAATAGTAATTCCAGCAATAATCCCAGTAACGGGGATAAAATACATATAAGCAAACGCAAGCCCTACACAACTTATAATGATAGAAATCATAAGCCTGATCTGCATCTTTATTTCATTTGAATGCCAAAATTCTGTCAATAAATATATTATATAAGTAAATAATGTTACTCCCCATGATAAATAACCAAAACCGCCTATTACAAAATTAAATAATGGCCATCCAATAAAGTACATGAAGCATAATATAGGTAAGAGTACCTTTACTACCTTACTTCTAATAAACTTGGACGCCATGACATAAAACATAAAAACATTTATCAGATTAGCCAATGCATCAGAAATAATAAACGCCTTATAAAGACTTAATTGATTAATAAAGTATGAGGCTATGGACAGTATCATACCATTAAACAATTCCCCGAAATGCATATTAGAAATATTCCCTGTGTCCATAACTGTGAGGGCCATAGAGAAGTGGTTTGCCGCATCACTGTTAACATACTGATTCAAAATTTTCGTCGTAAATATTTTCAGAAAAATTGCCACAAACCAGCAAAGAATCATTATTATAGAATATATATTCCACCAATTAAAGCGATGTCTTTGAAAGTCTCTCTTTACCAACAAATATACCCATATAGCTATACCTAAGACTAAATAGGATATCCCCATACTTTTCAGTGTAATAGCAATATGAACAATTGCCATCGCCTTTGCCGCAATGGTTCCTATACATAGTTCTATTAACAGGCAACTTATTATTGTTGGAAATAACTCTTTTTCTTTCCTACTTTTCAAAATCAGTCCCAACAATACCATGCCAAAAGATACAAGATATAAAAAAATCTCACTCATGCTTTTCTCCGGAATCAATACCAGCAATCATTGCCGTTTCTTTTTTTAAAATCATTTACTCTATACACTTTGAATTATGCAGGAAACTATTCCTTTTTATCCTGAAAAATTTCTTCCCTGTTCTTCTGTTCAATTTTTCCATCAACTACTTCATACACCTTATCGCACTGCTTAATTGTGGTTAAACGATGTGCGACAATAATAAGTGTCTTATATCCCTGCAATGCTTCTATTGCCTCCATAACAGCTCTTTCTGTTTCATTGTCCAATGCTGAAGTAGCTTCATCCAGAACCACAATTGACGGATTATTATATAATGCCCTTGCAATCGCTATTCTTTGTCGTTGACCACCCGAAAATTTAATTCCCCGTTCGCCGACCTGCGTATCTAATTTTTGTGGTAAACCGGCAACGAAATCATCTAATTGTGCTTCCTTCAGAACCTTCCATATTTTTTCATCATCAATTTCTTTTTCATCATATCCAAATGCTACATTATTACGCAATGTATCATTAGCCAGAAAAACAATTTGTGGAACATATCCAATAATTTTACTCCATTGTTTAGGACAGCTATATACATCCATACCATCTGCATAGACATTTCCCTTTCTGGGTTTCAATAACCCCAGAATAATATCTGCCAATGTTGTTTTGCCTGCGCCCGACGCCCCTATCAGACCAATTGCTTCCCCCTTCTTAATGGTAAATGACAAATCCGATAAAATTTCTTTTTCGCTTCCTGTATAGTTCCAAAAAATATGGCTTATTTCCAATTCTTTATTAAACTGCAGATTCCCCCCATCTGTAATTTCTACTTCATCATCATTTTCAAATTCTTGAATTTCTACCAGATTATTATATGCATTCTGTAAAAAAGCATTATTATAAATCACACCATTCATATATCTGGTCATACGTGAAATAGAAGGCAGTAGCCGGAAAGCAGCCACTGCAAAAACTGCCAGTTTCGGAACAAAACTTACCATATCCGTTCCCATAGCAATTTTAATACATATAATTCCCAATAAAACAGAAACGCAAACTGCCTCAATTAATTTTTCTGGCAAATTAATAATATATTCATTCCTTACTTCTGCTATTCTTTGCTTTTCATAAGCATCATCATACCCTTCGATAAAATGTTCTGCACTTTGTGTTACCTTAATCTCCTTAAAACCCATAATTGATTGAAGAGCCCAGTTATTTCGGATCATTTCAGTTTCACGTTTTTGCTCTCCCAGTTGTTTTGTCTTTTTCTTCAATCCAAGGGTAATTACCATAAAACAGCAGCCTGCTATTATTATAATGCAGCTTGCCATAAACACATCGGTCTTAACAATATATACCGCAATCAAAACTGCTGTCAGAAATTCCCCGCAAAATCGAAATAAATTATCCAGAAGATTATACACACCTATTACATCTGCTCCCATCCCTCGAAGCATCTCTGCCGTATTTGTATTTGTATAATACTCATATGGTCGCTTTAAATATGCGCGAAGCATCCTCGTTGAAAGTTTCTTTTGAATTTTGCTTCTATACACAGTCTGAATCATAACAGACACATACAGATATGCGTTCTTAAATATATAGATAAAAATAATTCCTATCCCGATAATAATAGTTAACTTCTCCATGCTGGATGGATGAAACACTTGAATAATCGGCTTAACATACCATTTTTTTGCAATTTCATCCGGAGTTAAAATTGCTTCAATAAAAGGAAGAATTGCTGAGACCCCTAACATATCCACAAAGGATCCAACTGCTATCATAAGCATAATGATAACACCTGTTCTCTTCTGTCCCTTTGTGAGCATATAATTTAACTTTCTGATTATTTCTATTAATGATTTCAACTGCTTCATATCTTATTTCTCACCTTACGCAATTACTTTTTCTCAAATAGTTTTACTTTAATTTTAATCAGACAATCTCTGATTACTTTCCAAATATAATGACTCCAATATCTTCTGTCATATCCTGCATAATCCATAACAGACCGGCGATTCCCATAATAATCAATAATGCTATCATAAAATAAATATAATCTTTTCTTATCTAATTTCTCTGTTGCGCACGACAAATACTCTTTTTTTAAATCATATGTACGTTCCATAATCTGCTCCTGTCTCGTACTTGTCAGACTCGCTTCGTGAAAACGATACATATATAAGCTTTCACATATATGCTTCATACGAAACCGAGAATATATTCTTAGCCAATAATCATAATCCTCCACCAAGAATTTATCAGGATTATAATTTCCTATTTTATCTTTCACTTCTGCACGATATAGAAAACATGCACCAACACAGTTAATTAGAAATATATCATCCGGTTCATGCATACAGTATCTCTTAGTTTTATTTCCCTCTCCATCAATACCGACAAAATCAGCATATACCATTCCAATATCCGGATTACTATCTAATACCTTACACATTGTCTCCAATGCATTTTCCTCATAAATATTATCATCAGAAGTCCATGTCAGATAACTGCCCTTTGCATTTTCAAATCCAACATTAAGAGAAGCCGGCAATTTCAAATTATGCGCATTATTTATAATACGAATACGTCCATCTTTACCAGAATATTTATCAAGAATCTCCAACGTATGATCCGTGGAACAATCATTTATTAGAATCAACTCCCAGTTCTTATAGGTTTGCCCCATAATGCTTTCAACCGCTTTGTCTATATATTGTTCCCCATTATATACCGGCAAAACAATACTCACCAAACTTGACTCTCTCATTGCAGTCCCTTTCAAATCTTATTTATTATGTTCAAGTAATATTTTAACAATTCTCTCACTGGCGTGTCCATCCCCATATGGACTTACTGCCAATGACATTCTCTGATATTCTGAATAATTAGACAATAGTTCAGTTGCTGCCTGATAGATATCATTCTGTTCAATTCCAACCACCTTTACCGTTCCAGCCTCAACAGCTTCCGGTCTTTCCGTTTCTGTTCTGACAACAAGTACAGGTTTTCCAAGCGCTGGTGCATACGACGTAGTTGTATCTCCATGAACCAAAACAATATCAGGTCTCTCTTGTCTTAATACATTCTCCAATTTATCCAAAATACTAATTGTTATAGAAGTTAATGTCTGCTTTTCTTTCATGATATCCAGATTATAGTCTTCTTCCAATTTAAATATACTCATAACCTGACTAACAAGTTCTCTATGCTGTCCTGTCAGACATACGATTGTATCAATTTCTTTATGTTTTTTTAACTCCAAAACCAGCGGGCACATCTTAATTGCTTCCGGTCTTGTTCCAAATACCACAAAACCTTCATTTCATTTCTCCTGACAATTTATCCTACATCTAACATTTTCTCAATTAAATATTCATACTGTCTCGTAACTACGTCTTCTTCAAAGCAGTCACAAATTCGCTGTCTTCCATTCTTACCTAATATATTATTCCCATTATGCTCAATGACCCACTTAATTCCCTTCGCAAGATCCTGAACATCACCATATTCTGCCAAATACCCATTCTGCTTATGGACTACCATATCAGGAATTCCCCCTGTCCTAAAAGCAACTACAGGCGTTTCACATGCCAAGCTTTCCATCACTGTTCCCGGTAAGTTGTCATCCAATGATGGCATAACGTATACATCTGCGCAATTATACAATTCTATCATTTGCTCTTCCGTCATATTTCCCAGATATATAATACTGTCATCCGACTCATCTGCTAAAGCTCCAAATGCATATATTTTCACAGGTAACATAGACTCGTACTTCTCTTCCATCCATTCTATAGCCTGCGTAAATTGCTTAAATCCCTTATACGGGGTGGACTTTGCGTTTACTGCCCCAAATAAAATAATATATGAATTATCCGGCATTTGCCATTTTGCTCTTATGTTGAATTTATTCAATGGTCTGAAGCGTGAAATATCAATTGGATTTGGAATAACACAATGGGCATATTCTCGGAATAATTCACTATGAGACACATTCTGATCCATCCAATGACTTGGAGAGACAACAGTAACATTATGTTTACCCTTGAACGCTTTCTCTTTCATCTTAATCAAACGATATGACCAATCAAACTTTTTTTCAGAATGCAATTGAGGACAACAGCCACATCCATCTTCAAATTTCTTACACCCTAGTCTGACATGGCATCCACCGGTAAAATACCAACTATCATGGCATACCAGGATAACCTTATCGTGTCGTTTCAAAAGTCTTCTCAAACCATACGGTGACAGAAAAGTTCCACACACCCAATGAACAATTAATATATCCGCATTTTGTACTATACGTTCTCTCGTCAAATTCATTCCAACTCTATAAAAGGAAAATGGAAGATTATATTCCCTTTTGTAAAATAATTTTTCTTCCACGCGCATCAATAACCAGTCAAGCCTTCGGCAAACCTTAAATCTTAAGGTTTTTCTGGCTAATGTGATCCTAGGATCTGTCACTGTTGAACTCATAGCCAATATCTCAGAATAAATTCCTTTCTTTTCAAAAGCTTTCATAAGCCTATATGGAATCGAACTTTCTTTTACTCCTGCATTCAATTGTAATATACGCATAGACTTTATCTCTTCCATAATTTAATTACGAAATCTCCAATAAACATTAATATAAGCATTTAAATCAAATTTTCTCTTACCTGAAACACCCTTTGCTATCACTTTCTCATATATTTCTATTTCTTTGCGGTCAACTACGCTTTTTTCAAACATTTCTCCAACTTTACGTGCATTGTGTTTGATTTTTTGATTTTCTATAGAATTATCACATGCTTTCTGTATTGCATTCGCTATTTCAATGGGATTCTCATATTCTGATACCAAGTATGCATTTTCTTTATCAACAAGATACTCATTCATTGGTTTTATATTTGAAGTAACAATGGCACACTCACATGATGCTGCTTCCATAAAAACCATTCCAAATCCTTCCCACCTAGATGGCGTACACATACAATCGCACCATGAATAATACATTGGCAATTCATTTCTGGAAATACCAGAAACAAAAAAACATCGTTCCGAAACTCCCTCATTCTGTGCTATTTGCTCATATTCTTGTGTATCCCCCTGTCCTACAAATATCACTGTATAATCCTGCGGAAGATACTTTAAACTCTTTATTACCGTATCAATATTTTTCTGTTCCGTTTTGCGTCCTACATGCAAGATATGTTTTCCATTACCATATTGCTTATTCAACTGTTCAAACATAGCTTGGTCATAGCTTTTTTTAAATGTCTCTATATCAACCCGGTTGGGCATTACAGATATCTTCTGCTCCGATATTCCCAACTGGTTCATAACAACTTCTTTTACAGCTGTAGACATACAAATGACATGATCCGCGCTTCTCACTGATGTATATAAAATATTAGGATTAGTATCATGAACTGATACTATTATGGGGATATTATTCACCTTACTTATTGCTGCCCAGTCGGCACAATGATGTCCCCCGTATGCTCTGATGGCATCAGGATTAATTTTCTTAATAATGGATCTGAATTTTATCGGATTGGCTTGTATGAAGTGTAATCTGCCATGCACTTTTTCACTGCTCTCCCATGGCGATAAAACATACACTTCTTCAAAAGCATTTCCAGGATTATAATATGCCTCATAATAATCATAGGTTTGTCCCTTTTTTAAATATTCCCCAATAGGATCTCCCGGAAAAACTACTAATCTCTTCATTCCTTATCTCTCCTTCTGTTTAACAGCATTTTTATTTTATTAAAATAAATCGAACCGTATGTTTTAAGTATTAAAAGGTCATACTTTTGTTGAGAAATCATTTTCTTTGTCTTTTTTAATTTAAGAGTATCCCTATACGCTCTTACACTATTTGATGCTCCGTTAAGATTAAAATTGGTAAGAATCTCATAAAGTTTAACAAAATGTATTTCTTGATTTTTATGGATCCGCAGCATGAATTCATAATCTGCAGAATAGGGATAATCCAAAGAGTATTTACCAAATTTATCATACAATTTCTTAGTAATAAAGCATGCAGGATGGGCAATCATGTCTTCTTCGAGAAATTCGTGATTCTTCAGGTATACCATAACTTCTTTCCCGTCTCGCATGGTTCGGATCATTCCGTATACAATACAATATGGCTCTCCATGATAGGCCTTGGCTATCTTTTCCAATGCATCCTTCTCATAATAATCATCACTGTTCAGAATTCCTATAATCTCTCCTGAGGAATGAGCAATCCCTTTGTTCATTGCATCATAGATTCCCTGATCCTTCTCAGATATCCATTTTAGTTTTCCCTGAAACAATGGTTCATATTGCTGAATAATCTGTACCGTTCTGTCGGTAGACTTCCCATCAATGATCCAATATTCATAATCCTGACAGGTTTGATTTAAAATACTTTTTATTGTAGTTTCAATCGTCTTCTCACTATTATAGCAGACTGTTACAATGGAAAAAAGCATGTTTTCTTCCTCATCTATTCTTCTATCAAGAATTCCCGTTCTGTCACCAGTTCTCCATTCTGGTCATAAATCCATATCTTCGCAGTATTTCTTTCTGTCCCAGCTTCTGCATAATCACCAAATGTGCTGTATCTCTGCGATATCTCACTGGACTCCGGAATGAATACTTCAAATCCCATATCCCTAAGATAGGATTGTGTCAATTCATGAGAACCAAATTTTTCATATGGTCCGATCTCTAATATCATATCATAAGAGAAAGCATCTGTAAGCATTAAAACATGATTGATATCAGCCTCATCCCCCAAGAGATACTCTATATCACTACGTGCCTTCCTACACAGATCCTCATAATTCAAAGAGTTTTTCTCCACATTATCTGAAAAGTACCGTTCTCTAAGAAATTCTCCAACGTAGTTCGTGGCTTTGGCAGCACCTGCGACATTAAGATGATGCGAATCACGAAAATCTGCGTTTAAGTTTAATCCGATTATGTCCGCATCAAGCTGAAAGTCGATGCAGGGAGTATTCCGTTCTTTTAAGATTTGTTTTGCGTAATTAGTAGCTCCTATTTTTTCTTCAAATCCACTGTACGGAAGATTGGTGCATACCACCTGAATCCCTCTCCGGTCACAAAGATCCAGTATTTTTTCAAAATAGAGCATTCCTTCTGTCATAGTTTCATCCACTGCTGTTCCTATCGTAAGAGGTCCAGGATTTGGTTCTGCTCCGATTAACAATTCTGCCCCTCCATAATGCGGAATATATGACATATCTCCCAGTGTAAATGCCTCATTCCATCTGCTATGGTAGGTATTAAAATTGTTAATAAACTCCATTCTGGTTTCATTGTCATCAAACAAATCCCAAATAGCCTCAAGTTTAATTGAAGTCAATGGGAACGCATCCAGAGAGCAGTGGGAAAAGGCCTTATTATAATAAGCTCCTTCTGCATTCACAACAAACAGATCGATTACGACTACTTTAGGGGTATGATATTGTAATGCATTTTGTAATACCCAGTAACTGGTTGGCATCAGTTCCCCATGATTGGCTAAATTATAGGAAGTAATTCCATATTTTTCATACAATATGGTGGGTAGTATTCCGTCAATCATATGACTCGTTCCAAGGAACACCACATCGATCTCATCTTTCGTATTGAAATAATCATAATATTTCTTTTCACTGTCTTTCACTTCCATCTTATTAGCCAGCAGATTCATGGCAACCAACACCATTACTAAAAACAAGCAAATCCAGATAACGGACCGGACTTTGGAATTAGAATTGAAAATAAATAAACGATGCCGCATTATAGGAATCTCCCCATATTCCAAAAACAAGAATTAATATTGTGAATACAAAATAAGCAACAAAAGGAAACCACTTCTCCTGCCTGTTCAGCCAGGCATAAATAGAAATATTCCTTTCCTGGGCCATTGAGATCAGAATCAACACAATAAGTGCAAGTAACAACAGGGTAATATTGGCTCCATCCATTCCCCACTCGCTGCAATAGCGTCCAGCAGCCTCTCCAAATATATTTCTTATAATCTGCACAGCATCAGACAGGGAATTTGCACGGAAAAACAGCCAGGCAAACGATGTTAAGCCAAACGTAATGAAGCATTTTACCAAATGTCCTCCGGCTCTTACCGGATTAGTTCTCTCTATCTGTCTTCTAAGCGGTTTCAGCATTTCACCGGTCACACGGTATATTCCATGAATTCCTCCCCAAAATACAAAATGCCATGCTGCTCCATGCCATAAACCACTTAACAGAAACGTAACCAGTATATTAATATAGTGCTGAATCTTCGAACAACGGTTTCCACCCAATGGAATGTAAAGATAATCCCGGAACCAGCTGGACAGACTGATATGCCATCGATTCCAGAAATCTTTAATATCTGTTGCAAAATATGGCTGGCGGAAATTATCCATCAAATGAATTCCAAGCATTCTTGCCGTTCCAATGGCAATATGGCTGTATCCGGAAAAATCACAGTAGATCTGTACAGAAAATCCAAGAATTGCCAGAATCAACTGCAAAGCTCCATATGCTTCATAATTATTAAAAACCGCATTGACATAGGCTGCCACGCGGTCAGCAATCACAATCTTCTCAAAATAACCGAGCAGCACAATGAGAAATCCATATCGGATATTCTCAAAACAAAAGTCATGCCCTTTTCGCAACTGTTCCAACAAATTCCCACTGCGTTCGATCGGTCCGGCAACCAGCTGTGGAAAAAAAGAAACAAACAGCGCATATCTGAAAAAGTTTCTTTCTACTTCAATTGTACCACGATATACATCAATCGTATAACTCAGTGCCTGGAAAATATAGAAAGAGATACCCACCGGCAGAATAATATCAAATGGCATGGAATAATCTTTATGCAGCACATGATTCACATTGGAAAGCAGCCATGTTCCATATTTGAAGAAACATAAAAGCCCGAGATTAATCAGCACACTCACTGCCACAACGGCTTTTTTAAGTTTGTCTTTTCTTCCCTGATTGTTAACTTCTGCCTGCACCCAATCAATCAGTATTGCACCTATATACGTGACGGCTGTAGAAGCCAGTAAAAGCAACGCATATTTTGCATTCCAGCACATATAGAAAAAATAGCTGGTAACGAGAAGCCATAAATACTGAAATTTCTTTGGTATAAGATAATAAGCAATAAATACAACCGGAAAGAATAAAATAAAATTTACTGAATTAAATAACATATCTCTTTTATCTCTTCCTATTTTCTTTAATGGTGTAGTAATTAAATCTGCTTACCACATCCCGGATTTTACATTTCCATTCCGAATATGCGTAAATCGTCCCTCCCGATCCAGAGATTCCTTCAATTCTTGGGTAGACCGGAAAGTTATATACCCTGATTCCCCGGTTCACAATCTGACGGGTATATACATGCTCCAGATAGACTCCCTCATCATCCATAACCTGTGTATAGACAGGCATAAATTCCTCACGGAACTGTTCGATTGGCATGGCATAAATTCTTGTATCATAAATATCTTTTCTTGTCCGGTTCGGAATATTAAAATAGGTTCTCTGTTCTTTCAGTTTTTTCGTAATCTCTCTGATGTTATGAACCTGCAGTCTTCCCGTTATTTTAACAAAAAACGCTTCTCCCTTCAGCAGTTCACTATGCTCCATGACATACTGCATGATCTCGCCCTCTCCGTATCCTTTTCCCTGCAGTATGCTCTGTACCGTATTTCCGGCAAATGAAAGCATTTCTAATTGCACTCTGTTCTTCCGGGCATAATCAGATAGGTCTTCCAATGCCTTTGCACCATAATTACTGTTTTCTGTAAATACAATTTTTGAAAATGCCCCGGAACCGATAAAAAACCTGAGACTCTTCTTATACTGTTCCAGCCGTTCCTCAGCATTACATATCGCAAGCTGTTTCATATCGCCGGATGGACAGATTGTCCCTGTGATAATTGCTAACATTTCCTTTCTCCTTCACCAGCCCGTACAGAAGATATAACCATTCCCGCAAAAAGCATTGGGAACCAGCTCATCTGCGTGCTTTCCATGCTATTTACGGTTACACCGCTTCCCAAAAACAATATTGCCATAATTACCGCAAGATAGAATGTTTTACGATCTTCCACACGCATAACATAATATAAAATGCTGATTATGGTAAGCAGGCTTAGGCCGATTCCAACATATCCCAACGTATAGTATATTTTCAGGTATAAACTCTGTATGGAATATTCTGCCCCCATACCAACTCCCCAGACTTGCGTCAGCAAATGTTCCTGCCGGCATCTTGTCAAAACCTGATCCCAGTCTGCATATCGACTGTACATATTACCCTGATCAAGGAACCGCCCGGTAAACAGGTTCAAGATACCTTCCTGTTGTCCTATTCCAAGAACGGGGGCATACACCAGTACTACAATTCCCAATAGTCCTAATACCATAATGCTTAACAATACTCCGGTCACTTTTCTGTTTCTGATAATCAATTCCAAAATATAAATACCAATAATCACATACACTGCAATCATCAGAACCATCTGAATTCCCGCATCGGAATAAAACACCATGTAGGGACAGATCAGGAATATGGTTATTAATTTAAATATGGTATTTTTCGCAAACATAGCTATAAAAACCATTGCCAGAACAATAGCAAAAGCCATATCGGTATCATTGTAATACCAGTCTCCGCCCGCATCCTTTATTTGTAACAGATGTCCTCTGAAGTTCCAGATTCTATGTCCAAAATTGAGATATACAATCAAATATGAGGCAAGAGTCAGCGCAGAATAGCACTCCTTAATCCGATCATAATAAATCCTTCCCACAAAATACATCAGAAATGCCGACATGACCTTGAAGTATGTCTGATATCCTCCCTGCGAACGAAACAATGTGATCGTAAGCAGAATTCCTAACAACAGTATAATCCCATCCGTGATTCCAAAATGTGATCGTATGTCAGGCCTTACCAATGCGGTCTGATATACTAACAAAATAACAACCAGAATCACCATCAGATAATCCAGAATCTGATATGGATATAACATATCCACAAATTGTTTCGCAAACAGAAAAAAAGACATAATCATTCCTCTTCTCAACAGGATAATATTTCTTCCTTGTATTTCTCGATAGATACTTCCTTCGTTAAATGCTCCAACAGATATCGATGTCCGTTTTCTCCCATTCTCATCCGTTCCTCTTTACTGTATTCATCGATAAATTTTTGAATCAGCCTTGCTATTTCATCATACCTCTCCGGTGCTACTGTAATCCCGCATTGTGCCTCTTCAACAATAAGTCTTGCTTCAGATCCCTCTTCCAAAATGCCAAGTACCGGTCGCCCGACTGCCATCACCCCATAGAGTTTACTTGGAACCGATACCCCTTTAATTCCTTTGGCATTCATTACAAAGTGAACATCACCTGCATTTAAACTGTAAATCAGATCCTTCTTGTCCTGATATGGAATAAAGATTACATTATCCAGTTTTTGAGTCTGCTTGTAATCCTTCAGCTCTTCCAATACGGATCCCTCTCCGATAAAGGCAAAGCAGACCTCCCGATGCTTCCGGAACCGGCTGATGATCTTCAGAATATTCGGAAGATCATAATATAACCCGATGTTTCCGGAATACATAAATACGAGTTTATCATCAAGTCCAAATTTCTGCTTAAATACAATTACTTCCCGGTCATCTTCCGGCAATGGGTAAATCTCCTGCTCATTGATCCAGTTATTGATATGCGCATAACTTATCATTTGATCCGGAAAACGGTGTTTTAAAGTATCTACCATATCTCTTCCGACAACAATTACCTTATCAGCCCTCCGGCAGCTTCGCTTGTCAAGCCACATCATCGTGCTTAATATCATTCTGTTATTTGTAAAATCAACTGCCTTTACCTGCTCCGGATTAAAATCCTGGATGTTGTAGATCAATTTTGCCTTTTTCAGACGTTTTCCTATAACTCCGAGCATCCCGCCCAATATAGGCGGCTGCGATATTGTGAATATATAATCCTGCTGCTCTACCCGGACGGTTGCCGCAATTGCTGAAAAAAAGTAAGATACGATATTAACAATCCTGCTTGGAGCAAAGTTCTTGCGAAATTCAGGAACCCGAATCCGCAGGACATCCACGCCGTTAATATTTTCATAATAATATTTATGTTTCCGATAATGCTGGGACACTTTTCCGGTATAAGAAGGAACGGTACAAATCACGGTAGTATGAAAAGTATCCTGCAATCCTTCTGCAAGTTCTGTCAGTATCTGTCCTGTAGATGCAACATCCGGATAGTAATAGTGTGCATAAATCAATAAATTTTTGCGATCTGCATCTTTATATTTCTTCCATACGAATGCATCCTTCACAGATAACAGCAGAAACTTTCCATTCGTCTGTACATAACGTTTCCAAAGCCGCTTCGGATCCTGAATCAGGCGATACAGCCATTCCAGGTAGTGCTCCCGCATCCAGCTGGGTGCGCGTTTAACCGTCCCCGCATGAAAATCAAATCCGGCACCGACTCCCAGCATTAATGCATGAATCCGTTCTCTGTGATCATACATCCACTTTTCCTGCTTCGGTGCTCCTAATCCAACCCATACAAAATCTGCGCCAGAAGCGTTAATTCTCTCAATAGTCTCCCGATCCTCTTCGTCTGTCAGGGGTCGAAACGGTGGTGCTTCCATCCCGGCTATCTTCAATTCCGGATATTTTCGGATCAGATTTTTATGAAGTGCTTCAATTGTTTCCTGCGTACTTCCGTAAAAGTAATGAGACAATTCCGTATGTTCCGTTGCTTTCCAGATTTCCGGCATTAAATCAGGACCAGCTACCTGCTCCGCTCCGCGGTATCCTCTCAGCCTCTGTACCAGAGCAAGCGGGCTGCCATCCGGGAGCGCTAAGAATGCTGAATTCTGGATGCTGCGATATTCTTCGTCCTTTTCAGACATAACCGTAGTATGTACATTAGAAAGACATATAAATTTTCCCTGCAGATCCGTTACATTATTTACAATTAAATTTACAACTTCCCGCATATTGGTGACTGCTATATTAACACCCAGAATACGGTTGGTAAATGGTTTTTTCATATTTCTCTATACTCCAAGCTTACGAATTACCCTTGCCGGATTTCCCGCTATGACACAGTTATCCTCAAACTGCCCGGTAACTACCGAGCCTGCACCCACAACACAATTATCTCCCAAAACTACACCTTTTAATATTAATGCATTGCATCCTATAAAGCAATTTTTACCAATAGTAACCGGCTCTGTTCCAATCTGTTCTTTCAAATCAAGTCTGCGTGCCTCAGGATCAATCGGATGGAAATCATTATCGAGGATTTTGACATTTCCACCAATATTGGTATCGTCTCCGATCGTAATTCCCTTCCTTGCATAAATGGTTGCGCCCGAGATCCCTACCCGGTCTCCGATTCGAATAACGGCTCCCGGCACTCTGGTTACAATAATTGTTCTGGAATAAAGTCCTACCAGATTCGAAAGAAAAGAGCTTTTCACGGTACAATGATTTCCAATCGTAATTTGTCCACCGCGACAGTTAAATATAAATGGCAGTCCCTTTAACCGAAGTCCTTTACCATATAAAATATGATTCAGTTTCATAAACAATCGCCACATGCCCTGCCTTTATCCTCCATCACCTGTTGATAAACAGTTACCAGTTCCTGACATACTGCATTGGTTCCAAATCCGGATACTGCTTTTTCGGCAATCTTCCGGAATTCATACCTCTGATATCTTTGTTTCATTTCCAGAAATGCATTTTTCATGTGTTCCTGATCATTGACAGACAATAAGATTCCATTTTGTGTGTCAATCATACATTCCGGTCCTCCACATCGTGTAGATATTACCGGTCTTCCACACATCAAAGCCTCTGCACAAACTGCACCAAAAGTCTCTGCTTCTGATGAGATTACCAGACAATGACTCTTCTGCATCCATTCCGCTACTTCTTCAGCACTCTTCTGCCCAAGCAAATGAACTTTATCATTCCTGCCGCTTTTTTTGATCAGCCCCGATAACTTACCATATTCCACTCCATCACCAATCAAGTACAGTTCCATTTGATCATCCGTTTTTAATGCCTCAAGAAAGCTGGAAATCATAAAATCATATTGTTTCACCGGAACCAGCCTTCCTACTCCCAAAAATCTGATTGGCTCACTCTTATTTATGAATGGCTCTTTGTAATAATAAATATGCTCATCAATGATATTGGGAATAAAGATAGAATTCTTATGAAATTCCTCATAGATCTTTTGCTGAAAAGAAGGACTGACTGTGATTAACCGGTCTGCTCTTGAATAACAGTATTCTGCCATTCTTCTTAGTTCCGGGTCAATAACAGGCTCATTGATTCCACTTGAATGTTCTGTAACAATGATCCCTGCATCATAAGAATTCCGGCACTGACTTAGGGCATATGCCATCTCGGTAAAATGGGCATGAATAATATCGGGCTTTCCGCACAAACGCCGGGCACAACGCAAAGCATATGCCAACAGTGTATGATAAATACCATTTTTATATTTTGCCGGTATCCCACCAACAGGAACAGAACATTCAATAATCTGTATATCATCTTTCACGTACTTACGAATTCCCCATCTTCTCCATCTTCGTAAAGAGCGAATATCCAATGCAATATAGCAGACAGACAGATCCTGACTATATTGTGCAAGTGCCTTTGCCTGATTATATGAAAAAATTCCATTGATCGGATACTTTTCACTTGGAACGCCATATCCAATAATCCATATCTTCATCACTTTATACCATCCCATAACTATTCTATGGATCTTCTTGCAATCTGCTTATATGAAAACTCATGCCGCCGGTTACTTAGCGCTGCCCGCTTCATCTCCTGATATTCTTCCGGATGATCCAACAGCCTTTGAATTTCTGTCTTAATCACTTGTACGGAATCCTCTTTCAGGAAATGGACATTACCGCCAATATCTACGTGGGTCGTTCCGTCCCAATATTTACACAGCATGGGAATTCCCTGTGCCACCACCTGCTCCCAATATACGGAATGCCTTCCAGGGAACACGATCAGATCTGCTGTGGCAAAATATTCATATGGCTGTTCTCCCCTGGCCCAGCCCATATATTGAATTTTCTTTCCATCACAGAGCGCATCAAAGCGTTCTTTCAGATCTTCTTCAACAGAGCCAAAAATGAGCAGGCGAAGCCTTGGATGCTCAATTTCCTTCACTGCCTCCATCAGAAGCAAAGTCTGGGTTTTAAACGAATCGATTTTTCCTCCCGTCATTACAAGGAAATCATCTTCCCGGATACCATATTTCTCCCGGATTGCCTTTCGGATCTCCGGTGACGCTGCACGTTCCACACATTCATCGTCTGCACCCATGAAAAGCAGATCCGTTTTCTCTTTTGCAATACCATAGATATTCTGTAGGAAGTCCACACGTGACGGCATAACGCCAAAGAACTTATCCACATAGGGCTCTACCGCCTTCGCACACGGTTTCCACCAGAAACGGTATAATGTATTTCTTGAAAACCAGTTCCGCGCACTGTTTGAAAAATCACTGTGATTATCTGCATTCACCTTCACTTCCGGATGATGCTTTTTATATTTTGCCACTTTGCGGATATCCTGAAACTGCAGATTATGGACGAAAATGACATCCGGCCTTATTTTCTCAAGCAGGGGATAAAACCCTTTAAAAATTCCAATCTGTTTATTGATCTTATAAGGAATCCTGAAAGCAAACGGAAGTCTTATAATATGAACGCCATCCGGATTGATATAATCACTTTCTGTCTGGCAAAGTCCCCATTCTCCTTCATGGAAACAATGATCTGTGGTAATCAACGTAACATCATGTCCGTCTCCTGCCTGATATTTAATGATTACATTTTCCTGATAATTGAGTCCCTCGGTATATCCCATGGACAAACAAACATGAACAATCTTCATAAGGCTGTTTGACCCTCCATATGTGTTGCTAAGTGATTTCGTCACAAGACTTGCAGACTATTCAGAATCGTTTTGACCATATAAATCATGGCATATGTCCGTTTGAATGCAGGCATTCATCGTCCATATTGCCATAATGTGCATGGCTCTGAATGGTCCTCAGGTCATAAATATCAGACAGGCTCTTTACCTTAAAGCGCAACACATTTCCCTGAAGAAAGGCAATGAATTTATTACTGGAATAAACCTTCTTCACACTGAATGTAACTCCGTATTTCTTTAAAGTATCCCTGCTGTCTTCGATTGCCAGCAGATAAGGCCGGTAAATGGCATCCTTTAATTTCCGGGAATGTGTTCCGGAGCTGATATTTACTTTCTGTTCACTTAAATATCTTAAATTCTGGAAATGATAGAAAACTAACGGAAATTCTTCTCTGCTTCCTTTTACCCTTAACCGGATCTTCCCATCCTGTGCAGCTGCCAGTTCATACTGTCCAAGGTTCCATGGAGCCACTCCACCACCTAAATGCTGCAGCTCATGAACCCCTTTAAAGAGCTTCGGAAACTTTTCCAGATACTTCTGGTCACCCATCCGCTCCGGCTCATACAGGTGATAGCACCATTCCAGACAGCGTTCCTTCCACCAGTGCAAAGCTTCCCTTGAATTCTCAGACTGATTGAAATAATTAAACTCCACGCAGTATTTCCCGCTTCTCTTACATAAGCGTCTTCCATTCCAGCTATTCTTAAAACGGTGCTCCGTAATCGTGATATCATTTCCCGACTGTTCCATTTCATCAAACAACACCTGCGGATCTGCAAAGAAATATAAATCCGCATCAATATAGGTACAGCTTGGTTCCTTAAAGTGCTTGAGGACATATTCAATCGTAACCGGAGTACAGGTCCAGCAATATTCTGCCTTGGAACGCTCTTCCTTCAGTTTCAGCAAGGTTTCATCTTCTATTTCAGAATGATGAACCATCACTGCATGCTCCAGCTTCAGATCCTTCAAAACCTCATAAGAAGAATCATCGAAACAGAAGATATATAATTTGAACTGATCAGACACTTTCTTAAGGGAATGATAGAGTGTCAATCCCTTATCCAGATAATAGCTGTCAAATAACGTACAAAATACCATTGTCCCTGTCACTTTCTGTCCTTCATTTCTTTTAAATATTCATCATAATCACGAATATATTCCGATCCATCGTAATGGGTATTGGCTAATACCAGAAGTACCGAATCCCTGGAAAAGTCATACATATCCTTCCATAGCATTTTAGGAATATAGACACCCATCATCGGCTTGTCCAGCTTCACAACCATTTCTTCCGTGCCATCTGTGATACGCACCTTGCTTTCGCCTGCCACATTAACAAGCACAAACTCCGATTCCCGGTTCGCATGCTGTCCACGGACAACCGTATCATCCGAATCATAAATATAAAACACTCTCTTAATTTCAAACGGAATTGCCTGTCCCCCTTCAATCACGACAAGCTTTCCCCGCTCGTCTCCCAGATCACCGAAATGTAAGATGGGACATTGTTCTTTTAAGCTCATAAATACTCCTTATGATGTTCTGCCAGTTTGTTATTCATGTTACATATGTGGTAAGCCATATCAGAATCGGTTCAAGGCATCTATAACCACATTCTGTTCATCCTCTGTCATGCCATTATACATCGGAATGGATAATACCGTCTTGGCCAGATGCTCTGTAATCGGGAAATCTCCCTCGTGATGCCCCAGATACCGGTATGCCTCTGCCAGATGCGGAGGAATCGGATAATGAATAATGGTACCGATTTCCTTCTCATTCAGATACTCAATTAACCGGTCTCTCTCTTCACACCGGATCACATATTGATGATAAACACAGGTAGAGCCCTCCGGAATCTGTGGCAGTTTTATTCTGGGATTATGTATGCCTTTCGTGTAACGTGAAGCAATCTCTATCTTTTCCTGCGTCAGCTCTTCCATATGGGACAGCCGGATACGCAATAACCCTGCCTGGATCTCATCCAGACGGGAATTGGTTCCTACCACCTTATTATAATAGCGTTTCTCACTGCCGTAATTCCGAAACACCTTAAACTCTTTTGCCAATGCTTCATCCTTTACCACAACCGCTCCGCCATCTCCAAAGGCTCCAAGATTCTTGGAGGGATAAAAGGAAAAGCATCCCACATCTCCGAAGGTTCCGGTCATTTTCCCTTTGTAACAGGCTCCGTGAGACTGGGCACAGTCCTCCACCAGCTTCAGATGATACTTTTCACAAAGACTTACGATCTCATCCATCGGAGTTGCAATTCCATATAGATGAACCACAAGGATTGCTTTGGTCTTATCGGTAATCTTGCTTTCGAGTTCCTTCACATTGATTCCGAAATATTCATCCGGTTCTACGAAAACAGGAGTGGCACCATTCATGGTAATTCCCATAACACTTGCAATATAGGTATTTCCCTGTACCAGAACCTCATCTCCTGCTCCGATTCCAAGAAGCCGGAATGCAATCCACAGGGCATCCAGTCCGCTTGCAAGTCCTACACAGTAATTCCCACCGGTATAAGCAGCAAATTCTTCTTCAAAGCTGCTCACTTCCTTGCCCAGAACGTACCAGCCGGAACGAAGTACCTCCACTGCCTTCTGTTCAAATTCTTCCTGATACCGGTAAAATCCCCTGTCCATACGATTAGGCATGATTTTCATTCTTGTCTATCTCCATTTTCCGCTCTTTTATTCCATAAAAAATCAATAAGAGTAATAATGAAACAATCCATGTGATACTGAACGCAGTCATCGTTACTCGCATTCTCTCAAAAAACAATAAATGATCCTTTTGTACTGCAAGTACATCTGCACGTGGCTGATAACAGACTCCAAACAGAATTCCCACCAGAATTGAAATTCCAATACTGACCACCGTGATTCTTTTTCTATAATCACTCCAGATTATGATGATCTGTTCCCTCAACCGATCAATCTTTGCTGTAGGCAATGCTATTTCCAAATTCCATTTCTGAATTAGTGCCTTTTCTTTGGAACTTTCCTGCTTCAGCAGTTCAAAAAACTGTTCCCCGATCAATAACAGTGTAAGGTTCTTAAAAGAAGTATTAAACAAAAACGGTTCTGTAATTCCTGCAATCAGAAAACAGGCAGTCATTGCCAGTTCCATTTTACGTTTCTGACCGGCCAGACGATGTACCATCATCACATACCCCACACAGATCAGTGCAAATACCGGAATACCATAGATCACCAACGCAAACACAAAGGAATTATCCATAGTGATAATGTCCGTTGTAATCTCCGCGAGATTATTTCCCAATAAGGACATATTCTGTAAGGTCAGAAAATGTCTGGCAAAATTAATCCGGTTATTAAAGAATTTATCCGCAAGTTCATAGGCTCTTCCCGTTAAAACAACCGGAAACACAACGGAAAATAGAACACATAACGGAAAGACTGCCTCTGCAAGCCAATACTCCATTCGGGAAAGTTCTCTCCTGCTCACCCAAAGAGAAAGCACCAGATATACGGTAACGATCAGCGTTCCCGTAAAACTATAGGAGTATAAAAATAAAACTCCGTTCCCGATCATTAAAAGCAATGCATGTTTCCAGTTGAAGTGATCCTTCAGACAATAAATAACAAATGCCGTCAGAACAAAATAAGAAATATGAAGGACATTGGGATGCGGATATCCCATAAAATATCGCAATAATGCACCAAAGAAGTTCTTCGTCTGCACTGCGGTCTGTACCTGCCCAATGAAAAGCAATGATAACAGAAACCGCCCTGCCATTGCGATCATCCATACGATACATCCTGTCTGAAATACCCGTTTTAAAGAAACCTGCTTCATCGTCATAACGGTAACCATACAGATCAGAATTCCCTTTTCGCCACTGACACGATATATCACCGCAGCCAGTCCCAGTAAAAATAAAATAATAATCCATTCCCTGTTGGTATACTCTGTAATACACATTTTTACAGCAATACAGGCAAATGCCAATAGCAGGAAGGCTTTGTATACGGTCTGTCCGTCATAAAGACCAATCCCTTTGGCAAATAGCATAAGCCCAAAGTATAGCAAATAAAGCAGCTCGGATAATTTAATTGTCATCTGTTTGTGTGCATTATCATTCATAATACAGATTATACCACACTATTTCCTTTCTTCCTATCAAGAAGTTTATACCAGTACATTCCAACAAGAAATAAGATGTAGTTTCTCCCGATGTAAACGGATACCAGATGTGCTTCTACGACCGTGTACAGGGCCGCTGAAGCAATTACGGTAATCTCGGCATATTTCCTTTCACGCATAAAATACCACAGCAGTAAAAGAAGAACCATAACAGCAATACCTGCTGGAATAATACCATACCAGTAAAACAGACGGATCCATCCCATATCAAAATAATAATCAGAATTGGGAGTGGAGAATAATCTCCAGGTACTCATAATCCCTTCTTTTTGATCCGTTTCTATCAAGCAGGTAATACGGCCTGTAAGTAATTTATCCATTAATGCCCAAAATCTGGTTTTGAGTGAAAAATTTTCTATCCATGGATGCCAGTTATAGTACCAGACCTCCATTGCTTCCTTTGCAACTAGTACAGATCCGGCAACACTGATAACAAATGTCCCGCATTGTACAAATCCATATGCTTTTTTCCATTTTTCTTTTATCAGGAAATCGTATAGCCAGAACCCGGCTATGGTATAAACAGAAATAATTAATGATGTCTTGGAATCGCTTAATAAAAAGCATACTATATGGAAAAGCAGAAGCATGATATAATATTGCCATTTCATCCGCTCATGATAAAGATACAATCCAAGCAAAGTTAATACCCATACCATACAATGAAATGCGTTAGGATGTCCCATACCAAGCACGTATCTTGTCTCTACTCCTCCGCGTCCAAAGTCCTGTGTGAGGGTCACTGCTCCATAAATGCCTGACACCGAAAGCAGCACGATGCCAACGCAACCTGCCAGTGTCATCCAAAACACCATTTTTAAACACCGAATCATATCCACATCTTTGCAAGCAGCCAAAAATACAACTATTCTCAGAATTTCATTTCTGCCAGTAATTCTATATGATATATAGCCAAGCCCAAGAAAGAGAACCATGAAGAGATATTCTTTCCTGTTATACCTGGTAAACAATACTTTGATAAGAAAAAGTGAAAATGTAATCCGAAATGTCCAGCCTTCATACGGATATAAAAATTCACTTTTATCCAATACAACTAAAGTTACCTCTATAATAACGGCCAGATAAAAACTATACATACCAACCATTTTCAGTATCTGCTTTAAATCCGCTTTTTGTTTATTCATATAACACTTTTCCTTTTGCTTGTATAATGTATCATCTAACCTTTTAACTATATTGATTTCCCTTTGGATCAATAAAAATCCAGTTCTTCCACAGATCCTTCATCTGTACTTCATCAAATATTTGACTGTTTTTCTGTTTGGTTGGGCGAATCATAATCTTATCTGGTCGTGCATTTAATCTTGCTCCCCAGAAACTAAAGGTGGAGTTGGCACAGATATTTCCCTCACACTGGCTCATCAGATACATATCATAAAAGCTGTCATCGCCATGATTAATATCTACTATCGTATATTCTTTCCCCGGATATTGCTTCTTTACATAAGCAACATCATCGGAGAAAATAAAGAAATGAGGATCTTCAATCCTCTCCTTCATATAATTCAATGCAGACTCGTAATACTCCTCTGTGCAAATGTTGCCAAACATTGCTGCGTTTTCCGGTTGAAGATAATCGCCCCTGCGAATATGCACACTGACTGCATGACTGTTCCGGATCTTCTCAAGAATCTCCTCATTCGCCATTCTCTTCTGCGCATCCTCAATCTCCGGAAAGCGGATCATCTCCCGTAATTCCGGCAGAATATCTGCATAATATTTCTCACATGCAAAATAACCTGATAAATACATCTCCCGGTAATGCAATAACTCCGGATCGTACATCTTCCTTTCTTTATACCAGTGTACCGTCTGTGGAAGCAGCTTTCTGCGAAGCTTCCCTGCAAGCCCCTGTGAACCGGTTAATGCTGTTCTTTCTTCCTCCGTACAGCTTTCATAAGGCAGGTGATTAAAGAAATCCAGTTCGCACTGGCGGTTCGTAACCACAATATCCTGTTTTATTGCCGGTTTTGTTTTATTTGCTCTATGATCGTCTTTGTTTTGTTCTTGGTTTTGTTCTTTGTTATTCAACTCTCTGCCTGTATCTTCGAATTGTTCAAACCACGACAGATCCAGCTTTGCTTCTGCTCCAAGACTTCTAAATTTCTGATATAGTGCATACTGCTGAAGCTGGTTTCCCAACCCTCCGGCAATCTGTATAATAATCATATTATATATTTCCATCATAACTGTTCAGTATCTTCACAGTTACGATGCAAAATCCATTCCAAATCGGCTTCGCCGATGGGATTTTGCATTACTGAATCATTTTCTTACGGTCTCAGCAGTAAATGCTTCGACCTGTACTGAATAGTTACTTTCCTTCTTTTTAATCTTCATTCATGACAAACAAGGATAATGCCGGTCCCAGTGACCATGGATAGCTCCCGTATACCTGTGGATACATACTGAATCCCTGGCATTCTGCCAGTGCGTTCGGGACTTCCCCATCTGTCACTATACTCTGTAAAGCCTCCAGGCCACGCAGCATTCTGGATTTATGAATGCCAATCAATACCTTGGTATTGAGAGATCTTGAAATTGCATACAGAATCATTGCTGTTGCCGAGGTATCCACCGGGCCTTCCTTTGCCGGAAGCTGCCAGGTGTACCATCCACCGGCAAGCTGATAAGCCTCTATTTTATCCACCATGCGACGGTATGCCTGCTTGATTGCCTCATAGCTTGGTCTGCTTTCTTCTAACAGGGCAAGTGTCTCTGACATTCCGATCATCAGCCAGCCGACTGCTCTTCCCCAGCCAATTACTCCGTATTTCATGCCACTTTCCAATTCATAGCCATGATAAGGCAGGCCCGTCTTTTCATCCATACCATAGGCAATGAAATTCGTAATCTGCGTCACAGCAAGATTTATTGCTGCATTGCTGTCATAGGTAACTCCATACTTGCAAAGAAATGGACAAACCATACCAATCATGTCTGCAAATATGTAACTATTCTTCTGCGCCGGACGGTAAAGTAGACTTCCCATCCCATCGGTTTCATGCTGAAACAAATATTGTGCTACAGCGTCTGCCGCCTGCTTATATTTCTCGTCCTTCGTGATCTGATGCAGTTCAATGAGTGCAAGCCCGCTTAACGCATCATCCAGATAATACATTTTATATTTTCTATGAATAAAACGGTCGCAATACTTCTTAAGAGCATCCTGTATCTCTCTTGCTTCTTCCGAATTCTGATGTGCATAATAATAGTCAATCAACGCCTTTGCAAGCAGACCATTGGGCCAGTTAAAGCGGTCCTTTGGTTCTACCTTTTGTCCCAACAACTGGCGTAACATTCGTTTCACTTCGGATCCTGCGCTTCTTCTTGGATAATGAAGCAGCTGATCCTGTGCTTTTCTGACCATTTCTACCATAGGCAAACCTCCTAACTTTTCTTAAGCTTCCTTCTCACAATCCCCCACAGATACTGAAACTCCTGCGTTCTGCCAAACACAAGCAGAAATACCCCATTAAAGATCACGCAGATCACAACAAACATAAGCACAAAGGACAGAATGCTGATCTGTGGCATAAGCACCTTGCGGATCCCATACAGGATTGCAAAGGTTCCGCCAAGTACTGCAAAAAATTTCACAGAATCCAGAAAATAGTCTTTTGCTTTGATCTCAAAGCAGACACGATAAATAATAATGGGTTTCGTAATATTGGCAATGAGTCCGGAAACAATCGTTCCGATATACACTCCGGCAAGTCCGATCCGCTGTACCAGCCCAATGGATATCACCAGATTCACTGCTCCCTGAATAAGTGCGAGGTACTTATCCTGTTCAAATACACCTGCTGCCGTCTTGAAATTCGACAGCACAATCCGTTCTCCCTTAAAGTAATAGTCAATTAAAATGCAGGTCACCGCTGCCACAGGGAGAACATTGGAAGGCCCCAACCACAGCCAGACAAGCGGTGTCAGCAGCAGTAAAAATCCCGTCGCCGAAAATCCATAGATCCAGCAGGCAAAAAAACGGTATACCTTAAAGATTTCATACTGCTTCTGCCGGCTCTCCGTTGCAATGAGATTACCAAAGCTCGATAAAACCGAATTGAAGATAATATTCACAAAGTTTGAAACTGAGGAAATTACCAGATTGTAGTTATCTACGATTCCGCTTAACGTTACGTTAATAAAACCGGAAATAATCATGGCATCCGTCTGAAGGCGCGCCACATCTCCCACCTTATGAAGGACAAGCGCTTTGGTTTTCTTAACAACCTCCCCGACCTCCTCTTTGGTAAGAGGCTTGATATCCTTTTCCTTCAGATAAGGATACATATTATTCAGATACCGGCTCACAAAAATCTTCTGCAAAAGTTCAACGGTCGCTGCCGTCAGCAGGTATGCATAGAAATTGCCTGTTGTCAAAATGACAATGATCTGTAGCGTCACCGTAATCATTTTGGTCACGGTAATGATATTGGTCTGAATATAATTCTTCTGCTCGGCATTCACCAGACTGTACTTATACGCCACAAAATAGGAACTCACCGTATTAAACAGAAAAATCAGATAATACAGTGTCAGATCCCGGAGTGTTACACCCTCCGGCTGTTTCACAAGATATGGCAGAAAGGGGACAATCACAAGTCCGATGCCTGCGACCACAAAACCAATGATCCGGTATGCCTTCTTATACAGAAGCATGTAGGACTTGATCTTCTCATAGTCCTTATGGATCACCGGCTTATACAAGCTGTAATTCAGTGCTGTACCAATTCCCAGCTCTGCCATGGACAATACCGACAATATACCGGTATATAAAGCGTTAACTCCATTCAGCGTCTGACCCAGATGCTGGATAAAGATCGTACGCAGAACAAACCCGAGCAGCTGAGTAGTCAGGTTACCGATGTATCCGAATATGATGTTTCTCGCTGCTGCTTTAACTCTTCCCATAAATGATTAATCTCTTCTCCTGTCCGGAGTGCCTGTTCCTGATAGTCCGGTATCTTCTTTTGCAGATGCTCCCGGATCGAATTCTCCTGTTCCATCAGCCACTGAAATTCACAAACCAGATCCTGTGGATCCTTGAGACTCTGTACCGGCAGTACATAATGCTCCTGACTTCCAAACAAATCCTGTGCAATTCCCGCCGCCTTAACAGAATAGCCAACTACCAGTGTCGGCACGCAGGTGGAATATGCGGCAATCGTTGCATGCGTCCGTGCTCCGACAAAGAAACGGCACTGACTGATATAACCCTTCAGTTCTTCACAGCTTCCATCCGGAATCTGCACCAGACGCTCTGCGGTTTTATATTTTTCATAAAGCCCGGAAAGCGGCTTCCGGTCATCATTACTCTTCCACACTACATGCGGAATTAATGCAATCTGCATATCCGTATGCTCAATAATCCATTCAATGAGCTCTTCATAGCACTTTATCGTAATGCCCGGTACAGATTCGCTTTTCTGAATGAGCGGACTGACATTCACTCCTACTGTGTTGCCCTTCCAGAAGCCATCGGGCACCTTCTTCCTGACATATCCCAGAGTAAAGGCCGGGTCCGGTATCTGAACAATTCTGGGAAAATCGGGGGTAATCTGTATATTTGATGTGCTTCGGATATTCAATATATTCCTGTTATTATTATTACTGTTATTGCTACTGTTATTGTTACTATTACTCTGTTCCCGTCTTTTTGCAAAGGCATCACACAAGGCCTCATAGGTCAGGGACTCCCTTGCAATAATCAGATGATAATGGCTTAAATCCTCCAATATCGGATTTGACTGTGTCTCCTGTCCCCTCTTCAACAGCTCCGGTTCAATGGAGCATCCCAGTAAAACGGTCTTCGTTCCCTTCTGTGTAAAAGCAAGATTGGCAAGACGCAGATCTGAAAGCATGCTGTCATAGCAATAGTTGTCTCCACCAATCGAAATGGCAAGCGGAGACATCGGCTGCTTAAAAATATCCCCATAACGGTAACGCAGAAAACTCGCTGCATCCTTCGTGATCATGCGGTAAGCATAATAAAAAAGATGTGCCAATTTATGTTCCTCAAAGCTGCGCTCCTGTTTGATCTCACACAGCTCCTTCAAGGTATACTGCCAATCCTCGTTCCCCCGATAGGATACCAGTACAGCATCTTCTTTCATCATATGGCACAGGCTGTTCACAATTGCCTCGCAGCCGTGATTGCCGCTGCCTGCATGCATATATAAAATAATCTGATTCTGATGATTCCCCTTCATATAGTTCCTTTTTCTTAGTCTTTATTATTATACATTGCGTAACAATTCAAAACTCCATTCGTAAAACCGCTGTTAACAAAGCTCAAGTTTTACTCAAAAAGCATCTTAACGATAGTCATGTAACAAATTTCATTCATTAAAACTTGAAATGATAACACCACAAATACAATTTCGGTGCCGTTGCAAAGAATCGCACCTTAATCCGGTACCCCTTAGAAAGCAATTTCATTGCTTGTTCATTCTGTCGTTCTTTTAAAAGCTTTTCATGGCACTCTCTCGTATAGCTTTCATATTGCTTTCGCTCTGCCCCTGACAATCCCGCCAGTTTCCCGGCCGTCAGCATAATGGAGATCAACAGAATCGAGGTTGCCTTACTCTCGCATTCCGGAAGAAGCCTTCGTACCTGCTCCCGGGCAATCTCCCAGCAACGGATCTGATCCATATATTCCGGGCGGAACGTGCGGTTCATGGCACCCTGTGGATTCCGGTAATATCCGTATCCATGAAAATCAATCTCAACAATCGTTTCTGTTTTGGGCAGCAGATCCATAAGAAAAAGCATATCCTCTCCGATGGTCATTCCCTCCCGGAACCACTGTCCGGTATGCATCTGTTCCAGCAGAGATTTCCGGTACAGTTTGCTCCAACACCGGCTGTTTCCACACAAAATCTGATCCCTTAGATATTCCTGTTTCTCATACAGCTTATGAGTCTGATTACTTACCGGCACGGAATTGGCTGCGATTTCCCATTCCCGTTCTGTATTCCAGATGGTAAACCAGCATCCGGCAATATCACTTCCGGTCTGTTCCATTGCTTCATACAATCTCTGCAGCATCTGGGGATGTAGCCGGTCATCGGCATCCACAAAGGTAAGCAATTCTCCCTTTGCCAGTGTAATCCCATGATTTCGTGAAGCGGACACCCCAAGATCCTCTGTTGTGATGAAGGACAGATTCTCATAGCTTTGTGCAAGCTTCTCACAGACCTCTGCAGTTCCATCCGTAGAACCGTCATTAATCACGATAATTTCCAACGGTTCATAGCTCTGTGTCTCAATACTCTCTATGCAGTTTTTCAAATACCGTTCCCCGTTATAAACGGGAACGATTACACTAATCAGTGGCTGCATTCGTTTCTCCATAACAAATCAATGTGCTTAATTTTTACTCATATGCTCCGATGTCTTTAGCGGTAATATAGGATCATTGCCAGCCGCAGCACCCGGATCATAAATGCATTCGGATGCAGAAGCACCAGATAAAGAAGCAGATTAGACTTTTCATGAATCTCGACTACCGTCTTCTGTACCAGTTCCTTCACCTCCGGAGCATTACAGATCTCCCTGATGTTCTTCTTATATCCGGCCGGATTACCTCTTGCCTCATTCTTAAGTACAAGCAGCAGCAGAAAAATATACTCCCGGTCTGCCTGATCCAGCATCCATGCATAATCCGGCATGGTAATTTCACTGGTATTACAACACTTTTCTTCTAAAATATGATTAATAATTTTCCGAAGCTTCCGGTTATTCTCATAAAGTCCCTTGTCGTACTGGTGTGCCATGGACTCTGTCACATACAGATAATGATAATATGCCTTATGATCCATCACCACCAGATGTTCACAATCCAACAGGCAGGGCAATAGTAATGTCAGGTCTTCCCCCATCCGGATATTCGGCTGGCAGTATTTCATATTGTCTAAGATCAGTTTCTTGGAAATCAGCTTCATACAACGGGAAATCGTCACATACCGGTGCTCCAGCCCCAGCACAAACGGCAATACCTTTTTTAATAAATCCTCCCGGTTATACTCTCCCGGTGCAAGCTGCTGGTATACAGGCTCGCCCGTTCCGTTGTCCCGTTCAATCACATAATCACTCGATACAATCTCTGAATTACTTCCCGTCACATACGGAATCATATCCGCAACCATCTGCGGTTCTACCCAGTCATCACTGTCTACCATGCACAGATAGTCACCTGTGCTGTGTTCCACCCCATATTTCCACGCGGACACAAGACCACCATTTTCTTTATGAAAAACCTTAATCTGTGGATATTTATTGGCAAACCAATCGCACAATGCTCCACTGTCATCTGTAGACCCATCATCAACAAGAAGGATTTCCACATTCTGATAGGTCTGTGCGATCAGGGAATTCACACATTTTTTCAAATATTTTGTCGTATTATAAACCGGTACAATAATACTTACTTTATAATTTTCTTTACTGTTCATCCTGACTACATCTCCGGATATATTCTTATTTTACAACAAGTCATTAAAATATTACTTTTTATATTAGTTCAGTAAAATTTCTACATTTTATACCAATTGCTGATAAATTTTTATAAGCTCCTGCAGACTCTTCTCAATGGAAAATTCTTTCTGTACCTTTGCTCTCGCATTCTTTCCCAGACGTTCACACACTTCCGGATCTGACAATAATTTTTCCAGTGCTGACTTTAGTCCCTCCGGATCTTTTGGCTCGATTAACAGCCCAGTCTGTTCCTGTTCAACCATCTGCGGGATTCCTCCCACATTAGTTGCAACAATTCCACACTGATATGCCATAGCCTCTAAAACAGATACCGGTTGTCCTTCAAAATAAGTGGGAAAGACAAAAAGGTCACTGATCCGTAAATAATCCTTCTTGGCTTCGCCTTGAAGCCATCCAAGATCAGTCACATATTCCTTCATCTTCGCTGCTTCTTCCCGCAGGTCTTCGTCCTCCCAAATGCCGCCTAAAAGTAAACGCATCTGTGGAAACTGCTCATGTAACTGCGGCAGAACAGAAAACAATTCCCGTAAGCCTTTTTCCTTGCAAAGTCTTCCCAAAAACAAAATTCTCTGTTTTCCATATTCCTTTTCTATACTATCCGGAACCGGTACTGCATTGGGAAACAGAATGACCTTGGAAGGCTCCAGTATTCCTTTGAAAAACTGTTTCAACTTAGGAGAAAGTACCAGAAACACATCCCCCATGCTAAGCACCTGACGGATCCTTGCTCTTCCCCGGTCATTCTGTTCCTTTTCATAAAAGGTTTCAAAATCGCCGCCATGCTGGTGAATGACGATCTTCCTGCCTGCACGCTTTGCTGCTTTAATAAACAGGGACTTCCGGTAATAGCTGCTGTCCGATGCCACATTCACATGCACAATCGGATATTCCGGTAACAGCTTCAGGAACCTTATATAGGCTTTTACAGCCTGCCAGAGCTTGCGGAGTTTACTTCCCTCAACCATCGTTCCAATGTAGTTAAGGTCTACTTTTTCGGTAATTCCGGCGTCGTAATAGTTATTCACTACCCCGGATATTCCGCCATGTACACTGCGATCCGGCCCAACCATTAACACCTTGATTCGATCATCCATCACTTGGAGCCTTTCCCTGCAAATACCACCCAGATGGTCTTAAACAGGATTTTAATATCCAGCCATAAAGACCAATTATCAATATACTGTAAATCATACTTCACAACATCGTCAAAGTTCTCGATTTCACTCCGGCCGCTGACCTGCCACATGCCGGTAAGTCCCGGTGTCATGCTGATTCTGCGGCGGTAATACTGGTTATACTTTTCGAACTCATCCTCTGTGGGAGGTCTTGTTCCCACGAGGCTCATATCACCTTTAACCACATTATAGAACTGCGGCAGCTCGTCAATACTCGTTTTCCGGATAAATTTTCCAACCCTCGTGATACGGGGATCGTTTTCCATCTTAAACATCAGTCCCTTAACTTCATTCCGGGACTGCAGCTCCTTCTTCCGCTCCTCCGCGTCGATGTACATGGAACGGAATTTATAAATCTTAAACCGTCTGCCGTTCCGTCCGATCCGGATCTGGGAGAACAGCACCGGCCCCGGTGAATCCAGCTTGATCGCAACCGCCACAAACGGGAAGAAAACCGCCGTGATCAGAAGTCCAACGAGACCTCCCACGATATCCATTACGCGCTTTATCAACAGACGCTTATAGCTGCTACGGAATCTGGTATAGGTAATAACTGGATAATTGCCAAAGCTGTCGATCTTCGTCCGGTTACTGTCGGCTCCCGGCAACTCTACACAGAAATGACAGTTGACGCCCATTTCATCAAAGCTTCCTATGATCTCCTGTACCTGCTTCTGCAGCATATCCGGAGCATAGATAAATACCTCATCCAATGCCATCAGGGTTGCTTCTTCCAAAAAATTTGGCTTTAAATCCTCCATACATACCGCGTCAACAATCTGATAGCTGACGTCAAGTTCCTTTTTGAGCTTCTCCATAACCTCTGCAAGCAGGGACTTCTGCGTAATAACGAGGACTTTAATTCTCGTTGATTCCGACCGGTAATGAAGCTTTACGGCCTTTTTAATCACTAAATGAATCAGCAGCGTCATGAAGACGTTTACGATCGGGAAAATAATCATCACCCACCGTGAAAACTTATCAGACCATTTTAAGAAATACATAATTGGCTGCACACCAAGAAACATAATAATTTCATACTGTACAACCGCTGCAAATTCCCTGACGGTCTTCCGTTTAACGAAATCCCTGTTCCAGTCAAGGAAGAAGGTATAGATGGTGCAGACAAGCAAAAGAAGCAGGCACACCTGAAAGTGGATTCCTTTGTCCTCCATATCCTTAAAATTATGAAACCGGATATAGGTTGCGAGCACAAAGGACAGTACGATCGACAGCAGATCTGCAAACCATAAACCATATACTGTTATGATTTTATTTTTCTGGTTCATCCGTTTCCTCCTGTTTCTTTCAAGGCTTTTCCCCAAATCTGTCGGAATACCTCTGTCTTTTACAAAATACGGCGGATTCTGCGACGTACCTTGCGGCAGAATCGTTTGATCAGCATCCAGATCTTCACAAAGGCTTTCTTTCCCCTGCTGATCGGCGGCATGATCAGATAATCATATTCGCTCTTATGCTCCAGCAGGTATTGAGGGTAGCTTTCATCCACCACTGCCCACTGAAATACAGCGTTGCGTCCGAAGATATCCTCTCCAAGGATCAGCCGGTCCTTAACCTCCGCCAGAACATCCTCTGTGTTATACTCCTGATGTGCCGCGGCAACCACCTTCGTTCCGACTCTTCTGGAGACATCCGTTTCATGGCAGCTGCCCATGTATCCAAAATGCCACCCGCCATCTGCGATGCGGACACTTCTTGGATCCTCCGGTGAAATTTCCCGCAGATCAATAATTCCACTCTCCGGAATATTTTTCTTTGCAAACACCTTGGTTCCGAGCCACATCCGTCTTTCCACTCCCGGAAACTCTCCGGTAATGGATAAGAGATTTCCGGAAACCTCCTCCATATTGAGATAGCAGTAAAAGTTCCTCTGTGCCAGATGATAAATTTTATCCGGATCAAACCTCTTTACAAGCTCCTGCAATACAGCAGGATTCGGAATCTCGTCCACATCACTCAGAATGAGGACATCCTCATCCGAAGCATCGGTAAGCGCCTTTGCCAGCGCATTCTTCTGAAATTTATCCCGTTCGTGTGTAGAGATCTCCTTCGGAGAATTATCCACAACCAGGTATGTGATCTTCGGCAGAAATTCTTCAAACATTTCCCTGTTTTTTTCAAAACACAGATCCTTCGGAAGTCCCGAAAAGGTGTGGGTTGCCTCCTCAATCACAAACCGGTCCACCAACGGATCCAGAATATGCAGACGAAGCTTTAAAATATCCAGTTCATTAAAAAAAGGTATACAGTCAATTACCATGTCATTCAGCTCCAATCTCTCCAGAACATCAGCCTGCGCCGGATTGCCTTTATCGTAAGCCAGAGTTTCGTCAGTGGATTTTCGAATTTAGGGAAATCCCTGTTCTCTCCCCACCATTTGTGAAACAAAAACGGAGTCACGCCTTCTGTTTCCGGTATGGTATGTTCCCTTCCAAACAGCCTTGCCACCTCAATCGGGGCAAACCTCATACCGGCTTCTTCAAATTTAACCTTATTCATACAGCAAAGGAAAATATCTTCATTATAAAACCCGTCTGCTGCCGGCTTCCATTCAAATCCTGCCTCTTTCGGATAATTGAGGAATCTCCTGCTGCGAAGGGAAACACTGTTTCCCACCCGGCAGATGTTGCCATTCGCATCATAATAGGTTGAGTGCTCTGCCGTAGGCAGCGGCCAGGGTGAACCGATATAGTCATAATCAAGAAATTCCTTCCTCCACATTTCCGGATGCACTATAAAACCATCGTAATGCACCAGAATGACATAATCGGTATTCACATAGGAACCTAGCTCGTATGCAATCAGATAATTAAACCTGTCAATATCCGTAAGCCTGTCCGTATGCTTATACGTAATGCCTTTCGGGAGTCCGAACGGCTTCTTATGCGTCACCAGAACCACCTCTCCGAAGTCTATTCCCTGCATACTATAGGTCAATGCCCGGATGGTTTCATAGATTTTCACGCTCGTGACAGCAATCAGTGTCACCTGGGGTAATTGCAGCTTCATACTGAAGGACTCCTTAATCTGCGTTCTTTATTTCTACCAGCTTCTGATTTTCAACCCGGTAAATCATATCACATTTCTCAATGGTATTAAGACGGTGTGCAATGATAATCATGGTCTTTCTGCCATGGAAGCTGTTGATTGCTTCCATTACGGCTGCTTCTGTATCATTATCAAGTGCAGAGGTTGCTTCATCAAACACAAGAATTTCCGGATCATGGTACAATGCCCTCGCAATACCGATACGCTGGCGCTGTCCTCCGGAAAGCCGGATTCCACGATCCCCAATGGTCGTATCCAGTCCTTCCGGAAGTCCTTCCACAAATTCCTTTAACTGGGCTTCCTCCAGAATATTCCAGATTCTCTTATCATCAATCAGGTCTTCATCAATACCAAATGCAATATTATCCCGGATGGACTCATCCACCAGATATATACTCTGTGGAATATATCCGATCTGTGCAAGCCAGGATTCATAGTTCTTAAAGATATTTATTCCGTCACAGGTAATTTCACCCTCCTGTGCATGTAACAGGCCAAGCAGGATATCGACAATTGTAGATTTGCCGGCACCCGAGGTTCCGACAATACCGACCGATTTTCCCTTCGGAACCTCCATATGTGCATCCCTGAAGATATACGTATCGGTATTCGGATAATGGAACGTAATATGATCCAGCATGATCTTATCCTGTAAAACCAGCTTCTCTTTCTGGGAGTTCGCCTTCCGTTCCGCAATTTCCGCATCGGCCTTCATGCCCTCCTGCAGGTTCTCATACAGATAATCAAGGCCCGGCTGGGTATAGGCAATTTCGGTAAGGTAGGTGTTAATCCGGTTCACACTGGGAAGCATACGCATTGCCGCTACCGCAAATGTGGTAAGTGTCGTAAGCATTGCATCGATGCTTCCGGCTCTCGATACATACACGGCAACATAGGCAAGAACAGCCGTGATAAATACCGTTTCAATCAGCAGTCTCGGTGTATTATTCAGTACCGCATAATTGCGGGCAATGTCTGCTGCCTTTTTACCGCTCTCATAATAATTGCGGATAAAGAAATCCTCACGGTTTAAGACCTTCACATCCTTAAGACCGTAGATTGCCTGGATTCTCCACTTGGCGATCCGTGACTGCAAAGCCTGATTCCTTGCACCGATCGCATTCAGTCTGGGTTTTAAAATTTTGGTAATAAACAGGGTTAATGTTCCAAACACAACAAGCACAAACAATGTCAGCTTCGCATCCTGCCATAACAGAACGAGGAAAATCAGCCCGGATACCACAACCTCCGATGCCATGGAAAGCAGTGCAATCACAAGCAGAAAGGTCTGCGGAATATCACTGTCCGTAATCCGGAATACCGTCGGAACATCCGTCTCCAGATACGCCTCATAAGGTCTGTTTAAGAACTCCCTTAATACCCGGCTGATCATCTGGTTCCGTGATCTTGAAATAAAGGTATTCTGCCGGTAGGTAAGGAACAGAATATAAGCATTCTTAATAATATAGATCAGGATCAGCCCGACAATCAGTATGGTGGTAATGCTTCCCGTACGGCTTAAGTCCACATGAAAAAAGGAACAGATATCGGAAAGAAACTGATATTTGTTGACAAAATTCACCAGCTCATCCGGATTTAATATAGCTGTTACGACCGGGATCATACCACTTACCCCCAGAGTCTCCAGAATACCGCCGATAAAAATCATAATGCCCAGTCCAATGAGCTGCCGCTTCTGTTTCTTATCAAAAATATAATTAATCTTTCCTAACAAACTTACCTTTTTCATGGGTTTCTCTCTTCCTGTTGTCATTTCCATTCCTGAATTTCTCAAAATAATGTTCGTCCCACACCGGACTATTGTCTCAGCGGAATCACAAATTTATCATAAAGCCTTACCAGAATATAGTAAAGCCCCGGTGTACGAAGCGCAATATGCATTCTCACCTTATCCCCTGCTGCCACATAATCGTTTTTATAAATGGTTCTGATCTTCTTCCGGTCCTCCCGAAGCATCTCAATCAGCTGCCCGGCGGATTCTCCCATTCTGCGTTTCTTAAAATCGAGAAAATAATAAAGCATTCTGCGGTAAAACTGATAAGACGCTTTATCGGCAAGATCCTTCATTCCAACTCCATACAGGTATCCCTGCTGTTCCTTCCAGAAGGGAATTTCATCATTGAAACGCCGCTCATGAATATTCTGGTTCATGATGCTGTCTTCCCGGTCTACCACATAATTATAGTACGGAGTATCCAGAAACACACATCTGTCTGCATTAATCAGTGCCTTCGTTGTATAAGGAATATCCTCAGACTTATGTCCTACTGGAAACATGACATCCTTCACAATGTCCCGCCGGAATAATTTACTCCAGACTGCATTATAAATATGGTACGGTTTATTGTCGCAGATATAAATTTCCAGTGCCTCTTCCCTTGTTAACGGATAACGTTGTCCGCTGAACCCGTTCTGTGCCTTTTCGCTTCCAATCTGCCGGTAGGAACAGACCGCAAGCTGTGCATCATTTTCCAGACAGGCATCGAGCATATTTTCATACATATCCGGCTCAATATAATCGTCCCCGTCCACATAACCGATATATTCTCCTGTTGCGATCTTCAACGCGGAATTTCTTGCCCCGGAAAGCCCCATATTATTCTGATGGATGACCTTGATTCTCGGATCTTTACCTGCGTATTCCTCACAAATCCTTCCGGTCTCATCGGTAGAACCGTCATCCACTACAAGGATTTCCAGATTATGGTATGTCTGATTACAGATACTGTCAAGGCATCTTACCAGGTATTCTTCAATATTGTAAGCCGCAACAATCACAGAAATCCGTATATTTTCCTGTATCATTCTTCCGATATCCTTTCTTTATGCCGTATCCCTCCATCGGGACTGATCCGGATCATTCCTTCCGTATAAATATCCCGGCATTCCCGATCTCCGAACCACGGTTCCGGAGCAGTGACCAGCTTATCCTTATTCGGATTGAGCCATGCGCCCCACCAGCTGAAGCTGGAATTTGCCATAATCTGGTGCTTACACTGACTCATCAGCATCAGATCCAGATATCCCGTCCCCTCGTCCGTTCCCCGGATCAGGGTAAAGTTTCCTGTGAAATTCTCCTGAACCCACTGTTCCGTCCATGCAGGATCATTGGTAAACACAAAAAATTGCGCATCCGGATGACGTTCCCTGATATAACGCACTCCTGCCCGATAGTATTCCGTCGTACAGCTCACGCCATACATTTCCGGATGTTCCAGATAGTCTCCCCTGCGTACATGAAGTGCAACCGATTCTGCCCCCTCGATCTGCCTGCGGTAATTCTTAATCCGGTCTGCCAGTGTCCCGGGGATTCCATCATAAATCCGGTCGGAAAACCGGAGTTCTCCGTGCAGTATCTCATCCACATCCTTAAAATACTTCTCACTCTGGAAATAGCCGGTGAGATAAACCGGTGTTTTCTGAAATACCTGCGGATCAAAATTGTTATCCGCCTCTGCATACCTTTTCGTCCTGCGTCCGGTCAGCTTTCTGCGGATTCTGGACAGAAGATCCGTAAATCCATCCGTCAGACGGTTAATTTCATCCTGTGTGGCTGCCTCATAAACCGCATCCAAAGCCCACAGCATCTGCTGTCTGTCATGTTCTCTTCCATATTCGGTTGTCACATCCATCTTAACCGTCCTGCCCATAAACCGCAATTGCCGGTATAGTGCATATTGAAAAAGCTGATTTCCCAATCCGCCTTCCATGCGAATGATATCCATTTATTTTACCCTGTGCTCTACTTTACCCTTTCCGTTAATCAGAACCATACCTGCAGTATAAATTTCTTCGCCCTGGGAGTTGTTCATCCAGGGGGTCGGTGCAATGACCATCTTATCCGGATGATCATTCAGCCACGCTCCCCACCAGCTGAAGCTGGAATTGGAGATAATATTATGCCTGCATGCCTGAAGCAGAAGCAGATCCAGATAGGAGGTATATTCGGTATTCGTCTGTACTATGACAAACCGCTTCCTGATCTCCACAATCTGCTCTCTTTTCATGTCTTCTGTGATCTGGCTCTTAATCAGATCCTTCATCCAGCCCTTAATCCATTTTGGTTCATTGCTGAAAATATAATAGGTTGCATCCGGGCATCGTTCCTGCAGATAATTCACTGCCGCGCGGTAATAGTCCGGTGTACAGATATTCTCATACAGCTCTTCATTCGGTCTTGAATCGCTCCGCCGGATATGTATTCCAACAGCATTTGTCTCACAGATCCTCTGATAAAGCTCCACCGTGGAATCATAAACCGTTTCCGAAAGGTGCATCTGTGTAAGCTCCGGAAACTGAAATGCATTCCTCACTTCAACTTTAATGTCCTCAAAATACTTTTCGCTCTGAAAGGCTCCGTCCAGATACCCTTCCTCCATGGTTAGCACCTGTGGATCAAAATATCCCTTTTCCCGGTAAATATTCGTTCTCCGCCGGCCAAAGATTCGTCTTAACCGATCCCACAGTTTCGTAGATCCGTCCGTAAATGCATTAATTTCATCCCAGGTTGCCCGTGGATAGGTCAGCCCAAACACCGAAAGCATGATCGGTTTCGCCTTCTCATCCCGGTATTCATTGATATCATCAAATTTTACTTCACGCCCCATTGAGGTCAGTTTCATATAAAGGGCATACTGGAACATCTGTCGTTCCAGGCCTCCGGACATACGAATAATAATCATCTTTTTCCTCTTAAAATCCCTGATAGATAAACTCGGCCGCACTGTATCCCGGTCCGTAATATCCAAGCAGTATCGTATAGAACAGCAGTGCATAGAAAATCAGCCAGCGGACCGGAAGCTTCCTTCGCGCAATGGCCTCCCTCACCCTGATTCCCCTGTTCTGCAGAATCGAAACGGCAAGCAGAATCAACAGGGATACCACCGCAATGACAAATTCAATCCAGTCAAGTCCAAGCTCAAATATGGCAGCTGAAAATAAGTCCTTTAAGTTAAACACCCGCACGGAATATCCAAGCATCTGCAGCGCACTCTTCATACTGTCTGCCCGGAAGAACACAAATCCGATGTTTACAAGGAAGAAGGTTCTGACCACCCGGAAGGCATTGATCCATTTGGAATCCCCCGGAATACCGGTCCTGCGAAAGAACTTCTCCCCCCACGGAGTAATCAGTTCCCCTGTGACTATATAGAGCCAGTGCAGTAATCCGGAGCCGATCACAAATTTCCATGCTCCTCCATGCCAGATTCCGACGGTGAACCACAAAATCAGCATGGCTGTAAATGTAGTAAGCTGCTTTCCCCTCTTCTTACCGAATTTTGCACGGAGCGTTTTACCAAGCCTTGTAAACGCACCGGTACGGAGCAGCGGATAGAACACATATTCCTTCATCCAGACTCCCAGTGTAATATGCCATCTTCGCCAGTATTCGGAAATCGTCTTCGAAAAGAACGGTGTCTCAAAGTTTTCCGGCAGCCGGATTCCAAAAATTTCGGAAATTCCGAGCACAATGTCCATACAACCCGAAAAATTGGTGTAAAGCTGGAATGCATAGCAGACCGTAGCCAGCCAGATATATGCTCCCTGATAGGTGTAGTAGTCTCCATAGACCGTGTTTACGATCAGATTCATACGCTCGGAAATTACCAGCGTCTTGAAAAATCCCCAGAGCATTCTCTGCATACCGAAGGTAACCTGCTTATAATCAAAGGGATGCGGTGTAAAAAACTGTTCTGCATCCTCACGGTATTTCATAATCGGTCCGGATAAAATGGCAGGAAAATACATCCCATACGTCATCAGCTTCCAGAGACTTTTCTGCGGAACTGCAATCCCGTTATACACATCGATAACATATCCGAGCACGGAAAAGGTATAAAACGAAATGCCCAGTGGAATCAGAAAGTGAAAGCCTGAAACCACCTGCCCTCCGCCAAAGAGATAAGCCATTCCGTTTATGGTATTAATGCCAAAATTCACATATTTTAATACAACCAGCGTTCCGATCAGCAGGCACACGGCAGCAATCATCCAGATTCTCTTTACAGACTGCTCCTGTGCTTTCCCGATCTGTCGTGTGCAAAGCCATGCCGTAAGGCAGGTAAGCACCGGATATAATATTAAAATACCGTTTCCCGAAAGCAGATAGTATGCTATACTTGCTAACAGCAGCACACACCATTGCAGCTTTTGGGGCACTATATAATGTACAATTATAACGGTTAAAAGAAAGCACAAAAAGTAAAAGGATGTAACTGTTGCTCCCATTTCAAACACCTTTCGATTGGAGGATCCGCCTATGAGCACACTAACCATACATCATATTGGATACTTAGTCAAAAAAATCGTTCCTGCCATCCGGAGCTTTGAAGCCCTGGGATTTCAGGTGGCACGTGAAGTCACCCGCGATGACATCCGTGAGGTGGATATCTGTTTCCTTGAAAAGGACGGCTATCGGGTAGAACTGGTATCCCCATATTCTGCCACCTCGGTCGTTGCCGGACTTCTTAAAAAATATAAAAACTGTCCTTATCACATCTGTTATGAAACCAGCCATTTCGAGGAAGCTCTGGAAGAACTGACCTCACATGGCTATGTCATGATGGGTTCTCCCACACCGGCACCCGCCATCGATCAGCATCCCGTGGTTTTCCTGATGAACGCTTCTCTTGGGATGATTGAATTACTGGATCTGGGATGAGATGATATCCACCATCTCGCCAACATTTTTCATGGTAACAACCTGTCCCATGGTAAACTTCATTCCAAACTGTGTTTCGATTGCAGCAATCAGATTGATATGCTCCAGGGAGTCCCAGTCCTCAATATCCCTGGAGGTCGTCTGATCGTTCACTTCGATTGTGTCATCGTCGAACACATCCCGGAAAACCTCATTTAACTGTTCATAAATTTCTTCTCTGCTCATTTACTGTCTCCTTCTTATTCATTATTTGATCAGGGAGGATAAAATGCCTGACATCCGTCCGGAATCCTTCCTCTTCTGTGAAGCAATATGCTATGCTAGCAGTTTACATCAATTACCAGATTTTTATTTTCATATTTTTCCGGAATAACATACTCCCATTCACTGTCCCCCTCTTTTTCCGAAAGCTTCTGAAAGCCCATGGCTCCATAGAAGTCCTTTACCATGGCATTCTTGGCGGTTTTGTAATAATATCCGTGAAGCTTACGGATCCCGCTTTCCCTGCTTTGCCAAACGAGTGTATCGAGCATGGCCTGTTCCATGTCCCGTTTCAGTACTCTGCAGCTCATAAGCCATAAGATCAGCTCCAGTGTATCTCCGTTTTTCTTTCCAATCACCAGGGATACGACACCGTTATCCCCAAACTTATCCTTCAGTTTTCCATATAGGGTGATGTATCCGGGATCCTGTGCCATCTGTTCCACTTCTGCCTGGGTCATGCGCTTCGTTGTAAGATTAAACTGATTACTCTTATTCGTCAATTGGGCAATTCTGGAATAATATACCGGCTCAAACCCACGGATCACAGCTTCCATTTCCAGAGATTTCAGAAAATCACTGTAATTTCCAAAGCTTTCCTCCTGTTCTTTCCGCATCGCATTGGCTTTATACATTTCATTCCTGTGTTTATCGTCCTCTGACAGGGTGACCACTTCAAAATATGCATTTTTATCCAGAATCCGGATAAACTGATCCGGGTTCACCTGATCTCCATCCGTCATCTCCGGCACCGCCGTCTCCGGCACATGCTGCCGGATGATTTCTCTTTCCGCCGGATTGTCATCGACAAATACCAGCGCATCCCTTCCAATATTAAGCTCCGATGCAATTTCGATAAGATTCTGACTCTTTGGCAGCCAGTTTGCCTTGATTACAATAAAATCCTCCGGCTTTAAAATTCCTTCCGGGTGCTTTAATCCTGCCAGCGCATTCTCCTGTTCATTCTTGGAATCCACATTAAGCAGAACTCCGATCTTCTTATGCTCCTTCAGATATCCCTGAAATTCCTGATATACCTGTCCCATGGAGGTTTCCTGTCCGATTTCCAGATTTTCCGGGCCATCGTCTCCCACAATGCCTCCCCAGAGTGTATTATCAAGATCCAAAACAAATGCCTTCTTATTCTTTCCAAAGACCGCCTTGATGATATGGCTTAAGTGGAAGGCAAAATCCGGTATTGCCTGCATACTCATTGCATATTTGTACATATGCCAGTAGGAAGGATCCGTCCACCGGTCAAGACCAAATGCTGCCGATTCATACTGAATATCATAAATATAGAAATGTTCCTGCTGTGCGGCATACCGGGCAAACTCCATATTTAAGCGTTGGATAAATGCTGTCTTTCCATGTGGATCATAACCGTCCCGGTTTCCCAGGATACGATAAAAGGGAAATTCAAAATTATTCTGAATTACGGGACAATGATACGTATTCTCAAGCTTTTCCCACATCACGCGAAAGTGACTCATCTGAGCTTCAAGCTTATCCTCAATCCCCTGAAGGCTGTCTTCCATGTCCGGGAAGAAGGTAATGTTCCGGCCGGTTGTATGAATATAGATGAGATCCGGGTGGAACTGAACCAGCTCCTCATTATCAAACATGGCATCCTGCCAGTACTGTGCATACTCCGACTCATAAAACTCCGGTTCAATTCCGTAGTTTAAGAGAAAGAGCTCCAGCATGCGGATAATATCATGTGTTGTGCTTCCCCCGAGAACCGCAATTCTCTTCTTCAGGAAGGTGACCGGCGTTCCATCCGCTGCCGTCTGTTCCAGTAACGTTCTTTTTATTCTTTTGGATTTCTTCAATAAATATCCTGCATCAAACGGGTATTCCAATTCTCTCATAGCTGTTGTGTGACCATCCACTGCTGGAACATCAAAATGAACCAGATCTGGATCCGCCATTCTCCTTTATCAATAAAATCTCTCCACATTCTCCAGACCACATCCGCATTCAGAATTCCCTGACGATGCAGCATTTCCGGGTCGATAAGGCTTTCTGCCCAGCTCTTAAGCTCCGGCTCCTTCAGCCATTTGCTGATCGGTATGGAGAATCCCTTTTTGGGCCGTTCCATCATTTCCTTCGGTACATACCGGTAAAGCACCTCGCGCAGAACTCTCTTCCCCACAGTTCCCTGACGCTCATATTCAATCGGAAGGCTCCATGCAAATTCCACAACATCCTTATCCAGCATGGGAACCCTTGTTTCAAGCGAAACAGCCATGGCGGTCCGGTCTACCTTCACAAGAATGTCATCAGGATGATACATCAGCATGTCCATCAGCATAATCTTATGATTGGTCTCCGTGATTTTGGATATTTCGCCTGTTTTGTACGGATAAGGCCCGGAGCTCTTTTTCAAAGTCAGTTCCCCTACAAGGGAATCATATTCCCTGGAACGAATATAGAGATCCACAGGATCTTTTGCGCCAAGAAGCGTTCCTTTAATCCGCACAACCTCTTTCGCCGTCAACGGAGTATGCAGTACGAGGTCACTTGCAAGCTTCCGGATTCCATAAGGTACATGACGCATCTTATTCCAGATACGGTCAACCGACTCATAGGAAGTATAGCCACAGAACAGCTCATCTCCGCCATCTCCGCTTAAGGATACGGTTACATGCTCCCGGGTCATTTTACTTACCAGATAGGTTGGAATCTGGGAGGAGTCTGCGAACGGTTCGCCAAACATAAAGGGAATCTGTGGAATCACGCGCTTTGCATCCTCTTCCGTAATATAAAGCTCTGTATGCTCCGTCCCGAGATGATTTGCAATCTCCCTGGCAAAAACAGCCTCATTATATGCTTTATCCTCCATTCCGATCGTGAAGGACTTCACCTTGCCGGTATTTAAGGACTGCATCAACGCAACAACGGTACTGCTGTCAATTCCGGCAGATAGAAATGCACCGACCGGTACATCCGCTACCATTTGTCCCCGGATCGAATCCTTTAACAATCTCTCCAGTTCATCCACGGCATCCTCAAAGGATCCCCGGAACAGATGATTCTGTCCCCTTTGAGCAGCATCCGCCATAGACCAGTACGGAGTAATTTCATATTTATTAAATGGCGATTTAATTTTTAAAATTGTCCCTGCATCCAGCTTTCGGATTCCCTTGTATATGGAATATGGAGCCGGAATATATCCGTGTACAAAATAAATGTCAAGAATATCCGTGTCAATGGGATTCTGAAATCCATCCAGTGCCGCAATGCTCCCGATATCCGAGGCAAATACAAAGCTTCCGTTCACAAATCCATAATAGAGCGGCTTTTCCCCGACGCGGTCCCGAAGCAGATATAACACCTGTTCTTTAAGATCATAAAGTGCAATCGCAAACATTCCCTTACACTTCGAAATCGCCTTTTCAATTCCATAAGCTTCAAAGGCCTCCAGTAAAACCTCCGTGTCGGAGGAGCCCCGGAACTGATCTACCTTATGCTCCTGTATAAGCTCCCCTGCAATCTGCTTATAGTTGTAAATTTCTCCGTTATATGCAATTACATAACGACCGCCATGTGACTTCATGGGCTGCAATCCCGTTGGAGAAAGATCCACAATGGATAATCTCCGGTGTCCCAGTCCCACCTGTCCGTCTTCTGTAAAATAGCTTCCTCCGGCATCCGGTCCACGGTGCAGCATACGCTGTTTCATTTTCTCCAGGTTATTCTGTTGTTGCTCCCGTGTTCCCGGCCAGTTACAAAACCCTGCAATTCCACACATGGAAGATCCTCCTTACTCTGCCTGTTCTTCTGCCTGCGCATTCAGATCCGCATAATCACCTGCTGCAATTCTTTCCTGCATGGTTATCCTTGTTTCTCTTTCTATTTCCTGTAAATTCTGATATGCTTCATCAAAGCTTTCATAGCCATCTGTTCCCCGCTTATCCGGGATTCCGTAATTCTGAAGCAGCCTGCCCAGATAAGAGCTGCACTTCATGGCTCCTGAGAAATTTACATGTCCGTCATCATAAAAGTCAGTGGTATAATCAAGTCCGATCTCTTCGGTATGAACATTCATATTCACAAATGAATATCCCTCATCTTCAACAATTTCCTGCATATAATTAAACATCTGTGCCTCATCCTCATCGGCAGGATAGGGGGATACTATAAATAACGCTTGTTGTTTATTATCTTCCAGTTCCTTAAGAAGCTCCTTAAGCTTTTCTTCCTGTTCTGCCGGAATCGGCTTTGTTTCCGTAATCTGACGGTAGTCAGGTTCCGGCTTCTCAAGCAGTGCAATCTCATCCCGGATCACAAATCCCTTTAACGGATTCTTCTTCTCATAGCTGATACAACGGAGCTGTTCCGGTAAGACCATGGTTTTCCAGTTGGAGTGGTATTTGAAAATATCGAAATAATACGTATACCGGTCTTCTTTGGTAGTAACCAGCCGGTTAATTGTATAAACACGATTTAAGGAATATTTGAGGTTATCCGTAACCCCTCTGGCGTATGCCATGTTTTCCGACATATCCCCGTCTTCCATGGTATACATTCTCATCTCAAACACGTAAACCTCCGGAGACTGCGTCTTTTCCGCTTCCTTCATCAGTGGTATTGCCGCTCCTGGACGTTGTACATTCGAGGAAAGTGGATAACATGCAATCCCGGTTTCTCCCCAGATCTGAGGTGCCGCATAATACGTATAAACAGGACTTGAACCAATTAATATTGCATCTAAGGTATTCTCCTTTTCTGCATAAAACCCTGTAAAAATATCCTTAATGTCTCCGTTTGTTCTGATGATATAGGTTACTGACTGCAGCATCACCAGAAACAATAGGATAAATATGGCTGCCCGGATAGCCTGCTTCTTAGTCATAGCTTTCTCTTTCTCCGTTTACAATCTGCATAATATATTCATACCACTCGCGATATACCCTGTCGCTTCGATAAATTTCACATGTTTTTCTGGCTTTCCTGCCCATTTCCTGTGCTTTATGCAAGTCATTTAACATGTATTGCAGGTTTTCCTTCATTTTGTCAACATCGCGGACAGGGGTGAGCAATCCGTTTTTTCCGGTTATGATCAGGTCAGCCGGACCACCACAGGGGCAGTCCGTCGAGATCACGGGAAGCCCCATCACCATTGCCTCAATCAATGCATTGGGCATTCCTTCCGTATCCGAGGTCAATACAAAAACACCTGCTTTTTTAATTCTCTCCGCAACATCATTCACGGATCCTGCAAAGATCACCCTGTTTTCAATTTCAAGTTCTTTAGTAAGTGCACGGAGCTTTGGAAGCTCCTCTCCCGTTCCATACAGAATCACCTGATAGTCCGGGTATTGGGATGCGATTTGTGCGAAAGCACGAATCAGCAGCTGCTGATTCTTATTATCGTCAATTCTTCCTACGGTAACAATGGTATGATCCCGTTCCCCTTCATAATAATTCTCAAAAAAAGCTGTATTGACAGGATTTTTCAGTATCACTGCCTTTTTCTGAACCCTGTCAGGGAAAAACTGCCTGCTCTGCCTGGTCTGGACGACAACCCCTGCCGCATAACGGAACAGGAATCCCGCCAAAAACCGCATTGCCTTCCCCGGATATTCCTGATTCGGATCAGCCCGGACCGAAACCACTACCGGTATATGAAGTCCCATGGAGGTGAGCAGCGTCATAATATTGTTCTTACCGATAAATACAAGAATAACATCCGGTCTCTCCCTCTTCCATATCCTGCGGAGCTTATGAAACCGCTTTATAAAATTGAGAATCCTGCTCCTTCCGGTCTCTTCTTCCGTGATATCCGACAGAATCCTCTTTGCCTGCTCATTTAACGGATACTCATTTTCTTTCTTATATTGTGTAACAAGTGTTACTTTATGTCCCTGTCCAATAAAATAATCAATGAGATTCGTCATTACTCTTTCCGATCCACCCTTCGTGAGCGATCCGATCATAAAAGCAATATGCATATCCTTCTATCTCCTGTATGCCTCGTACCACTGCTGAAAAATCAAAAACGACCAGATCAGTCTGGAATAATTGGCTCCTGTGGATGGTCCCGCATCCCCGGTCTGCATATAACGATCAATCATTCCTGCTGTATAATCGGGTTCAAAGATTCCCTGATTCTTCAGATATGTGCGGTTTCCGAGGGTAAGAACCTGTTCCTTCAACGGTCCGCGCAACCACTGATCGAGTGGTACCGAGAATCCCACCTTCGGCCGGTCCAACAATTCTTTGGGAAGATACTCATAAGCCAGATCCTTTAATATCCGCTTCTTAACTCCCTTCCGGTACTTCATATCATGGGAAAGGCGGAAAGAATACTCCATGACATCCTTATCCAGAATCGGACATCTGGACTCTAAGGAATAGCGCATGGAAGCCCGGTCCACCTTACAAAGAATATCTCCGGGCAGATACGTATCCATATCAAGCAGCATTCTGCGTATCTGCCAGTTTTTCACCCCATACCGGCTCTCCACCGGATAGTGACAGGGGAGCTGCTCCCCAATCAGCATCTTTTCCGTAATCGGAATATATTTATTATAGGCAAACTGTGATTTCGTCTCTAAAGGCCGGTTTTTGGCAATCACCTGCACTGCAAACGGCAGCCGGTCCTCAGCCTTCAGGGCGCCAATCCCCGGAAGATGACAGACCCGGTGAAGCAATGCTCCCGCCCCATCCAGCATCTGTGCCTCATGGATCTTCTCATATACATTGTATCCGCAGAAAAATTCATCCCCACCGTCACCGGACAAAGCCACGGTAACCTGCTGTCTTGCCAGCTTTGAAACCATCATGGTTGCAACCTGGGAGGAATCTGCAAACGGCTCATCATAATATTTCGGAAGATCTTCCATAAGATCATACATTTCTTTTTCATTGATATATAATTCCGTATGATCTGTTCCAAGAAATTCTGCGACCTTTTTCGCATAAACTGCTTCATTATAACGCTTTTCGTGAAAGCCGATAGAAAAGGTTTTCACCGGCTTCTTAGAATGTTCCTGTGCAATAGCGGTCATCAGGGACGAATCATAACCTCCGCTTAAAAAAGCGCCCAGCGGAACGTCTGCAATCATTCGTGATGAAACTGCCTTCCGCAGAAGCTCCTTTAATTCGGTCTTCGCCTTTTCATAATCTGTAACCGGATCCTGCTGCATTCTGTGGTATACCTCTGATATATCCCAGTATTTCCACTTTTTCACCGTTCCGTAACGAAACTGCAGAATTTCTCCCGGATTCAGTTTATATACATTTTCAAATATGGTATCCGGTGCATTAATATATTGCTGAAACAGATAACGGGATAATACTCTGGTCTGAACCGGTTCCGAAAATCCCGGACGCTTCATCAGCGGTTTCAATTCAGAGCCAAAATAAATATTATCATCACAAAGTTCATAGTAAAGCGGTTTCTTACCGATACGGTCCCTGACCAGATATACGCTGTCATCCTGCCGGTCATACAGACAGAACGCAAACATGCCATTAAAGCGGTCCACGCAATGGATTCCCCATTTGAGGTATGCCGCAATAATGACTTCCGTATCGCACGAAGACCGGAACGGATAATCCGTTAACTCCTGTCGGATCTCCTGAAAATTATAAATTTCTCCGTTATATACAATACTGACTCTGTAGTCTGCGGAATGCATCGGCTGATGACCCAGTGCAGACAGATCCATGATGGAAAGTCTGCGCTGTGCAAGACCTATGGAATATCCATCCTTCATGGGATAAATTTCAACGCCTGCATCATCCGGCCCACGATGAATCATGGTATTATTCATTTCTGTCAGCTCATCCACACGAATACTCTGTCTGGATACATATCCGCATATTCCGCACATATACTGCTCCTTTATCTTCCGGTCTGATAATTACAGGTATGCTCCATAAACCATTCCTTATACTCGCCAAAGTCCTTGCATTCATTATCCACTCCGCAGATAAGCTCTTCGACCTTCTCCTTCATAAGGGACTGATAGTTTTCAAAGTTATCATATCCCTGCTTACACCATGCAAACGGGTGGGTAAGTATCTGTACCTTATCATAAGAGGTAATATTTTCCCGGTCCGGATATCCGTAACGCCAGATATGATTGGCATCAGACATATATTTCACCTGAACCGGTGTGTCCGCAGTTACATTCTCCGCAAAGGTAAAGAAATCATTCTGATAAGCGTTCAGAATGCCGGGAAGCTTTATATTCTCCCTCAGAACATCCTTGGATGGTCTGTGAAACGAAAAGGTATCGAACTGAAAGCCATACATTTCGGTAAGCATATTCATTTCCTTGACAATCTGCTTACGGATCTGCTCCATATCCGTCATTCCGTTCAACGCAAAATGAAGACCGATCTGATGTCCGCGCTCATGCATATCCTTAATCAGATCCATGTTCTTACGTGAAAGAATGTTATAGGTGTTATTCGTCCACTGGAAGAAATAGGTCGATGTAAAATCCATGCTGTTTTCTACACGGGCAAGCTCGTAAGCTCTCTCCACACTGTATTCCACATCATGTCTCATCAGAATGAAACGTTCCTTTCCAAGCGCATTCTGGTAGGTAAGCTCCTGCCTTCCGGTCTCTTTAATTATTTCAATAATCTGTCGGTAATCCTCGTATGAAAACATTTCCTGCTCCTCTTCTTTTCTTTTTTCTATCTGTTTCTTCTGTCTGCCACGATTTTCTTCATATACTGACGCCATTGCTCCGCAATGGAAGAGGCTGTGATGGACGGTCCCAGCTCCCTTGCTTTCTCTCCCAGTCTTTCTGCCAGTTTCCGGTCCTCGATCAGAAGATTAATCGCCTCAGTCATTGCCTCTTTATTTTTAATCGGTACAAGAATTCCATTCTCCCCGGAGCGGATTACCGTCCGTGGACCTCCACACGGACAATCAGTTGCCACAACCGGCAGTCCGAGCGACAGTGCCTCTAAAAGTGCATTTGGCAGTCCCTCCCAGTCCGAAGAAAAGGCATACACGGAAGCATTGGGAAGCTGCTTTTCCAGTTCATCGCTTCCTCCCATCAGCATTACATATTCCTGCGCCTTATTCTGTTCAATTAAATGCTCCAGAATTTCTTTCGTTCCATCCTTCGAATCCGGTCCGTAAATTTTAAGAACGTAATCCGGATGCTTCTTATGAACCTCCAGAAAAGCCTCAATCAGCATTGGCTGATTTTTAAAATCTACCAGCCGCCCGGACTGGACTACTTCCTTCTGTCTTACCGAAGGTCCTGGTACATTCAGGTATTTATCATGAATCGGATTTAAAATGATGGTGGACTTTTTTCTGACATAAGCCGGGAAAAAATCTCTCTGTCCCTCCGTCTGAAATACACAGCCGGCAGCTCTCGGGAACAGCAACGGGATCTGTATTTTATCATCCCAGTGATCGTAATGTCCTGCCGGGTCCGTACGTACTGCTGTTATTACCGGTACGCCTGTTCCAATGGAGGCCGTTAATGCACGGTAGATCGCGCGGTGTGCAAATGCAGCTACCACATCCGGCTTTTCCTGCTTCATAAACCTGTGCAGATACCGGATCCGCAGAAGAAATTTCGTAATACGGCCCTTTTTATCATCCTCAGGCTTCAATCCCACATGAACCCGTTTCACCTTATCGGAAATCCGGAATTCGTTCTCTGCTTTCCATTCGGTTAAGATATAAACTTCATCCCCGTCCTCGGCAAACTGGTTGGCAAGATTACTGACAACACGCTCTGCGCCCCCCTGCTCCAGACAGTTTAAGTGAAATGCAATCTTCATATTCCATATCCTTTAAACATTATAACGATTTATTATAGCACAATTTAAGAAGATTATCTACATAGCTGTCATAATCAAACTCTCCGGCCCTCTTCCGCTCCAGCTCCGACAGTTCCTTCTGTCTTTCGCTGTCCTTCAGAACTTCGATGATCTTCTCGGCAAAACAGGTTTCTTTCTCACTGATGGTATCGCCGGAATAATCCTCTGTATCTCCCATATCAGGCACCAGGATTCCGTATTTTCCATGATCCAGAATCTCTGCAGGGCCTGTCCTGCAATCCGTACTGATAAGCGGTCTTCCCAGAATCATCGCCTCTACCAGAACATTTGGAAAGCCCTCCGTATAGGAAGACAGCAAAAACATCTCAGAAGCAGCCAGATACTTATAGGGATTCTTCCTGACTCCCGGGAAATAAACCTTCTGCTCCAGTTGAAGCTCGGATACCAGGCTCTTTGCCTGCTCAAAGGAGCCGTCTCCCATAATAATCAGGCGCATCTGTGGTATTTCCTTCTGCACCAGATAAAATGCCTTAATCAGATGCCAGAAGCCCTTAATCGGATCATCTCTTCCCACTCCGATCAATATCCGTGGGCGATCTTCATCCTCCATTTTCCACGGAAGATCCGTAACCTTCTCCTTCGATAATTCCGTAATTCCCTCTGCATCATAAGGATTATACAATGTGGCTGTCTGCAGGTAACCGTATTTTTCCTGCACAATAGCTTCAATTTCCTTAGAACAGCAGATAATCCGGTCTGCTTTCCGGACATACAATTTCATCTTCGGATCATCTGCCACATCCTGATAGCCCCGCAGTCCCAAAAAGACACGGGTCAGCGAAGTTTTTGACAATGCATTTACCATATTGGCAGACGGACCGAAGCTGTAAGCTATAACCGGTTTCATCCTCTGTTTCAGTTTTCTTACTCTTACGGCTCTCCGCATCAGATTTGTAATTTTAGCCAGTTTTCCGTTGCGGACACCAAGATGAATATTGATGATGGACAATCCCCTGATATCAAAAGCTATATCCGCATCATCAAAGATCACAATGGAAACATCATAATACGGTTTCAGTAACCTTGCTGTTGTAATACATACTCTTTCAAAGCCTCCCTGATGAAGCATCGGACTAATCAGCAGAAGCTTTTCCTTGGTATAGAAATCGGTCATAAGCACCGCCTGCCCATGCACATCAAAGCCAAGCTCCTTCATCTCATCCACTCTGGAGCTTCTTTGGTACTGCAGATGCTGTTCAATCTCGTCTGCCCAAAGCCCCGGATCCTCACGGATGCTCCTTGTCGTAACCAGCTCCGTTGCAATTACCTCTTTACAGATGGTATCCGACATCAGACACCGGAGCCCTGCCGTCTGTGCCTCCACGATGGTTCCCGGCATTCCTTCAAAGCGTGACGGGTATACAAAATAATCCATAGCCTGATAATAATCATTAACGTTGCTTTTATTTCCGAGGAAATATACCTTATCCCCAATTCCAAGTTCCCGGGAAAGGATCCTGATGTCTTCCATTCCGCTTCCCTCGCCCAGAAGAAGCAATACATAATCCCTGGTCTTTCTCTTCACAAGCTCCGCAAACACACGCAGCAGATATTCATGGTTCTTGGCATAGTGAAAGCGTCCCACATGTCCGATCACATAACAGTTTTCTATGCCAAGTTCCCTGCGGATTTTTTCGCGTACCAAAGGATCCGGCGCGAATTTCTGACAGTCAATGGCATTGGGCAGGAATCTGGTTCTCCCCTGTTCCACTGCCTTCTTTCCAAATACGGAAATTCCCGCAAGCTCTGAGCAGGTAAACAGATAATCTGCTTTCTTTGACAGATTGCGCCGGAGGAATCTTGTCAGGATCCCCTTTAGTCCCTTATCAACACCTGCACTTCTTGCATGTGCAATGGTCGTTTCGATCCCGCATTTCCTGGCAATTGGAAGATAAATAGCTGCGGTACTGGTCATATGCCCCTGAATCATATGAAACTCAGACCTCCCATCTGCATCTCTATGCTCCTGCAGCAGCTTCTTCCAGGCACGGCAATAGGAAAAATAATTCAGGACACGGAAACGGGGAACACGGAAAATCCGTCCTCCCAGCTTCCTGATTTCTTCATTAAAATATCCTTCTTCCTTTGAGTGTACAACAAAGTCAAATTGCACTACGGATCGATCCATATGACGGTACAGATCCATAATACGGCTCTCTGCACCGCCAAGCTGTGTATTTCCCAGTATATGCAAAATACGAACAGGCTGTCCCATATCACACCTCTTATCTGTTTCTGATTCTTCCTGCCAGATTTTTAAAAGCTGCCAGCAGATATTCCCGGATTCTGCCCGGAAAGTGTCTTACTTCCCTTGGACATTTCCGATATTCTTCATAGGAAATCCATTGAACTCCCTCTTTCTGAAAGTAAGCTCTGTAATGATCCAGATCCTGATCGGATACGGTTCCCGTATGAACCACCATGGTAGAATATCCGTTCTTTTTCTGAAGGGTTCTGGACAGTAGAAATGAGATAGGGTAAAAGGTCATTCCATGAAAAAGATATGGTCTGTCACCAAATCCATCCGTCATCTCTGAAAAACCATTCTCCATCAGTGCTGTCAGGGTATTCCGATCGTAGGAATGTCCCGGTGCCATAAAAATATCCGTATGAACACCATGGTTTTCAAGAATCTGTCTTCCCGCTGCAATTTTCTTTCTTTGCTCTTCCAGCGGTTCTCCGGCAAATTCCGAAAAATGGTTTAACGGAAAGATGCCCCCTTTGGAAGTTCCATAGATGTGCTGGTAGCCGTGCATGGCCACCGTCCAGCCCTCCTTCTGCAGCTGCCTGATATATTCAAAAAACGGTTCCGGATCCATAGGGGAACCGCTTCCCTTAAGCAGCTCATCCCGGTTATCCGGAACCACCCCTATAAGCGGTTTCACCTGATATTGATCAAGAAGCGCTTTAAATTTATAAAAGCGCTCCCAGTCCATATCAGGTGTAATATCATCTAATCTAACTGTTATATTCATTATTTCAAAAGATCTCCCTTATGAATTTCTCCGTTGAAATCATATTGTTCAATCAAAAGAGAACCATCCACGGTACGTACCACCGGTTTCCCATCAAACACATCAACCACTTCACCCGGTGCAAAATGTGAAAAATCGATCATCTCATCAAACGGATGTGCTTTCCAGATCGTTATTTTATGATCCCCGTCCTCTTCATTTACATAAGCAAACGCTCCCGGAAAAGGAGCTGCCACCCCACGGATCAGATTGTAGATATCTCTGGTGCGCGCACGAAAATCCACTTTACCGTCCTCTGCCGTCCGCTTGTTATACCAGGAATCAAAGTCCTTTGATTCCGTATGGATCTCGATATTCCCGCTCTCATATGCCTTCAAAAGCTTACGGATCAGGTTCTTCGAGCAGATCATATTCTTATACTGTGCCGTACGTATATCATCATGCGGAGTGATGGAAAACATCTCTGTCGCAAAAACGTTCGGACTGTCTGCCTTTTCATCGTAACGGAACATATTCAGATTAAATCTGGTATCTCCAAGAATGATGGACCAGTTTAATGGAGAACGCCCCCTTCCGAACGGAAGGTATCCGGCATTACCATGGAATCCATAAATACCGTATTCAAATTTATCAAGAACATCGGAAGGAATCAGACGCTGCCACCCCATGCAAACACCAATTTCAAATTCATTCTCTGCCAGAAACTTCCTGGTTTTATCATCTGTCAGGAAATAGCTGTCTGCCTCATGAACCGGAATTCCATATTTCTCCGTCAGAAAAGACAGACCCTTATAGCCTGATACCTGATTTTTCTTTGTCACCTCAGGACTTATGGTAATCACCAGATCTACCGGGCAGATTTCTTCCTGAATGAAGTTCACAATATTCTCTGAGGTATCCTTTACCCCGAATACAACTACTTTATAGTGCATGACGCTCTCCCTCTGCTTTAGTGGTAACTATTCCGGATCATTACAGATTTTCCTTATACCAGTCAATGGCAAGTGCAATTCCCTTTGCAAAGTCATAATCCGGATCATAACCGAGAAGCTCTTTCGCTTTGCTGATATCTGCGTTGGAATCACGGATATCCCCCTTACGATCCGGGCCGAAATGAGGTTCTACATCCTTATCCAATGCCTTGCAGATATTATGATATACATCAATCAGAAACTCTCTTCCGCCTGCTCCGATGTTAAATGCCTCGCCGGCTGCTTCGGAAGAAGCCTGACATGCTTTCAGGTTTGCCTCTACGACATTCTCAACATAAGTAAAGTCCCTGGACTGCTTTCCATCTCCGTTAATGGTCGGAACCTCTCCATCCATCAGCTGCTTAATAAACTTCGGAATAACGGCAGCATACACGCCATTCGGATCCTGACGGCGTCCAAACACATTAAAATAACGCATTCCGTAGGTATCCAGTCCATACAGTACCTTATACAGTCTTCCGTACTCCTCATCCACACGCTTTGTCAGGGCATAAGGAGAAAGAAGCTTTCCTTCATGTCCTTCCTTTTTGGGGAGAACCGGATGATCTCCGTAAACCGAAGAGCTGGAGGCATAAACAAATTTCTTCACTCCGTTCTGTCTGGAGGCTTCCATCATGTTCAAGGTTCCGCGGATGTTGATTTCTTCATATAAAAGAGGCATTTCAATGCTTCGCGGGACGCTTCCCCATGCTGCCTGATTCAGCACATAATCGACATCCTTTGTGGCCTCCATACAGGTATCCAGCTCACGAATATCCCCTTTGATAAAGGTAAACTTCGGATTTGTTGTAAAAGGTTCAATGTTCTCATACTTACCTGTGGAAAGATTGTCCAGACAACGAACCGTATAGCCGAGGTTTAAAATTGCCTCACATAAGTTGGATCCGATAAACCCGGCACCTCCCGTTACCAAAAACACGCTTTCTTTATCAAAAACAAGATTCTGATATCCCATGATTATTCTTCCTTTCTCGTACAAGTCTTATTTATTTTAGCACAATGCCACTCCCGAATCAACTCTGTCACCACCATAAGACCAGACAGGTAAAACAGGGCAAAGCCATAGATCATATAACGTGACAGACACATGATGGTAAGGGCAACTGCCGTCGTATTGCCTGCAATAAACAAAAGAGCAAGACACATCATCGGAACTGCCGGACTCTTCGGATTTCTTTTCCACAGAAGCACTGTCAGAACAATTACCAGTAAATAGATTCCGACCGCAGCGATATTAATCAGCGGATGAACAACCGCTATGCTCCGCACAAGCCCGTAATACACAATTCCGCAATAGGTAACCAGCCAGTTTTTAAAACACTTTGGGAAGATTGCCTTCATCATGCCCATTGCCTGTTCGTCTGCCAGAAGATTCTGGGTAATATAATCCGTTGTTACATTCTTATCATAGTACTGATAAAAGGTGTCTTCAATACAGTTAAATTTAATCTCATCGTGCATCTGCTCAATATGGTCTGCCCGATCCATGAGGGAATCTCCGGAAAAGCTGTAATTTCCCTCTATTGCCCATGCTTTATCAAAGATTTCATAGAAGAATTCTCTTGTCTGCTCTTCTCTGATCGCTTCTCCGTCCTCTCGGTCAGAAGCATAAATCATATTCGTAACCAGATTGACATTTCCGTAGGTATTGTTGATGAATCTTCCGTTATATACCAGATTATAGCACTTCACGGCATATGTCCTGGCAACGAACAGGGCAGCCGTCACAGCCACAACTCCCAGTATGCGGAGCAGCTTCCTTCTGCCTTGGGGCTCTGATATCACCCGGCAGAGCATAATCAGCATGAATACCAGAATTGCCACCATCATCTGTCCGCGTGTCAGACTGAGCAGCAAGGAAAAAATCAGTGTTCCGGCAATATGCTTCTTTTCTCCCTTCCACAGAAGCTTCAGTGCATTCATTGTCCACAGGGTAAACAGGGGAAAGGCCAGTGCCTCACTCATTACCGAATTGGTCACAAAAACACTCATTGCCGAAAAATACTTCGTCATAATATGGGGAAATACCTGAATACATGCAACAAGAGCTTCCATTGACACAGGCAGCTTAAACCGGTCTCCTATGGTTCTTGTAAGCAGATAAATCGCTATCGCCATGAAAACATTCTGGATAATTCCCATCGGATACAGGAAGCTTTCTCCAAAGAAATCTCTAAGCAGCTTTAAAAAAAGCGGATACAACGGCTCCCTGTGAATATGCATCTTAATATACTGATCGGAATCATTATAGACTCCTGGACCATACAGAATAAACATCAGGACAAAAAATAAGAGTAATGAAAACAGTAAAATCAGATGCATCATCCTCTCTTTTTTATTTACTGCTGTCATTACTCTTTCCTTCATTCTTATAATCTCCAGTAAAGATAATCATCGGTCAGGAACTCTTTACGGTTAAAGATTCCTTTAATATCCATAAAGACCTTCCTGTCATTTTCCGGATTGAAAAACTGACTGATCTTTTCCTTTGAAAAATCGGTGAACTGATTGTGTGCCACAGCGACAATTACCGCATCCATGTCCTTCACGACATCCATGGTTTCGAAGGTAATTCCATAAAGCCGCTTTGCTTCGTCTGCATCTGCTGCCGGATCTACCACGATCGGAGTGATTCCATATTCTCCAAGCTCTTTATAAATATCAATGACCTTGGTGTTTCTGGTATCCGGACAGTTTTCCTTGAAGGTAAAGCCTAAGATGGCTACCTTCGCTCCTCTTACCGGAACCTCTGCCTTAATCAGGTTCTTAACCAGGGATTCTGCCACATATTTGCCCATATCATCATTGATCCGGCGTCCCGATAAAATGATCTGGGAATGATATCCAAGGGATTCTGCCTTATAGGTCAGATAATATGGATCGACACCGATACAATGTCCTCCGACAAGTCCCGGAGCAAATTTCAGGAAATTCCATTTGGTTCCTGCTGCTTCCAGTACAGACTTGGTATCAATACCCATCTTATTAAAGATCATGGACAATTCATTCATAAATGCTATGTTGATATCACGCTGGCTGTTCTCAATTACCTTGGCAGCCTCCGCTACCTTAATGGACTCTGCACGGTATACCCCGGCCTCCACAACCAGTTCATAGACCTTCGCAACGGTATCCAGTGTCTCTTCATCCATACCGGATACAATCTTCGTAATGGTTTCAAGACGATGTACCTTATCTCCCGGATTGATTCGCTCCGGGGAATATCCGATCTTGAAATCCACCCCACATTTGAGTCCGGATTCCTGCTCAAGAATCGGCACGCAGATATCTTCGGTAACTCCCGGATAAACTGTAGACTCAAATACAACTACCGATCCCTTCGTAAGATTCTGTCCTAAGATCCGGCTTGCACCTTCTACCGGGGTCAGGTCCGGTGTATGGTCATCGTTTACCGGGGTCGGAACTGCCACAATATGAAATTTCGCTTCCCGCAGCTTTGAAGGATCTGCCGTAAAATCCACCGTTGTATTCTTAATCACTTCATTTCCGACTTCATTTGTTGGATCAATACCGTTCTTATATAGTTCGATTTTCTTCTCGTTCAGATCAAATCCTACAACCTTGATCTTTCTGGCAAAAGCAACCGCAATCGGCATTCCCACATAACCAAGCCCGACTAAGGACAGCTTCTCTTCCCCACTGACAATCTTCTCATATAAATCCATTGGTGTATTCCTCTCTCTTTCTGTTCTCAATACGTAAAATCAGTTTAACACTTTTTTTACAACCTGTAAATAAGACGCCGTAACCTCCCGCCGGTCAAACTCCCGTTCCATCTTGGCTCTGGCTTCCTGTCCCATCCTGGCTCTTTCCTTAACCGGAAGGGAAAGGAATTGTTCCATCGCCGCAATCAGTTCCTCTGATTTACCGGGTGTAAAGCCAAAGCCGGTAATCCCTTCTTCAAAGGCTTCCTTGCATCCGCTGATCCGTGATGCAATCACCGGTCTTCCCGTTGCGGAAGCCTCAATCAGTGCATTGGACATTCCCTCATGGAAGGATGCAATGACAATTGCACTCGCCGCCTTTAAATAAGGATGCACCTCCGTATGGAAGCCAAGCTGGGTGATCACTCCCTGCTTTTCCAGATCATCCAGCTGCTGCTGATAATCTTCATCACAATAGCCCAGAATCGCAAATTCCACATTTTCACTGTGAAGCTTCTTTGCAGCCTCAAGAAACTCTACGATACCACGCTCTTTCATTACACGTCCCACAAACAGGAACTGACATTTTTCATCCATCGGATAAGGTTCAAAGGTATGCCGTATCAGATCCACGCCGGAACCGTTTACCAGGCATTCACTCTTCCCTTCAATTCCGAAATCCCGGAAAATCTGCCGGTTCTCCCGGTTCTGGAAGAAGATACATTCTGCCCTCTTCATTCCGATCCGGTAAAGGGTAACGATAAGCTTTAAGAATAAGCCTTTACGGTCAAACGCACCTCCCAATCCGGTAATGGTTTCAATATAGGGAAGCTTCCGGCTCTGTGCCGCCATGCCTCCGTAAATATTCGGCTTGATCGTATAGGTAGCCACCAGATCCGGCTTCATTTCCTTCATAAGCTTCCGATAGGCCAGGAAAAGCTTAAAATCTTCGACCGGATTTACTCCCCGGCGGTTAATCGGTGTTTTAATGATTTTACAGCCCTCTTCTGCAAGCTCTTTGGTCTTCACCTCATCCGGAATACTCACATAAACTTCATAATCCTTCAGAAGTCCAAGTACGAAATCATTCCGGAAATCGTAAAGTCCTCCGGAAGAATTCGCAAGTATCAGTATCTTTTTCACAGAATCCACCTCTAATTTTATATTTGTCTGCACAGACTTCCTGCATAACATATAACCGGCAGTGCAAATCAAAATCTGTATAAGCAGGTTTATTAAATTTCAGGAGTGTTTCAGTTGTCACACAATGTCTGCTTCCGGAATCCTGCGGATCATGACTTCATTGTATTTCATCATGCAGATTCCTTCTTCATAGTCCCCTATGGTGACCGGATTTTCTTCTCCCTTAAGATTCATAAGCACCTGCTCCGGCATATTCACACCGGCTTCGTAGGCATGCGGATATCCACCGCCAAAACGGGGATTTACCTCAGACAGATAATAGATTCCGTCAATTTTGAAAATATCAATATCAATCATTCCCCGGAAACCGCAGGCCTCCACAAAATTGCGGATCATGGAAAACAATGCCTCATCCTTAACGGATACAGACTTATCCGTTTCACCGGCACGCATTTTGATCTTTTTTTTGACAAAGATGGAAGTACATTTTCCACTTAACAGATCGATATACACATCTGCACCGTACTCCTGCCCATCCATAAATTCCTGAATCATTAATCCATCATAAAGTTCAAACAATAAATCTATTTCCTTCATGGAATTCACTTTATTGATGTTGATGCTGGCACTTCCTCTCGCTGGCTTCACAAATACAGGAAATGTGATCTCCCCCTTTGCTACGGCTGCTTTAAAAAGTTCTTTATCTACAAAACATTTTCCTGTCGGAATCTGCATTTCACAAAGCTTCTGATACATCCGGAACTTATCCAGACACATCTCGCATAACTCATAAGAAGAAACAATCGGTGTCGTTCCGATTGCAAGAAAACGGTCACGCTCCTTTGCAAGCAGAGATAATTCCGGATCAATCAGGGAAAACACACCATCCACATGTTCCTTCTCACAGATTTTCAAAATCTTCTCGATATATCCCGGTGCTGACATACGCGGTACAAGATAAAACACATCCGCTTCATAAACCGCAGGCGCCACATTCGAACAGTCTGTTGCAATCACCCGGTCTTCCGGCTGCATATTCTGTTTAAAATACTGTACGACCTTATCTCTGGTTCCGGCGCTTAAAATCAATAGATTCATTCGGCATTTTCCTCTTTTCCCAATCGATCAAAAAATAACGGTGTACCACCCGTATGGATAAACAGAAGCTTCTGATCCGTAATCCGGTTATCCTTAAGGTATTGCAGCATTCCCGTAAATGCCTTCCCGACATAGGTGGTATCCATGGGAATTCCTTCTTCCCTCATCATACGGTCAATCGTCTGTGTAACATCCGCGCTATAATTTCCATATCCGTCACACCGGTAATGATCTGTAAAAATAAGATCACACTCACGGTACAGTGTCTCAAACTGCTTTCCAAGATAGTCCCGGATGCTCTCCTTAACTACTTCTCTTCCTCTTTCTTCCGTACGGGCAATACTGATTCCTACGATCTGTCGTTCGGATGGTATCTTTTCCAACAGCTTTCCGCAAACCAGTCCTGCCTGGGTAGCTCCGGTACCGGATGCATGAAAAATATAATCAAAATGAAGCTGTTCCTTTTCTTCCTGGCTGCCAATCTCACGGTATGCTTTTACATATGCTTCTGTTCCCAGATTGCCGTGTCCACCGCCCATAATAAAATAGGGATGTCTCCCTTCATTTCTATATGCGGCAAGCCTTCGGTCAATCACAGAAGATACTTCGGTCACGGGACAGGTTTCTATCGTCGCTCCGAATTGTTCTACCAGTCTGGTATTATATAAAACCGTTCGGTTCTCCTCCGGCGAAATCACATGGCAATGAATTCCCATTGCACTGGCCAGATTGGCTATAATTCTGCAATGATTGGAGCTGTTACTCCCATAAGTCACAATTACATCTGTATCGGTCTTTATCATATCACGATAAAACTCTGCCGCTTTACGTGCTTTGTTTCCACCAAAGCTGAACGGAATCATGTCATCCCGTTTGATATAGATCTCATTATTTCCAGCCTTCAGATTCAGCTTCTGAATCGGTGTTTCCTTTAACTCCTGCTCAAAAAAGGGGATTGTCTGCATCTATTTCTCTCCGTTCCGGTTCTGTTCCCTCCGATATACATCAAAGTCTGCTACCGTCTGATCTGCCCCGGATAGTGTTCCTGAACGCTTCAATACTTTTCCGAGAGTCATGCCAATAATCTTAAGATCCATGAGAAAAGTACAATGATTGACATATTCCAGATCATAGGCAAATCTCTGTTCCCATCCCAGGGCATTCCGTCCGTTAATCTGCGCCAGTCCCGTCAATCCCGGACGGACGTCATGGCGGTGGTTTTCTTTCTCTGTATAATAAGGCAGATACCGCACAAGTAAGGGTCTCGGCCCGATAAAGCTCATGTCTCCTTTTAAGATGTTAAAAAACTCCGGAAGCTCATCCAGACTGGTGGAACGCAAAAACCTGCCAAAGGAAGTCAGCCTGACTTCATCCGGAAGAAGCTCTCCGTTCTCATCCCTCTCGTTGGACATGGAACGGAATTTATATAATTTGAAAATTATCCCATTCTTTCCCGGTCTTTCCTGGGTAAAGATCACAGGACCTCCCAGCTTCACCCGTACCAGAATAAAAAGGATCAGGTAGAGCCAGCTAAGCAGGATGATTCCGGTTAAGGATAAAAGGATATCCAACAGGCGTTTGATGCAGTTTTTGTACATAGAGGAGGCCTCCTATGGCATAATTGAATTCTGTGTGATTAACTTCTTGATGTATATATAGTGCTCTGGCACAGCATACTTGTTCCAAGGCGGACCTGCGGTGTTAAGAAAATCATCCAAAACAGCTTCTGACAATCTTGATAATACGTTCCATGTCTTCTTCGGTATTCTTAATGTCACTTGGCAGGCATAAGCCTCTGCGGAAGATATCACCGCTTACGCTCCTGTCCCAGTCTTCGCCGTTATCGCCCTTTACCTTTGCGGTATTGAGCTGCTGCCCATCTGCCATAAAAAATTCGGCATCCGCGTAAATGGGCTGTAAATGCATCGGCTTCCAGATCGGTCGGGATTCAATGTTTTCAGCATCGAGTGCATCCATGATGTCATTCGGTGTTACCCTGCATCCCTCCTTAAGCGTGATGCAGGAAAGCCAGTTGTTGGCATCTCCATCCGGGTTTAAAGGATTCATGGTAATTTCATCAATATCTGCAAGGGCTTCCTTATACTGCTGATAAATGGCCTTCTTCAATGCTTTATGCTCTTCCAGGTGAAGGAGCTGTCCTCGTCCGATTCCGGCAACCACATTGCTCATACGGTAGTTATAGCCAAGCTCGGAATGCTGGTAATATCTTGCCTGATCTCTTGCCTGCGTGGCAAGGAAGAGAGCTTTCTTCGTAATTTCTTCATCTGCGGATAGCAGCATGCCGCCGCCGGAGGTGGTAATAATCTTATTTCCGTTAAAGGAAATAATGCCAATCCTTCCAAAGGTTCCGGTCTGCTTTCCACGGTAGGTACTGCTTAAGGACTCTGCCGCATCCTCAATAAGCGGAACATGATGTTCCTCACAGATCGCCATGATTTCATTAAGCTTTGCCGGAGTTCCGTACAGATGAACCACAATTACGGCTTTGGCTTCCGGATGCTTTTCAAATGCCTTGCGGAGTGCCGCCGGATCCATGTTCCAGGTGTCCTTTTCGGAATCAATAAATACCGGTGTTCCCTTTTCATATACAATCGGATTGCAGGTTGCATCAAAGGTAAGGCTCGGTGCGAATACAACATCTCCCTGTCCAATGCCTAAAATGCGCAGTGCCAGATGAATGGCTGCTGTTCCGGCACTCAGTGCACAGGCATGTCCGCCACCCATATAGGCTGTCATTTCCTGCTCCAGTGCATTGACATTCGGTCCCAACGGAGCCACCCAGTTCGTTGCAAATGCTTCGTTAATAAATGCCTGTTCCTCGCCATGCATGGTCGGGGAAGAAAGGTAAATCCGCTTCTTTTCCATACTGCATCCTTCTTTCTGTTTTCTTTCTATGTGACTGTTCAGCATGCACAATCATTTCTGCATGGTCTTCTGTTATAGTCAGCATGCTCCATCATTTCTGCATGGCTGAACTGCTGTCGGCATAATGATACGTCGGTACGATTTCTTTGACCAGTGCCCGGATATCATTACTCTCATCCTTAGACTCTTCTTTGAGCTTCTTCAACTGTACAAAGAATTCGGTTTCATCCAGTTCGATCGGCTTTCCAATATAAATCATCTTATTATCGGTTTCCTTAAGTCCCTCTTCCTCCATCAGAAGCTCTTCATAGAGCTTCTCACCGGGACGTAAGCCGGTAAATTCAATCTTGATGTCCTCTCCGACGCGATAGCCGGACAGTTTAATCAGGTTTCTGGCAAGATCCAGGATCTTCACCGGTTTTCCCATATCAAGGACAAAAATTTCTCCGCCCTTCGCATAGGCACCGGCCTGTAACACCAGTGATACCGCTTCCGGAATGGTCATGAAATACCGGATAATATCCGGATGGGTTACCGTAACCGGGCCTCCCTCCATGATCTGCTTTTTAAATAAAGGAATGACACTGCCGTTACTTCCGAGTACATTTCCAAACCGTACCGCTACAAATTCCGTATCAAAGTGCTTATTAAAGGTCTGGATAATCATTTCACAGATCCGCTTGCTGGCTCCCATGATATTGGTCGGGTTTACCGCTTTATCTGTAGAAATCATAACGAAACGCTTCGTTCCGTTCATGGCTGCCGCATAGGCGGTCTTCCAGGTTCCGAAAACATTATTCTTTACAGCTTCATTCGGACTTGTCTCCATCAGTGGAACATGCTTGTGTGCTGCTGCATGATAGACAATTTCCGGCTTATAATGGTCAAAAATCCAGTTCATCCGGTTCGTATTACGAACCGATGCAATCAACACTTCCAGATTTAGATCCGGAAAATGGGTTTTCAGCTCCTGCTGCACGTCATAAATGCTGTTCTCATAAATATCCAGCATGATGAGTAGTGACGGTTTATGGGAAGCGATCTGACGGCACAGCTCACTTCCAATGGAGCCGCCGGCTCCTGTTACCAGAACGCGCTTGCCCTGCACATAGGAAAGAATTGATTCCAGATCAACCTCAATCGGATCTCTTCCCAAAAGATCTTCCACTTCCACATCGCGGAGCTTGCTGACGCTGACTTCCCCGTTTACCAGTTGATACATTCCGGGAAGGGAACGCAGCTTACAATTCGTTTCTTTACAGATATCCAGAATACTGCTCATCTGGGATCGGGATATTGAAGGCATCGCAATAATAATCTCATCAATATCATATTGTTCCGCACATTCTATGATCTTATCACGACCGCCTGCAACCTTGATTCCCTGAATGAATTTTCCCCATTTTCCCTTATCATCATCGATGATGCAGCGGATGACCATGGTGGAAAAATTACTGTTCACAATTTCCTTGATAATAACATTTGCAGCTTCTCCGGCACCTATAATCATGACTGAAATGGCATTTTTCCTGTTCTGGTTCTTGTGCTTCAGACTACGCAGAAACCGGTAAGAAAAGCGGCTTGCAAAAATAAAGCTGATCAGCAGGAACATATAAAGGAAATAGTAACTGCTAGGTACGGCCTGTCTTCCGTAGAAACGGAAAAACTGTAATCCAACCGCCTGTAATGCGGAGGAAATGATGCACGCACAGATCAGATTCTGCAATTCCGTCTCTCCCGCATAAGCCCACAGGCTGTTATACATCCGGAAAATATAAAGAACAATCAGTGTAATCACAATACTGAACGGCAGGAAATCCGTAATCGGCTTCAAAAAATGTTCCGGAATCTCCGACACCGAAAATCCGTAACGGATCATCAGGGCAAGATAGCTTGCCAGAATCACACTGATAATATCGTAAATCACAAGAAACGTTCTTCGATAAAATTTTTTCACATTAAAAGGCTTTTTCATTCTATTCTTCGACCTTTGCATTATCTTTGTATAATAAAGGTGCTATTACCATCATCAGTACAAGTGTACAGGGATTGCTCAGATGGAAAATCCATTCTACAGTACCCGCTACGGCAAAGGAAATCGTCATCAGCAGGGGAAATGCCGCATACGGTTTTGCTTTGTTCTTTCTGTAATAAAATACCGCCCGCAGAAGTGTAGCTGCTCCAAACAGTAAAAACAGAATTCCCACACCCATTCCATGATCAAAAGCTACCTGCAGATAAATGTCATGTGCATGTACCGCAATCTCTCCATCCGGCAGTACCGCCCCCATCGTATCATGTCCATCTGCATTCAGCTGTTCCAGATATGACCGGAAAATAGTCATACGTCCATTGGAATAATCATCGCTGCTTTCTGTTTCTTCATAAGGAACCGCATCCGGCTCACTGTAAAACGCAGAAGGAAGAACCAGGGAAGCCACGAGCTGCTCTCCTGCAGCCTCATTGTGCATATACAGGGTACGATACTTTTCATCTTCACCATAAAAATCAAATGTTCCTTCGGGGATGCTGAATACTTTATCCAGGAACACCTCTGCAAATCGTCCGACACTGATATATTGTGTGGAGGTAAAATTGTGTTCACGCATAATTTTATTATGCCAGTTTTCAATTTCAAATTTTCTCGGTTCACTTGCCAGAATAGGTACATTACGCTGCGCTGTGAATGTGATCGGGAACATTACAATAACAGCTGCCACAACAAGACCGAGATGATATCCGAGCTTCTTAAGTTTATTCTTCCCCTTTCCATCGGTCATTATAAGCCAGGCAATGATTCCAACAACACCGGCGGTAAACAACCCTGTTCTGGACATCGTGAATAACATATAGGACGTCACAATTCCGAACAGACATAATTCCTTCCATACATCACGCAGACGGCTGCTCTGACGCAGACGCCCAAACAGCAATACAATCACTGCACACTCCACAATCACCAGATAAGTGGCTGTTGTTGTCACAGTATGGAAGGTAAAAGGATAACGGGCATACTCATAGGCTCCATACGGCCGGTGAAGCAACGCATAAATAAGGGAAAGTATAAAGTGAAAAACCACACCATACAGCACATTCGTAAGGAAACGGCTGCGATGCTCCCACATTCCATAGCTTAAATATAATAAAGTGAAGCTGACGGCCAGCACAACTGTCCACCATCTGGTATTCCGGAAAATCACAATACCTGCAAAGAAAAGCAGTGCAGGCACCCCATACCAGTAATTGGGCTTTGCCAGCTTCCTTTTACATAAGCAGATCAGGGTACGCAGAAGAATAAACACGAACAGGATCGCAATAAGCACGGTATTTCGCAGTACTTCCACATTCATTCCAATCTCTGACTCTACTTTAAACTCCCGTACCATCAGGGCATTAAGTCCATTATGATAATAAGCTGCTCCGGCAATGCCTGCAATAATCACATAAAGCAGGGTATACCGGTTCACCAGTTCCTTCCATGAAAACATTGTCAGAATCACCAGTGCAAAGAACAGCATTTCCCTGCGCTGTGCTACCTGATGGTGAATTTCATAAAGTCCGTTCATGTAATCACAGCATGCAGCAATCGCACCTGCAATAAACAATATCTGTAATCCATCTGCCAGATGTTCTCTGATAAAATCTCCGGTAAGCAGTGTTCCCTGACCATCCCTGTTATGATTTACTCCATAGAAAAGTACTGCTCCCAGTAATATTACAGCCACCATATAGAAAATGCTGTCTGCTGCATAGGAGGTCCACCTGCCCATAGCAATGGTTACAAGCCCTGCAGCTACTCCTGCCGCGATACAGGGATTGACAGTCGCACGAACCGCCTGTTCTACCGTGGTAAGAGAATCATGCAGCACTTTACGGAACAGCCACCTGACCACAGCCATCAGACATAAGGCCACAAGTAAAATACCCACCATACAGGCCAGTGTTCTTTTCATACCGATCGGTGTGCTATAAACATAATCCGCAACAATTCCGGCTCCATAGATCTGTTCCTCGTTGTAATACATAATACCGGCACCCGGCAGTTCATCCGGTGCAATCATTTCATAGGCAAAACAGACACGGACTTCCTCTCCCTGTCTTGCCTCTGCCACCAGATCCACTCCCTGCAAGGTGAAAAAGTAAGTTTTATCTTTTTCCATGTCAAGATCCATCGGCATCTCAACATAGCACGGAAGTCCTTCTGTCGGTATCTGCACCTCTTCCTCTGCTACCAACTGATACTTCTCATCATACATTCTGGCATAAAAGAACTCACCCTGTGATCCCTCTCCGATATAGAGACGCATCCTCTCAAGGTGAGTCCCCTGAGACAGGAATGTCTGCCTGATGATCTTATCCTTATCCACATATTCTGAGAATGTACCGGAACGTGGAGTAACCGAAAGTGTCACATCCTTCTTCCACAGGCGCATTGGCCAGAGTGTTGAAAGAATGATCACTGCCGCAAGCAGGATGATAAATTGTATCGCCGTACTTTTATAAATAACCTTTTTCATACTTCTTCCTTAATTATGACAGGCAGATAAAACAGCCTGCGTTTCATCGTTGACTATTAAGTATAACATAGATTCGTACTGCAAGCAACGGCACCAGTACCCACCAGAACACCACATAACGTACCAGATAGGTCGGTCCCAGTAAAAATGTCAGGAAAACCAATATCGGAAGCAGAAATGGCAGAACCACTTCCGGGTATCTTCCCTGCTCCTTCTGATCCAGCAGGAATCCCAGTCCGAACAGCATACACCAGAACAGAAACCCCGGTGAAAACAGCATGGAAACAAACGGAACCTTCTGCTGGAATACCGTAAGGGACATCCTCCTATAAAGCTCGTCAAGTGCCGGCAGAAAGCTTGTTCTGGCTCCCGGTTCTTCCACCTCATAACCAAAATAAGAGCTGTCCTCATAGGTATAAGTAAACACCGTGTTTCCACGATATACGTCAATCACAGTATCCGGATACCAGAATCCATACGAGGTCATCAGCCATGCATTCACATAAGAAAACGGATGATGAATCAGCGTCCCGGCCCACAGCTTCCAGAAATCTCCGGAATTTTCTTCATAGGCTGCATTGGAAAAGGAGATTTTCACCCCGTCGGATACCTTCGGTGTATACCGCTGCAGGGCATCCTCCGGCAGATACCGGAACAGTACTTCGCGATCCTCTTCCGTAAAGGCATCCGGCTCATACGCATAGGTTCGTGCAAGCTGCATAATGGGAACCGTCAGCATTTCCTGATGCTCACCCCCACTTGCCTTTGTTACAAATGCAAGTCCTTTATTTAAAATCAGATACAGGCAGATCAGCAATACTCCATAAGCCAGAAGCCTGGCTGATCGTTTTCCTGCCTGTATCCGGTCATTGTCAGAGAACGCTTTCTTTTTAACAAAAACAGCCAGAAACGGAAGGAATACCAGAAATGCGTAGCAGCCGTTATGGCGAAACAGCATCATCAGTATGGCAGATACCGCAAACAGAAGCATTTTTTTCCTGTCGGCCCAAAAGGCTTCCACATCCTCACACAGATCCAGCAAGAGCAGTACCTGTATCAGCAGCATCCCCATGAACAGACCGTCCTTTGCCGAGCACAGGCTGAACATGACAAGCGGCGGACAGATGCCAAGATAAAGAGTAAGGATCCACTGCCCCCGTTTCCTGAGTCCATGTTCCCCGAGGTTCCAGATAAAATACCCGAAAATCAGTGACAAAGCAGCCATCTGAAACAGGGTATAGGCTGCAATTCCCAGATTAATAGAGCCTGTCAGTTTATACACAAGCTGGACAATTCCTCCCAGCATCAGCACATGAAACAGAGGGTGATGTGTGGTAAAGCTCCTCGTTACCACTTCCAGATATTCCTCCTGCGCATCATAAACGAAAAATCCGGGATAAACTGCCAGAAATACCACGAAATAAAGAAGAAAGATCACTCCACCGGTCCGCAGCAGAAACGAGCTCCCTCCTTCCGTCCTGCCGGTCTGTGTTTCCGAAACTCTGCAAATCTCCCGGGAAGCTTTCAAATGCGGCAAAGTTACCCGGGATTGCTGTCTCTGTGCCATCGCACTCCAGAGTCCGCTTACCATCAGGGTCATCACTACCGCTAAAGCCAGGATGGAAAGCCACATCCATGGATTCATGAATGGAACACTGCCCTTTTGATCAAGCTGTGCGCCAAATACCATACAAATTGAAAAAAGAAACCCGAACAGCACGGAAATAACGGTCGGCTTCCCGGGACGAAGCTTCCGGATCACCATAAACACAAGCAGTGCAATCAGCACCGGTAAAATGCTGTTGCTGAAGTCCAGATAATTTTCCATTGGAAAGATCCATGTTCCCATTACGATTCTCCTGCCTGAATTTCCTCAGTATTTCCTGCCTGAATTTTCCCGGTATTCTGCATCCTGCCTCCGTCCTTCCCGGAGGGTTTCTCCCTGAAGGTTGTCTGCCGGATCACATACTGGGGAGAATTATTCATGGACACATACATTCTTCCAATGTATTCTCCAACAAGTCCCAGCATCAGCATGAGCATTCCACCCATAAAAACCAGAACAGACATCAGTGCGCTGAAGCCGGTAACCAGTCCGGGCGGATTAAAGAACAGCTTTTTAATAATTGTATAAATTCCATATAAAAACCCTGCAATGGCACAAACCGTTCCTGCTGCTGTTGCAATCCGCAGCGGCTTCACACTGAATGCCGTAAAACCGTTAAACCAGAGATTCAAAAGCTTTCCCAGTGTATACCCGGAAACTCCTGCTTCCCGGTCACGGTGATTTACATCCACATTCGTAATATTCTTCGTGGTACGGAGCACAAGACCGATCACATAAGGAAATGCATAGGTATAACGACTCATTTCATCTACCACAAAGCGTCTGGCTGCAAAATAACTGGATACATAGAGCTCCTTCGGCTTTCCGAGCATCACTCTCGTCATCAGCTCATTCACATGGCTTCCCCAGTTACGGAAGCCGGAATGATGCTTATGTGCATATCTGGCATACACCACATCGGACCCCTGTTCAATCCCCTCAAGCAGCTTTCCCACTTCGTTCGCCGGTGTCTGTCCATCATCATCCAGACACACTACAATGTCTCCTGTCACATAATGAAAGCCCGCCATCAGCGCGCTGTGCTGTCCGAAATTCTTTGCAAGATTAATCCCCTTACGCTGTGCTTCCGGATGGTTTCCGGATGCTGCGCACAGCTTTTCAATTGCTGCAAAGGTGTCATCCGGCGAACAGTCATTTACCATAATAATCTCATAACAATAATCCTTCATAGAGGACATTGTATCATCAATTTCTTTTACCACATGCGGCAGTGTCTGTGCCGAACGGTAACAGGGAATTACAAAACTGACCTTCTTCATTTTTATTGTCTCCGGTTCTCTCTTCATTGATTTATGACAGCAATCTGCTGCCATGACATTCATAAGCTGTAATGATTTGTAACTATTCAGAGCCATGCAAATTTAAATAATGTACGTCGAATGCTTGCATTCGTAAGGACATTTTTAAATTTATATGGCGAAGTAACTACATGAGCAAAGGGAACTGCGCAGCAGTGAGCTTGCGAATGGAGTTCTGAATAGTTACAATGATTTCATCATTTACGTAGTGGAATCATCATCACATATACATGCCATCAGAATGACATCACAAAACCTTCCGTTTAGAAAGACATCATCCTTTAAATAAGCTTCCTGCCGGAAGCCTGCCTTTTCATAGCTTTTCTGTGCCTGTGTATTTTCAGCCAGCACACGGAGCATCACCTTATGCAGGTGCAGGGTTTCAAACGCATATTGCAGCATAAGCTGTGCTGCCTCCGTGCCATAGCCCTTCGAAAGAGCTTCTTCTTCTCCAATGAAAATCCCATATTCCGCCTTATGGTGTGTCTCATCGATATCACGCAGATAAACACTTCCAACCGCATTTTGAATTATTTTCAATCCGGTATCCGCATCATAGGGACAAATCATAAACTGCACAACCTTCCCGGTCTTTACCATCGTTTCAATCCAATGATGATGGGTTTCTGCCGTAAAAGGCTTCTGATAGATAAAGTTTTTCCTCACAAAATCCGTATTGCGCCACCGGATAATATCTGCTGTATCCCTTTCCTCCATTGGCCGGAGTGCAATCCGTTCTCCATAAATCATCATTGTCCGATTTTTCCTTTCTGATTCTGCTTACATGTATTCATAAGCAACGGAATCTTTATACGATTGCACCGGATCCTGTCACAAATTGGCAGCTTCTATCCGATAGATTTCAAAAACGTTGTCTATCGTTTCAACCAATGTGATCTTTATGTTCTCACCATGGCTTTCATAATAATTGGAAAGCCAGTGCATGTCCTCTGCCTTTTTCCTTACGAAATAGACATTCTCCATGGAAAGCAGCCCTTCTTCCATGGTATTGATCTGATAAGCCTTGAGTTTTTTACGGTAAAGCGGACTCTTGCTCGCCCAGCCACCCATAATATCATAATTGTGAATGCTGTTATCCACATTGACAAACATCTTTTCTGAATAGCTCACGGAGGAGTATACGTCCATAAAATAAAAGTTCTCCGGATGGTGTGCAAAGTAGTCATAAACCTGTAAATAAGGTTCATTCTGCTGCTCGCGGTACTTCTGATCCTGTGCCACCTCCCCGATCTTTCCCGGCATGAGCAGCACGGAAAACAGACCGAAACAAATAAGCATCGTCATCCGTACCAGATGTGTTCTGCCAGACCTGCGCTTTTGCATGATAAGGACAAACAGAATCCCTGCAAGAACTACAAACTCCATAAAATACAGGGAGTGGGTAATCCTGTCCGGGAAACGTTCCCCCATCAGAATATACATCCAAAGTGCGCTCCGGACGGCAAAAAGAAAGCAAAGCTTCCACAGAATGGAAAGCCCTGTCACCATGCGGTGCTTCCAGATTCCGTAATGCCGCTTATCCTCTGTGTTCCAGCTCTGGCACAGCGCCAGTAAAAATACCGTAATATACAGAAGTATCGTCATATAATTCCAGGGATAATCACTTCCTGTGGAAGCCGGTCCCCCTAAGAAACGATACACATACAGTTTGAAATACTTCTGAAACTTGGGAATAAAGGGCTGTGCTTCCTGATTCAGTTCTCCGGCATAATCCGCAATCTGTCCCATAATGGTTTCATCGATTTCTTCATCAATTCCAAAATTATAGTTATCAAACAGAATCTGCTCACTTTCGCTGATTCCGATACTGTCATAAAATTCTTTGTTTGCCTGATAAGAAGGTATCTGTTGAAAATCATAGAGCTCCGTACGGTTGTCAAACAGTGTGGTAAAGCATCTCCACTCTTTGCTTCCATAAGCAATCCTGTGTGTGGCCTCTCCAGCCAGGAGACTTAACAGAATCAGTCCGATCACTCCAAGATATTTCATAAAATTCTCTTTGGTGAACGCCTTTTCTTCAAAGCTCCACTTTACAACACCTGCTACACAGATCATCGGAAGTACTAAAAGAAGCATTTCCGACCGGATCAGATACGCCAGAAACACGAGCAGAACTGCCGGGATATTGCTTCGGATAAATTTAACCGGTTCCTCCTGTGGCTTCGAGGTCAGAAACCAGAATGCCGCAGTGGCAGCCAGCATGGTGCAGGTAACTGTATACTGTACTGCCACGAGATGCTCCATCATCAGGGCAAAAAACAGCAGTGTTTCTACAAGTCCTACCGTAAGCTTGGCCTTCCGGCTTTTACAGATCGTAAAGCTCCGGTTCAGGAGCAGAAGCAGTGCCCCGAACTGACAGGTACACAGAAATATACCATACCACGGAGCAATCCTTACGATACGGTAAAGCAGGCTGATTGCCGCGCTTATGAGCCACAGCATCTGAATATTGTGCCCTTCCGGTACCCCGGTATAATTTCCGCTTAATATTTCCTTCATCAGGACATCATCGTTTAAATCATAATAATAATCAAAACGGCAGGCCAGTGCGATCATCGGGATCAGCAGAAGCACAACGGAAATTATGAAATTCTGTCTCTTCGAATCAACGTCCTTAAGCTTCATAGAATTCCTTTACTTTAGAAATAATGTAATCTGTCTGTTCTTCGGTCAGCTGGTAAAACATCGGCAGTCTCACCAGACGTTCGCTTTCCCTGGTTGTATAACGGTCTTCCCCATGGAAACGGCCAAATTTCAGTCCGGCAGGTGCCGAATGAAGCGGCACATAATGAAATACACAAAGAATCTCATTTTCCCTCATAAAGGAAATAAACCTCGTGCGTTCCTCAAGATCCTTACATTTGATATAAAACATATGACCGTTATGCTTACAGTCCCTGGGAACTACCGGCAGGGTAAGCTTTCCGGCTTCCTGCAATGGCAATAATGCATCGTAATACTGCTGCCATCTGGAAAGACGCACCTCGTTAATCTGATCTGCGATTTCCAGCTGTGCATAAAGATATGCAGCATTAATTTCACTCGGGAGATAAGAGGAGCCATAATTTCTCCAGCAGTACTTATCTACCTGTCCCCGGAAATATTTGCTCCGGTCCGTTCCCTTTTCACGGAGGATCTCGGCTTCTTCCACATAATGCTCATCACGGATGAGTAATGCGCCGCCCTCGCCCATACTGTAATTCTTCGTTTCATGGAAGCTGAAGCATCCAAAATCTCCGATTGTTCCAAGTGCCTTGCCCTTGTAGCTTGCCATCACACCTTGTGCAGCATCCTCTACCACCAGAAGCTGATGACGCTTTGCAATGTCAAGAATGGTATCCATTTCACAGGAAACTCCGGCATAATGTACCACGGCAATAGCCTTGGTCTTCTCGGTTATCGCATCCTCAATCAGGGTTTCATCAATGTTCATGGTATCCGGACGGATGTCTACGAACACAATCCTGGCGCCGCGCAGTACAAAGGCATCTGCGGTCGATACAAACGTATAGGACGGCATAATCACCTCATCGCCTTCCTTAATATCACAAAGAAGGGCTGCCATTTCCAGTGCATGGGTACAGGATGTCGTCAGAAGGCACTTGCCTGTCCCGGTCTGCTCCTCAATCCACCTGCTGCATTTCTTCGTAAAGTCACCATCCCCACAGATATGCATGCTCTCTACGGCCTGCTTCATATAATCCATTTCCTTCCCTGTAAAGGGAGGCACATTAAATCGGATCATTTCTCTCTCCTCCTGTACTGGATAATTCCATCTAATCTGAATTGTTATACAAACACTGCATATTTCTCATTCTCAAAGACCATTTGGTATTCATTTACTGTCATAAAATCCAGAATAGCCTTAAGCTTCTGCTCCCAGACAGAGCCCTCTCCCGCCATTCCGTTCTCCTGCAAATCAAGCACCTGTGCCATGATTTCTTCCGAAAAGATGACAAGCGGACGATTCTCTTCCGTCATCGTTTGATTTAAAGTATTGAGATCCTCTGCCAGCCGTTCATAGCTGTTCGTATCAAGATCTGCCCATGATGTATAAACAGCCGGCGCCTTGTGAAGATAATAGGACAGCCCCGGAATATTTCCATACAGAATCACCTTTTTGTTCCGGTATTCCGTATTATTTTCCAACATAAAGGTATTTAGCTCTTCAAGTGTTCCGGCGTTTGCAGCATTGGTTTTCATTCCACGCAGAATCCGGCTTCCTTCTACTGCCGTATCCCTTTTATGTCCATCCTCCCCATCGAGAAAAACATAATTACAGCCAATTCCGACTGCCTGAATCAGGAACGCAACGACCATAGCCATAGCCATCGCTTTTACGGAAAAGAGCGGAACCTTCCCGGTTACATCCAGATACGGACGTCCCCACCTTGCGAAGCGGTATATGGTCCAGAACGTGATCGGCGCCACAAAGAACAGGTTATTCAAAGCCGGCCACACATAATTGTTGCTGCCAAGTGGGGTGATCAGAATCACGATAAGGCTCATCGCCGCAATCAGCTTCCATTCACAGTCCTGCATTCTGCTAAACAGCATCCACACACAGATTCCCAGCGACAGAATCAGGAAAACCACGCCCCACTGGAGAGCGGCTTCCTTCTGATAATATTTAAAGTTAAACATGCCCCATCTGCCAAGCACGATAAACAAAAACACAATACAGATACAATATACCACTTTGCGAAGCAGGGGAAAACGCTCCTTCTGTATGGCGAAAAAAGGAATTCCCGGCAGAATACACAGCACCATATAAGCCATCCATCCCGCTCCGTGCAGATAGGCATCTGTAATCATCCCAAGCATTTCTCCAAAGGTATAATCGGATGCAGAGCCTGCCATGCCGAAGACTCCTTCGATCATGGTTCCAAGGGTTCCCGTTCCATAAAGAAGCATCATGCCGGCAAGCACTGCCACAAAGCCCGCTGCATAACCTGCTATGCACAGGCCTGTTTCCTTCGCAATTTCTGCTAACGGTTTCTTCTTCAAATATCCATAATACCACAAAGTAAGGATCAATAACACTTCCAATCCATTATTGGGGAAGCGTACAAGGGTATTAAGCCCCAGAACCACTCCCGCCGCCACAAGGCACCCCGGATGCTTCCGCACCAGTCCGCGGAACAGCAGAATCACTGCGGTAAGCAATAGCGCATAGGTCATATAATTATATAAAATCACGGATGGACACCAGCACATTCCAATTGCGGAAAGCTCTGCGAGAAAGGCAATGACAGCCGGCATTTTCGTCCGGAAAAAGCGGTATCCAAGCAGTGCCATGGCACTGATCAGCAGGGAGGAATATACCTTCATGCCAAGCATGGTTCCCCCGAACGGAAGCTTCGTAAAGAAGAATCCCAGGACATTGGATAAAAACGTCAGCAGTGTCCACAATACCGTATTTTCCCCAAAGAACGCATAATTTCCAAGACTGTATGCCGTATCCGTCAGGTCAATTCCCTGATTTACCTTAAGCAGGGGAAACAGGATAAGGATTACCGGAAACAGGATTTTCTCTGCAAAATGATAAAAAGGTTTTAATCGTTCCGCATATTCGTTCATTTGTTTCCTCCTCCGCTTTCCTTGTCATCCGGATTTTTCAGCCATTTTCCCAGGGCAGTCTTATCAAGTCTGCCTCCAATCAAATGAAACACCTTATCTCTTATCAGGTCTGTCAGCAGGCCTGCAATACACACCACCAGCAGGCAGAAAATCCATTCTGTCAAAAAAGGAAGCACACCGGTATTTCCGGCAGGATTCACAAGTGCTTTCAGCCACCCATACCAGCTGCCGCGGATATCGATATGTTCATGTAATAAATAAATGCCAAAGCATAAGCCGCCAAGCTGACGGAGCAGATCTGCCGCTTTTCCCTCCCGGATCTGCAGGGAACGGAACAGATAAAACAACCCGATGGCTGCCGTAAGTACCGTGATCGTATTATAGTGATACGGCACGGAAAAATAGTATTCACAGGTATTCTGTAACGAAGGCAGAAAGCTTCCCAGATCTTTCATCAGAAACTGAATTGCCATTCCGACCGCGGCACTCAGTAAAAAGAGAATCGCCGCATTTCCCCTGCCTGTTTTGAACCGGTGAAAAATTCCGTTTTCATCATACCTTCCTGCATAGGCGGCAAGGAGATAAACGAAAACAAACCAGGTCAGGTCATAGCCATACCGGTCTGTCGCAAAAGCCACTGGTACAATACTCTTGATTCCGCTTAAAAATATAAAGAGTACGACAAGTGCCGTCTGATAGGTTTTCTTTGGAAGGTGCTGTGCCGCAAGATTCAAAAAAGGCATCAACAGCATCAAAAGCAGGAACGAGGTTGCAAACCAGTAGTGTTCTGTCTCAATCGGAAACAGATAAGGAAGGATTCCATAAATGCCGTTCTGAAAGCCTGTGCTGATCCCCAAACCCATCAGTACAAGGGGAACCAGCAGGCTGTAAAACCAGATCTGGCAAAGGAACCGCAGGACTCTTTTCACCTGAAACGTTCCCTGATATCCGAAATAACCACTGACAAACACATAAGCGTTCACTGCCGCAAGACAAAAATTTTCGAGGATCGTTCCCAAAACAGCTGAAACGTCCGATGGTTTTCCCGGTTCTAAAAGGTTCCCGGAGTTTGCAAGAAAATGCATGGTAACAATCATCATCATGGCAACCATGCGCAATAATTCAATTCCTGCCTGACGTTTCCTTCCTTCCATGCAGTGCTCCCTTTCCCTTTACTTTTGCACACCTGTGAAGCAAACGCTTCCGGCTGTATGCAACAATGATCCCTTTTATCGTTCTCTTGTCACCTTTCCGTCTTCGACGCGATAAACAATGTCGCACTTTTCGATCGTCTGCAAACGGTGTGCAATGATCACCATGGTCTTCCGTCCATGCAGGCGGTTAATGGAATCCATGATGGCTGCTTCCGTATCATTATCAAGGGCCGAGGTTGCCTCATCCATAATCAACACCTCCGGATCCTCAAAAAGTGCCCTGGCAATGCTGATCCGCTGTCTCTGGCCTCCTGAGATACGGATTCCCCTCTCACCGATTCCGGTATCAAGTCCTTCCGGAAGGCTTCTTACAAACTCATCCAGCTGGGCCTCCTTAAGTGCCGCCCAGACCTTGTCATCGTCAATATCCTCGTCCGCGTAACCAAATGCAACATTCTTACGGATGGTATCATCAATCATAAAAATATTCTGCGGAATGTATCCGACATTTTTAAGCCAGGACCGGTAATGATCACGGACCTCCACGCCATCTGCAAGGATCTGCCCCTGCTGGAGCTTTAACAGTCCGAGCATAATATCCACAACCGTAGACTTTCCGGCACCGGTTGTCCCCACAATTCCTACTGACTGTCCAATGGGAATCACCATATCCGCATGGTCAAAAATCAGCGTCTCCGTGTTCGGGTATTTATAAACAATATCCTTTAATTCAATCTTATCCCGGATTTCCATCTTCTGTACATCAATTTTCTGACGATACGCTTCTGCGTCGTAATTTACATTCTTATCACGGATATCATCCTGTAAATGGTCACTGACTCCCATAAAGAATGGTTCAAAATAGGAAATCGAGGTCAGATGGTTGTTAATCCGGTTTGCACAGGGCACAAGGCGCATGGCAACAACCGCAAGTGCACTCAGCTGGGTAATGACCTCACTTGCTTCAATTCCATTTAGCAGCTGCAGCATCATAAAAATAATCATTCCGGCTACTGCTACGGTTTCAATTAAGAGCCGCGGAGTGGCATTGTACAGATTATAGCGCTGTACGGCACTTACATAGCCATTTCCACACTTGGAATACTCATTAATAAAGTAGCTTTCCTTATTGGCAATCTTGATTTCCTTGATTCCCATTACCGACTGATCGATCCATTTATAAAGACCACTGTAATAGTCCTGATTCTCTACGCCGGCCTTTTTCATGATCGGCTTTAAAATAAACATAATAAGCAGAAGGACCGCAATCAGAAGAGCTGCCACGATAATGGTGATCTTAATTCCGCTGATAAAGGCCACCACAATGACAAGTCCCACAAAAATGACACCCTCGCTGAAAAGCTGCAGCATCGCCAGAATCAGTCCATACATGTTATTCACATCCGAAGTGATGCTTCTCTGGATCACGGACGTATCCGCATTCAGATAATATTCATACGGGCGCTGCATAAAGTTGATCATCATGCGTCTCGAGGTGGCAAACTGATTGGTATAGACGAACTTAAGCTGTGACTTCTGCTGGAAGAACAGAAAGACATTCTTGAGGACAAACATCAGAATCAGGGCCATCATCACAAACACCATAACGGCTGTGGTATTCTCCTTGTCAATATGAAAAAGCTCACAGATCACCTGGAGATAACGGTGCTTTGCCACCGCATTTTCTTCCAGAACCACCTGCATTACCGGAACTACCATCGAAATACCGGCAGTTTCAAGAATCGCTCCAATCAGCATCAGAATTAACTGAAGCACCATAATTCGTTTCTGACGTGCATCAAGAAGCACCATCATCTTTTTAAAAATTTTAACCATGTTTCTGTGATATCCTTATATTCTATATCTGTAACAAGCTGCCGGATTGTTCTGATTGGCTGACAAATATACATGCTTTCCGGCAGCTTATTTCATGTCGGGCGTCCGCCCTATAGAAATGAATATACAAGCTGCCCTTTGTGAGCAAGCTCCCACGGTCATCCTGTATATTTATTTCTACATGAATTTCCACAACAGTTCAGCCATGCCCATTCATAAGCTGCCGGATTGTTCTGATTAGCTGACATATATACGTGCTTTCCGGCAGCTTATTTCATGTCGGGCGTCCGCCCTATAGAAATG
>OIWT01000093.1_pt1 | contig 123132 bp, 103 predicted proteins | sample 1587701 | NCBI WGS metagenome assembly OIWT01 (sample SAMEA3888904, study PRJEB22519) | human gut metagenome | biome: human gut; feature: human-associated habitat; material: faeces | place: Denmark | collected 2009
ACGACCGAGCGGTATCGTGCCGCGAGAATCGATTCCCGTAGGGTAAAGGTGCTTTATCTTTTGCTCCGAGGGAATCGAAGGAGCGGAAGTGAATGACAGCCTTAGATGGCTGTCAGAGCCGCGACGACCGAGCGGTATCGTGCCGCGAGAATCGATTCCCGTAGGGTAAAGGTGCTTTTTCTTTTGCCCCGAGGGAATCGAAGGAGCGGAGGTGAATGACAGCCTTAGATGGCTGTCAGAGCCGCGACGACCGAGCGGCATCGTGCTGCGAGAATCGATTCCCGTAGGGTAAAGGTGCTTTTTTTGCTCCGTCCCGGACGCAAGCGTCGGGCAATATTATGTCAATTATGATGCTTTTTTAATGCTTTACGATGCTTCATATAATAGCTGTAAAATTCATCAGGTAACAAATCAATTTGCATAGATGTATAATTGCTTTGAAAATATGAATACCGACTTGAGTGCATATCAAATATGATAGAGCGCAATGTATCTCTCGATTTATCGGCAAGACTTACAACATCGCTGCCATACGATATATTTTCAATAAACTGTGCATTTTGCAGTGTTGATATAATATCAACGATGATGCTGATTGCTTTGCTGTAGCACGAGAAACAAGCCCGGAAGCTTAAATTGTCATTAACGTCAATTGAAAAGATTATCAAGTCGTTAATGACAAATTCATTGTCCGATATTACTTTCTTTTTTAATATACCACCAAAAATCAAAGTATGTTTGATAATAGAAAAATTAATATTCTCCAAACATTTTATAATTTCAGGCGGGGATTTGTCATTTGATATTTTTAGAAACTATATAAAAACTCTCTACACCCATATTATTTTACCGACCTCACCTTTGCGGTTTTTATTCCCAGCAACTTTAATGTTTGGGCAGTATGGTGACCACTTTGTATTTCGTATAGCCCACGTCCAATTGATTTTACACTAAGATATTCATATTCACCAAACATTGTGTTTGACCGATTTCATCGACGCATTTCTTTTTATCTTTTCGCCCAGATATAATACCCTCCGGCATTATCGGGAGAAACATAAATGTTTCCATCCGTATCGGGAAAGTGTAGCTTCCTCTCCGAGCCGGGCTGATGAGATATAACATAATCTCCGTAAGAATAGAATTTGCCATCCTCGTAAAGAGAGGCATATTCTTCAAGCGTAATTTTACTGCGGTATATTATCTCGGCGTGCGGCTCGCTTACATAACGCAGATGCCAAGGCTCATATTCGACACCAGTAAGCTCTTCGCCCCACATAGGATAACGTATGATAAACCCGAACTTATATGAATTTTTCGCTATCCATCTGCCGACTTCGCTGTTTATAAATCTCTTCTGCGGATATCCGTCTATCTTCACATCAACAGCAAGTCCCGTTTCGTGTTCGCTTGTTCCTGCGGGAACTGCGTAAGGATTGTTTTCATATACCCACGCCTGATATTCGCGCGTTCTGTATGTGCTTGTCAGAATCAGCTCTTTGCCGAAGCGATTTTTAACCTCCGCGAAAAGGCGCTCCATATCATAAAGCGCATAAGTACTGACACTGTTCTTGTCGTCTACTATAGCAACAGCGGGAACATCCTGCTCCGAAAGCGGATGCGAAGAATTCACGAGCCAAAGTACATTACTGTATATTATGCCTTCCGTACCCTCGAGCTCCGATATTTCAAGACTTTTAAGCGTTGCTGTATCAACGCTTATCTGTGAAAGAATTCCTTTCTCTCCTTTTCTCATTCCGTCGATAAACCCGTAAATACGCCAGAAATGATATCTTAAAACATATGCGGAAAATAGCGCCGCCGCCATTAAAACAGCGCAAAGGACTATTATAAGAAGTCTTTTTTTATTTGTCTTTGTCAAATGATATCACCTCTTTTATGTTCTTTTTTGGGAGTAAACGCTACCGTAAGCGAAGCTATATATTCCGCCCCGAGAGCTTTTGCAATCTTGGCACAGCTTGATATAGTGCTGCCCGTAGTCGTAACATCGTCTACTATTATAACTTTATACGGAGCTTTGACATTCTTCGCACCGGAATATGCGCTTTCGGCATTATCACGTCTTTCCTGTGCGGTAAGCTCCTTTTGCTTCTGCGAGCTTTTCCCATGCACAAAAAGTGTTTGCATCGGAATTTCGGTCAGGCGCGATATTATTTTGCAAAGCTCCTTTGCGTGGTCAAAGCCGTATTCGTCTATGCTTTCCCTGCTTCTCGGAACATATGTAAGCACACATTCCGAAAATCCGCCTATATCTGTTATTGCCGAAATCAAGGCTCGTTTGCATTCAATTGCAAGAAATTCGCGCAGACGTCTGTTGTTTTTGTGTTTGAGAGAATATATAAGCTTTCTTGATATTCCTTCGTCGAATTCAAAGACGTGGATTTCCGTGTCAACTCCGTCTATGTGATGGCATCTGCAATCAGCCTGTGGTCTGCCGCAGATATTGCAGGGCTTGTCGCAGATGGTTTTATATTTTTCGATGCAATCATTGCAAAGATATTCGCCGTGCGTCACCTTTCCGCACAGCAGGCATTTGGGAGGAAAGATAAGCTCAGTCAGTTTCACTTTCATCAAACCTCCCGAGAAAATATTCAAGCCCCGTATAACGCTTTGTCTGACGGTTATTGTCTACCATCATATCGGCAACCGCTCCGTCACCGACAAGGACTACCATATTCTGCGCTCTTGTTATCGCCGTATAAAGAAGATTTCTCGTAAGCAGCTTCGGCGTATATCGGTAAAGCGGAATAATCACTATCGGATATTCACTGCCCTGACTTTTATGCACTGTAACGGCATAAGCAAGTTCAAGCTCCTCTGCCGATACAAAATCATATTCAACTGTTTTGCCATCGTAATCGACGGTTATTTTTTCTTCGGAATTACTTATTCTGACTATAACTCCGATATCTCCGTTGAAAACGCCCGTTCCTTCTCCGCCGTCCGGACGAGTCCATGTTATACCGTAATTGTTTTTTACCTGCATAACCTTGTCTCCCTCGCGAAGCACTGTCGTTCTGCGTCTGAACTCCTTCCTGCTTTTTGAAGGCGGATTTATTACGCTTTGAAGCGCACTGCAAAGCGCTTCCGTTCCGGCAACACCTTTTTTCGACGGCGTTATGACCTGTATGCCGTCAAAAACGGAAAGTCCGTAGCTCTTCGGCAAACGCTTTTTGCAAAGCTCCATCACCGTCTGCACTGTAAGCTCGTCCGTTTCGCGCGGAAGAAAGAAGAAATCTCCGTCTTTTTTTGTAAGATCTATATGCTCTCCGTCATTTACTGCATGAGCGTTTGTTACGATCAGACTTTCCATAGCCTGACGGAAAATATATTTGAGTTCAACCGTATTGTACCTGTCCGAAGCTATGATATCCTTGAAAACGCATCCGGGACCTACCGGCGGAAGCTGGTTTGCGTCGCCTATCATGATAAGACGTGCAGTCGGTCTTACGGCGCGCAGAAGCGACTCCATAAGATAAATATCTATCATAGAAGATTCATCCACAAGTATAACGTCCTCATCAAGCGGAGCGTTCTCGCCGCGATGAAATTTGGGCTCATCATCGGAGCCGCGCTCTGTTTCAAGTAATCGATGAATCGTTTTCGCTTCCCTGCCCGTCGCCTCTGTCATTCTTTTTGCGGCACGACCTGTAGGCGCGCAAAGCGCAACTGAAAGACCGAGCGTTTCAAATATTCGTATTATCGCTCTTGCAACAGTAGTCTTACCGGTTCCGGGTCCTCCCGTAAGCACAAACACGCCCTGACAAAGCGAATCCGTTATCGCCTTTCGCTGAAGCTTGGCGTACGATATTCCGTTTTCAACCTCAACCCGCTCTATAAGTGTTGCAACATTTGCCGTATCTATGCTATGATCCGCCTTTGACAGCTCGTCCAGCTTTTTAACTATATATTTTTCCGCCCTATGTGATTCCTTTGTGTAAATGCAGTTTCTTCCGTCAAACTTTTCAAGCACAAGCTCTCCTCGCATCACAAGCGCGCCAAGCTCGTTTTCGGCATCGTCCGTACTGCACGAAAGCAGTCTGCACGATGTTTCCACAAGCTTATTCTGCGGAAGATAAACGTGTCCGCTCGAATACTGATTATATGTAAGCACGAATTTTATTCCGGCAGCGATTCTCTCCCTTGAATCCTTGGGAATTCCGAGCGAACGTGCGACAGCGTCTGCTTTCTCGAAGCCTATTCCGCTTATTTCATCGCACAGAAGATATGGATTGGCTTTTATCATATCAACCGCTCCGCTGCCGAAGCGCTTATATATTTTGACCGATGTAAGCGGTCCGAAATAATCGCGGCAGAACATCATAACCGCACGCATACCAAACTGTGATTTGAAGCTCTCCCCTATTTCCTTTGCCTTCTTCGGTGAAATTCCCGTAATATCGGAAAGCCATTCGGGATTTTTTTCAATAACATCGAAGCTGTCAAGTCCGTATTTTTCAACTATACGCTTTGCCGTAGCCTTGCCTATTCCGCGTACTGCGCCGGAGGCAAGATATTTCAGTATTGCGCTCTCAGTCGACGGAAGCTGTTTTTCGTAATATTCAACCGAAAACTGATGCCCGAACTGCGGATGCACCGTCCACTTTCCGCCGGCTTCAATACTCTCGCCCTCGCAAAGATACGGCATGATCCCAACCGCCGTAACAAGCTCGTCGTCATCGGTGGCGATATCGCAAACGGTGTATCCGTTCTCTTCGTTCTGATATATTATTTTTTCAATAATTCCGGAGATTTTTATTAGCTCCTCACCGATTCCAATACCGTCCATTTTGGTTCCCTTTAGTTATAATTTATCTTAATATTCTTGTACTTTCTTCTGAATCTTTCGGCTATTTCCGCCGTCCTTTCCCTTTCGGGCGACGATGACGGAACATTCACCGTTATTTTTTTTACCTTAAAAACCGATTCGGCTATTGCGGCTCGTATGCAGTATTCAACGTTTTCGGAATCCGCATAAATGCTTATTTCTTTGTCGTCACAGCTGCACCCTCGACGTTTAAGCTCTTTGCCGGCATGAGACGAGATTACCGCAGTCACAATAATATAAATTCCGTAAAAAATGCAGAATGAAAGAAAAATCTTTATAAATATATACATAACGGGCTCCTTTTTGCTTTTATCATATGATATGAAAAAGGTCGCCCGTTTGTTATTCTGTTTTATGTCAGATCTTGAGTCCGAGTTTGTCTGCTATTATATCGGCTATATCGGTTTTTTCAAAGCGAACACCAAGCTCTTCTCTTCCGAAATGACCGTATGCCGAAAGCGGAGCAAATATGGGCTTTCTGAGTCCGAAGTACGAAATTATTGCCGCCGGACGGAAGTCCACAGTTTCACGCAAAGCCTTTGCAATTTTCTCGTCGGAAACTTTTCCCGTTCCGAATGTGTTTACGTTTATGCAAAGCGGATGCGCAACGCCGATAGCATAAGCTATCTGAACCTCGCATCTGTCAGCCACGCCGGATGCAATTATGTTCTTTGCCGCATATCTTGCCGCATAGCAGGCGCTTCTGTCAACCTTCGTTGCATCCTTGCCGGAAAATGCGCCGCCTCCGTGTCTTGAATAGCCGCCATATGTGTCAACTATTATTTTTCTTCCCGTAAGACCGCTGTCTCCGTCCGGCCCACCGACAACAAATCTGCCTGTCGGGTTTACATATATTTTTGTATTTGCATCAATCAAATGCTTCGGTACGATAGGAGAAATAACCTTTTCGATTATGTCCTCGCGAATCTGTTTCTGAGTAGCTTCGGGATCGTGGTGAGCTGAAACGACGATATTGTCGAGTCTGACGGGAGTATCGCCGTCATACTGAACGGTTACCTGAGTTTTTCCGTCCGGACGGAGGTAAGCTATATCACCGCTTTTTCTTACAGCCGCAAGTTTTTTTGAAAGATTTGTAGCTATCGAATATCCGAGCGGCATGAAATTTTCCGTTTCTCTGCACGCATAGCCGAATACCATTCCCTGATCGCCTGCGCCGATATCAAAACCGTCGCCGTCGCCCTCTTTTGCCTCGAGCGATTCATTTACGCCCATCGCTATATCAGGCGACTGAGTATGTATAAGATTAAGAATTTTGAGATTATCACAGTCAAATCCGTATTCCTTCTTTGTATATCCGATGTCACGTACCGCGTCTCTGACCGTTTTTTCAACGTCTATCTTCGCATCTGCCGTTATCTCGCCCATTACAAGAACGTGCTGAGTTGTAACCGCCGTTTCGCACGCACAGCGCGCATTTTCATCCTGACGGAGAAGCGCGTCAAGCACGCTGTCCGAAATTCTGTCGCAGACTTTATCGGGATGACCTTCCGTCACCGATTCGGTTGCAAAAAATCTTGTTGCCATTTTTGTTTTTCCTTTTTTAAGCTATTATTTCTTAACAGTCCCGAATAAAAATCGTCTTGGATTTCCCCAAGAGGACCGAAATGCTTAAAACAAATCTCATCTATCGGGAATTGGCACCTTGTATAAATACAGGTTGCCGGGCTTCACAGGGCCAGTCCCTCCACCTCTCTTGATAAGATATGCATATTATAACACAGGTTTTTTAATAATGCAATAGAAATTTTATATTTTTATACTATGCCTGCAATGCCGTACGATATAAATGACATTATAACCCCTGCCGCCATAACTCCGAGCAAGGCAGAAAGCATAGCCTTCCAGAAAGGCATATCAAGTACTGCCGCAACAAGGCTACCCGTCCATGCGCCTGTTCCGGGAAGAGGTATCATTATAAATACAGCAACTCCCCAAAAGCCATACTTTGATATCTTTTCTTTATTTTTTTCGGCTTTTGAAAGAAGCCAATTCGCAAATCCGGCAAATACCTTTGTTTTCTGCATAAGGCGGATTACAGCTTTTATAAAAAGCAATATAAAAGGTACGGGAACCATATTTCCGAGAACACTGAGCAAATACGTCTGAAGCGGAGGCATACCGAATGCCGCACCGAGCGGTATTGCACCGCGCAGTTCAATTATCGGTATCATCGAGCAGAAGAACACGCAAAGCTCTTTGCCCACAGTGTTCAAAAAAAAATCGGATATGGAACTTGCTATTGATAAAAGCATATCTTTACTCCCAATTTATATTATTACACAATTTTATGCGTTTGTTTTCAAAATTATTTCCTTCCGTGAAGGATGGGCGAAAGTCTTTTGTAAGTGAAGAAAACTATCGTTGAAACTATAAGCCCTTTTGCAAGCGTAAACGGCACATTGAAGATAAGAAGTGCCTGCGGCAGGCTCTCAATCGACGGAAGAATTGCACGATACATTGAAATTATCGTCTCCTCCGAAAGCCCGTATGCCCGCATATAGAACGGATATGTTATATAGTAGTTTACGGGGAGACTGGCTGCCGCCATTATGAGCGACCCTGTCAAAGAGCCGATAAGAGCTGATTTTTTGGTTTTTATACGCTTGTATATTATTCCCGCGGGCAAAACAAAACAGCACCCTAAAATGAAGTTTGCAAGCTCGCCCACCCCCGCGCTTGATGATACTGCAATATGTATTACGCATTTTATAAAGCATACTGCTATTCCCGCAATCGGACCAAGTGCAAATGACGCAAGCAACGCAGGCAGATCGGAAAAATCAAACTTTACAAAGCTTGGAATTAAGAATGTAAGCGGAAATTCAAGATACATAAGTATAGTCGCAACGGCTCCAAGCACGCCTACCGTTGCTATTGATTTTACGCTGATTTTATTTTCTTTCATACTTTCCCTTTCTTCGGGAAATAAAAAAATCCCCGAAAACACAGGGGGAAAAGCGGACAAATATATCCGCAAATCTTTTCTCATCCGGACTGTACCGTCGGTTGAGGAGTTTCACCTCATCGGCGCCCGAAGGCGTTCGCAGACTATAACTGCCGGTATGGATTTACACCATTCCCCAAAGATTTTTTATATTTTTTTCGGGGCAGGTTACCCTGCCCCGAAAAATCATAATGTTAATTACTCAATGATTGTAGCAACAACGCCTGAACCAACTGTTCTGCCGCCTTCACGGATAGCGAAGTTAAGTCCCTTTTCAATAGCGATAGGAGTGATAAGCTCAACTGTCATATCAACGTTATCGCCGGGACGGCACATTTCAACGCCTTCGGGAAGCTGGATAGTACCTGTAACGTCTGTTGTTCTGAAGTAGAACTGAGGACGATAGCCGGGGAAGAAGGGTTTCTTACGTCCGCCTTCTTTTTCTGTAAGAACGTAAACCTGACCTACGAACTTTGTGTGAGGATGGATGGAGCCGGGTTTGCAGAGAACCTGTCCTCTTTCGATTTCGTTCTTCTGAATACCACGGAGAAGTGCGCCGATGTTGTCGCCTGCTTCAGCCTGATCAAGAAGTTTCTTGAACATTTCAACGCCTGTAACAGTTGTACTCTTCTTTTCATCGGAGAGACCAACGATTTCAACTACATCGCCAACCTTAACTGTACCTCTCTCAACTCTACCCGTAGCAACCGTACCACGACCTGTGATGGAGAATACGTCCTCGACAGGCATAAGGAACGGAAGATCAGATTTTCTTTCGGGAGTAGGAATGTATTCATCAACAACATGCATGAGTTCAAGAATAGACTTGTACTCGGGAGCGTTGATGTCTGTGGATGTGCTCTCAAGAGCTTCTCTTGCGGAGCCACGAATGATGGGTGTATCGTCGCCGGGGAATTCGTACTGGTTGAGAAGGTCACGAATGTCCATTTCAACGAGTTCAAGAAGTTCGTCGTCGTCAACGAGATCGCACTTGTTGAGGTAAACTACGATTGCGGGAACGCCAACCTGACGGGCAAGAAGAACGTGCTCGCGTGTCTGCTGAAGGGGACCGTCGGAAGCAGCAACAACAAGGATGGCACCATCCATCTGAGCTGCACCTGTGATCATGTTCTTAACGTAGTCTGCGTGTCCGGGGCAGTCAACGTGCGCATAGTGACGCTTCTCTGTCTCGTACTCAACGTGTCTTGTGTTAATTGTAATACCACGAGCCTTTTCCTCGGGAGCGTTATCGATCTGGTCATAAGCAAGGAATTCGTTCTTGCCGTTTGCAATAGAAAGCACCTTTGTGATAGCTGCCGTAAGAGTAGTCTTACCGTGGTCAACGTGTCCGATCGTACCAATGTTTACGTGCGGTTTGGTTCTTTCGAAATGAGCCTTTGCCATTATAAAATCCTCCTTGTTTTGCGAAGCTTTTATGCCTCGCATTTATTTTTTAATTTTTTGTGTGGATTAGTTGCCGGATTTTCTGCCGGCCATTATCTCTTCCGCAATGTTCTTCGGTACCTGAGCGAAGTGGCTGGGTTCCATAGAATACTGACCACGACCCTGTGTTTTTGAACGAAGATCTGTTGCGTATCCGAACATATTGGAAAGAGGTACTGATGCGGTTATCTGCGTTGCGCCGTTGAGCGGATCCATAGACTGGATATTTCCGCGACGCGAGTTGATATCGCCGATAACATCTCCGAGATAATCGTCAGGCGTAATTACGACGACCTTCATGATCGGTTCCGTAAGTATCGGTGAAGCTTTTCTCATGGCATTTTTGAAGGCCATCGAACCCGCTATCTTAAATGCCATTTCAGACGAGTCTACTTCATGATAAGAACCGCCGTTAAGGGTTACTTTTACGTCGACTACGTTGTAGCCGGCAAGAATACCGGACTGCATCGCACCCTGAATACCTGCATCAACCGCAGGGATATATTCTTTGGGAACTTCTCCGCCAACAACTTTGTTGATGAATTCGTAGCCCTTGCCGGGTTCGTTTGGCTCGATCGTTATCTTAACGTGACCGTACTGACCCTTACCGCCGGACTGACGTGCATACTTGCAGTCTTCATCAGCTGTGGCTGTGATGGTTTCCTTATATGAAACCTGAGGCTTGCCCACATTTGCCTCAACCTTGAATTCGCGCAGAAGTCTGTCTACGATGATTTCAAGGTGAAGCTCGCCCATGCCGGCGATGATTGTCTGACCTGTTTCTTCATCCGTATAGGTTCTGAAGGTCGGGTCCTCTTCTGCCAGCTTGGCGAGGGCTATACCCATTTTCTCCTGACCCGCTTTTGTCTTAGGTTCAATAGCAACCTTGATAACGGGTTCGGGGAATTCCATCGATTCAAGAACGATAGGATGCTTTTCATCGCACAGTGTGTCGCCTGTTGTCGTGTTCTTTGTTCCGACAACGGCAGCAATATCACCTGCGTAGCAAGCGTCTATGTCCTTTCTCTCGTTTGCATGCATCTGAAGAATACGACCGAAACGCTCTCTTACACGCTTTTCGGTGTTCAGCGCAGATTCGCCTGCGTTGATACAACCCGAATAAACACGGAAGAAGCAGAGTTTGCCCACATAAGGGTCGGTCATTATCTTGAATGCGAGTGCCGCGAACGGAGCATCATCGGAAGAAGGTCTCTCCTCTTCCTGCTCTGTTTCGGGGTTTATACCGCGTATGTGCGGAATATCGGTAGGTGCGGGCATATAATCGACGATAGCATCAAGAAGCTTCTGTACGCCTTTGTTCTTATAGGACGTACCGCACGTTACGGGAACCACCTTATTTGCAATGGTTTCCTTTCTGAGCGCTTTCTTGATTTCTTCTACTGTCAATTCTTCGCCGCCGCAATACTTTTCAAACAGATCTTCATCTGATTCGGCGATTGCCTCTATCATGCTCTGTCTGTATTCGTTTGCGAGGTCTACCATATCTGCAGGGATAGGCTCAACGCGCATATCCTTGCCCAAATCATCATAATAGATGTCTGCTTCCATGTTGATAAGGTCGATAATACCTCTGAAGGTATCTTCCTTGCCGATAGGAAGCTGAATCGGAACGGGATTTGTTTTAAGACGTTCCTTCATCATTTTGATTACGCGATAGAAGTCCGCGCCGTTTATGTCCATTTTATTGACATAAGCCATTCTCGGGACTCCGTACTTGTCAGCCTGACGCCATACGGTTTCAGACTGCGGCTCAACACCGCCTTTGGCACAGAAAACTGTTACCGAACCATCCAACACTCTGAGTGAACGCTCAACCTCGACCGTAAAGTCAACGTGTCCGGGCGTGTCTATGATGTTAATTCTGTTACCTTTCCAGAAACAAGTGGTAGCGGCGGAGGTAATTGTAATACCTCTTTCCTGCTCCTGCTCCATCCAGTCCATGGTGGCAGAGCCGTCATGGGTTTCGCCAAGCTTGTGTGTCTTACCGGTGTAATAAAGAATTCTTTCGGTGGTAGTCGTTTTGCCGGCGTCGATGTGAGCCATGATACCAATATTTCGCGTGTGTTCAAGCGTATATTCTCTTGGCATGTTTAAGCTCCTTAAATAAATTTTTGTTGTTCAGTTTGATACTCGCTGCGAACAATTCGTCGGCAAAATGATCAATATCTGTAGTGTGCGAAAGCCTTGTTGGCTTCTGCCATCTTGTGCATTTCGTCTTTCTTCTTGACGGAGGCGCCTGTATTGTTTATGGCGTCCATTATTTCTCCGGCAAGTCTTTCGGACATGTTGCGCTCGCCGCGTTTTCTTGAGAAAAGCACGAGCCATCTAAGTCCCAGAGTCTGTCTTCTTTCGGGGCGAACCTCCATCGGGACCTGGTAAGTCGAACCGCCGACTCTGCGAGCCTTGACTTCAAGTACGGGCATGATGTTGTTCAATGCTTCCGTAAATGCGTCAAGAGCAGGCTTTCCCGTTTTGCTTTCAACCGTTGCGAATGCGTCGTAAACGATCTTCTGAGCTACGCCCTTTTTGCCGTCTTCCATAACGTTGTTGATGAGCTTTGTAACTACTTTGGAGTTATAAAGCGGATCCGGCAAGACATCTCTCTTGGAAATCTGACCTCTTCTTGGCACTGTTATTCCCTCCTTCACATAAAATGAATATCATAGGTACTCGAAAGTTTCCTCCCGCTGTGCTTTGTCATTTTGAAAAGATGCTCTGCCGTCCGCCCGCACATATTTGCGCGGGTAATATAAACATATTATCTATCAAAAGCAAAAGCGCTTGCGATAAGATTTTAATACCTTTTCCGCATTTGTTATGCGGTCTTATTTTGCGGCTTTCTTGCCGCGCTTTGCACCGTACAGAGAACGTCCCTGTTTACGGTTGGCAACGCCCTGTGCATCAAGCGTACCGCGAATGATGTGGTAACGTACGCCGGGCAGGTCACGTACTCTGCCGCCTCTTATAAGAACAACCGAGTGTTCCTGAAGGTTGTGGCCTATACCGGGGATGTAGCATGTCGCCTCAAGACCGTTTGTAAGTCTTACTCTGGCAATCTTACGGAGAGCGGAGTTAGGCTTTTTAGGGGTCTGCGTCGTCACCTTTGTGCATACGCCTCTCTTCTGCGGCGAGCTGAGATCGGTTGTCGACTTCTTGATGGAGTTGAAACCTTTCTGAAGCACGGGAGCTTTGGACTTGTACTGACGTTCCTGACGACCGTTGCGAACAAGCTGGTTAAAGGTAGGCATTAATCATTTCCTCCTTTCGTTTTTAATAAATAAAATGTTTATATATCTATCCTTTCGGGCGGTTCCGAAAGACAGATACCGTTTTTTGTGCAAATGTGCGCACTTTTAATCACACACTTACATATCTTATATAATACCATCAGAAAGTCGTTTTGTCAACGGAATTTTCAGAAATTTTCTCTCTTATAAAGAGTATTATTTCCGTTTTTTTGCACAAAAATCAAAGGCACGCGCATTTTTGACGCATGCCTTTTGTTTTTTACTGTGTTTTTCGCTCAAGCTCACCGAATGTCGAGGTTTATTGGCATAAGACCGCGACGACGGTAAAGCTGTTCTTCTTCGTCTTCGGGCTTGGGTGCACGTTCGACTTCAACATCGCGATAGCATGCAAGTCCCGTTCCTGCAGGAATGAGCTTACCAATGATAACGTTCTCTTTAAGTCCGAGAAGGTTATCGACCTTACCCTTGATTGCAGCGTCCGTAAGAACCTTCGTTGTTTCCTGGAATGAAGCCGCAGAAAGGAACGAATCCGTCTGAAGAGCTGCCTTTGTGATACCGAGAAGAACGGGAGTTGCCGTAGCGGGACGGAGCGTTCTTTCGCCTGCGGCGATTCTGCGTTCGATCTCTTCGTTCTCCGAAACAAATTCGGTTATATCTGCCATGCTTCCCGTAAGAAGCGTCGTGTCTCCGCCGTCCTCGATTCTCACCTTTCTTGTCATCTGACGAGCGATAACCTCAATATGCTTATCGTTTATCTTGATGCTCTGTGAACGGTAAACTCGCTGAACTTCACGGATGATATAATCATAAACCGCGTCAAGACCGTTGATTCTTGTAATATCCGCAAGGCTCATATTACCTTCCGTAATCGCATCGCCGCGCGATACATAAGAGCCTTCCGAAACAAGTATCTTTGTTCCGAACGGAATGGGATATACCGTTTCCTCGCCTTCGGCTGTGGTAACGATAACGTTTCTTGTCTTCTTTGCGTCTGCAATTCTGACAGTACCGTTGACTTCGGCAATCGTAGCCGTTTTCTTCGGTCTGCGTGCTTCAAAGAGTTCTTCGACTCTCGGAAGACCCTGAGTAATATCCGATCCCGCGATACCGCCGGTATGGAAAGTTCTCATCGTAAGCTGTGTACCGGGTTCGCCGATAGACTGAGCTGCGATTATACCTACCGCCTCACCTACGCTGACAGTCTTTCCTGAAGCCATGTCCGAACCGTAGCAGTGAGCGCATACGCCGTGCTTTGATTTACATTTGAGTATCGAACGGACGTGTACTCTTTCGGCACCGGAAGCAACGATCTTCTTCGCCGTATCGGGAGTGATAAACTCGCCGTCATGAGCGATAACCTCGCCCGTTGTTTTGTCAACAACGTCGCCGATAAGATATCTTCCGGGCAGACGGTCTTCAAGGGGCTCGATAACGGAGTTGCCGTCCTTTACGTCGCTCACCCAGATGCCTTCTCTTGTTCCGCAGTCGTCCTCTCTCACGATGACATCCTGTGAAACATCGACAAGACGTCTTGTAAGGTAACCGGAGTCAGCCGTTTTAAGAGCCGTATCCGAAAGCGACTTACGGGAACCTCTTGCACCGATGAAGTACTCAAGAACGTTAAGTCCTTCACGGAAGTTCGACTTAATCGGTATTTCCATTGTTTTACCGGTTGCGGAGAACATAAGTCCACGCATACCTGCCAGCTGTTTCATCTGCGCGATAGAACCACGCGCACCTGAGTCAGCCATCATCTTTATCGGGTTATATCTGGAGAGGCACGCAAGAAGCGCTTCCTCAACCTTCTTTGTTGTTTCTTCCCAAACTTTGATTACGCTGTCATAGCGCTCCTTGTCGGAAAGAAGACCGCGACGGAAGTTCTTTGTTATCTGTTCAACTTCGTGTTCAGCCGCAGCAATAAGCTCTTTCTTCTCCTCCGGAACCGTCATATCGCTTACGGAGATGGAGATAGAAGCCTTTGTGGAATATTTGAAGCCGTTGGCTTTGATATCGTCAAGCACCTGAGCGGTAACAGTAGGACCGTGCTTCTTTATCGTGCGGTCAACTATCTCGCCGAGCTGTTTTTTCGCCGTCGGGAAAGCGACCTCAAGATCGAGAAGCTTTGCAGGATCGCTTCTGTCAACAAATCCGAGATCCTGAGGAATCGGCTTGTTGAATATAAGACGACCGAGCGTAGCATCTATTATTCCCGTGTGAACCACGCCGTCTATTTCTTTTGAAACTCTGACCTTTATAGGTGCGTGAATTCCGAGATATCCGTTTTCATAAGCCATCATAGCTTCGTCGAAATCGCGATAAAAACCGCCCTCGCCCTTTTCGCCCGCACGGTCTATCGTAAGATAGTAAGAACCGAGCACCATGTCCTGAGAAGGAACGGTAACGGCTTTACCGTCGGCAGGTTTAAGGAAGTTGTTCGCCGAAAGCATAAGGAATCTCGCCTCTGCCTGAGCTTCGCTTGAAAGCGGAACGTGAACAGGCATCTGGTCGCCGTCGAAGTCGGCGTTGAACGCCGTACAAACAAGCGGGTGAAGCTTTATTGCTCTGCCTTCAACAAGTATCGGCTCGAACGCCTGAATCGACAGGCGGTGAAGCGTAGGAGCACGGTTGAGAAGAACAGGATGATCCTTTATTACGTTTTCAAGAGCGTCCCATACTTCGGGGCTTACTCTTTCGACTTTCTTCTTTGCATCCTTGATGTTCGACGCATTCTGCGTTTCAACAAGGCGTTTCATAACGAACGGCTTGAAAAGCTCAAGTGCCATTTCCTTCGGAAGTCCGCACTGGTAAATTTTAAGCGACGGACCGACAACGATAACGGAACGTCCCGAATAGTCGACACGTTTACCAAGCAGGTTCTGACGGAAACGTCCCTGCTTACCGCGAAGCATCTCCGAAAGAGATTTGAGCGGACGGCTGCTTGAACCGCCTGTAACGGGCTTGCCGTGACGGCCGTTGTCTATCAGCGCGTCAACTGCTTCCTGAAGCATACGCTTCTCGTTCTTTATGATTATTTCGGGAGCCATAAGCTCCATCAGTTTTTTAAGACGGTTGTTTCTGTTGATAACACGACGGTAAAGGTCGTTAAGGTCCGACGTCGCATATCTGCCGCCGTCAAGTGGAACCATAGGTCTGATTTCCGGCGGAATTACGGGAACAACATCAAGTATCATCCATTCGGGCTTGTTTCCCGAACGGCGGAAAGCTTCCACAACTTCAAGTCTCTTTATTATCTTCAGCTTCTTCTGACCCGATGAAGCGTCAAGTTCGGCTTTAAGTTCTTCGGAGAGCTTTTCAACATCTATCTCGTGAAGAAGTTCTTTTATGGCTTCGGCGCCCATACCGACACGGAAATCGTTTTCGTACTTTTCGTACATATCGCGATATTCGCGTTCGGAAAGCATCTGCTTCTTTTCAAGCGGAGTGTTGCCGGGATCAAGAACTATATACTGCGCAAAGTAAAGCACCTTTTCAAGCGCTCTGGGAGAGATGTCAAGTATTGTTCCCATTCTTGAAGGAATGGCTCTGAAATACCAGATGTGGGATACGGGAGCTGCAAGCTCTATATGACCCATTCTCTCACGACGGACTTTCTTTGTCGTTACTTCAACGCCGCACTTTTCGCAGACTTTACCCTTATAACGCACACGCTTGTACTTTCCGCAAAGACATTCCCAGTCCTTTGTAGGTCCAAATATCTTCTCACAGAAAAGTCCGTCCTTTTCGGCACGCAGCGTGCGGTAGTTTATAGTCTCAGGCTTTGTTACCTCGCCGTGAGACCAGCTTCTTATCATTTCGGGAGAGGCAAGCCCGATCTTTATAGAATCGAAAACATTTTTTGCCATTTATATTTCTCCCCTCTCATTCATCATCGCCGAAATCATCATCGATCCCGCCGTCATACTCTTCCGAAAACTCATCGGAGAAATCATCGTCATCTTCAACGACTTCGCCGTTTTCATCTTCAACGAGCATATCGTCAGTTTCGCCTTCGCCCGCAACCGTTGCGCCGACATCGTCTTCCGTAACGTATACGGGACCTGCCTCATCCTCAAGGTCACTGAGCTGCGAAAGCTCTATTTCGTTGCCGTCCTCATCGAGAACGCGTATATCAAGCGCAAGAGACTGAAGCTCTTTTACAAGCACGCGGAAGGATTCCGGAACACCCGGCGTGGGTATATTCTGTCCCTTTACAATTGCTTCAAAGGTCTTTACTCTTCCCGTTACGTCGTCGGACTTGACGGTAAGTATTTCCTGAAGCGTGTATGCCGCGCCGTATGCTTCAAGCGCCCAAACTTCCATTTCTCCGAAACGCTGACCGCCGAACTGCGCTTTACCGCCGAGAGGCTGCTGCGTGATAACGGAGTAAGGGCCTGTGCTTCTTGCGTGGATTTTATCATCAACAAGGTGATGGAGCTTGAGATAATACATTATACCTACGGTTACGGGGTTGTCAAAAGGCTCGCCCGTTCTGCCATCGTAAAGTATTCTCTTTCCGTCCGAACGGAGACCTGCTTCTTTAAGCGCTTCCGTAATATCGGATTCTTTTGCTCCGTCGAATGCCGGAGTCATTACCTTAACGCCGAGCGTTCTTGCCGCAATACCGAGATGCACTTCAAGCACCTGACCGATATTCATTCGGGAAGGAACACCCAGTGGGTTAAGAACTATATCAAGAGGAGTGCCGTCTGCCATGTAAGGCATATCTTCGGGCGGAAGTATTCTCGATACAACGCCCTTGTTTCCGTGACGTCCTGCCATCTTGTCGCCGACGGAGATCTTACGTTTCTGTGCAACGTAAACTCTTACCGTCTTGTTTACACCGGGAGAAAGCTCGTCGGAGTTTTCGCGCGAGAACACTCTCACGTCCACAACTATACCAGACTCGCCGTGACGCAGACGAAGCGAAGTATCGCGTACTTCTCTTGCCTTTTCGCCGAATATCGCACGAAGAAGCCTTTCTTCTGCCGTAAGCTCGGTTTCGCCCTTAGGCGTGACCTTACCCACAAGAATATCTCCGGCACGGACTTCGGTACCGTTGCGGATGATGCCGTCCTGATCGAGATCCTTGAGCGTATCATCGCTGCAGTTGGGAATCTCGCGTGTGATCTCTTCCGGTCCGAGTTTTGTGTCTCTTGCTTCTATCGTGTATTCTTCTATATGAATGGAAGTATATACGTCGTCTCTTACAAGGCGCTCGTTGAGAAGAACGGCGTCCTCGTAGTTGTAACCTTCCCATGTCATAAATCCGATAAGAGCGTTCTTGCCGAGCGAAATTTCTCCGTTCGACGTTGCGGGACCATCGGCGATAACATCGCCTTTGTCAAGCTTTTCGCCGACGCTTACGATCGGACGCTGGTTTATGCACGTTCCCTGATTTGAACGTTTGAACTTGAGAAGCTCGTAGGTATCCTTTATGCCGTTCTCGCGGGCAACAACTACCTTGTCTGCGCTTACATATTCAACGGTTCCGGCTTCCTTTGCGAGAACACATATTCCGGAATCTATTGCAGCCTTGTGTTCCATACCCGTAGCAACGATAGGAGATTCCGTCATAAGAAGCGGCACTGCCTGCTTCTGCATGTTCGATCCCATCAGCGCACGGGAGTTATCGTCGTTGTCAAGGAACGGGATGAAGCCCGTAGCAACAGATATCGCCATTCTCGGCGAAACGTCTACATAATCCACCTTGCTTGCGGGGACTTCTATAATTTCGTTTCTTTCTCTTACAAGAACTCTGCGGTTGATGAAGCGTCCCTCTTCGTCGATGGGCTCGCCTGCCTGAGCGATTATATAATCGTCCTCGATATCGGCTGTCATATACTCAACTATATCGGTAAGCTTTCCAGTTTCCTTATCGACCTTGCGGTAAGGAGCCTCGATAAAGCCGTAGTCATTGAGTTTCGCGTAGCACGCAAGATATGAAATAAGACCGATGTTAGGACCTTCGGGCGTTTCTATCGGGCAGATACGTCCGTAGTGAGTGTAGTGAACGTCACGGACCTCAAACGAAGCTCTGTCACGCGAGATACCGCCGGGGCCAAGTGCCGAAAGACGACGCTTGTGGGTAAGCTCTGCAAGAGGGTTGTTCTGATCCATGAACTGTGAAAGGGGCGATGAACCGAAGAATTCGCGGATCGCGCCCACAACGGGACGGCTGTTGATAAGCGTCTGCGGAGTGAGAGAATCGGCGTCCTGAATGTTCATTCTTTCCTTGATGTTCTTATCCATCTTCGAGAAGCCTATTCTCATCTGATTCTGGATAAGCTCGCCTACGGCGCGGATACGACGGTTTCCGAGATGGTCGATATCGTCCGTAGTGCCTATGCCGTGCGAAAGGCATATAAGATAGTTAATGGAAGCGAAAATGTCTTCCTTTGTTATATGACGGGGAGAGAACTCGTTTATTCTCGTCTTTGCCGCGTTTATAACGGCTGCCTTGAAATCGTCAAAGTCACCGTCTGCCTGTTCCTGCATTTCAAGAAGCATTGCAAGACTTACTTTCTCGCAAAGTCCGGCTTCTTCCTTGAGATCTATGCCGAATATCTTCTTGCAGTCGACCATTCCGTTGGAAATTACCTTGCACTCTTTGTCCTCGCCTACTTTTACATAAGCTTCGGTAACGCCGGCATCCTCGATCTCAAGTGCTTCCTCGCGGGAAAGCTCTTTTCCTGCGTCGAACATAAGCTCGCCGGTGATGGGGTTGATAACGGGTCTTGTAAGGGTATGTCCGGCAAGTCTTCTGCCGAGAGCCGTCTTCTTGTCGAACTTATATCTGCCCACAGCGCCGAGATCGTATCTCTTGGGATCGAAGAAAGTATTGGTGAGCTGGATCTGAGCGCTCTCCATAAGCGGAGGTTCGCCCGGACGGAGCTTTCTGTATATCTCTTTGAGAGATTCTTCGTAAGGAGTCGTGCCGTTCTTGTCGGCTTCCTCCTGCATACCGTCCTTTGCAAGCGTAGCGACTATCTTGGGATCGTCGCCGAAAAGCGCCTTTATACCCGTCTCGGTCGAAGTTTCTTCTTCAAGAGCGCGGATAAGGATTGTAACCGGTATTTTACGGTTTTTGTCTATACGGACGTAGAATACGTCGCTTGCGTCCGTTTCGTATTCAAGCCATGCGCCGCGATAAGGAATTACCTGCGCGGTGAGTATCTGTTTGCCCGTTTTGTCGATGGCGGTATCATAATACATACCGGGAGAACGGACGAGCTGCGAAACGACAACGCGTTCTGCACCGTTGATAACGAACGTGCCGCTGTCTGTCATCAGCGGGAATTCACCCATAAAGATGTCCTGCTGTTTTACTTCGCCGGTAGACTTGTTCGTAAGACGGACTGTCACTCTGAGCGGAGAAGCATAGTTTACGTCGCGTTCCTTGCATTCTTCAACGGGATATTTCGGTTCCGCGTCGATAGAATAGCCGACGAATTCGATTACGAGATTACCTGAGTAGTCCACGATAGGCGAAACATCTGCGAGAACTTCCGAGAGTCCCTTGTCCAAAAGCCACTTGTACGACTTTTTCTGGATCTCGAGAAGATCGGGCATATCGAGTATTTCGTCGATCTTAGCAAAACTCTGTCTTACTACGTTCTTACCGAGCTGCTTGGGTTTGGTTCTCAATGTACGATCACTCCATTCAAGTTTTCTGCGGCAGAGCGTTCCGCCCTGAGCGGACTCCCTTTGCCCTGCCTTTTGTTTTTATTCGTTCCACTCCGCAAAAGCACGCCGCCTTTTGACATTTTTCTCCGTTTAAGGACATCTGAAGCTCAAAAAAAGGCACTGTTGCGAGCATTGTAATGCAATTTACAAGTATATCATCTGTTTTACGATATGTCAAGTTAATTTTTACATTTTTTCTATAGGAATGTTGACATTTTTTCATCAAAGCAATATAATGAATATAACTTGCCGCATAAGCGGCGTAAAATCAAACTTTTATCGGAAGGCAAACTGAAATTATGAAATGGACATCACTTAACGACCTGCGGGCGTCTTTTCTCTCGTTTTTTGAGTCGAAGGGTCATCTCTGTCGCGGGAGCTATCCTCTCGTTCCGGAAAACGACAAGTCTCTTCTCCTCATAGTAGCGGGAATGGCTCCGCTTAAAAAATATTTCACGGGCGAACTTACTCCTCCCTGCCGTCGAATGGCAACCTGTCAGAAGTGTATCCGTACAAATGATATAGAAAACGTCGGATATACGGCGCGTCACGGCACATTCTTTGAAATGCTCGGAAACTTCTCCTTCGGCGATTATTTCAAGCAGGACGCTTTACCGTGGGCTTGGGAATATCTCACAAAGGTTCTTGAAATTCCGGAGGACAAGCTCTGGCCCTCCGTTTATGAAGAGGACGACGAAGCATATGCTATCTGGCGTGATAAAATAGGCGTAAGAGAAGATCACATCGTCCGTCTCGGCAAAGAGGACAACTTCTGGGAACACGGTTCCGGTCCCTGCGGTCCTTGCTCGGAAATATATTTCGATCGCGGTGAAAAATACGGTTGCGGAAAGCCCGATTGCAAACCGGGCTGCGACTGTGACCGCTATATGGAAATCTGGAACAACGTTTTCTCGCAGTTCAATAACGACGGCAACGGCAACTATACCGAGCTTGCGTCGAAAAATATAGACACCGGCATGGGACTTGAACGTCTCGCCTGCGTCATGCAGGGCGTAGACAGTATGTTTGAGGTTGACACCATAAAGAACATCATCACCGCCATAAGCGATAAAGCCGGAATAAAATATCACGACGATCCAAAAGCCGACATTTCGCTGCGTATCATCGCAGACCATTCAAGAGCTTCGGCATTTCTCATCGCCGACGGCGTAATGCCGTCAAACGAAGGCAGAGGCTACGTTCTTCGCAGACTTCTCCGCCGCGCGTGCCGTCACGGCAAGCTTCTCGGAATAAAAGGCGCGTTCCTTTCCGATATAATGGCTGTCGTTGCGCACGAAAATCTCTCCGCATATCCCGAGCTTACCGAAAAGTTCGACTATATAAGCAAGATAGTTTCTATGGAAGAAGAACGCTTTGACGCAAACGTCGAAGCGGGGATGAACCTTCTTGACACTCTCACCGAAAAAGCAAAGGCAAGCGGAGCAAAAGTGCTCGACGGCGCAGATGTTTTCAAGCTTTCCGATACATTCGGTTTCCCGATAGATCTCACGCGTGAGATCGCAGCAGAAAGAGGGCTCGGAATAGACGAGGAAGGCTACAAAAAATGTCTTGACGAACAGAAAGCCCGTGCAAGAGCCGCAAGAGGAAACATAAGCGGCTGGCAGGACAAGTCCCTCTTCTCCGAATTTGAAAAAACCGTATTTACGGGCTATGAAAAGACAGAGGACGAAAGCGAAATAATCGCCGTCGTTGATCCGGACACTCACGAGCCTACCGACGTTTCGGGCGAAAGCGCAATAATCATCACAAAATCGACATGTTTCTACGGTGAAGGCGGCGGTCAGGTAGGCGATACGGGCGTAATCGAAAGTGAAAACGGCAAAGCAACAGTGACCGATACAAAAAAGGCGGACGGCATATATCTGCACATCTGTCATGTTGAAAGCGGCTCCTTCTCCGCAGGAGACAAAGTGACTCTCAAAGTAGACGCGGAGCGCCGCGCCGCATCAGCGCGCAATCACAGCTCCGTCCATCTGCTCGACGCCGCACTCCGTCAGGTACTCGGCGATCATATCCGTCAGTCCGGCTCTATGGTCGATGCCGAAAGAGGACGTTTTGACTTTACTCACTTCTCCGCCGTAACTCCGGAAGAGCTTGACAAAGTCGAACGTATTATAAACGAAAAAATACTTGAAAATATTCCCGTCGTGACTGTCGAAACCGATCTTGAATCGGCAAAGAAATCCGGCGCTATCGCTTTGTTCGGCGAAAAATACGGCGACATCGTCCGTGTTGTAAAAATTGGTGATTTTTCAAGCGAGCTTTGTGGCGGAACGCATGTACATTCAACGGGAAGCATAGGCTGCGTGAGAATTCTCTCCGAAAGCTCGGTTGCCGCAGGAACAAGAAGAATAGAGCTTGTTTCCGGCATGGGAGCGTATGAGCTTGCAAAGGCTCAGGGAGCGACGGTAAAAGCCACGCTTTCCGCACTTAAAATAAGCGACGAAGACGAAATAACATCAAAAATAGCTTCGCTTCAGAACGAGCTTAAACAGGCAAAGAAAGACCTTGAAGCAATGTCTCTCAAGGCGGCGTCGGCAGGCGTTGCGGAAATGCTATCGAAAGCAGAGAGCGTCGGCGCGATAAAGGTTGCTTCGATGCAGACTTCTCTTCCCGTTGACACGGTAAGAAGCCTTTCCGATGATATAAAAGCAAACCATCCCGATACCGTAGCCGTTATATCAACCGACTGCGGCGGAAAATATTCTCTCGTCTGCGTTTGCGGCAAAGATGCGCTTGCGGCAGGAGTCAAGGCTCCGCTTGTTCTTCGTGAACTTTCAACATTTGTCGGCGGCGGCGGTGGCGGACGTCCGGACAGCGCTATGGCGGGCGGAATGAAATATCCCGAAAAGCTCGGCGAAGCGTTCTCATCGCTTTCCGAAATTATAAAAAAGCTGATTTAAGGAGGGCCTCAAAATGAAAGACAAAACAAAGGGCTTTTGGGCAGAGTTCAAGAAGTTCATCTCAAAGGGCAATGTTGTTGACATGGCTGTCGGCGTTGCGGTGGCAACCGCGTTCACGGCGATAGTAACGGCGTTTACAAAGGGCTTTATAGCGCCTATCCTCTCGTTGCTTTCTCATAACGCTACCCTCGCGGATATGAAATGGGTACTCCGTCCCGAAGTTGCGGAGATCGCAGCCGACGGAACGAAAACAGTTACAACTCCCGAAGTTGCAATTCTTTGGGGTGCGTTTCTTCAGGCGATAATCGACTTTCTCATTATCGCGTTCGTTATGTTTGTATTTCTTAAGGTAGTAATGAGCGTAACAAAGAAAGCCGAAAAAATGCGTTTGGAGCTTACCGGCGAAGACAAAGAGCGTGCAAAAGCCGAAGCCGAAGCAAAAGCCAAAGAAGAAGCCGAAAAAAAGGCAGCAGCAGACGCCAAAGCGGCTGAGGAAGCCGAAATCGCGGCTGAAAAGGCAAGAAAGGCAAGAGAACTTGAGCTGCTTGAGCAGATCGCCGCTTCTCTTAAGGTGTCAAAATAATGGACGGCTGTATTTTCTGTATGATCTGCGAAGGAAAGATTCCTTCCAAAAAAGCTTATGAGGACGACAAGATCCTTGCGTTTTACGATATAAATCCTCAGGCTCCGGTTCATATTCTCGTTATACCGAAAGAGCATATCGGCTCGGCTGACGAGATAACACCCGAAAACAGCGGAATAATTTCATACATTTTTGAAAACATTCCGAAGATAGCAAAAGCGGCGGGACTTACCGGCGGTTACCGCATAATTTCAAACTGCGGTCCGGATGCTTGTCAAAGTGTACACCACATGCATTTTCATATTCTCGGCGGCACACAGCTTGCCGACAAAATGGCCTGACCTACTTTTCTTTGAAAAGAAAAGTAGGCAAAAGAAACTTCAAACAGTTAATTCGTGCAAATTTTATAATAAAAAACAGGGATGATTTTTTTCATCTCTGTTTTTATTTTGTTGTTCCTTTGAAAAGAAAGTAGGCAAAAGAAACTTCAAACAGTTAATTCGTGCAAATTTTATAATAAAAAACAGGGATGATTTTTTTCATCTCTGTTTTTATTTTGTTGTTCCTTTGAAAAGAAAGTAGGCAAAAGAAACTTCAAACAGTTAATTCGTGCAAATTTTATAATAAAGAAAACAAGCAAAAACTTTCAAATTTCAACAAAAAAGCTCGTCCGAAAAAACGGATGAGCTTTTTATTTTATTATGTTGATTATCGCGTCTCCGAAAATGAGCGCAACAACCGCTCCGCCCGATATAAACGGTGCAAGCGGAAATTCTCTCTTCTTTGCCGCAAGCACAAATATAACTCCGGAAAGGCAAGCGACAATAAGGCAAAGCAGATTTTTCTCCCAACCGAGAAAAAGTCCGGTAACAAATAAAAGCTTTATGCCTCCTTCGCAGAGTACAGCTCGTCTGAGTATCTTCCCGAGAATAAAAGATACAAAGAGAACCGCCGCAGATATTGCGAATCCGCCGAGCAGAGCGTCTGTCGCTTCTGCCGCTTTATCCTCGCAGAAAAGCAACGAAACAGCCCTCAAAACAATTCCCGCGATGATAAATCCGTTCGGAATTTTGCAACCGTTCAGATCAGAAAACGAACACGCAAGCAGAATACAAATAAAAAGCAACATCGTGAGCGTGGTAAGCGTTATATCGAATTTAAGCAGGACCGCAACAAAAAGCACGGCGCCCAAAAGTTCACCCGCAAGATGTCCGAAAGAAAGCTTTGCCCCGCAATAGCGGCACTTCCCTCCTGAAAATATATAGCTGAATATAGGAAACAGGTCGCGCACTCCAAGCGTATGTCCGCAATAGTCGCAGTGAGAACGTCCGCGCAGCACCGACTCGCCGTGTGCGATGCGCCAACACATACAGGCTATAAAGCTACTCATACATGCGCCGAGCAACGCCGCAAGAACACAGCAGTAGATCGTTATAAACGGCGAAATATAAAGCATTGCCTTTCTCCTTAGTGATAATGCGGAGTCGAAAAACGGCTCCGCATTAGTTTTGCTTTTGATTATTTTGTGTGGGATGAAATATATTCAACTATATCGTTTACCGTAATAAACGTATGAATTTCGTCCTCTTCAATGTCAATGTCATACTCTTCCATGAGTCTGCCGCCAAGCTCATAAAGCTCAAGCGAGCTTATTCCGAGATCCGCTTCGAGATTTGCTTCGGGAGTTATCTGGTCCTCAGGTATTGAAAGGGTTTCCATCATAATTGATTTTATTTCGTCAAACATTGTATTGCTCTCTTTCCCGGCCCCTGCCGAATAAAAATAATTATTTTACCTTATAGCGCATTATCTTTCTCGACGTTGTTTTCTCGAATTCCGTCTCTCTTATCTCAACGTTGGGGATATGCTTGAATATAGGAAGTTTCTTGTTTACGTTATCTACTTCCTCGCGTATTTTGGCTTCTATTTCTTCTTTTGAAGCGCCCTCGAATTTATCATAATTGGGATAACATATAGCCCATATAGATGTTTCGCCCGCTTCATTCTTTCTGCCTATGACTACACACTCGGATATATATTCACTCTGACCGAGATATTCCTCAAGTTCTTCGGGGAATATATTCTTTCCGTTTGAAAGAATGATTACATTTTTCTTTCTTCCCGTAATAAATATGAAGTCATCGTCGTCGATATAACCTATATCACCCGTCTTGAACCAGCCGTCGTCGGTAAAAGCTTCGGCTGTTGCTTCGGGATTTTTGTAGTAGCCTTTCATTACGGCGTCGCCGCGCGTAACTATTTCACCCGTTTCGTCTTCGGGAGAAGCCTTATCTATTCTCACTTCCATATGCGGGACTCTCATTCCGCAGGAGTGGTGCTTACGCCAATGCATGGGGTTCGCCGCGACAAGAGGCGAACATTCCGTAATTCCGTAGCCTTCGCATATCTTTATACCGAAAGCATCAAAGTCGTTTATAAGCTCGGAACGGAGCGGTGCACCGCCGCAAACGATATACTGAAGTTTTCCGCCGAACGCGTCAAGAATATCCTTGAATATCGTTCTGCGACGATCTATGCCTATTTTGCGAAGCGCATTTGAAATTTTTATGCCGGTTTTTACGGTTTTGGTCTTGCCCTTCTTTGCTATTTCCGCCCAGATTCTCTTGTGCATTGTTTCAACATAAAGCGGAACAAGAACAAGCGCCGTAGGCTGATATTTTGCAAAGTTGCGCATTGTGTTTTTTATTGAATCGTTTATTACGGTCGTTGCGCCCGTATTGGGAAGCGCAAGCTGTGCGCAGGTGAACTCATATGCGTGATGAAAAGGAAGAACCGAAACATATCTGTCCTCTTTGGCACAGCCCATTATGGCGCAGGAATCGAGCGTTGCCGTAACAAGGTTTCTCTGCGAAAGCATAACGCCCTTGCTCGTTCCCGTTGTTCCGGATGTAAAGAGTATCGCACAGGTCTTGTCAAGATCGACCTCATGATTTTCGGCAGTTCTGTCGCCGTTCTCATACGCCTTTTTGCCGAGCTCATAAAAATCGGCAAAGCGCATAAACTTTTCGTCTTCGGGGAAATCGTCGCCCGCGTAATCAAAGCATATAAAATATTTCACGTCTGGAAGCTGGTCTTTTACTTCCACAACCTTATGATGAATGGACGATGTGTAGAATATAATATTGGTTTCGCAAAGCTTTACGAATCCCGCAAACTGTTCTGCCGAAATATCCTTGTCAAGCGGAACGATAATTCCGCCCGCAGATATCGTTGCTATATATGCTGCCGCATAATCGGGATGAGATTCGCCCGATACAACACATGTCGGATCGGTAAAGCCGAGAGCGGTAAGTCCCGATGAAATGTAATTTACATGATCGAGCATATCGCGGTAAGTTACTACAGCTTCCTCTTTCGTGACTTTGTCCTTATAAATATATCTTTCTTTATCTCCGTATCTTTCTGCCTGCTTTACAACGCCGTCATACAGCGAATCCATGCTGTAAACCGTATGTGTGGGTTGCGTTTTTTTCATTAAATATACTCCTTCCCATTTGCTATGATCAGGTCGTCTCTTATAATGATTATATTACACTTATTTTCAACAAATACGATTATATATAAAAAGAGAGTTTTTGTCAAGTTTTTTTACTTATGTTCCGCATCGGAAATTTTCAATGCCCGTAAAATTTGCTATTGATTTTTTTATTTTTTGTGTTATAATGAAAAATGTCCGTGCCGGCGTGATGGAATCGGCAGACTTGACAGACTCAAAATCTGTTGCCTTCACGGGCGTGCGGGTTCGACCCCCGCCGCCGGCACCATAAAGCCGCTTGCGTTTGCAAGCGGCTTTTTTCTCTTTTTGCCTTTAGCAAAAGCAATTTGCGGAAGAGCAAAACATCTTTTCTTCTTATTCCTTAATTTCGGAACAAAAACTGAAAAAACTTTGCCGTATCTGCATTTTTCGTGCAGACTCGGCATTATTTTTGTATTGATACGTTTGTATAAAATATGATATTATGAAGTCGGAAAGGAAGTGATGTATATGAAAAAATTTATTTCTGTTGTCCTGGCGGCGGTGCTTCTGACTTTTACTTTCGGACTGTATGCTCATGCCGCAGACAGAAAGATTGAAGTCCGTATAGACGGCAAAACGCTTGAATCGGCCGTTTCGCCGAGACTCATAGGCAATACAACATATGTTCCCGTGTATAAATTCTGTTCGGCAATATCGACTACGAAAAAGAGCTTTGACGACAACACAAAAACGGCAAGGCTTACGATTCGCGGTATAGATATTTACGCTGCGCGCGGCAAAGACTACATAGTTGCAAACGGAAGATACATCTGCACCGGACTTGAAAACGTTATAATTGACGATACAATGTTTGTTCCCGTCCGTTCGATAGCCAAAGCGCTCGGCGCAGAAGTCGTATGGAACGGAAGCGACTATTCCGTCGATATAAAAGACACGGGCAATACAATTGCATCGGGCGACACCTTCTACAATGAAACCGATCTGCTATGGCTTTCAAGAATTATTTATGCCGAGAGCAATACAGAGCCTTTCAGAGGCAAGATAGCAGTGGGAAACGTTGTTCTCAACCGGGTGCGTTCCGATGAATTTCCCAATTCCGTATACGGCGTGATATTCGATACAAAATACGGCACACAATTCACTCCCGTTGAAAACGGAAGCATATACAATACTCCGTCGGAGGATTGCGTTATCGCCGCAAAAATATGTCTTGAAGGATTCACTCTTTCGGATTCCGTCCTCTACTTTATGGATGCTAAGGCGGCGTCCAATATGTGGACTGCAAACAACAGAAAGTTCGCCTTCTCAATAGGAAAGCACTCTTTCTACTATTGATTTATACAAATTTATAAACCGAAAAGCGGAGCTGGAAGCTCCGCTTTTCGGTTTTATTAATTCATTGTTTATTTACTTTTATATTTGAAAAGTTCTTTACGTCGCACTGACCGTATGTGTTATCGCCTGTTGAAAGAAGTTTGCCCGAGCGCGTAAGTCCTATTGTGTGGTTTCTGCCTGCGGCGATAGCCACAACATCCTGCCATTCGGAAACATTACACTGCCCGTAGCCGTTATATCCCACAGCGACAACCTTGCCGTTTGCAAGAAGTCCCACGCTGTGATAGTTTCCTGCCGCAACGGCTTTCACGTTCTGCCAACGCGACACCTCGCACTGATCGTTTGCGTTATTGCCCACAGCAACACAGCTGCCGTCGGATTTAAGTCCGAGCGTATGAAGTCCGCCGGACGCTACGGCGCATATGCTTCCCCAACGGATTCCGCCCCACTGACCGTCGGTATTTGCGCCGACCGCGACTATCGTTCCGTCGGCACGCAGACCGACCGTATAGTTGTAACCTGCGGATATAGCTATTATTCCCGCCCAATCCGAAACGTTGCACTGACCGTATGTATTATCGCCTGCGGCAACGCACGTTCCGTTTTCAAGAAGTCCTACCGTGTGTCCGACTCCCGCAGATATTGCACATATATTGCGCCATGCTCCGACCTCGCACTGACCGTAACCGGAATATCCGGTAGCAACGCACGTTCCGTTTGAGAGAAGTCCCACCGTATGATGGTTTCCCGCTGCGACCGCCGCAACCGAAGTCCAGGAAGAAACATTGCACTGACCGTATGTTCCGTAGCCGGAAGCGAGCACCTTGCCCATTTCGGTTACCGCAACGGTATGAAGTCCGCCGGCGGCTATCGTTGATGATGAAGGAGCAAGAAATCTTGTTACCGAGTTTTCACGGCGATTGACCTTTATCATATCAATGCTTGATGTTGTATAGAAAGCCGATTCGGCTTCTTTTTTCATTGAAGGTGCTTTGGGAATATCGGTTATCAGCGTATCGGAATCTATCCTGTCTGAGGAGTTTGAGAACACCGACGTCATCGTTCCGAGAGATCTGTCTGTATCTATATCTATCGTTCCCTTTGAAGAAGAAAGCTCCTGAGAGGAATACTGCGGATTTACTTTGCGTTCCGCAGTGGTTATTCCCATAGCCTCCGTCTGCTCCGTGTCCGAAACAGGCGGCTGAGCGCGGCGCTGACCTCTTGCCGCAGGAGAATATTTATCCATGGGAGAAGAGTATCTGCCGTTCTTTTCGATAGAAGCGACGCGCTCGGAAAGAGCGCGCAGCTTGCGGTTTTCGTCTTCAAGTGATTCCGCCGCGCTTCCGGCAAGGAAAAGGGGTATCATAAGCATTATTGAAATAATCGCATATATCAGGAACACACAGGCAAAGAAAAGATTCCCTTCGCTGAAATACTTGAGAGCGGCGGCAAGCCCCGTTATCGCCCCCACTATGCCGACTATAACGGCTATGATTTTAATTCTTCTGCCCAGATTTTCCGACATGATTTTCGTCCTTTCCATTCCTTTATTTTACACCAGAATTGCTTATAAAAGAGTAAATATTTTCAATAATCACCTTGTATGCCGCACTTGTAAGGTGCATATATTCATCGTTTTGATAAATCTTTTTAAGATAACCGTCGCTGTCCGTAAGCAGCTTATGAGTATCTATATACGGAACGCAGTTCTCTTCGCAGACCTGCCGTATCCAACCGTTTGCTTCTGTCACAGCCTGCTTTGAAAGCTTGTCATAATGCCGCGCAGACTTGTCCGAAAGAGGAAGTATCGACTGTACAAACAGCAGCGTGTCCGGACTGTTTTCCCTCACCGTGGCTATGATGTTTTCATACACGGAAATAAACTTGTCCTTTGGCATAAATCCCGCTCCGCCGGATACACCAAGCGTTATTACAAGTATTTTCGGCTGCTTTTCGCGGACGGCTTCCGCAAGCGACACAGCCCTTTCTTCATCTTCAAAATATATCGGCTTTCCTTCGCACACCGTTCTGAAAAGCACGGTGTTTGCTTTGCCGGACCACACTCTTTCCGCCGGAATTCCACCGCGAAGCTTCATGTGTGCCGTCGTCGAGTCGCCGAAAAACACTATATCGTTTTCACTTAAAGGTGAAACGTTTTCCGCAGCGCAGACGCAAATCGCCGACGCCGCAAATATAATAATCGCCGTTACAAAAGCCAATGGCTTTTTCAATTTTTATCGCATCCTTTTTATTTTGATTCAAGACGCGAAACCGTTTTTCCGTCGGAAACTATAACAACACTGCCCATTTCATCAGTTCGGAAAATGTTTATTCCCATAGCATTGAGCTTTTTCATTGTTTCGTCATGCGGATGACCGTAGTCGTTGTTCTTTCCGCAAGATATAAGCGCTATATCGGGATTTACGGCATCAAGAAACTCCTGTGACGAAGAAGTCCTCGAGCCGTGATGCCCTACCTTGAGAACATTACATTTAAGCTCCGATTTTGAAAACGCCCCAAGTATTTCAGCTTCGCTGTCGCTCTCGGCATCGCCCGTAAACATAAACGATGTATCACCGTATGTCAGCTTTGTTACTATGCTGTAATCGTTTGCTTCCTTGCCGGAAAGCATCTTATCCGACGGAGCCAGAATTTTAAGCTTTGCTTCGCCTATGTCAAGCGTCTTCCCTGCATCGGAGAAGATAACGTTTATATTTTTCTTTTCTATCGTTTCAAGAACATTAGTCCACGTTGCGCTTGAATAATCGCAATCGGGAATCATTACGTTTCTGACGGTAACACTTTCAAGCACTTTCTTTGCCGAGCCGATATGGTCGTAATGCGGGTGCGTAAGGATAAGAAGATCAAGTTCTTTTATTCCGCACGCCGAAAGATAGTCTGTTATGGCGTCCGACTTTGTCTGATTCGGACATCCCGCGTCTATAAGGATATTCTTTACTGCTTTACCGTCGGGTATACGCACAAGAAATGAATCCGCCTGACCGACGTCTATCATATGTACCTGAAGGTCGCCTTCTTTTATCTCCGTAACAACGCCCGTTTTTCCGGGCTTGGCAACTCCGAGCGGATCATCAAATATACCGAAGTACGTTCCTGCGGCTATAATGAGCAGAAGCACTATGTAGATCAGATTTTTGACTGCTTTTTTCTTGCTTTTTCGTTTCGCCACGAGAATTACCTCTCAATTTATCAGATATACACTTGTATTATAGCAGAATATATTATTTATTACAATAGAAATTTCGCAAAAAATAAATATTTTTTATTGCAAAATCTTTGTTCAAGCTGTTGACAACGCCAAAATATTGTGATAGAATATTCAGGCACTAAAAAATACGCGCCCATAGCTCAGCGGATAGAGTGCCCGGCTACGAACCGGTAGGTCGAGGGTTCGAATCCCCCTGGGCGCGCCATAAGAAAAGGGACACCTGTCGGTGTCCCTTTTCTTATGGCAAGCATGGATTCGAACGGAGCGGTAGTGAATGACAGCCTTTGACGGCTGTCAGAGCCGCGACGACCGAGCGGCTTCGTGCCGCGAGAATTCGAATCCCCTTTCCATAGCCTGAACTAACACCTGTTGGTGTCCCTTTTCTTGTGGCGACAGACATTGCATTTTCCTTTTATTTTGTGTTATAATTAAATCACAAAATAAAAGGAAGTCGTAACGTATGGAGAAAAAGAGCAACTTAGCGGGAATTATTGCAATAGCATTGAGCTCACTGTGCTTTATCGCCAATTTTTTGCTTTTCCTTCCCATTCTTTGCGAGAAGATAAAAATCGGTTTCGGATTCGGCACGCGCATTGAAATGCTCGGGCTTACGGTATGGTCGGTAAATATTCTTACCGTTTCTTTTATTCTTGTAAGCGTAATTCTTGCAATCATTTCAGCCGTCGAAAGAGACGCAAAATGGAAAATAGTGCTGAGCTTTTCGCTGATTGCGTTCACGATTGTTGAAATTTTTCTTTCTACCTTATTTATGTTCATATAGACAAAAACTCCGGTGCCGCAACGCCCCGAAGTTTTTTGTTTCAAAAAACTATTTCTTTTCAAATTTCATCTTCCCTCCGTCCGCGCGGACAAAAATCACAGCAGGAGCGCAAAGCCTGCCGCAAACTATCTCTTCGGACAGCGCATCCTCAATAAGTCTTGTCACCGCGCGGCGAAGCGGTCTTGCACCGTAGATGTCGCTCTTGCCTTCGCTTGCTATAAGCTTTACGGCACTTTCGTCAAACGAAAGTGTTATGCCGATACCTGCAGCTCTCTCCGCCGCCTTTGAAAGCAGTCTGCGCGCGATCTCCTCCGTGTCCTTTTCGGAAAGGCGCGAAAAAACTATTATTTCATCCACACGGTTGAGAAATTCTGCCCTGAATACGGCTCGGAGTGCACCCGTCACGGTGTTTTTTCCCCGATCTCCAGCATTTTCGGCTGATACAAAGCCTGCAGTTTTTCTCTCTTCTGATGCTCCGAGATTTGATGTCATTATAATAACGACATTACGGAAATCCGCGCGTCGTCCGTGCGAATCCGTAAGCCTCCCATCCTCAAGTATCTGCAAAAGCAGATCAAAAACGTCCGGATGGGCTTTTTCTATTTCGTCAAAAAGCAAAATGCTGTAGGGTTTTCGGCGCACACATTCGGTAAGCGTTCCTCCGTCGTCGTAGCCGACGTATCCGGGAGGAGAGCCGATAAGCTTTGCCACGCTGTGCTTTTCCATATATTCCGACATATCAAACCTCAAAAGCGCCTGTTCGGAACCGAAAAGCGCTTCCGCAAGTGCTTTTGCAAGCTCGGTTTTACCTACTCCCGTAGGACCTGTAAAAATCAGCGAGCATATCGGTCTGTCCGGATTTGAAAGTCCCGTCCTGCCGCGTCTGACCGCACGGCAAAGCGACTCAACCGCCTCGCGCTGACCGACAACGCGTTTTTCTATTTCATCTTCAAGCCGTGCCAACCTTTGTGCGTCGTCTTCAAGCATCCGCTGCACGGGAATATTTGTCCACGCCCACAATATTTCCGCTATGTCGTCCTCAGTGACCTGCGGCGGCGACGAAAGACGACGTGCCTCGTTTTCACGACGCATGCAGGAAAGCTCCTCACGTTTCGATACTATTTCACTGCGCAGCTCTGCGGCAAATGAAAAATCCCTGTCCATAACCGCACACTCACGCCGCATACAAAGTCCGCGCACTTCGTTTTCAAGCTCTTTCTGCCTTTGCGGCGGCTCGGACGAAGTTATGCTTTTTTTGGATGAAGCCTCGTCTATAAGATCTATCGCTTTGTCGGGCAGAAACCTATCCGGCAGATATCTTTTTGAAAGCTTTACCGCAGCCTTTATCGCTCCGTCGGTTATCGTCACTCTGTGATGTGCCTGATACTGCGGACGGAGCGAGCGCAGTATTTCTTCCGTCTTTTCTTCGTCGGGCTCGTCGACAAGCACAGGCTGAAACCGCCTTTCAAGCGCAGGATCTTTCTCTATGTGCTTTCGGTATTCCTGCGACGTTGTCGCGCCTATCACCCTAAGTTCCCCTCTTGCAAGCAAAGGCTTTAAGATATTTGCCGCGTCCACAGCGCCCTCCGCCGCGCCCGCTCCGACTATCGTGTGAAGTTCATCTATAAAAAGTATGGTATTGCGGTTTTTCATAACCTCGTCGGTAAGACGTTTGAGCCGCTCCTCAAATTCGCCTCTGTATTTCGCTCCGGCTATCATCGCACCTATGTCAACCGAAAGCACCGTTTTTCCGAGCAGATTTTCCGGCACTTCGCCCGATACTATCCGCTGACAAAGCCCTTCGACGACAGCCGTTTTTCCGACGCCCGGTTCACCTACAAGGCACGGATTGTTCTTCGTCTTACGACCGAGTATTCTTATTACGCGTTCGGTCTCCGTATCCCTGCCGACAACCGCGGGCAGCTTTCCCTTTCGCGCCGCCTCCGTAAGATCCGCACCGAAAAGAGGTGCGCTGTTCTCCTGCTCCTGCCCGTATCTTCCTTTTCCCTCTCTGGGTTTCGTCTCCGCACCTGTTTCCGAAAAAAACGTCATTATATCATTCTGAATCTCGCCGACGCCGGCGCTCTGGGCTATTATAAGCCTTACCGCCGCCGATTCCCTTTCCCGCAGAAGCGCAAGAAGCAAATGTTCTGTTCCCACCTTTCCGTCCCTGCCCTTTGCCGCTTCTTTTGCGGCTGCTTCTATCACAGTGCGAAGTCCGGGCGTCATGTCACGGATTCCGGGCGAAACGTCGCACGGCGCACCTTCTCCGGCAAGCGCTTTCGTCTGCGCATAGGTTATATCGTGAACGCGAAGTATGTTCGCAGCGACACAGCTTCCGTCATATAAAAGTCCGAGCAGCAGATGTTCCGTCCCTACATATGCCCGGCAAAGTTCGGCAGCTTCCTCCTCCGCCCGTGTAAGAGCGGATTCCGCCGCTTCGGTAAGTCCCTTCTGCATATAAGTCACCCCTTGTTTATTCCTTTATGAGATTATATTCCCGTAATTTCGGTTTTACCCAAAAAAGCGAAAAATCACGGGGTCATGTGCTTATTTTATTTTTTATACTTATGTATAATAAAATGTTTTTCTCTTTTTTCGGCAAAGAACTTGTCACAAAAGGATTTTTGTTGTAGAATATAGTAAAATGTGTAAAGGAGCTTTTTTACAATGCTTTCAAAGGTTTTCAGCGCAGGGCTTACAGGCATAGACGGATACATAGTTACGGTCGAATGTGACGCACAAAACCGCCTTCCGGATTTTGAAATAGTGGGACTTCCCGACGCGGCAATAAAAGAGGCAAAGGAAAGAATACGCGCGGCGTTTATCAACAGCGGATTTTTCTTTCCGGACGCGGATATAACGCTAAATCTTGCCCCTGCGGACAAGAAAAAGGAAGGCTCGGCATACGACCTTGCGATGCTCCTTTCAATAATGAAATGCGCGGGAGAGCTTGGCGAAACCGATATATCGGACGCATGCTTTTCGGGCGAGCTTTCCCTTTCCGGAGAAGTACGTCCCGTATGCGGCGCGCTTTCCATGTGTATAGCCGCGCGTGACGCAAAGCTCAGACGTTTTTTCGTCGCCGCAGAAAATGCGGGAGAAGCGGCGGTGGTCGATAATATAGAAGTATATCCCGTAAAGGATGTACGTTCGCTCGTCGCGCATCTTACAGGCGGAGAAAAAATTGCTCCGATTCACTATGACGGCACAGTATTTGCTTCAAAACATCACTATGACGGACTTGACTTTGCCGATGTCAAAGGTCAGGAGCAGGCAAAGCGCGCACTTGAAATTGCGTGTGCCGGCGGTCACAACGTGCTTCTGATAGGTCCTCCCGGAACGGGAAAAAGTATGCTGGCAAAGCGCATACCTACAATCCTTCCCGATATGACGTTTGAAGAATCGATAGAAACAACAAAAATACATTCCGTCGCGGGAACGCTTCCGAGCGGAGTCTCGCTTATGACCGAGCGCCCGTTCCGTTCGCCGCATCATACAATGTCGAGCGCGGGACTCGCCGGCGGAGGGAGAATCCCTATGCCGGGTGAAATATCGCTTGCACACAACGGGGTGCTTTTCCTTGATGAGCTTCCCGAATTTTCACGCGATTCTATGGAGGTATTGCGTCAGCCGCTTGAGGACAGGCGCGTTACAATAACCCGTGTAAGCGGCAAGCTTACCTTCCCTTCTGATTTTATGCTCGTCTGCGCAATGAATCCATGCAAGTGCGGCTATTACGGTCATCCCACAAAACCCTGCACCTGCTCGCAGTCGGATATAAAAAAGTATCTTGCAAAAATAAGCGGCCCTCTGCTTGACAGAATTGACATTCAGGTTGAAATGCCGTCGCTTTCATACGACGAAGTTTCCGAAAGCTCTGCGCCCACCGTAACGTCGGCAATGATAGCCGAAAGGGTAAATCGCGCCCGCGCTTTTGCCGCAAAGCGTGCGGAAGGAGAAAAAAATCTGTTCTGCAACGCGCAGCTCACCCCCGCACAGATAAGAAAGTTTTGCGTAATGGACGAGCCTGCAAAGGAGCTTCTCAAAAGAGCGTTTGACCGTCTCGGACTTTCGGCAAGAGGTTATGACAGAATTCTCCGTGTGGCGCGTACCGTCGCCGACCTCGCGGAAAGCGATATCATACGTGCGCCGCACATTGCCGAAGCCATACAGTTCCGCAGTCTGGACAGAAAATACTGGAACTGACCTGCTTTTCTTTGAAAAGAAAAGTAGGCAAAAGAAACTTCGGTTATCAGTAAATGATATACAAAATTTTTAATTGCTACTATATAACAATTATCCTTTTTTGCCTTACGATAAATAAAACAAAAAATCCGCCTGGCAGGCGGATTTTTTTGTTTTATACATCAGTATTATTTATCTTCTCAGCTTCTGACTTCTTATGTCGTTGCCCTCAAAAACGCAGATTCCGAATTCACCGAGCAGTCGCGAGGTTATGCGTTCCGAATATCTTTCAAGCAATTCGTTTTTACCAACGTTCGTGCTGATTATCATACTCTTTTCGGACACAAGCCGTGCATTGAGTAAATTATAAAGGCACGCAACTGTAAATTGACTCGGCATCTCTGTGCCGAGATCGTCTATTATAAGAAGATCGCAATTAAAATATCTTGACGTGTCGGGGATAACCGCGTCATAGCGCGAAAATTTCTCTTTTTCAAAATCGGAGAAAATGTTCTGTGCGCTTTCATAAACGACCTCATATCCCTTTGCTATAACTTCCTTTGCTATCGCCGACGAAAGATGCGTCTTACCAAGTCCCGTTTTACCGATAAAAAGCAGATTGTGCATTTTACCGTCAAAGCTGTCGGTATATGCGCGGCATATGCGAAGCACGGCTTCCATTGTTTCACGCGATGAACCCGAATAGAAGCTAAGATCAAAAGTGTCAAAATTCTGTTTTTCAACAAGCTTTTTCACGCCCGAATACTCAAGTCCCACGTCCGTGAGAGCTTTTTTCAGGCAGCAGCACATATTTCCGTCTTCGGTATAGCCGCGATCGCAACAAAGTCCGCAATCATAGTGAACATCGTCATAATCGGCAGGGTATCCCTTTGAAGCAAGCAGACTTGCACGGACGGAAAGCAGAGTTTCGTTATCCTTTCTGAGCTTTGCGATCTTTTCATCAAGTCCGTCTTTACCGTCGAGTGCGGCGCGAAGGATCTTTAAGCCCGTTTCCGAAAGCGCGTCGTCTATGCGCGCAATATCGGGGAATTTTTCGTCAAGCTCGCGACGTTTCTCCTCCGCTTTCTGCTGTGCGAGCAGATTTTTTGAGCGATATTCTCGTATTATGTTTCTGCGGGTTTCTTCGTAAGTCATCTCGTCGTCTCTTTTCATTTATTTTCGCTTTCTGCCTTGCCGCGCATAACGGCAAGATCAAAAAATTCTCCCAGATCAAAGCTCGGAGCTTCGGCAGTTTTTCCGCCTTTCCCTTTTCCGGAGGAAATAAAACTCTTCTGTTTTGCCTCCTCAACGGTCTTTACACCTGCGTCGTGCCAATTTTTCAGTATCTTGTTTTCATAAGACATCTTGGGGAAATTGATGTTTTTCATCATTTCCTCATATCCGGCTTCGACAAGCTCGGCGCCTACGTCCCAATCTGAAGTCCACACGCGCAGATATTCTTTTTCCGTTGCGGTAAGGGCTCTATCTCCCATTCCGTAAAGTCGGCGCACAACAAATTCAAGCTCGCCGCGACGGCTTTCGTCAATAAAATATTTTTCAAGCTTTGCCGTACTGTCTATTCCGCGATCGAAAAGATTCAGTGCCGTTTTTTCAAAATATCGCACCGAATCATGTCCCTGCTTTTTACAGTAAGAGCAAAGTAAAAGTATGTATTCGCAGTCAAGGCGCAGATGATCGTAAAGATAAATGAACACGCTGTATTCCGCCGTTCCGAAAACCTTTCCGAATATCATCTGACATTTTTCAACCGTCGTTTTCAACATCGGATTTTCCGCGCAGATACGTTCAATCTCGGTACCGCTCATAGTGTACGGCTTCGGTGTCGGAGCCTTCGCCGCAGCCGACTTTACAGGTACGCTCTGCTGCCCGTCTGCCGACGAGATTATGCCGGCTCCGCGCCAGAATGCTATTGATGCCGCAGCTTCAGCCTCGGTAATTCCGCATACGGAAGCCACGGAAGAAACGTCTTCGGCTGAGCCGTCCGTCAATGCCAGAATCACGGCAAGATCGTTTTTTCCGGCGCTTTTTATATATTTTCTGACATCAGACGGAAGCGTCAGCACCGACGTTCCGTAATTGAATTCAACTTTCATTTTTTATGCGCCTTTCGGTCAATATTGTAAATTTCGTTTACCTTCCCGAAAAAGAGTATATCGGTTTTTTGGGTTTTCAACACGAAATCGGGCATTTTATACATTTGTTTTTCCACATTATCCACACGCTTATCCACAGCAATTATCAGTATTTCCCTGTCTTTTCCGTGATTTTCAAGTGCAGTCCGTATGGTTTTCAAAAAATTTTCAACAGTCTGTGGAAAACCTCAAAATCGTGTTTTAAGGTAAATATCTCTGTCACACATCCTCAAATCGTGCCGCTTCGGCATTGAGCGAAAGCGGTGCAAAGTTACATTTTATATATTCAAAGTAACCTGCGGCAGCTATCATAACGGCGTTATCGCCGCAGTATCTCTTTTCGGGATAATAAAGCGGAAGTCCTTTTGATTTACATAACTTTTCAAGTTCTTCACGCAGATGAGAGTTTGCCGCGACTCCGCCCGCAAGCGCCACTCCCGTTATATCCGGATTGCGCTCTATCGCAAGCGAAAGCTTTGTCGAGACCGAGCTTACCGCCGCGCGGCAAAAGCTTGCCGCAACATCGGCACGATTAAGCTCGGCTCCCTTTTGTGCCGTCATATTTATATAATTAAGTACAGCTGTCTTTATCCCCGAAAACGAAAAGTCAAGCGAGTCATCCCGTATTGCCGCCGAAGGAAAAGGTATTACAGGCTTTCCCTCATATGCAAGCTTGTCCATAGCGGCGCCGCCGGGATACGGCATTCCCATAACCCTTGCCACTTTATCAAACGCTTCGCCCATCGCATCGTCTCTTGTGCCGCCGATAACCGTGTGGCTGTCATAGCCGTTCACCCTTACTATCGACGTATGTCCGCCCGACGCAACAAACGCTATGTACGGAGGCTCGGGACGGTTTTCCGAAATATAATTTGCCGCTATATGTCCCTTTATATGATCGACGGCGATAAGCGGTTTTTCGTTTGCATAGGCAAGTCCCTTTGCGAAATTTACGCCGACAAGCAGCGCCCCGATAAGTCCGGGATACGCCGTTACGGCTATCGCGTCAAGCTCTTTTACGGACAGTCCCGCTTCGCTCAGTGCGTCAGATGTTATTTTGGATATTATTTCGCAATGCGCTCTGCTCGCTATTTCGGGAACGACTCCGCCGTAGCGCGCGTGCATTTCTATCTGCGACGCAACCTTGTCCGAAAGCACTGTAAATCTGCCGTTATCACATTCGAGGACAGCTGCTGCGGTTTCGTCGCAGGAGCTTTCTATTCCGAGTATTTTCAAAGTTTCTCCTCTCCGACGGAAAGCGTGTAAAGCACGGCGTCGTCCGCCGGATATTTATAATAGTCTTTTCTTTTGCCGACTTCGACAAATCCAAGCTTTTCGTAAAGTGCTCGCGCAGACGGATTATGCTCTCTCACTTCAAGATACACAAAGCGCCCTTCTCTTTGCTTTGTACGCTTTACAAGCTCGTCTATAAGTGCCGTGCCGACTCCGCGCCTGCGGAATTTTTCCGCCGTCGCTATATCAAGCAGATGGCATTCGTCAAGAACATGAAACGCCATAAGAAAGCCTGCAAAAACGTCTTCTACGTAAGCGCACAGACACGAAAAATCATCGCGTGATCGCGCTTTTTCGTACTCTTCAAGCTCCCACGGAGAGGCAAAGCAGAGCTTTTCCAGCTCTGCCGCCTGTCTTGCGCCGATCGCGTCCATGTCGCGCACGACGATATTTTCCGTCATATTTTTCTGTTTGGCTGAGCTTCGACTGCATCGGCAACAGCGCCCATAAAGTCGCCCTCAAACAGTTCTATAACTCCCTTGTCACACTGAGATGCAAGCTCGGGATTTATCGGTATTCTGGCAAGCACGGGAATTCCGAATTCCTTTGCTGTTTCTTCCGTGCGGCTCTTGCCGAATATCTCTATCTTCTTTCCGCAATCCGGACACTGAACATAGCTCATGTTTTCAACTATTCCTATTATCGGAATGTTCATAAGCTTCGCCATATTCACCGCTTTTGAAACTATCATGGAAACAAGATCCTGCGGGCTTGTGACTATAACTATTCCGTCAACGGGTATGGATTGGAATATTGTAAGCGGAACATCGCCCGTACCGGGAGGACAGTCGATGACCATAACGTCAACATCGCCCCAGATAACGTCCGTCCAGAACTGCTTCACCATTCCGGCGATAACAGGACCTCTCCAAAGCACGGGAGAAGTAACGTCTTCCAAAAGCAGGTTTACGCTTACCGCTTCTATTCCCGTCGTGGTCTTCATGGGCATTATTCCGCCGAGCGGAGCCGCTTCGCAAAGTCCCTTAAGTCCGAAAGCCTTCGGTATCGAAGGACCTGTAACGTCGGCGTCCATTACCGCAACCTTAAGCTCTCTGCGGTGAAGCTCTACGGCGAGCATGGAAGAAACAAGCGTTTTTCCTACGCCGCCTTTGCCGCTTACCACAGCTATGGTTTTCTTTATTCTGCTGAGTTCGTTCGTCTTTTCAAATGTGGGAGCACCGCCCTTTTTCGACGAGCAGTTCTGCGAGCAGGACGAACAATCGTGTGTGCAACCTTCTGCCATTGTAAATTACCTTCTTTTTGATTTTTATTGACAGCGACTTTGTTTTCGGTTTTATATCTTTGTATAACGAAGCCGCCGATATACTTTTTATACCACTCTGAACTCAAAGAAATCCTTTGTGTTGTTGTAGCAAATATCGCAGACCATCTGCGCGAGAGCGTCAACGTCGAGCGGATATTCGCCTCTTTCGACATAGCCTCCGATTACCGAGCAAAGCACTCTGCGGAAATATTCATGGCGTGTGTACGAAAGGAAACTGCGCGAGTCTGTCGTCATTCCGACGAATTTTCCGAGAGCTGACTGTGCGGCAAGCGTAGTAAGCTGAGCGCGCATACCGTCTATATGGTCATTAAACCACCAAGCACTCCCTTGCTGCATCTTAGGCATGCACGGGAAGCCTTCCATTTCGTCGCCCGTACGCTGGAAGCATCCGATGAGAGCCGCTACCGCCGTGTTCTCCGCAGGATTGAGCGAATATGCAATCGTCTTCGGAAGTATTGCCTCATCTTCAAGTGCGCCGAGCATCGCCGCAAGCGAAGCTACTCTTCCGCTGCCGCCATGAATAGTATCATAACCTGCGTCCGCGCCGAGAGTTCTGAACATTGCAGGACTTACATTTCTGAGCGCACCGAAGTGAATCTGCATTACCCATCCGTGCTTTGTGTACTGTTTTGCAAGCTTGCGGATAAGCGCGCTTCTGTATATTCTTGCCGTTTCCGCATCGATTTTTTCACCCGCAACAGCACGACGGAAAACTATATCCGCTACCGAATCCGCCTGAGCCGCCGACACGGAGCCGTCAAAAAGAACGGTATCATCCATGCCGTGATCCGCTGTACGGCAACCGAGAACGTCAAAATATTCTATTCTCTTTTCAAGCACATCGCACAGAGTGGCGAAATCCTTTATCTCAACACCTGCACACTCCGAAAACTTCTTTATATAAGGAGCAAATTCCGCACGTTCCACATAAAGCGATTTATCGGGGCGAAATGCCGGAAGCACCGGAATATCAAAGCTCGGATCTTCACGGATGGCGATATGACTTTCAAGATTTTCCGTAGGATCGTTTGTCGTACATATAAGCTTTACGTTTGACATTTTCATTATTCCGCGCGCACTCATATCCGGCTCGGCAAGTTTTCCCTTTGTAAGGTTCCATACCTGCTCGCAGGTGTCCGGCGAAAGAACGCCTTCAAAGCCGAAATATCGACGAAGCTCAAGATGAGACCAATGATAAAGCGGATTTCCGATAAGCGAGGGCATCGCCGAGCAATAAGCCTCAAATTTATCGTAGTCCGAAGCGTCGCCTGTGATAAGTCTTTCGCTTATTCCGCAGGAACGCATAGCTCTCCATTTGTAGTGGTCAGCTCCGAGCCAAAGCTCGGTTATGTTTTTATAACGCTTGTCCGAAGCTATATCGGCGGCATCTATATGACAATGGTAGTCGATTATAGGCAAATTCGCCGCATATGTGTGATAAAGCATCTGCGCCACGTCCGAATCAAGCAAAAAATCGTCGTCCATAAATTTATTCATAGCCGTTCCCCCATAAAAATTTTCTTTTTTCCGCCGCACGGCGGATTCCAAAATAAATTATACAATAAAATCTTTACAAATGCAATAAAATATTATATAATTTAATCGCAAAATATTTGCAGGCTCAAAACCTGCTCCAAACGGAGGTCTTAATACAAATGAATGATATTCTCAGGCAAATAGAATTTTGCGGAATAGTCCCAGTAGTAAAGATAGAGGACGCCGAAAAGGCAGTCCCGCTTTGCCGCGCGCTTATAAAGGGCGGAATCCGCTGCGTGGAGATAACCTTCCGCACGAGCGCCGCAGCCGAAGCCATCGAGCGCATCACAAAGGAGCTTCCCGAAATGCTCGTCGGCGCCGGCACTGTACTTACAAGCGAACAGGCTGACGCAGCCGTCGCAGCAGGAGCAAAGTTCATCGTTTCTCCCGGCTTCAATCCCGAAAACGTAAAATATTGTCTTTCAAAAGGCATAACCGTCGTTCCCGGATGCGCAACCTGCGGCGAAATGGAACAGGCAATGGCTCTCGGTCTCGACACCGTCAAGTTCTTCCCCGCCGAAGCAAACGGCGGCGCGGCAGCTATAAAAGCAATGTCCGCACCTTACAAAGGACTTCATTTTATGCCCACAGGCGGCGTAAGTCTCGACAATATGATGGATTACCTCTCTTTGCCCTGCGTTGTCGCCTGCGGCGGAAGCTTCATGGTAAAGGAAGCGCTTATAAAAGCTGAAAATTATGACGAGATAACACGCCTTACATATCAGGCGGTTGCAAAAATGCACGGATTTTTCTTAAAGCACGTCGGTATAAACTGTGCGGATGAAAACGATTGCCGCAGCACGGCAGATAAGCTTTGCCGTTTCGCAATGGTTTCTCCCGACGAAAGAAGCGGCGCGATATTTGCGGGTACGCTCTTTGAAGTTATGAAAAATCCCGGTCTCGGAACAAACGGTCACATTGCAATAGGATGCAACTTCCCGTTCCGTGCGCTCGCCTTCCTTGAAAGTCAGGGCTTTACACCCGATATGTCCACAGCAAAGTACGACGAAAAGGGCAAGCTCAAGGTTGTCTACTTCAAGGACGAAATCGGCGGATTCGCATTCCACATAGTCGGCAAATAATACGGCCGTATATTATAAAGAGCGCGGCAAACATCGTCGCGCTTTTCTTTTTGCGCGCATTTTATTCACTTGTATAAATTGCTTTTTCAAGGATTAAAACCGCAAAATGTTCGTTTGCACCTTTTACGGGAAAAATTTATACAGGATTTATGATAAAAAAGCGTATTTTTTAATACTTTTTTTCAAAAAGGTATAGATATTTATATCGATATAAGATATAATGATTACAAGCGTGTATGCGTGACGCGGATTTTTCCGGGTCCTGCGTTACGCGTTCAAATAAAACACAGGAGGGCTCAATTCTCACTTATGAAAAAGAAAATGACGACAGTCACATTCAGCGGCACGGAAGAACAAAAAGCAAAGCTTTTCGAAGTAATCGAGAAGTACAAAAATATGCAGGGCAATATGCTTCCCGTTCTTCAGGGCGCGCAGGAAATCTACGGCTATCTGCCGATAGAAGTCCAAACGATGATCGCAGAAGGGCTCGGAGTTTCGCTTGCAGAGATTTACGGCGTTGCTACGTTCTACTCACAGTTCAAGCTCAACCCCGAAGGCAAAGTTGCGATCGCAGTATGTCTCGGTACGGCTTGCTACGTTAAAGGTTCAGGCCAGATCGCAGACAAGATCACCGAGATCATCGGTATAGCACCCGGCGAAACATCGCCCGACGGCAAGTACAGCTTTGAGGCTACACGTTGCATAGGCGCGTGCGGTCTTGCTCCCGTTCTCACAATAAACGGCGAAGTTTACGGGCGTCTTACCGTTGCCGACATTGCCGGAATACTTAAAAAGTACGAATAATCCGCTTTCTCGAAAGGTAGATTTTACATGAAGATTTCAAGGGTAGCCGAGCTTCTCGGCGCACAAGTGCGCTGTTGCTCCGAAAAATCCGACGCTGAAGTTTGTTCTGCGTGCGGCAGCGATATGATGAGCGACGTCCTCGCTTTTGTAAAAGATCAGGCGGTACTGCTCACAGGGCTCGTCAATCCGCAGGTTATACGCACTGCGGAAATGATGGATATGCGCTGCATAGTCTTTGTACGCAGCAAGCTTCCCACAGATGAAATGCTCTCGCTCGCAGAGGAATCCGGCATTGTCGTGATGACGACTCCTCTCCGTATGTTTGAGGCGTGCGGAATACTCTATTCCGGCGGTCTCGGAAACACGGAGAAAGTATGAGCGAGCCGCTTCAGTTTGTCTTTGACGTAAGCGGAGAAAACTTCACCTCCGCAGGTGAAGCTTCCGTTACCGTAAAGAAGAATCTTCGTATGCTGGGCTTCCCGCCCGACGTTATACGCAGGGTTGCCATCGCCATGTACGAGGGTGAGATAAACATGGTCATCCACGCAGGCGGCGGAATCGCAACCGTAACCGTCTTCCCCGACAAAATAGAAATGGTGCTGGACGATAGCGGTCCGGGCATTGCCGATATAGAGCTTGCTATGAGAGAAGGTTTTTCAACCGCTCCGGAGAACATACGCAATCTCGGCTTCGGCGCGGGGATGGGACTCCCGAATATGAAGAGAAACACGGATTCAATGAAGATAGAATCCGAGCTTGGAAAAGGAACGAAAATAACTATGACGGTCAACACCTGAATTTTGCTTTTGCAAAGAAAGGATCGATCCCATGCCTTATCAACATTCCGTGTCTCTGAACGTGTCAAAATGTCGCGGCTGTACGCATTGCTTAAAGCACTGCCCCACAGAAGCGATAAGAATACGCGGCGGTCACGCCGTGATAAACGCCGCACGTTGCATTGACTGCGGAGAGTGCATCCGCGTCTGTCCTTACAATGCCAAAAAGGCGTCCTGCGATAAACTTTCGGACATACCGAAAGATAAATGGAAGATAGCCGTTCCGGCACCCGCGCTTTTCGGTCAGTTCGATAATCTCGACGATATCGATTATGTGCTCGGGGGGCTTTTGGACTATGGCTTTGACGACATATTCGAGGTCGCCCGCTCGGCTGAGATCGTTTCCGACTACACCCGCAGATATATGAAAAAAAGCGGTATAGCAAAGCCTGTCATATCATCGGCTTGCCCCGTGATAGAAAGACTTATATCGCTTCGTTACCCGTATCTTGCCGGCAATCTTCTGCCAATACTTCCGCCTATGGAAATAGCGGCGAAAGAGGCTAAGGAAAACGCAATCTCAAAGCATCCGGGTATGACAGAGGACGACATCGCAACGGTGTTCATCTCTCCCTGCCCCGCAAAGGTAAGTTATGTAAAAAACCGCTCCGAAGGAAAAAGGTCGAATATAGACTTTGTAGTTTCAATGTCCGATATTTACTTTGAACTTCTCGGGGTAATGAAAAAGAAAACGCAACCCGTTCCGGTATCGCGCACCGGAATGATCGGCCTGGGCTGGGCAAGCTCGGGCGGAGAAGCGACGGCGGTATTCAACGATAAATACCTCGCCGCCGACGGAATTGAAAATGTAATGCGCGTGCTTGAGGAAATGGACAACGGTTCGTTTCCCGAGCTTGAATTCGTGGAGCTTGACGCCTGCCCCGGCGGTTGCGTCGGCGGAGTGATGACGGTGGCAAACCCCTTCATCGCCAAAGCCAGATTGCAGTCGCTGCGCCGCTATCTGCCCGTTTCGCAAAACTGGGCTTCCGACAATGACGGCACGGTTCCCGATGAAATATCAGTAAAAGAAAAAATCGAGTATAAACCGGTTTCGCTCGGCGAAAGCATGGATAAATCCATAAAGATGATGAGCGAAATGGAAAAAATACGAAAGCGCCTGCCCGGTATAGACTGCGGCTCGTGCGGCGCTCCGACTTGCAGCGCATTCGCCTCCGATGTTGTTAGGGGCGATGCCACAATAGAAGAGTGCATAGTATTTATGAGGAAAGAACTTGAAAGCATACGCGGAGAAGAAAAATCCGCAGGAGGAAACAATGACGGTACGTGAGCTTGCAGAAAAACTTGAGCTTCGCATCCTTTCAATGCCTGATCCAGAAAGAGAGATAAGCGGTGCTTATGCCGGAGATCTTTTAAGTTGGGTAATGGGCAGAGCAAAGGAAGACTCCGTATGGGCGACGATAATGACGAACGTAAACGTCATCGCAGTCGCTTCGCTTGCGGACACTGCGGCGACCGTCATATGTGAGGACAGCGAAATCCCAGACGAGGTCATAACCACCGCAAAAGAAAAATCGGTGAATCTCCTATCGACTCCGCTTCCTATATATGAATTCTGCGTCGCACTTTCGGCTCTGATAAAATGAATAAGTATTATTACGATCTTCATATTCATTCCTGTCTTTCTCCGTGCGCCGACAACGATATGACTCCCTGCAACATCGCCGGAATGGCGGCGATAAAGGGACTGAACATCGTGGCGCTTACGGATCACAACAGCACAAAAAACTGCCGCGCGTTCTTCACGGCGGCAAAACGTCACGGCATTATCGCCGTAGCGGGAATGGAACTGACAACGGCAGAGGACGTACATATAGTATGCCTTTTTCCGACGCTCGAAGCCGCAGAAAACTTTGACGCCGAATATCAGTCGTTCCGCGTGCTGTATAAAAACCGCAAGAACATTTTCGGAGATCAGCTTATAATGAACGGCGACGACGAAATCACGGGCGAGGAAGAACATCTTCTTCTCAACGCCTCGACGCTTTCCATATCCGACGCCGAAAAGCTGGCGAAAAAATACGGCGCGGCTGTATTTCCCGCTCACATAGACAGGGACGAAAACGGCATAATAGCCGCACTCGGTTGCTTGCCGGAAGAGCCGGATTTCCCGACGGTGGAACTTCGCGACAGCGAAAACGCAAAACCGTATTCGGAAAAATACGGGCTTTCGTCAAAGCTTATCCTCACCAATTCCGACGCTCACTATCTCTGGGATATAAGCGAAGCGGAAAACTATCTGGAACTGGAGGACGAGCCGTACAGCTCGGATCTTATAAGAAAAAAGCTGATACAGGCTCTCTTGGGCAAATGAAAGAGCTTTCACTCAACATACTCGATATAGCGCAAAACTCCATAAAGGCAAACGCCGCATTGATTGAAATATTCATCTGCGAAACAGACGAAACGCTTTCCTTTACCGTAAAGGATGACGGCAAAGGAATGACAGCCGATTTTCTTTCCCGTGTGACAGATCCGTTTACAACGACGCGCACGACAAGAAAAGTCGGGCTCGGACTTCCGCTCCTGAAAATGGAGGCGGAAATGACCGGCGGAAGCTTTTCTATAAAATCGAAAAGCGAAACCGAATATGAAGATCACGGCACGGAGGTTTTTGCCTCATTCAACAAAAAAAGTATAGACTATATACCCCTCGGCGATATCGTCGGCACGCTGTGCGTTCTGATTTCAGGCGCGGAAAGCGTGGACATTGAGTTCACGCACGAAATGCCGCAGGGCAAGGTTTCCCTTTCCACAAAGGAAATGCGGGAAATACTCGGAGATGTTCCTCTCAGCTCGCCGGAAGTGATAGGCTGGGTGCGTGAATATCTTACCGAAAATTACTCCCTGCAAGGCAGGGCGTGACAAAAAAACGAAAATTTATAAAATATAAAGAAAGGATACACTTATGAAATCACTTGCAGAACTTTCAGCAATAAGAGACAAAATGAAAAGCAAAGTGGCTCTCCGCGAGGAAACAGGCGAAACAAGAATAGTTGTCGGCATGGCTACCTGCGGTATAGCGGCAGGCGCACGTCCTGTTCTCAACGCTTTCGTTGAGGAAGTCGACAAGGCAGGTCTCAACGGCAAAGTTGCCGTAACGCAGACAGGTTGCATAGGCATTTGCCGCTACGAGCCGATAGTTGAGGTTTACCGCTCCGGAGAGGAAAAGGTGACCTACATAAAGATGACAGCTGACAAAGCCAAAGAAGTTATGGAAAAGCACATCAAGGGCGGAAAACCCGTCGTTGAATACACAATCGGAAACATCGAAAAATAAGGAGGACTGACAAAATGGTACGTTCACATGTACTTATCTGCGGCGGTACGGGCTGTACATCGTCCGGTAGCGTTGCAGTACGCGAGGCAATGGCTAAAGAGCTTGAGCTCGCAGGTCTCTCGGACGAGGTCAAGATAGTTCAGACGGGTTGTTTCGGACTTTGCGCAAACGGTCCTATCATGATCATCTATCCCGAAGGCACATTCTATTCCCACGTCAAGGTTGAAGACGTAAAAGAAATAGTTGAGGAACACCTCCTCAAAGGAAGACTTGTTGAAAGACTTCTCCACAAGGAAACAGATGAAGGCGTAGCGGAAACCGTTCACTCCCTCTCGGATACAAAATTCTATAAAAAGCAGCACCGTGTTGCCCTCCGCAACTGCGGCGTTATAAACCCCGAAAGCATTGACGAATACATCGGCACCGACGGTTATCAGGCGCTCGGCAAGGTTCTTACCGAAATGAAGCCGCAGGAAGTTATCGACACTATTCTTGCTTCCGGACTTCGCGGTCGTGGCGGCGCAGGCTTCCCTACAGGAAGAAAGTGGCAGTTCGCCGCAGATCAGCCTGCAGGCAAGAAATACGTTGTATGTAACGCAGACGAGGGCGACCCCGGTGCGTTCATGGATCGTTCCGTTCTTGAAGGCGACCCGCACGCTGTTATTGAAGCTATGGCTATCGCAGGATACGCTATCGGCGCAGACGAAGGCTATATATATGTAAGAGCCGAGTACCCCATCGCGGTTCAGCGTCTTACAATCGCAATAAATCAGGCTCGCGAATACGGACTTCTCGGCAAAGACATTTTCGGCACGGGCTTCAATTTCGATATCACTCTCCGTCTCGGCGCAGGCGCGTTCGTATGCGGTGAAGAAACAGCTCTTCTCGCTTCCATCGAAGGCAAGCGCGGCGAGCCTCACCCGCGTCCTCCGTTCCCCGCTGTAAAAGGTCTGTTCGGCAAGCCCACAATCATAAACAACGTTGAAACGCTTGCAAACATCGCTCAGATTATAAACAAGGGCGCAGACTGGTTCGCTTCAATGGGTACGGAAAAATCCAAGGGTACAAAGGTATTCGCTCTCGGTGGCAAGATAACAAACACAGGTCTTGTTGAAATTCCTATGGGCACAACTCTCCGCGAGATCATCGAAGATATCGGCGGCGGCATCCCGAACGGCAAGAAGTTCAAAGCGGCTCAGACCGGCGGTCCTTCCGGCGGCTGTATCCCCGCTTCCCTTATAGACACACCTATCGACTACGATAACCTTCTCGCTATCGGTTCGATGATGGGTTCCGGCGGTCTTATCGTTATGGACGAGGACAACTGTATGGTCGATATCGCGAAGTTCTTCCTTGAATTCACGGTTGACGAATCATGCGGCAAGTGCGTTCCATGCCGCACGGGTACAAGAAGACTTCTTGAAATTCTTGAGAAAATCACAAGCGGCAACGGCGAAATGGAAGACCTCGACAAGCTCGAAGAGCTGTGCAACTACATCAAGTCCACATCGCTCTGCGGTCTCGGGCAGACAGCTCCGAACCCCGTTGTTTCAACTCTCCGTTACTTCCGTGACGAGTACATAGCACACATCGTTGACAAGAAGTGCCCCGCAGGCGTCTGCAAAAAGCTGCTTCATTATCATATCGACGCAGAAAAATGTCGCGGTTGTACGGCTTGCGCACGTCAGTGCCCGACAAACGCTATTTCCGGCGCGGTCAGAACGCCTCACGAAATCGATCCCGCAAAATGTATCAAGTGCGGTGCTTGTATGGCAACATGTAAGTTCGGCGCTATCTATAAACAGTAAGAAAGGAGCTGCGTGAAAAATGGAAAACATGGTTAATGTAAAAGTCAACGGAATACCGGTTGCCGTTCCCGCCGGCTCGACAATTCTCGAAGCTGCCCGTGCAGCACATATCGATATTCCAACACTTTGCTATCTCAAAGGTATAAACGAGATCGGCGCATGCCGTCTCTGCCTTGTTGAAGTCAAAGGCGCGCGCGGTCTTATGACTGCCTGCGTTACGACCGTAAACGAAGGAATGGAAATATTCACAAACACGGAAAAAGTCCGTCAGAACAGAAAGCTCAACCTCAAGCTCGTTCTTTCCACGCACGAAAAGAAATGTCTTTCATGCGTAAGAAACCAGAGCTGCGAGCTTCAGAAGCTCTGTTCCGATCTCGGAGTTGAAGACGAGGACTACTACGCAGGTGCAAAGATCCACTACGAGCTTGACACAAGCTCTCCTTCTCTCATCCGCGACAACAACAAATGTATTCTTTGCCGTCGTTGCATAGCGGCTTGTAACGAACAGGGTATCGGCGTTATCAACTCTCTTGACAGAGGCTTCGACACTCACGTCGCGTCCGCTTTCGAAAAGCCCCTTATGACGCAGGCATGCGTCGGTTGCGGTCAGTGCGTTGTTGCCTGCCCCGTAGGCGCTCTTTATGAAAAGGACGATACCGCCAAAGTATTTGAAGCTATCAGCGATCCCACAAAGCACGTTGCTATCTGCATGGCTCCTTCGATCCGCGCAACTATCGGCGAATGCTTCGGCTACGCTCCCGGCACAGATACAGAAGGTAAACTCGTTGCAGCCGCAAAGCGTCTCGGCTTTGACGGCGTTTACGATATGAACCTCACAGCCGATCTTACCATCCTTGAAGAAGCTACGGAATTCCTTGACAGATTCACAAACAAGAAGAATCTCCCGCTTATGACTTCATGCTCTCCCGGTTGGGTTAAATTCTGCGAGCATTATTTCCCGGAATTTACAGACAATCTTTCAACCTGCAAATCTCCTCAGCAGATGTTCGGCGCTATGTATAAAACTTACTACGCAAAGAAAGCAGGCCTCGATCCCGCAGATATCGTTTTCGTATCGGCAATCCCCTGCACGGCGAAGAAGTTTGAGTGCCGCCGCCACGATCAGAGCGCGGCAGGAAACGGCATTTTCGATGTTGACTACGCTATCACGACAAGAGAGCTTGCCCGCATGATCGAAAGATCCGGCATCGACTACAGGACTCTTCCCGATGAAAAGTACGACGCTCCGTTTGATATCGGTTCGGGCGCAGGCGCTATCTTCGGTGCAACAGGCGGCGTTATGGAGGCTGCTCTCCGTATGGCTGCTGAAGTCGTTCTCGGAACAAAGCTCGAAAAGGTCGACTTTGAAGAGGTAAGAGGCACGGCTCCCATCAAGTACGCAACATACAAGCTCGGCGACGCAACCGTAAGAGTTGCCGTTGCAAGCGGAACAAAGAATGCAAAAGAGCTTCTGAACAAAGTCAAGAGCGGCGAAGTTGAAGTTGACTTCATCGAAGTGATGTGCTGTCCCGGCGGCTGTGTAAACGGCGGCGGTCAGCCCGTTCAGAGCGCAAAGACAAAAGCCGAGATCGACCTCAAATCTGCTCGTGCTTCCGTCCTTTACAATGCGGATAAGAACCTTCTCACCTACCGTAAATCTCAGGATAACCCCGAAGTGCTTAAGCTCTACGAGGAGTTCCTTGAAAAACCCGGCAGCCACAAGGCTCACGAAATACTCCACACAAGCTATATCAAACGCGGAATCTACAACAACTGATAGCTCCGCAAGTAAAAACCGCACCTTTTCGGTGCGGTTTTTTCATTGCATTTATCTGTGTTTTTCGGTTTTATACATTTGTATACTCCCTTGATTCCTTTTCCATTTTAAGTTCTATGTATTTGCGTTTTGTCGCTTCTCCGCCGCGCATATGCCGCTCGGATTTATTTTTTTCAAGCACCGCTTTTACCTGCGCCGCAAGCGAAGGCGCAAATTCGGAAAGCCGTTCGGTCACGTCCTTATGCACGGTAGACTTACTTATTCTGTAAGCTTTTGCGGCATCGCGGACGGTAGCATTATGTTCAACTATATATTTCCCGAGAATTGCGGCGCGTTTCATTGCAATATCTTTCAAAATGATGCCTCCCACATATTTTCTACTGATAAATATATATGTGAGATTCTTTCGGAAAATACTGTCCGCACATAAAAATGCCGCGCGTACGCGCGGCATTTTTTATTTCATTCTGATTTCTTCTTTTTAACGGCAAGTGCCGCGCCCAAAGTCACGATTATCGCAAACGAAGCTCCTACTCCCATAACGGATTTGCATCCGCCTTTGCCTGTGTCGGAAGTCGTGGTCGCAGCCGATGCAGCGGTCGTTGTTTCGCCTGTCGATGTTGTCGTTTCGATTTTTGTCGTTGTCTCCGTTATCTTGGTTTCTGTCGTGGTTTCGGGTTTTTCTTCACCGGTCGATTCCCATTTTGCGTAAATTGTTATCTCTCCGGCTTCTTCAACCTTCTGACCAAAGTCATAAGGAACGGTGAGCGATTCATCGGCATACCAGCCTATGAATTTATACCCTGCTTTTTCGGCAGGAACGGGAGCGTCAAAGCTGTCGCCTATCTCGCACGCGAAAAGCAGATACTTTGACTCCGCTCCGACAAGCTTAAGCGACGCCGTGTTTCCCGTTTCAACCCATTTTGCATAAAGTGTGAAGTCCTCGCAAACCGTCTGTGTAAAGCCCATATCGTAACGTGTTGTAAACTCCGGATCAGTATACCAACCGCAGAAGTCATATCCGCGTTTTTCCATAGGGAACGTATATTTGAATGTTTCGCCGGGCTTTACTTTGACACGGTTTCTCTTTTCAACGGCTGTAAGCCCCTTGTATAAAAAGATTTCATAATAATCCGTGTGTTCTTTCTTTTCGGGCATTGTAAAAGCCGTATACGTTTTTTCCCTTGCTCCGTTCTTGCCCTCAACTATAACCTTGCAGAAATACTTTGTGTTCGTATCGAGTCCGTCAAATGTGAATTTGAAATCACCGTTTGAATCGGGAGTAATGGTTTTCACTATTCCGTCGGCTTCTGTTGCATCCGTTTTCTTTGAAATAATAGCCTTTACAGACGTAACATCTCCGCCGAAAAGATTTGTTATCTTTCCTTTGAAACTGAGCGCAGTAGTCAGTTTCTCTTCGGTCGAAACGGAAAATTCAGGTGCGAGCTTTGCATTTACGCTTACCGAAATAACCATTTCGTCTCCGGCGTACGAGCCTTCTTTGACGGTTATTTTTATAGCAAATGTACTTGCTTCCTCTTCCGTAACGGATGTATAACTCGTTCCGCTTATCGGAAAACGATATTTGCTTGAATTCGATTCAAATGTGTAGCTTCTACCGTCAAGAGAGTTGTCAAGATATTTGAATCCGCAGTTGCTTGCCGAAAGTCCCGACACGCCCATCGGCACAACGCCGGGATCGTGTCCCTTGCCCGATGTATTTACTCCGGAACCCGAAGCTATGTTTTCATCGATATGCCATATCATTATTGCGCGGTTCGTACTTGCAATTGCATCAAACTGCGTGTCGCCTTCCTCGTGATATCTGTTTTCAACAAGATAATATTCCTTCGGGTTTGCCGTGCGGATCTTAAGAATATTGTATTCTCCCTTGCTGCTGTGGCGTGAATACATTGTATATTCTCCGTCCTCGTAAACCTCTGTTACGGGCAGAAGTCCACATTCGATTGCATTGTACGGATCCATATATGACGGAGATGAGCCTCTCGGCTTACCGCTGATATTGTTCCACGAGCCCGACGCCATAAGTGAAACGTTGCCTGCGTAACTCCAATTGCTGCTTGAGCTTGTTTTGTTTTCATCATAAAGGTCTGGAGCGCCGATATGGTGGCCAAGCTCGTGCGCCACCGTTCCCATTGTTATCGGCTGAGTATCGGTAAGATATTCGCCTACGCGCAGAAATGTTCTTCCCACCGTAACGCCGTTTGTCTTTATGCCAGAGCCCGATGTGCGATGCGCCCATACGCCGAAAGCCATCTTGTCGCACGGTCTTGATCTGGTGAATGAATATTCGTATCCGCCGCAAACAAAAACTATCGCAAGCTCGGTATAAGATATATATCCGTCTCCGCTTTTATCATACTTTGCAAAATCTATGTATTTTGTTGCCGCTTCAAGCGCAGCCATTCTCGATACGGCGTCTTCATTCGATTCGCTACCCGTCGACGCCATAGGATGTTTGTATGGAATAACCACTTCAACCACACCGTCGTTTACAACGCCGTCGGAAGCTGCGGAAGCGTATGTTTCTTCTACAGGATAGAAATAAAAGTTGCCGTTTGATACTTCCTTATAATAAGTTTTCATAGACGATTTATCATCGGAAAAGAAAGTATCATACCAATATTTATCCGAAGAATAACACCACTGCTCACCGTAAAGCTCGGAATCTTTATTTGCGTAAAGCGCACTGCCGTTCGCTACGTCAAAATCGTTTTTACCGTTGCCGTTTGCATCAAACGACACTTTAAGTATAAGAAGCGGTATGGGACTCAGAGAGAATGTCTCACTCGGAAGCTCGGTAAGAGTCGAGCTTTTGCCCGTGTCTGCCGCAAATATCGCCGGTGTAAAAGCAACGATCATAGTCAGCGCCAGCAAAAGCGATACTGCTCCTCTTAAAACGGATTTATTTTTCATATAAATTCCTCCCATTATGTATAACGCTATAAATGATTATAATAAATAATTGTTAAAAAATCAATGGAATAAATTGAATTGTATTTCATTTGTGACGATTGCATAAACAAGCGCATATCAGCTTGTTTAATTTAACAGATTATTGTTGCACCATCCATTTCAAACAACAAAAAAACAGCGGAGAGGGCGTATCCTCTCCGCTGTTTTCAGATGAAGAAAAAGAAATTTATCAAAAGGAGATTTCTCCCGATAAGCGTGATTTTGCATTACGTCTGCGTGACGAAGTGATGAGCTTTGCAACAGCTGTGCAGAAGGAATCCTCCGCAGCCTTTATTGCGGAAGCAATCGTGCGACGCGGCTTTTTGGGATAAACATCCTTGCCCGCCTTATACATAGGCTCTACATAAAAGGTGTATACCTTGCAGCCTTCTATAATATCATAATTTTCGGGATAAAAGGGCGTATTCATTGTTTATTCCTCCGTGAATTTTACCGCATGCGGTAACTTTGTAAGCTTATTATACTACCGCAGACGGTAATTGTCAATAGTTTTTGAAAAAATTTTACCTCAAAATATAATTTTTTATTTCAAAAGTCTTTACAAATGTTTTACCGCGTGATATAATTTTAATTGTAAAAATACAGCTTGCTTCAGGAGGGCGCCTATGAATTGGCTCGAAAACGTCAAAAGCATAAAAAAGAAAAAGGGACTTACAAACGAAGCTCTTTCCGAACGCTCGGAAATATCGATCGGAACGCTCAACAAGCTTCTTTCCGGAGCCACCGGAGATCCGAAGCTCTCTACCCTTACAGCGCTCGCCGAAGCGTTCGGCTGCTCGCTTGATGAAATGCTTACAGGCAAAGCACAAGGCGAAGAACTTACAAGCGAGGAACGCGATATTATTACAAAGCTTCGTATGCTCGATGCCGGCGGCAAAGAAACCGCTCTTTATATAATAAATAAAGAATATCGTCGCACCCTTTCGGAAAAAAGCCAAAAAGCTTTTTCCGCAGAACCGCAGAAAATACTGTCACTCAGACTTTATGACATTGCCGCTTCCGCGGGAACAGGCTCCGTGCTCACCTCCGAGGTCGGATATTCAAAAATCAACGTTTACTGCAATCCAACTACCGAGCTTGCCGATTTTGCAATAAGAGTGAGCGGAGACAGTATGAATCCGAAATATCAGGACGGAGACATTCTCCTTGTATCTGACGCCGATGAAATAGAACGCGGCGAGCTTGGAATATTTATGCTCAACGGCGAAAGCTATTTCAAAAAGTTCGGCGGGGACAGACTTATATCGCTGAATCCCGAATATTCCGATATAATCTTCGGCGAGGGAGACGATATAAAATGCTTCGGCAGAGTGATAGGCAGGCTTAAAAGATAACGCTTATTTCCCGCCGAAAGTAATTTCCGTTTCTTCTTTCACTTTTTTGCGAAGAAGCATTACTGCGGATATGTTGATAAGCGTCATCGCCGCAACACAGACATCGGAAAGCTCCCATGCAGCGCTTTCGCTTATAAGCGAACCTACAATAACAGAAGCACAATAGCCGAGCAGATATATCCGCCCGGCTTTTTTGGACGGAGTAAAATATGTAAGGCACGTAGTTCCGTAATGCGCCCAGCAGATAACGGTGGAAAGCGCAAATATCATAACGGAAATGCTTATAACATACTTTGATATATCCCCGCACGAAACGGAAAACGCCGTTATAACAAGCTCGGTTCCGTCGCCCGAAAGAGGCACGCCCGACGTCAAGATAACGATCGCAGTCAAAGTACACATAACCACCGTGTCAAAAAAGACTTCAAAAAGTCCGAGCGTTCCCTGCGCCGCAGGAGATATCGCGTCGGCGCCGGCATGCGCCATAGGCGCCGTTCCGCCTCCCGCCTCATTTGAAAAAGCACCTTTGCCCACACCCTGCTTTACCGCATCGGAAAACAGAAATCCGAAAACTCCGCCCGATATCGCCTCTTTTCCGAGCGCAGACGAAAAAATGCTTTCTATTGCTGAAGAGATGTATTCCCTGCGATATACCAAAGCGTAAACCGAAAAAGCTATGTAGAGCGCGCTCATAAGCGGAACGGCAACCGATGTAAATTTCGATATTCCCGTAAATCCGCCCATGACAACAAGAAAACACACCGCGCAGAATATCGCGCCGGTGATTATCTTCGGCAATCCCACAGCTTCTTTCACGGACGAAACGGCGGCTCCCGTCTGCACTATGTTCCCCATAATGACAGAACCGAAAAGCCCGAAAGCGGAAAATACCGAAGCAAGTATTTTCCCCGTCCTTCCACCGACACCGTCCCGCATATAATACATAGGTCCGCCGAAAAATTCTCCGCCACTGCGTTTTCTGTATTTCACAGCGAGCAGTATTTCGCAATATTTAAGCACCATCGTTATAAATGCCGAAGCGCACATCCAAAGCACCGCTCCCGCCCCGCCTATGCTCATGGCAACCGCAACGCCGACTATATTTCCGACGCCGAGCGCACCGGCAAGCGATACCGAAAGCTCGCGAAGCTTTGATTTACCCGAAAACATAAGTCCGGCAGTTTTTATAGGATGAAAAACAAAAAATCCGCGAAGATATATAATGAAGAATATTCCGCAGAACAGAATCACCGGCGGAAGTGCCGCAAGAAGCGATGAATGTATGAATTCTTTCATTTTGCACTTGTCCTTTTTTCATTTTTGTTAAATAATATTAAATGCACGTCTTCTTTATACCGCGAAAAAGAACAAATAAGAGCGTTTTTTGGCACTCGCCAAAAATATTTTATGAATTTTATGTTAAATATCAAAAAAACACTTGATTTTTTCCGCAAATAATAGTAGAATATGATACGAAATTGGCACTCAGATAAATTGAGTGCCAAACATTGAAACAGAAAACTTAATTCAAATTCAATACAAACGGAGGTCTTTATTATGAAACTCGTACCCCTTTATGACCGCGTTGTGGTCAAGATGGAAGAAGCAGAAGAAACTACGAAGAGCGGCATAGTTCTTGCCGCAGCTTCAAAGGAAAAGCCGCAGGTAGCAAAGGTCATTGCTGTCGGAAGCGGCGAATCGCACGACGGCGCAAAGGAAGCCATCTGCGTAAAAGTAAAAGCCGGTGACAAGGTCATCGTTTCAAAATATGCCGGCACGGAAGTCAAAATCGACGGCGAAGAATATATCATAGTCAACATGGGCGACATTCTCGCCAAGGTTGAGTAATTTTCATAGGAGGTTTTTATTATGGCTAAAGAAATCATGTACGGAACAGACGCAAGAAACGCACTTCTCACAGGTGTAAACAAGCTTTCCGATACCGTTAAAATAACTCTCGGTCCCAAAGGCAGAAACGTAGTTCTTGATAAAAAATTCGGCGCGCCGCTCATCACAAACGACGGCGTTACGATAGCCAAGGAAATAGAGCTTGACGATCCCGCAGAAAACATGGGCGCTCAGCTTGTAAAAGAAGTCGCGACAAAAACAAACGACGCAGCAGGTGACGGCACAACGACAGCTTCCCTTCTCGCTCAAGCATTCATCCGTGAAGGTATGAAGAACGTTGCCGCAGGCGCAAACCCGATGGTTCTCCGCAGAGGTATCTCAAAGGCGGTAGATCGCGCGGTTGAAACGCTCAAGGCAAATTCAAAGAAAGTAAACGGCACGGAAGACATCGCAAGAGTCGGCACGATCTCCGCAGGCGACGAAGTAATAGGCAGACTTATTGCCGACGCAATGGAAAAAGTAACGGCAGACGGCGTTATCACCGTTGAAGAGTCCAAATCCGCAGAAACAGGCAGCGAAGTTGTTGAAGGCATGCAGTTTGATCGCGGTTACATTTCCCCCTATATGGTTACGGATACCGACAAGATGGAAGCCGTTATCGATGACGCTTATGTTCTCATAACCGATAAGAAGATATCTAACATTCAGGAAGTTCTCCCGTTGCTCGAGCAGATCGTTCAAGCAGGAAAGAAGCTCGTGATCATTGCAGAAGACGTTGAAGGCGAAGCGCTTACAACGCTTATCCTCAATAAGCTTCGCGGCACGTTCACATGCGTTGCCGTAAAGGCTCCCGGATTCGGCGACAGAAGAAAAGACATGCTCCGCGACATCGCAATTCTTACGGGCGGTCAGGTCATCACAAGCGAGCTCGGTCTTGAACTCAAGGACGCTACGATAGCTCAGCTCGGCCGTGCGCGTCAGATAAAGATAAACAAGGACAACACAACCATAGTTGACGGCGCAGGCGATCCCGCAGAGATAAAGAGCCGCGTTGCACAGATACGTTCCGCTATCGAAACAACGACGAGCGAATTCGATCGCGAAAAACTTCAGGAAAGACTTGCAAAGCTTGCAGGCGGCGTAGCCGTAATCAAAGTCGGTGCCGCAACAGAAGTTGAAATGAAAGAAAAGAAGCTCCGTATTGAAGACGCCCTCAACGCTACAAAAGCAGCCGTTGAAGAAGGCATTGTTTCCGGCGGCGGAGTTGCATTCCTCAACTGCATAAAGAATGTTGAAGATCTTTGCGCCACACTTGAAGGCGATGAGCTCACGGGTGCGAAGATCGTCGCAAAAGCGCTCGAAGAACCCGCACGCCAGATCGCTGCAAACGCAGGACTTGAAGGTGCCGTTGTAATCGACAAGATTAAAAACGAAAACAAGGTCGGCTTCGGTTTCGATGCATCCACAGAAAAGTTTGTCGATATGTTTGAAGCAGGAATCATAGATCCTACCAAAGTTTCGAGAAGCGCTCTCCAGAACGCCGCATCCGTTGCTTCGACCGTACTCACAACAGAAGCTCTCGTTTTTGAAAAGAAGGAAGAGCATCCGGCTTGTGCCGCTCCCGCTGAGGGCGGTATGGGCGGAATGTATTGATAATTTCCGAAAAACAAATAAAAATGCGTTCCCTCAAGGGAACGCATTTTTTGTTCTGTTGATTAGTTTTGTGAGAGGAAAATCATTCTTTTTTCAGCTTTGCGTAGGTTGCCATCAGTTTTTTCGTGCCGACGGTATCGAAGGCGATCTCATAAAGAAGGTCTGCACCCATTTCGCGGACGGAAAGCACCGTTCCCGCTCCGAATGTAAGGTGACGCACTCTGTCGCCTGCGGCAAAAACATCTCCGGAATGAGTCTTTCCGACACCGGAGGATATTGCGGATTTTTTTGTAAGCTGGTCGGAAATAATTATTCTGCGTGTTTTTTCACCGAACTCGGTGCGGAACTTCGCCTTGGGAGCAGGTTTTTCTTCATCTTTGTCCTTTTCGGGGATCTCGCCTATAAATCGCGACGGCATATTATACTGCGTTCTGCCGTACATAAGGCGTTCCTTTGCGCTGAGAATATAAAGCCTGTCTCTTGCGCGCGTTATAGCAACATAGGCAAGACGGCGTTCCTCTTCAAGCTCGCTGGGACTTAGCGCCGATTGTTGCCCCGGAAAAAGTCCCTCCTCCATTCCCGGAAGGAACACGACGGGAAATTCAAGACCTTTCGCGCTGTGAATAGTCATCATCACAACTGCGTCAGAGGAAGAATCGTAATTGTCTATATCCGCAACAAGCGCTATATTTTCAAGAAAATCCGAAAGCGACGGATTTTCAGCAGACGTTTCATATTCAACGGCGTTTGAAATAAGCTCCTCTACGTTTTCACGACGTTCGGATGTCTCTCCGTTTTCTTCCGCCGCTATAAGCATCGCTTCATATCCCGAAAGCTCTATTGTCATACGAACAAGCTCCGAAACGCTGTCGGGATTTTCGCGTGCAAAATCGCTTAGCTTTTCAATAAGTCTTACAAACGGCATAAACTTGCCCTGCGAGGACGATGTCTGCGTATATTTATCGCAGTTTTCCATAACGGAAAACATACTTACGCCTTCATTTTCAGCGATTATCTCAATAGAACCGAGCGTCGCTTCGCCGATTTTCCGTTTCGGCTCGTTTATGATACGGCGCAGACGAAGATCATCATCGTGATTTGCGATAACGCAAAGATATGCAAGCACATCCTTTACTTCTTTTCTTTCGTAGAAACGATGTCCTCCCAGAATTCTGTACGGAACGCCGCTGCGGACAAACACATTTTCAAGACTGTTTGACTGCGCATTCGTTCTGTAAAGCACGGCAAAATCGCCGTACTTGCGCTTCTCTCTGACAACAAGTTCCATCGTCTTATTTACAATGAATTTGCCTTCTTCGTTTTGATTGTCAAGCTGCTTTACAAATATCTTATCTCCGCCGCCGCGATCGCACCAAAGCTCCTTGCCGCGTCTGCCGAAGTTGTTTCTTATAACGGCGTTTGCCGCGTCAAGAATATGCTCTGTCGAACGGTAATTCTGTTCAAGCTTTATCTCTTTTACGTTCTTTACTTTTTCATCAAAGTGAAGAATGTTTTCTATTGTTGCGCCACGGAACTTATATATGCTCTGGTCGTCATCGCCAACGACCATAATGTTGCCGCTTCTGCCCGAAAGCAAAAGTGCAAGCTCCAGCTGAGCATGGTTTGTGTCCTGAAACTCATCCACAAGAACATAATCAAACTGTCTTTGATACTTTGCGAGTATGTCGGGATGGTTGCGGAATAAAAATACCGTCTGCATAATGATATCGTCAAAGTCCACGGCATTTGTTTCTTTAAGTCTCGACTGATAATATGTATATATCGTAGATATCTGCTGAAGTTTGAAATCCCCGTCAACATCTGCATCAAATTCCTCTGCGGTTATAAGCTTGTCCTTTGCGCCGCTTATTACGTTTTTTGCGGTCTTCACGGGGAGTATCTTATCGTTTATGGAAAATTTCGAATATGCCTCCGCCATCACCTTTTTGGAATCGTCGTCATCGTATATGGTAAAGCCAGGCTTGTATCCCGCAGCTTCCGCATTGGCACGCAATATACGCAGACACATTGAGTGGAACGTTCCGCACCAAAGGTCGTCAACCTTGTCGCCGACTATCCTTCCGAGTCTTGCTTTCATTTCTCCGGCTGCTTTGTTTGTAAACGTTATCGCTATAACGTTCCACGGCATAGGGGTTCTTACGCGAAGCGAGTCAAGCACGGTGTCAAGTTCTTCACCTGTGTAGTCAAGCGCATCACAAAGCTCCTGCACGGAGCGCTCGTCCGCGCCCGTAGGTACAAGCTCGGAATAATATGCATTGCCGTATTTAAGAATGAAGCCGATCCTTTCGGTAAGCACCGTTGTTTTGCCCGTTCCGGCGCCCGCAAGCACGAGTAGCGGTCCGTTTACGGTAAACACCGCCTGACGCTGTTTTTCATTCAGATGCGCGTATTTTTTATCAAAAAGCGCGCGCTTTGCTTTCAGATATTCGGTTTTTATATCAAATCCGTTCACTTCTGACATTTATACCTCTTTCAGCTTAAACGCTTTTCTTTACATTTTTATTATACAACATCCGTCGGGTTAAATCAACATCAAAAACCACAAAAATGACTTTTTGAGACAAATAAAAAAACCGGAGACTTTTGATCTCCGGTTTTTAATTTCTGAAAAATCAGATGTTTGTTTCGTTCATCTTAGCTGTGGCTTTTTTGTTCTTTGAAAGAATATACATAACAACGCCGGCAGCTATAACGAGCGTAAGCAATACGATAACTATCGGAACGACATAGTTTGTTGTCTTTGCTCCCGTGTTAAAGAGGACAAATGAATTTCCGGGATATTTGAATGTGCCCGAACCGATATTTATTGTTATCGTTGTTCCCTTGCGCTTTATGTAGTCGGGAGACACGGTCTTAAGACTGCCGTTTTCGTCAATATAGCACACGTTGAAAGCTGTCTTCTTGTATTCTTCGCCAAGCTCTATCGTAAGCTCGGATCCGGATGCGAGAGTCGCCTCGGAACCATCTATAACGAGCCTGTAAATATACGACGCCTCGGGTGTTCCGTATTGCTTTGCCATTTCAGCGTTTGCGTTTATCTGGTCAACAAAGGGCTTGATCTTCGAGTTAAACTCATCGTTTGTCATAAGTCTTACGTTAAAGAAAACGTCCTTGTCCGCAACAGCGCTTCCGCCGAGCGTAAGCGTATAGCCGTTGCTCTTTACGGATTTGATGTTTCCGTTCTTTGTTTCCTTAACGGTTTCAACCATATGGCATACGCTGCATTCTCTTACCGTTGTGCCCTTCTTTGCCGAAACGTCCGTGAATTTGTGTCCGGAAGCTTCAACTGTCTTTGTTTCAACAGTACCGCAAAGAGCGCATGTTCTCTTGCTTTCACCCGTCGTAATACAGGTAGATTCCGTTACAACAACCCATTCTCCGTAGGAATGAGCATCAGGATTTATCGGTATATCTCTCTTGTCCACCGTCTTACCGCATACAGAGCAGGTGCACATTTCAACGCCTTTTGCAACGCAGGTAGCGGCTGTGACGACCGTGTATCCGCTTTCGGGATATACGCATGCAATTGTAGCTTTATCTATAGTTCTTGTTTCGGATGCATTGCATTCGGAACAAACACGTCTGTCAAGTCCGTCAACGGCGCACGTAGCGACTGTAACAGTAGTCCATGCTCCGAAGCTGTGACCTTTAGCTGCTATGGTCCCTTCTTCCGTGTGCTGGCATATCACGCAGCTGCGCGTTCTCTTGCCCGTCTGTGTGCAGGTGGGATGTACCGTAATTGTCCATGCTCCGTATGTATGCGCTGCAAGCGGGATTATTTCTTCTTTTGTTTCGATGCAGCCGCTTATTGTGCATCTGTATACCTTTTTACCTGTCTTTGTACAGGTAGCAACTTCTGTTATTGTGCCTGTGTCCCAAATGTGCGTTGTATGATCGGCAAGCTTGGGAGTTTCAACTTCTTTTGTTCCGCCGCAAACCGTGCATTTCCAAATGTCTATACCTGTCGATGTCTTTGTGGCGGCAACTTTTGTGCTGTAATATACATATTTATGTGAGGCTTTGATCGTTATAACTGCCTTTGCTCCGCACTTTTTGCACTTGTATGAACCTTTACCGTCCTGAGTACATGTTGCCTTCATTGTTTCAACAAGAAGTTCATAATCAGAGAAACTGTGCTCACACTGAATTTCGGATCTTATACTGCTTCTGCAGACAGAACACACCTCATACCAAAAACCATCGTCACGAGCTTTGGGCTCTTTCACATAATTATGACCTGTCGCTTCGTATTCTTTTACAACTGTCTTTCCGCATGTTTTACATACAAACTCAGCCTTTCCGTTTGTTGTGCAAGTACGAATAGTTATCCACTTTGTAGGTGTGTTGGGAAGGTTGTGTCCTGCCACGGGAGTATCTATCATATCTACGGTCGCACCGCAAACACGGCATTTTACACGCTGCATGCCGCCGGAAAGACAAGTAGCTTCAATAACATCTTCCGTATAAGTATATGCATGCTCGCAGAAAGAAACAGTCGCCATAGAATTTACAGCATATGTAGTATATGTTATAAGTTTTTCGCTTTTTTCTTCTGCTTGGGCACTGCCTTTTATGTAAACATAAGAATTTCCGGTTGTTTTTACTTCAAACGTAATCTGCAATGAGCCATTAAGCACATAAAGGTTTGTGTCCTGTACGGGATGTGAAATTACTATCGTACCGTCAGCTTTACGGCTGAGAATGTAAGAAACATTCATTCCGTAAACCGTTCCGCTTACTTCTTTAAGCGCGAGTGCCTGTCCGTCGAAAGAGACTTCAAGAAGACTCGATTTTGCATTATACGTTGAGCCAAGAAATGTAAAAATAACTTTTACTGTTTTCTTGTCTGCAGAAAAGTTAACGTCGCCTACAACGGAAAGATCAACATTTACTCTTTCTTCTTTAATTTCTTCGTCTTTTTTATCACCGTTTGTATTCGAGCCTGCATGATCATGTTCGCCTTCTATGTAACAGCCTTCAATGCCGCAATCTGTATGACTGTGTGTAGTACTGCTCTCCGAGTCCACAACTGCAAGACAAGGCAAAACAACGCTTGTCAGACAAAAGACTATTGCAAACATAAGAGCAATGAGTTTTCTTTTCATTTTTTACCTCCCGTAAGGCTTTACGCCATGGTTTTTTTATACTTGTTTTTAGTGGCCGCCGTTTTCCTGCGACGATATGTAAAAATTTATATTAAAGTCAAACGGCTATTTTTGCAGACAATTTTAGATTGTACTATTTTATTATATACTTTTTTGAGTTTTTGTCAAGGCAGAAACGACTGTTTCGATAAATTTGCCGATTTTGACATATTTCATTTACATTTATTATTTATTTTTTCTTGCAAACCTAAAAATTTCTCTTGACTTAATAAAATTTTTATGATAGAATACTACCCGATGGAAAGATGGCTGAGCTGGTCTAAGGCGCACGACTGGAAATCGTGTTTGGGCTAATACCCCAACTAGGGTTCGAATCCCTATCTTTCCGCCAAGATAAAAAGAACACCGCAAGGTGTTCTTTTTTGTTTTTTATCGATGGGATTCGAACGGAGTGGTAGTGAATGACAGCCTTTAACAGGCTGTCAGAGCCGCGACGACCGAGCGGCTTCGTGCCGCGAGAATCCGAATCCCTATCTTTCCGCCATTGTAAGCAACGAATATTAATATTTGCGGTTTTGTTACTCGGTTTCTTCCTTTCAAAACAGCTCGGGATGATTTTCAAGCCTGTCCGCTTCGGTTATCTTGCGCGAAACTCTGCACGGATTTCCGAATGCAAGACTATTTGCCGGAATGTCGCGGGTAACGACGGATCCCGCACCTATGACGCAACCTTCCCCGATAGTTACTCCCGCGCAAACGGTAACGTTGCCCGCTATCCAGCAATTGTCGCCTATCGTTATCGGCGCGCCGTATTCTTTATCGGTAGTTCTACCGGTTTTTTTATTGAAATAAGGATTTCTGTCCTGCCAACAGAGCGGGTGCTTCGGTGTGAGAAGCGAAACGTTTGGACCTATGAAAACATTTTCACCAATGGTTATTTCGCATATATCAAGTGCGGTGAAATTGAAGTTGGCAAAGCTGTCCTTGCCCATTTTTATATTTGTACCGAAGTCAAAATATATCGGTCCCTGAAGATACGCGCTTTCGTGACGATTCGGCATAAGCTCCGCAAGAATCTCATTGCGTTTTTCAACGTCCACCTCTGTGGTCTCATTGTACATTTTACAAAGAACATGCGCTCTGGTTCTTTCTTCGGGAAGTCCCTCCGTAAAAGGATCATATATTTTGCCCGCAAGCATTTTTCCGCGTTCGTTCATTTTTCAGACTCCTGTAATTATTTTTCTTTGATTATATCCTGCCTCACAAAGCATGTCAACATCATATTCCGTATTTTTTTATAACACGGTCAAGCTTTCCGCCTATCGGCTCGGCAAGGACAAGCAAAAACAAAACGTTTGAAACGGCATATATCGCCGTTACGGGCAGAGCCGATACCACAAACGACAGATACCTGGAAGCCGAGAACGTTCCCTCCGCCCAAAGCACCGTCCAGCCGTCCATAAGAAGCGAAAATATAATTCCGGAAAAAACTCCGAAAACGGCAAGTGCAAGCTTGCTTTTTTTCAGCGACACGGAAAAAAACGCCGCCAGAAGACCTATCAGCCCCCACGAAAACATCTGAAACGGAGTCCACGGTCCCTGCCCGAACATAATATTTGAAAGCACAGCCGAAAGCGCGCCGCAAAGAAAGCCCGACTCCGCGCCGAGATACATTCCCGCTATAACCACGATTGCTGTCACAGGTTTGAAATGCGGAAGCACGGAAAAAGCAAACCTTCCAAGCACCGAAAGCGCGACCATAACGGAAAGAATAAGCATCTTCCCGCTTGCGCTTTTTTTCTCAAAAGCAAGGAAAAACGGCACGCACGAAAGCAGCGCCACGCATATCGATATCCAGACGTATGCCCTGCCCCCCGATATCACAGTCCCAAGCAAAATGCACAGCGGAATAAGCAAGAACAGAATTACGGCACGAAGTATTTTTTTCACCTTGCTCATTTCAAAGCCTCTTTTCCGAGCGCAATGACCTGTTCCGCCGTTACGGCATTTTCAAATATACCGTGCGAAATACGGCTCGCCGCCGTAGTGTAAAAGTTGTTCTTCCCGAAAAATCTTTGCGGGCAGGCAGAAGCGATTATCCCGCCGTCGAAAAACAGAGCGCATCTGTCCGACGCTTCAGCCGCGAATTCAACGTCGTGCGTTACAATAAACGCGGTAATGCCGTTTTTGCAAAGCTGCGCCAGTATTTCTTTAAGCTTTCTCTTTGCACAGGCGTCTATTCCCTTTGTCGGCTCGTCAAGAAGAAGTATACGGGGTTCGGTGAGCAAAACTTTGGCAAGTGCGCATCTCTGCGCCTCGCCGCCCGAAATATCGTAAGGATGACGACAAAGCACATCGGTTATTTCAAGCCTGCGGCAGATATCGTTTATCTTTTCCGCAGCTTCTTCTTTTGAATACCCCATAACGCGGCAGATATCGCAAAGATCGTCCTCCACCGTGTTTTTTATAAACACAGTCGATACGTCCTGCGGCAGAAGCGCTACCATGTGGCGATGAAGCTCCGCCTGCCTGTATTCTTTTATATTTTTGCACAGAATTACGGTTTTCCCTCTGTAAGCCTTTTCAATGCCCGAAAGCACCTTGAGAAGCGTCGTTTTGCCACTGCCGTTACCGCCGAGAAGCGAAAATATCTCGCCTTTATATACGGTGACTTCTGCGCCGCAAAGAATATCCGGTGAATTTTTTTCATATCTGAACCAGACGTTTTTCATCGAAAAAGCAATGTCGCCTTCCGCAGAAGCTTCATTTACGGGCATTTCCCTTTTTGCGAAAGACGAAAGATATTCTCTCCCCTCTCTTACCGTAACAGGGCATTTCCCCTCGCCGCCCGTACCTGCAAATATCCTCGCCGCCGCAGGAAATCCGACCGATATCGGATTGCCCGCAAGGTTTTTGCATATATTTTCTGGCGTATCGCAGGATATAAGCTTTCCTCCGTCCATAACGGCTACCCTGTCCGCTATCGGGAATACTTCTTCAAGACGATGCTCGGCGATTATCACCGTTGTTCCGAGTTCGAGGTTGATCTTCCGCAAGACATTTATAAATCCGGTCGCCGCAATGGGATCGAGTTGCGATGTCGGCTCGTCCAAAAGCAAAAGCTTTGGTGAAAGCGTCATAACCGACGCAAGCGCAAGCAACTGCTGTTGTCCTCCGGAAAGAGTTGCCGTATCACTGCGAAACCAAGTGTTTATACCGAAATAGTTTGCCATCTCGCCCACACGCAAACGAATTTCATCGGCATCATAGCCGAGACCTTCCATTCCGAAAGCAAGCTCATGCCATACTTTATCGGTCACTGTCTGAGCTTCGGGATTCTGAAAAACAAAGCCTATTTCTCCGGCTGAAGCTTTTTCGTCCATCAGGTCGGACGGCTTTCCGCAGAAAAGTATCTCTCCGCTTTTTTCTCCGTGCGGGGCGAGTTCTTTCTTCATCAATCTGAGCAGCGTTGTTTTGCCGCAACCCGAACGCCCGCACAAAGCGATAAATTCGCCCTCTTTTACGGAAAGCGATATTCCGTCAAGCGCTTTCTTATCGCTTTCCGGATAGGAAAAGCTCAGATCTTTGAGCGCAAGTATTTCCATTTTACAGCCTCCGTAACTTCGAAAATAAAAGGAATAAATACAAGCACTGCAAACAGCACGTAAAAGCATATTCCTTCAAAAGAAAGATCTGTATCCGCCATTCGCGGATAAAACGAAAAATCAAATTTTCCGCGCCACATTCCGATAAAAGCCGCCCCCGCAAGAGCGATTGCGGCAAACGCAAACACCCCGTCAGCCACAGTAAAGCGGAAAAGCGAAAAATGCGTTCTTTTAGTCGCGCCGTAGCCGCGCGCCTTCATCGAAGCGCCGACGTTCACTGCATTTTCAAGCGACCATGTTACAAGTGCGGAGAATACCCGCGCCGAACTCATAAGCTTTGCCGTAAAGCCCGATTCGGAATAATATCCCATAGCGATCTGCGCATCTTTTATCTGTCGCCATTTTTTCTTCATCAGCGGAATGTACCGAAGCGATACCGAAAGCACAAGCGAGAGCTTCGGAAGCGCGCCGCCGAGAAGATAAAGCGTTTTGTCCGTCGTTATTATAATCGAAAAGCATTTGCACCATATAAGCACCGAAATCATCATCGCGGCGATATCGACGCCGTAAAGCAAAGCTTCGAGCGTAACGGGGTTTCCGTTCATAAAAAACAGCGGAGTCACTCCGTCGTGAGAAAAAAGCGGATTCGTAACCGCAATAAGAACAAAAAGCGGAAGATAAAAGCCGATATCCGAGCGCGTCTGCTTGGCACTTTGCACGCTTGCGCAAAACAGCGCTCCGCCTACAAGCGAAAGCGAAAGTATTACAGGCGCAGGCGAAAACATCGTTATAAATATAACGGAAAGAAGATAAATAAGCGCAGGAACGGGATGAAGACGCCCCATAGCACTGTTTTCTCCGTTCATTTTGCGCCACCCCCGTTTATTCCGTATTCAAGCCCGCACACATATACCCATTCTATCACGTCCCCGTCGCAGAGGACGTATTTCGAGCATCCCACGTCGGGAAATTCGCCGTTCACCTTATAACTCCAGCCGGACTGCGCCCCGCAGGAAAATTCGTATATATGATTTATGCCTTTTACATAAACGCTTCCGAAGGCGGTCTTGTCCGCGCCCTGATATTCCATATGGATCTTTTTGTATCTTGTAACGCGGCTCAATATATCAAATACCGTGTCTCCCTCGCGAAGAACGTATTCCGTCTGCGGCAGAATCACACCGTCTGACGGCACAAAACCGCTGTTACGGAGAGAAGTGTCAAGTTTATCGTAGTTTTCAAAGATTTCGTCACAGCGGATGCTGAAAAACACTGTCTGACTTTCGGGCGTGATATCGTCGATATGAGTAAGATAATATTCTTCTACCGACTGAAATTCCGTTCCGCTTATAAGCACGGCAAAAAGCAATACTACCGCAAAAACGGCTATAATATCCTTTTTCACTCGTCCTCCCCCTCGTAAAGCCGTGAAAGCTCGTCAAGCCCGCGCTGTTTTGCGGCTTTTCTGCGTTTTATACGCACAATGATGAATATTGAAAGCACGCATATCAAAAATATCACAATCGCCGCTGTCCATATCGTGCGGATCAGGGTATTTACCTTTGCCCGCACAAGCAGAACATCATCATAATTTTCAATAAACCCTCTGTCATATTCGGAAAGCGCCTCGCAGCGGCTTATTATGTTTTCAACCGTAATCTTATCTGAAACCGATACTTCTCCGCCGGAGCCGAGCTCTTCTTTTATAATGCGGTTTATATCATTTATTTCAGCTTTTGTTTCATTTATTCTGCGCTTTATCTCCGATAGTTTTTTAGTATAATAAGCTTTTTCATCAAAATCGGCACAAACGTCAAGCCTGTAAAGCAATTCTGTAACTTTCTGATAATATTCGGTAGAACTCGTTTCAGGCATCGCGTCAGCCGCTTTTTTGTCTGCTTCCGAAAATATCAAAGGCTCGCGTTCCGATTTTATATCTTCGATTATCTCCGTGCTTCCGGCTATTTCAAAAATATCTATCCCTTTTGATTTTGCCGCATCGGAAAGCAGAAAGTAATCGGTAACATATCTTCTGTCGCTTACGGGAAGCGAATAAAAATCCGAAAGCAGATTTCTTACAGTAGCTTCGTCAGTGTCGCCGCCGACTTCCGAAATTCCCGACACAAGTGCCATGATACGGTTTTTCATTTCGCCGCTCATCTCGTCGCAAAAATCGTACAATGCGCGTTTTCCGTTCTTAAGGCGGAGCATCGCCGCTATGGCATAAAGCGCCTGCTCGCCCGCCATCGAATTAGATTTGTCCGGCTCGGAGGATGGATTTTCTTCATCATAAGCAAAAGAATTTACAAAGCCGCCGTCCGGCATGTGATATATCATAAGCCCATCCCACAGGGTATTCCCGTTTTTTATAAAATGAATATCCTCCACAGGATTGATCCCGAGCGAACAAAGCGCCACTATAACCTGGCACACGCTTCCCGAGTTGCGAAGTCCCCAACTTCTGTAATCGCCCGTATCAAGCTGAAGAGACGATAATCTGTTCAGCGCCTCATCTATGACGGTTCTTACGGTCGCTGTTTTATCGCCTTTCGTCCCCGGAAGAGTGTATGTGTATGATTTTTCATCATTATAATGAGGCGCAAGTGCCTGAATCACCATCGCCGTGATATCGGGATCCGAGACGCTCCCCGACAGGGCAAATCCGCCGTCGTCAAGCTGACGGCTGAGTATTTCCTTTATAATATCTTCGCGTGAATAGTACGCATCCTCCGGGACTTCATAAAATCTGCTGTCAAGCGCGATCAGTCCCCATATCCAGCCGCTTATTCCCTGCGCACCGAGCGACGAAATATTGCCTCTGTTATACACCCCGTCGGCAATGAGATTTATTGTGTTTCCGTTTTCGTCCTTACAGAGCGTCGTCGGATCTCCTCCCGTTGCAAGCATGGAAAGCGCCGTTCTGTGCCACTCGGTAGCTTTCACGCGATCAAGACCGCCGTCCTCTGCATATCGGCGTTCTATATTGTCCTTCAACGACGCAAGATAGCCTATATAATTATCATCCTTTTCAAGTCCGGAAAGTCCTATCGGATACCAATCCCCCGAAGATGTTCCGGCGAGAGCCGTAAATTTTTCACAGAGTAAAAAGTCCTCCTCAAAAATTCCCATGCTATGCTTTTTCCATTTTATAATTCCGTCCGAGACGGAAATCAGCTCGCTTTCTTCGGCGTTATTTCCGCCGGATGCTAAGACGAATGGCTGTGCACACGCCGCCAAAAAAACAAGCGCAAAAATCACACATATAATTTGCATTGCACGCTTCATCTTTTAATCCTCCGCCGTTTTTTGAAATACATAAGTATTCTACTACATAAAAAGAGATTTTTCAAGTCGCGTTTTTTTATGTCTTTTTATACTTTTTATTGAATTTAATACCACTGAAATGACGGTTTTGAAAAAAATTTTTGATTTTTTCAAAATTTTTTTCAAAAATATGCACCCAAAACGCATTTTTTGACACTATATAATATAAGAAGATTTTTCTCCGACGTCTCCGTTTGATTTTATGTCGGACAAACGGTTTCAACACCACGCCTGAGCATCTCCGGCAAAGCTATTCAAGTCAATACGAGCGCAAAGCTTTCCGGCAGGCTTTTTCCCCCAATAAGTCTGTCGGAAAGAATGCGTTTTCGTAAACACCGCGCAAAGCGGAAAAATCCGATATCGGATGCATATGCCGTACAAGAACACTCCTTTCGTCTTTATCGGCATATGTTCGGCAAGCGGAGAGATTTCCTCTGCTTTTGCCTGACGGCACGGCACAGTATCGCAAAAGGTGCGATACTGTGCCGTGCCGTTTTTTTCGTTTTTTTGTTTTTCTATTGACTTTTTCAGAATGTAATGTCATAATGTACGGGAATTTTCGCAAATTGAGGTCAGGAAATGAAGCAAAATTACAAAAGGACTATCTATGCCTGCTTTATAGGCTATATTGTTCAGGCAATAGTAAACAACTTTGTGCCGTTGCTTTTCGTCACCTTTCAGAAAAGCTATAACATTCCGCTTTCAAAAATCACCATGCTCATAACGCTGAACTTTTTGATTCAGCTGCTTGTGGATATGTTCTCCGCATGGTTTATAGATAAGATCGGTTATCGGGCGTCGATGATCGTCGCGCACGTTTCGGCTGCCGCAGGAATAATATTTTTAACCGTACTTCCGGAAATTTTACCCGATCCGTTTATCGGAATACTGCTTTCGGTTCTCCTCTATGCCATAGGCGGCGGACTTCTTGAGGTGCTTGTCAGTCCGACGGTCGAAGCCTGTCCAACCGAAAACAAAGAAAAAATGATGAGTCTGCTCCATTCGTTCTATTGTTGGGGACACGTCGGAGTCGTGCTTATATCAACTGCATTCTTTGCGCTTTTCGGAATAGAAAATTGGAAATTCCTCGCACTTCTCTGGGCACTGATACCGGTGTTCAACATCTTTATGTTTGTGAAAGCTCCGATATATTCGCTTGAAAGCGAAGGAGAAAAAGGAATTACGCTGAAAGAGCTTTTCTCAAAGAAAATCTTTTGGGTGCTTATGATTATGATGGTATGCGCGGGAGCAAGCGAGCAGGCGGTAAGCCAGTGGGCTTCAACCTTTGCCGAGCAGGGACTCGGCATAAGCAAAGCTCTGTGCGATCTTGCAGGTCCCATGTCGTTTGCTGTGCTTATGGGGCTTTCACGTCTTATCTACGGCAAATACGGAGAAAAACTCAAGCTCGACAATTTTATGATATTCAGCTGCGTACTTTGCATAGCGGCATACGCGTGCATAGTGTTTGTGCCCGTTCCCGCGATAAACCTTATCGGCTGTGCCGTGTGCGGCTTTTCGGTCGGAATTATGTGGCCCGGAACATACAGCAAAGCTTCCATGGCGATACGCGGCGGCGGAACGGCAATGTTTGCAATGCTTGCACTTGCAGGCGATCTCGGTTGCAGCGGCGGTCCTACTCTGGCGGGACTTGTTTCAAGCCGGTTTGACAACAACCTTAAAATCGGTATCCTTGCCGCGATAATATTCCCCGCGCTTTTGCTGCTTGGTCTATCAGCACTGAAGAAAAACGAGAAAAAGAGCTAAAAAACAGTGGCGTCCGCATCAGGCGGACGCCACTGTTTTTTATTTTATATTCTGAATATCACAGCCGATTGCGCCGCAATTTTTACCTTGCCGTTTTCACAAACTGCGTTCCCGCCATAACGATAGATCTCTCCCGTCGGAACGATGTCGCACTCAAAGTCCGCTTCCTTTGCGGACGGATTTATAATAACAAGCAACTTTTCTCCGCCAAGCTCTCTCGTATATGCAAGAGGATATGCGTCCTTTTCGGCGTATATGAATTTCACATCGCCCTTGTTTGAAAGCGCGGGATGCGAATTTCTCAGCTTTATAAGACATTTTACTTCATTGTATATGGAATTCTCATCCGCCATATTTTTTTCAACCGTCGGACGGTTTTTATCCGGATCAACAGGAATATAAAGCTTTTCGGGAGCAGATACACCGAAGCCTGCGTTTATAGTGCTGTCCCACTGCATGGGAGAGCGTGATCCCGTCCTGCCGTAACCGCCTTCAACGGAAGTAAGTCCCTCCACAAAGCGCATACCTATTTCGTCGCCGTAATAGATAAACGGCACGCCCGGCATTGAAAGTATAAATGCAAACACAAGCTTTATCGCCGTTTCGTCATGAGTGAGCGCAAGACGCTTTGAATCGTGATTGCCTGAAAAAATACTTATATACCCCTGATCTTTCGTTTTCTCATAATAATCTGCGTATTTTTTTGCAAGCTCGGAAAAGTCGCCCTCGCAGGCAGATGAAAAATACGGTTTTTCCTTACGGAAAAGCTCAGGACAAAAATCCATATGGAAGCCTCCGGGTATGGCTCTGTCCGGCACCATCCACTCGGAGAGCAACACCGCTTCGGGATATTTTTCATCCATAAACGCACGAATCCTTTGCCAAAGCGCCATATTACCTTTGCTGTCCTCATCATTTTTTATAAGCGAGCTTGCCATATCGACGCGAAAGCCGTCGCAACCCATATCGAGCCAGAAACGCATTATATCTTTGAGCGCTTCGAGCGTTTTTCTCGGTCCTTCATCCTCCATTCCCTGCTGCCATGACTTCTCCGGCTTATAAAACCCGTAGTTGAGTGCCGGCTGGTGAGAGAAGAAATTCACGGCGCATACGCCGTTTCTGTCCGAAATTCCGAGAATACAGTTCATTACGGGCTTTACCCAAATGCTGTCCGTCCACACATAACGGTCTGAGTATTCGTTTCGTTTTGCTTTCATCGATTCCCTGAACCACGGATGTTCGGAGGAGGTATGCCCCGCAACAAGATCAAGCAGGACTCTTATGCCTTTTTTATGCGCTTCACAGAAGAGTCTTTTAAGATCTTCATTTGTGCCGTATCTCGGCGCAACCGAATAAAAGTCGGAAATATCGTAGCCCGCATCGCCGAAAGGAGATTCAAAGCAGGGGTTAAGCCATATGGCGTTACAACCGAGCTCCTTTACATAATCAAGCTTTTCGATTATACCCGGAAGGTCTCCCATACCGTCGGCATTTGAGTCCTTGAAGGACTGCGGATATATTTCATAGAATATTGCGCTGTCAAGCCAGTGTGCCATAATTTGTCTCCGTTTTTTGATTTTTTATATTATTGCATACTTTTTCGTCAAAGTCAACATCAAAGCCTGATTTCTGTGCTGACGGTCTTTGCAGGCGGCAAAATCATACGACACGTCATATAATGACATCAGACAATAATTTTCGGAAAGGGATAATATGAAAAATTACAATATAGGAATTCTTGGTGCGACAGGAGTCGTCGGGCGTGAAATGATGAAAATACTCTCTGAACGGGGCTTCCCCACGGGAGAGATCCGCCTTTTTGCGTCCGAAAAAAGCGCAGGAAAAAAGCTGTCGTTCGGCGGCGAGACTATCACGGTGGAAGCCGCGACAAAAAACTGCTTTTCGGGACTTGATATCGTTTTCGGGGCAGTATCATCCGATATGGCGAAGACTTTTGCACCGCACATAACCGCGTCGGGAGCCGTATTTATAGACAATTCAAGCGCTTTCAGGCAAAATCCCGACGTGCCGCTTGTCGTTCCTGAAATAAATCCGTCGGATGCGCTTTCTCACAACGGAATAATAGCAAATCCGAACTGCTCTACAATTATAACGCTTGTTGCCGTAAATGCACTCTGCCGCATTTCGCCGATAAAGTACATGATAGCGTCAACATATCAGGCGGTAAGCGGCGCAGGCGCGGGCGGAATAACCGAGCTTTACGATCAACAGAGATCGCTTTTGTCCGGAGATCCGACGTTCTGTCGGGTTTTCCCGCACAGGATAGCGGAAAATCTAATTCCGCAGATAGGGACTTTTCTTCCGGACGGCTACACAACAGAGGAAATGAAAATGCAAAACGAGGGCAGAAAAATACTTCATCTGCCCGACCTTCGCGTTACCTGCACCTGCGCAAGAGTGCCTGTTGTACGATCTCATTCGATATCGGTGTCCGTATTTACGGAAGATGAAATAAGTATAGAAGAAGCGAAAAACGCAATTTCCGATTCAGCGGGATGCGTGCTTGCGGACGATACGACAAACGGAATATATCCTATGCCGATAGATTCAAGCGATAAGGACAGTGTGCTTGTCGGCAGAGTACGGCGCGACGATACGTTTCCTTGCGGAATATCACTTTTCTGCTGCGGAGATCAGATAAGAAAAGGCGCGGCGACAAATGCCGTGCAAATAGCGGAGTTATTGGTTCAACAATGAAAAGTAAAAGCTTTTGCAGACTGCATCATAAATAATTCACCGGTTCCGAAATAAAAAAGCCGCCCGCAGGCGGCTTTTTTGATTTTTTATTTTACCGATTTAACTATATTCGTTATTTCGTTTATGTAGAGAATGCTTGCGGGAACAACAAGGCAGTTGCCGTTTGCATAGCCTGCGTTTACAAGTGCATTATACATCTTGTTTACGTCTTCATTTTCGGAAACGTCCTTTATAAGTCCCTGAACCGTTGCGCTGCTCTCATAATACTCAACAAGCTCTTTTGTGGATTTGAATTCAATTACAATAGCGGAAGTAAGTCCGTTGGATTTCTTTGTGAGCATATGAAGTTCAACAGCATATTCTTCCTTTGCGAGTTCTTCCTTTATCGTGTTCATAACACCGGTAAAGGTCGTGTTGTTTTCGTAGCCTGCGTCAACGAATGCTTTTTCAATTGCTGGATATTTCGAACCGCCGCAGGATGCAAGCATCATAACGGCCATAACAAGCACAAGCGCAAGACTTACGATTTTTGTAAGTTTTTTCATAGTAAATCCCCCTTTGGATTTTTAAGATAAATAAGATTTGTTTTGTGTTACGGTGCAGACTGAAGCGTCCGCTCCCGTCGAATTTAAAGCACAAAAATGTTCCAATGTCTTAAACCATAATCAGTATATCAAACAAAAGTTAAAATGTCAATATGCAAAAATGCCCGAATGTACAAATACCGAAATATGCATTTTGCCCAACAGAAAACCGACGGCATTCGCCGTCGGCTTTATTTCATTCGTCATATTCAGAAAAGCTTTCAAGAAGCCTTTCAAGTGATGAAATATTTTCAACGGTGAAATCCGCGATTTTCTCTCCCGTTCCGCTGATTCTGAAAGAATAATCCTTCGCTTCGGGAAAGGCGCTGTCGCCTGCCACCATCATATTTTTACCTGCAAGATTGCCGCGCACGTTTGTTCCGTTTACATAAATCTGACGGATGTCAACCCGTGACTCTTCTTTTCCGATTTTTTTATCTGCAATATAAAATTCTCTCGGCGAAGGACAAAGCACAATTGCTTTTTTAAGCGTCTTTTCGCCGTAATCTCTGCCCGTTGTTTCAAAGTGAAAAGCCTTCGCTTTTGTCGGCGCGGAAAATCCGATAATCCTGCCGATTTTTCCAAGCGGAACGGGAGCAATACGGCATATCACATCGCCCTGCAGCGATACCGCAATACTGCGGCTTCCGAGCACTGTCGGCACTATCATAATTTCAAAGACAGAACGGTCGGTTTCAAAAATAAAGTCGGTTTTGCCGGACGACGAAAAGAGCTTCCCGTATGGCTTTGATATCCATTTTGCCTTTCCCTTTTCCGTTTTATTGAGCATGCGGACGAGCTTTCCGCGTTTCCCGATTGCACGGAGCCAGCACACAATTGCAAACACCGCTGCGATCGCTACCACAATCACCGCGACGTTAATAGGATTATATATTGTATACGCCGTAAGCGGAACGATAAGAAAAAGCGCACACATACCCATAAGCACTATGGCAAGCAATCTCGCCGCAAGATTCTGTGCGGAAAGCCCCGCACGCGACTTTTTGCCGCGGTTCAGCTTCTGAGCATGGGTGAAATCGCTTTCGTAGTCAAGTGTAAGATCTTCTCTCTTTTTCTTTTCCATTTTTATTCCTCCGTGATACTGCTTTTCTTTAATTATACCATATCTCCTACTCGGTGTCAAGAAATTTCCAACAGCAGCCTCGTTTTTTGTTTCTCTACTGTGAGTAGAAGCGCGGATATAGCGGCAGAGAACGCTAATAGATTGCTTTTTTTGTCGGATTGTGATAGCATTTGTCCATCGGCTCAGCCGAATTTCAAAAAACGGAGATTAATAATGAAGGTCACAATTGTATGCGAGGTTCTCGGCAAAGCAAACAACGGCACAACCGTCGCTGCACTTAATCTTATACGTTCTCTTAAGGAAAAAGGCCATGATGTGAAAGTCATCTGCCCCGACGCCGACAGAGAAGGTCTTGAAGGTTATTATATTCTTCCAGTAACAAATATGGGGAGTTTTATAAACGATATACTTGAAAAGAATCACGTCACACTTGCCAAGTATGACGAAAAAATAATTTATGACGCCATAAAGGACGCAGACGTAGTTCACTTTATGGTTCCGCTGTTCATCGCAAGACGCGCCACAAAGCTCGCCGCAAGTCTCGGCAAACCCATAACGGCAGGCTTCCATGCTCAGGCGGAAAACCTTACAGCGCACATAGTCGGACTCATGGGCAATCACCTTGCAAATCATCTGACGTATGAATGGTACGACAAAAATCTCTTCTGCCGTGCAAACGCAATTCACTATCCCACGCAGTTTATCCGCGACGTTTTTGAAAAGGAAGTTCACCGCAAAACGAACGGTTATGTAATATCAAACGGCGTATGCAAAGATTTCAAGCCTCTGCCCTCCGAAAAGCCGGAGCAGTACAAAGATAAATTCTGCATACTTTTTACGGGCAGACTTTCAAAGGAAAAGTCGCACATTGTGCTTATGAAAGCCGTAAGAAAGTCAAAATACGCGGACAGGATCCAGCTCTTTTTTGCAGGCAACGGTCCGTTGCTTGAAAGAATAAAGGCTTACGGAGAAAAACATCTGAAAAATCCTCCCGTTATAGGCTTTTATTCACGCGAGGAGCTTGTTAAAATAATAAACTTCTGCGATCTTTACTGCCATCCGGCGGAGATCGAAATAGAAGCCATCGCATGTCTTGAAGCAATATCCTGCGGACTTGTTCCGGTGATAGCAAATTCGCCGCGTTGTGCAACAAAGGCATTCGCCCTCGACGAAAAATGCCTTTTCAACGTAAACGACTCCGACGATCTTGCAAAGAAAATAGACTATTTCATAGAGCATCCCGAAGAAAAAGCCGCGCTCAGAGAAAGATATCTTTCCGAAAGCGTCACCTTTGATCAGGAACACTGTATGGATATGATGGAACAAATGCTTTTGGAACAGACAAAGAAAAAAGATGCATAAAAACAAACGCAGAGCCTGTCGGCTCTGCGTTTGTTTTTATATTGATCTTATTTTTCGGCTTTCTTTACCGTGCATACAAGCTCGCCGTCTTTTGCGTCAACAATAAGCGTATCGCCTATGTCAAGATCGCTTGAAAGAATCGTGCGCGCAACGAGCGTTTCTACTCTGCCCTGAAGATATCTCTTGAGCGGTCTTGCGCCGTAAACGGGATCATAACCGCAGTCAATACAAAGAGTCTTTGCAGCGTCTGTAATCTCAAGGTGCAAGCCCTTGTCCTCAAGACGCTTTGAAAGCTTCTCGGTAAGGAGATCGATAATTTTCGTAAGCTGGCTCTTTGCAAGCGGCTTGTAGAAGATTATCTCGTCCAGACGGTTGAGGAATTCGGGGCGGAATGAGCTGCGAAGCAGGTTCATCACTTCATCGCGAGCCTTTTCGGTTATCTCGCCGTCCGCATCGATGCCGTCGAGCAGATACTGAGAACCGAGATTGCTCGTAAGAATAATTATTGTGTTCTTGAAGTCGACCGTTCTGCCCTGCGAATCCGTAATTCTGCCGTCGTCAAGTATCTGGAGCAGAATATTGAACACATCGGGATGAGCTTTTTCAACCTCATCGAAAAGTACAACCGAATACGGATGACGGCGTACTGCTTCCGTCAGCTGACCGCCTTCATCATAGCCCACATAGCCGGGAGGCGCTCCGATAAGACGCGATACGGAGAACTTCTCCATATATTCGGACATATCGATTCTGACCATTGAACGTTCGTCGTCGAAAAGACATTCGGCAAGAGCTTTGGCAAGCTCGGTTTTGCCGACGCCCGTAGGTCCGAGAAACATAAACGAGCCTATCGGTCTTGAAGGATCGGCAATGCCGGCGCGCGAACGGAGAATAGCCTCGCTGACCTTACGGACAGCTTCGTCCTGACCGATAACGCGTTTGTGAAGCGTATCTTCAAGGGAGAGTATCTTTTCTCTTTCGCTTGCTTTCAGCTTTGAAACGGGGATACCCGTCCAGCGCGCAACAATTCCCGTGATCTCTTCTTCGGTAACGGTATCACGCAGAATCTTATCAGTGCCGTCGGAGTTTTTATTCTCCTTGCTTGCCTGTTCAAGCTTCTTCTGAAGCTCCGGAAGAACGGAATATTTAAGTCTTGCAGCTTCTTCATAACGGAAGGTACGCTGTGCCTCCTCCATATCGGCGGTGGCTTTTTCTATTTCCTCTTTCAGATTCTTTACGGAGTTGATAGCAGCCTTCTCGCTTTCCCATTTTGCCTTCATGGCGTTGAATTTATCCTTCATTTCGGATATCTCCTCCGTCACCTTTGCAAGTCTTTCGGCGGAAAGCGTATCGGTTTCTTTTTTGAGTGCAGTCTCTTCTATTTCAAGCTGCATTATCTTTCTGCGGACATCATCAAGCTCCGAAGGCATCGAATCTATTTCGGTTCTGACGAGCGCGCACGCTTCGTCCACAAGGTCGATAGCCTTGTCGGGAAGGAAACGGTCTGTTATATATCTGTCGGAAAGCACGGCAGCGGCAACAAGCGCCGCATCGTGAATACGGACGCCGTGATAAATCTCGTATCTTTCACGCAGACCGCGCAGAATGGTTATCGTGTCTTCAACAGTCGGTTCGTTTACCGTAACTGGCTGGAAACGTCTTTCGAGGGCGGCGTCCTTTTCAATGTACTTTCTGTATTCGTCAAGAGTCGTCGCGCCTATACAATGAAGCTCGCCCCTCGCAAGCATAGGCTTAAGGATATTTCCGGCGTCGAGAGCGCCGTCAGTCTTACCTGCGCCTACTATGGTGTGAAGCTCATCTATAAAGAGGATTATTCTGCCCTCGCTCTTTGTGACTTCCGCAAGGACGGCTTTCAGTCTTTCCTCAAATTCGCCTCTGAATTTTGCGCCCGCGATAAGTGAACCCATGTCGAGTGCGAAAATCGTCTTATCCTTGAGTCCTTCGGGAACGTCGCCGCGAACTATTCTCTGCGCAAGACCTTCTGCAATAGCGGTCTTACCTACGCCGGGTTCGCCTATAAGCACAGGGTTGTTCTTCGTCTTTCTTGAAAGAATTCTTATTACGTTACGAATTTCGGAGTCCCTGCCGATAACGGGATCGAGCTTCTGTTCTCTTGCGCGCTCCACAAGGTCAAAGCCGTATTTTTTAAGAGCGTCATACGTCTGCTCGGGTTCATCGTCCGTGACGCGCGTTGTTTTCACTTTTTCAAGCTCAGCCTTGAAGGCGGATTTTGATATTCCTCTCTGACGGAATATCTCGCGTATCGACTGCGTGGGCAGATCAAAAATCGCCTCCGTTATATGTTCGACCGAAACGTATTCGTCCCCTTCTGACTTTGCAAGCTTTTCGGCGTTTTCAAGCACTCGCTGACATTCCGGCGAAACATAAATCTTGTCAAGCTCGGCGCCTGCGCCGCTTACTTTTGTTATTTTCGATATTGCCTCGTCAAGTGCGGAAAGAACGGCGCTCGTATCCGTTCCCATTTTGGAAAAGATACTTCCTACAAGTCCGCCCTCCTGCGAAAGAAGCGCATAAAGGAGGTGTTCCTGCGTTATCGCCTGATTGGAATTTTCAAGCGCTTTGCTCTGCGCTGCATTTATTGCTTCTATTGATTTTTTGGTGAATTTCTGAAGGTTCATAAAATCACTTCCTTTTATCGATTATTTATATCATACGGTCTGATTTATTCAGATACGAAACGTATTCTCTTTCCGCTTCGGCTGAATTTATCTCGCCGGAAACATAGCCTTTCAGAAGTCTGTCAAGCTCGGTGACATACGACGATATCGCCTCGCTCAGTTCTTTTTCGTTTTTTATCGCGCCCATCGGATTTATACTTCTTACATATCTGCCCGGTGTAAATTCGTATTTTGCCGGCACGGGAAGATATTTATCTTCTATCTTCTTCATCGCAAGGAAAAAGCTTTCCGTAACGTCGGTAAGTGCCGGCGACTGCGTTCTTATGACAACACTCAGTCTGCCGGACGTTTTTTCTCCCACGCTTCGAAGCTCGACCTCGTATCTTACCGTAGGACGATATTTGAATTTGAGACTGCTTTTAAGCAGCATCGTGTCCTGATTCGGCACGACGAGCGGAACTATGTCGCTTTCGCCTCCGAAAAATTCCCCGATGAATGAAAAAATATCGTTTATACGCTTTTCTGGAGTTACTACCGAAGAGTACTCCGCAAGTATTCTGTTTATCAGCGCGGAACGGTTAGTGCCGAGTCGGTGAGCGGCGCTGTCTATTTCCGCAACAACATCATCCGACAGCATAAGACTGTACAAGCTTTTTTTCATTTTCCGCCTCCTTCTTTTCTTTACAACATATATTATACTCGCTTTTTATAATTTGTCAATAGTTTTATATAAATTTTCTAACAAATTTAATAAATTTTCTTGCGGAAGTTTTTGACCAACGACAAAAAATCGCCTGTATGCTTTGGGCATACAGGCGATTTTGTTTATTTTACTTCAGTTCTCACTTCATCGGGAGAAGCGACCTTTATGTAATGATGTCTGCTGTCAAGGCACGAACCGTACTGCTCGGTACGCATAATCATCGTATCTCTGACCTGGTTGCGAAGCTTTGCCTGCGCTTCTCTGCGCGGAAGCGTTTTATCGGGATAAAACGGACCGTCGCATATCATACATGGCTTTACTTTTCCGTTTTTCTTTTTTATATAAACCGTAGTCTTTACAAAGCACGGCGCGTCAAGCTCTAACGGATAATAGAACGAAACGTCTGAAAAATCCCTTATTTCGTTGTACTTTGGCCATATGTGGGCTTCCGGAAATATCGATACGGCGCAGCCCTTTTCATAAACTTCGTCTATCGCCGCTTTGAAGTTTCCGTAGGTTTTCACGCTCGACGGTACAGGAAGCACGCCGAGGAATTTAACAAGAAGTTTTATTCCGGGAATGCTTATCGCGTCGGGATTTGCCACCGCATAGCATTGACGCGGGAACGATACCTTCGGTGCCGAAAAAACATCTCTTACACTTCCCGTATGATTGCTGTAAATGAAAAATCCTTTTTTTCTGTCCTTGCGATTTTTAATTACCTTTGCGTTTTTTATCCGGACTCCCATAAAAGTAACAGCCAAAGACACTATCGGCAGAACAAGATAATAAACTATGGGTTTTAATATTCTGTAAAAAATATTTTTCGGAAGATATTTATAATTTTCAGGAGTTTGCTTGCCATTTATGTTATTTTCGGCAAAGTCATCATTCCGTTCGTCAAAGTAGTAGTAATAATATTCTTTCTTTTTCACTTGGACCTGCTCCGTATGTAATTTGCTTCATTATATCATAGCGCCGATGTTTTTCAAGTCCGGCACCTTGTTTTGGGTTATCCTTCGGCTTCGTAAAGCGCAGCTTCAATTGCGGATTTCACCCTCTCGCCTATTTCCGACGTACTCAAATCCTGCACTTCATCTGCAGACATAACCTCAGCCACAGTAAGCTTTACCCTGTTTTTGCGGAAAGGATTTTTAGATATCTTTTCCGTGCCGGAAAGGGCTATGACAGCTATCGGCACATTTGCCTTCTGTGCGATTTTGAAAACTCCGTTGTGAAACGGAAGAATACTGCCGTCCCTGCTTCGCGTGCCTTCGGGATATACCCCTACCGAAACACCGCCTTCACCGAGAAGCTCTGCGGCACGGCAAATGGTTTTTATCGCATTGCGCGGATTTTCGCGGTCTATCGCCATATAGCGGCAACGCCACATTATATTTCCCACAGCGGGATATCTGAAATTTTCCGGTTTTGAAACGTATATTATCTTATATTTTTGCAGGATATACATAGTAACTATCGGATCAAAGCCCGAACGGTGGTTCCCGACGAAAAGCACGGGCGAATTCTTCGGAAGCTTTTCAAGTCCTTGGACTTCCGGCTTTATGCGGAACATTTTCATTGCAATATAAACGCACATATTCAGCATAAAGCGATAAAATGCCGATTCGCTTTCATATTCTTTCTTCCTGCTTATCGGTGCCGAAAAGATGAGAAGAAAAGCCACGATCAAAAGCGGAATACCTACCAGCACCGCAAGACATATAAGCAAAATTTTCAAAAATATCACTTCCGTTTCCCATAGCTCCGCCGACGCGAAGCATTTTACTTTTTTCCATTTTAATTATATCACGTCCGGAAAGAATTTGTAACGGACATTTTTATATATATGCTGATATTTAAGACAAATCGCCCTCATTGATCAATAAAAGAAAGGGACTTTTTCAAAAGTTCTGCGTTGTAAAACTGTTATCTCAGTATATCCAGACTTTTTATATAGGTTTTTTTCCATTCGTCAAGTCCTCGCGAGAGCAGTGCGCGGATATTCACGGAAGACGAAAGCGTTTCAAAGGCAAGTTTTGTTATTTCTTCCGCACCCGAATCCTCCGTAAGATAGCAAAGTCTGCCGCTGTCGGTCTTTGCGTCTATCATGTCAACGTATGAAAACAGCTTTATATCGTCCGATACGGCGATCATCGGACAAGCGCCGACTGTGGCAAATATCAGTGAATGAAGCCGCGACCCCAAAAGAAGCTCCGCACCCGAAATAAGTCCCGCAGCTTCCTGCGGCGAAATTCCGCCGTTCACCACTTCTCCGTTGCAGCCGTAAGCTATTCTGCGGCAAACGGAAGCGTCTTCTTTTTCATACATAGGAAGTATATATGCCTTCAACCCGAATTCGCGCGATATATTTCCGGCAGCTTCGGTCAATTCTCTTTCCGCAGTGCGCGAAAAGAATTTCGGCGCAACAACAAAATATCGCCCGTCGCGTTTTGCGCTCATGTCGGGAACAACGGTGATTGCAGGATCGAAGCCGAGTATGGGATCGGAAACCGGACAAAGCTCTCTGAAAAGCTCAAGAGAATAGCTTTCTCTCATTGAGACCTCGTCCGCTTCAGCCGCCGCCCTTGCGGCAAGTCTGAGCCCCGACGCTTTTTCAAACGGTCCGAGTCCGTTTGCGAAAATAACCGTTCTGCATCCTTTTTTCTTTGCGATGTCAAGCATTTTGGTATAGTACACAAGCGACTGCGAACTTGTTTTATCCTGAAGAAGATTGCCCCCGCCAAAGATAAAAGTATCGGTATTTTTCAGTGCCTTTGAAACGGCGAAAATATTCATTCTCTGCACCGTGCCTACCGAAAAACGCCTTGACGTTTTCTTCGGCGTATGCGTCATGACGCAGATGTCGGCGGACGGTTTTCTTTCTCTTACAGAAGAAATTATGCATTCTTCAAGTGCTTCATCACCGAGATTTCCAAAGCCGTAATAACCGCACAGCGTGTAATCATGCCGTTTTCCCGTAACGATTTTTGAAAGTCTTTCATATTCCCGCTCGTAAATATCCGTCATTATACCGACGGAATAATGCCCGCACACATATTCTCTGCAAAAGTTGCCGAGCGACGTATATTCCTCCTCTTTTGTCGAAAGCACCGCCGAAATATCGCGGCAAAGCTTCTCCGACGTGGGAATTCCCATATCTCTGCCGCAGAAGTTTGTCTTTTCACAGTCGGGTATCGTTTCCATTGAAAAAATACCTATATGTCCCTGAGAACCGGAAACTACCGTAGGCTTTCCGCAAGCCATAGCTTCGAGCGCCGCACGCGAAGGTCCTGCAAACATATAAGACTCCGTTATGAATTTTCTCACATCCGTTCTTGCGCCGAGAGCGAAAACGGCTTTTCTTCCAAGCTTTGAATTCGTCCTTTCGGCAAGCTCGGAAACAAAATCAAAATCTTTTCCTCCGCCTATTATTACAAGCACCGAGTCGGGAAAATCCACGCCTATGCGCTCCATCGCTTTTATAAGGCATTTCGCACAGAGAGAAGAATACTCTTCAAGCCTGCTGACATGAAGAATGATGCGTTTGTCTTTAAGCTCCGGAAATTCGCCGAATATTTCTCCGGCTGGTGAGGAAGGAGAGAAAACGTCCGTATCTATACCGTTCGGCACGACAGTGATGTTTTTCTTCGGAAAAGCGTAATTTTTTATAACATAATCCTTTATATCGGGGCTGACGGCAAAGCAATGCTCGCCCCAATCGGTCATTTTCCGGAGTAACGGCGTCACACGAAAGTCGTAATGAGCCGTCGTTACAAAACGAAAACCGTATTTCTTTTGCAGCTTTCCGCAAATAAAAGCGGGAATTCTTGCGTGTGCGTGAACTATATCAAATTTTTCGCGCGCGATCAGAGAGGAGAGCTTTATCTCTGCGGCAGCGAGAAGAAACGGATTTTTCGAATAAAGCGGAACGTTTACATGTTCCACGCCCGTACGTTCAAGCTCTGCGGCAAAACGTCCTCCGCCGGAGGCTACCGTAACGTCGTGCCCCCGCGCATAAAGCGCCTTTGCGAGCTCAAGAATGTGGGTTTCCGCACCGCCTATGTCCATTTTCATAGTGCAAAGAAGTATTTTCATTTTGCCCTCCGTAAGAAAATTTCACTCCCGAAAAATATCCGGGAGTGAAACCTTTGTTGTTTTTTAGATTATTTCTTAAGAGCAACGGCAGCCTTTGCCTTTGCGGCAATATTTTCAGCCGTAAGACCGTATTCCTCAAGAAGAACGGGAACCTTGCCGCTCTTGCCGAATTTGTCCTCAACTCCGACTCTGAGAACGGGAACGGGATGAGCTTCGGAAAGCACTTCGCATACAGCTCCGCCGAGTCCGCCGATTATGTTGTGTTCCTCAGCAGTTACAACTGCACCCGTCTTTGTCGCGCTCTTTATAAGAAGCTCTGTATCGATGGGTTTTATAGTGTGGATGTTGATGACTTCTGCGTCGATTCCGTCGGCACGGAGAAGTTCTCTTGCAGCAAGCGCAAGATGTACCATATAGCCTGTTGCAACTATCGTAACGTCCTTGCCTTCCGCAAGCGTAATTCCCTTGCCGATTTCAAATTTATATGTTTTCTCGTCGTAAAGATAAGGAACTGCGGCTCTGCCGAAACGGAGATAAACAGGTCCCTTGTAGTTTATTGCGGCTTCAACTGCGGCATGTGCTTCGAGACCGTCCGCAGGATTGATTATTACCATACCGGGAATCGTGCGCATAAGTGCGATATCCTCGTTGCACTGGTGAGTCGCGCCGTCCTCGCCGACGGTTATACCTGCGTGAGTTGCGCCGATCTTAACATTGAGATGAGGATAACCTATCGAGTTTCTTATCTGTTCGAAAGCTCTTCCTGCGGCAAACATTGCAAAGCTGGATGCAAACGGGATTTTACCCGTTGTAGCCATACCTGCCGCAACAGTTACCATATTGCCTTCTGCAATACCGCAATCAAAATGCCTTTCGGGGAATTTCTTTTTGAAAACGCCCGTCTTTGTAGCCTCCGCAAGGTCGGCGTCAAGAACTACCACGTCTTTGTATTTTTCGCCCAGAGCCGCAAGCGCGTCGCCGTAGGCCTGTCTTGTTGCTATTTTATCAGCCATTACCGTATCCTCCCTTACTGTGCGGAAGCGGTAAGCTCGGCTACCGCCTTCTCATATTCTTCGGCGCTCGGAGCCTTGCCGTGCCAGCCGACCTGATTTTCCATAAACGAAACGCCCTTGCCCTTTGTCGATTTTGCGATAATCGCCGTAGGCTTGCCCTTGCACGCCTTCGCTGCTTCAACAGCCGCTTCAATAGAATCGAAATCGTGTGCGTCAGCAGTTACAACGTTCCAATTGAACGCTTCAAACTTCTTGTCAAGCGGCGTGGGATCGATAACGTCGACTATCGGACCGTCGATCTGAAGTCCGTTGAAGTCAACAAATATGCAAAGATTGTCAAGCTTGTAGTGAGCGGCAAACATGGCTGCTTCCCAAACCTGACCTTCTTCCGTTTCACCGTCTCCGAGTACGGCATAAACACGGTAATCCTTATCCGAGATCTTTCCGGAAAGAGCCATTCCGCAAGCGGCGGAAATGCCGAGTCCGAGAGAGCCTGTCGTCATATCAACGCCGGGAGTATGCTTCATATCGGGGTGACCCTGAAGGAAACTGCTTGCATTACGGAAGCCCTTGAGTTCCGAAACTTCAAAATAGCCTCTGTTTGCAAGAGCCGCATAGAGCGCGGGCGCGGTGTGACCTTTTGAAAGCACGAAGCGGTCGCGATCCTCCCACTGGGGATTTTTCGGATCTATTCTCATTTCTTTGAAGAAAAGATAAGAAAGAATGTCGGCTATTGAAAGTGAGCCGCCCGGATGTCCCGACGAAGCGGAAAATACTTCTTCAAGAATTCCGAGACGGATTTTCAGCGCTGCCTGCTGCAGTGCTTTTTTTGTGGAATTGTCCATCTATTGTTCCTCCGAAATAATTATTTTATTAGCTTATTTGTCCGGCTTAACCGGACCCCAAATTAAATTATAGCCGAACGCGCTTTTTTTGTCAATAAATTTGAAGCAATAATAGGTAAATATTATTAAAAATCTGTTTAAGATTAAATTTAATCTTGTAAACGTGCGAATAGCGTTGTATAATATATTTTGTATATATATTTTTCCCAATATAAATTTTATAAAACAAAGGTGATAAAAATGAAAAGAACATTTGTAAAAGACATTTTCGCAGATAAAGAAGCCTTCGGCGGGAAAAGCATAACCGTTGCAGGTTGGGCAAGATCCATACGTTCGTCGAACGTGTTCGGATTTATCGAACTCAACGACGGCAGTTGCTTTAAGAACGTTCAGGTCGTCTTTGAAGCCGAAAAACTTGAAAATTACAGAGAGATAGCAAGACAGAACGTAGGCGCGGCGCTCATAGTCACGGGTACGCTTACCCTCACGCCCGAAGCTCCCCAGCCTTTTGAGATAAAGGCAGAGAAAATCGAAGTCGAAGGCACATCCACGCCCGATTACCCGATACAGAAAAAGCGTCACACGCTTGAATTCCTACGCACGATATCATATCTGCGTCCGAGAGCAAACCTCTTCAACGCAGTATTCCGCGTTCGTTCGGCGGCAGCGTTTGCTATTCATAAATTCTTCAACGAAAACGGATTCATCTATGTAAACACTCCTCTTATAACAGTAAGCGATTGCGAGGGTGCGGGCGAAATGTTCAGAGTAACCGCTCTCGATCTTGACAATCCTCCGAGAACAGAGGACGGCAAAATAGACTTTTCAAAAGACTTCTTCGGTAAGAGTGCCTACCTTACGGTTTCCGGTCAGCTCAATGCGGAATGTTTTGCGCAGGCTTACTCCAAAATCTATACCTTCGGTCCCACATTCCGTGCGGAAAAGAGCTACACTCAGCGCCATGCAGCCGAGTTCTGGATGATAGAGCCGGAGATAGCCTTCTCCGATCTTGAAGACGACATGGAGCTTGCCGAAGCAATGACAAAGTACGTTATAAACTATGTGCTTGAAAACTGCCCCGCAGAGCTTGAGTTCTTCAACAAATTTATTGACAATACCCTTCTTGACAGACTTCACAATGTGGTCGAAAACGACTTTGCCCGCATAACATATACGGAGGCAATCAAGCTTCTTTGCGAAAGCGGAAAGCAGTTTGATTATACGCCCTTCTGGGGCTGCGATATGCAGACGGAACACGAAAGATATCTCTGCGAGGAGATTTTCAAAAAGCCTCTTTTCGTAACGGATTATCCGAAAGAAATAAAAGCGTTCTATATGCGCCAGAACGACGACGGAAAGACCGTTGCCGCAGCGGATATGCTCGTTCCGGGCGTCGGAGAGCTTATCGGCGGATCACAGCGTGAGGAGCGTCTTGACAAGCTCGAAGAAGCATACGCGCGCTTCGGTCTCAATCCCGATGATTATTGGTGGTACACCGAGCTTCGTAAATACGGCGGAACTCACCACGCGGGCTTCGGTCTCGGCTTTGAGCGCCTTATAATGTATATCACAGGCGTATCGAACATCCGCGACGTTGAAGCATTCCCCAGAACAACGGGCAACGCCGATATCTGATTTTATTAAAACGGAGATTTTTTCAAAATGCAATATTCTGCAATGACGGAAAGCGAGCTTTCGGATATTTACAAAAAGCTTCTTTCCAAATACGAGGACATAAAAAAACTCGGGCTGAAGCTCGATATGTCGCGCGGAAAACCGTCACCGGAGCAGCTTGATCTTTCAAGCGGTATTCTTACTGCGCTGAAAACAGCCAACGACTGCAAAAACGAAAGCGGCGTCGATATGCGTAACTACGGTTTTCTCGCGGGAGCTGACGACGCGCGCCGTCTTTTCGGAGAGCTCTGCGGCGTTCCCTCATCGCAGGTGATAGCCGGCGGAAGCTCCAGCCTTAATATGATGTATGATACCGTCGTGCGCGCAATGCTTTTCGGCGTATGCGGCAGCGCGGCGTGGAAGGATCTTGAAAAAGTTAAATTTCTCTGTCCCTGTCCCGGATATGACAGGCACTTTGCCATATGCGAGGCGCTTGGCATAGAAATGATAAACATAGAAATGAAGGACGACGGTCCCGATATGGACGAGGTCGAACGTCTTGTTTCGTCCGATGAAAGCATAAAGGGCATATGGTGCGTACCGAAATTCTCAAATCCCACAGGCATCGTATACAGCGAAGAAACGATCCGCCGCTTTGCGGAGCTGCGTCCTGCGGCAAAGGATTTCCGCATTTTCTGGGACAACGCGTATTTCATCCACGATTTCGGAGAAATCCGCGATATACCTGATATTTTCTCATTGACAAAAGGAACGCCAAACGAAGACATAGTATATATGTTCGTTTCCACATCAAAGATCACATATCCTGGCGCAGGCGTCGCGGCTATGATATCATCCGAAAAGAACATAGCAGACACGCTCTCTCACATGGGCGTTCAGTGCATATCTTATGACAAGATAAATCAGATTCGCCATGTGAAGTTCTTCGGCACCACGGAAAACGTCAGAAAACATATGGCGCTTCACGCAAAGATTCTGAAAAAGAAATTTGACATGGTTCTTTCCGCATTTTCGCGTGAGCTTTCGGGACTCGGCATTGCCGAATGGACAAAACCCGAAGGCGGATATTTCATATCGCTTGACGTGCTTTCCGGCACAGCAAAGCGCGTATGGCAGCTCTGCAAGGATGCAGGCGTAACGCTTACGGGAGCCGGCGCGACTTTTCCCTACGGGATAGATCCGCAGGATAAAAATCTTCGTATAGCGCCGTCATATCCTACGGAAGAAGAGCTTTCGCGCGCCACAGATGTACTTTGCCTTTGCGTAAAGCTTGCGGCGGCGGAAAAGCTCTGCAATATATAACACAACTGCAAAAGAGGTTTTTTAACTTATGAAAATAGTCGTTCTTGCAGGAGGCATGAGTCCCGAACGCGACGTTTCCCTTTCTTCGGGAGCGCTGATCGCCACTGCACTTATGGAGCGCGGACACTCCGTCGCTCTGGCGGACGTATATAAACCGATAAACACAGCCGAAATCGATAAAATGTTCCGTTCGGAAGGCAAATACGAATATCGTGTTCCGGCATCCGAGCCTGATCTCGACAATCTGAAAAAAGACTTCGGCGAAGGAGAAAGACTTATCGGCAGAGGAATAATTGAGCTTTGCGAAAAAGCCGACGCGGTTTTTCTTGCGCTTCACGGCGGAATGGGGGAAGATGGGCGTATAGAAGCGCTTCTCGAATCGTGCGGAATAAAACATTCGGGCAGTGATTACGCTTCCTGTCATCTCGCAATGGACAAAGCTCTTACAAAAGCTATATTTGAGTCAAACGGAATTCCCACACCGAAGTGGAATCTTTATTGCGACGAGGACATATCCGAAATTCCTACGCCATGCGTAGTAAAGCCCTGCGGATGCGGATCAAGCGTCGGCGTGACGATAGTGGAAACACCTCGCGAGCTTGAAAAGGCAATAAGCCTTGCAAAAAGCTATGGTGCAAAGGTAATGATAGAAGAAAAAATCACGGGCAGAGAGTTTTCCGTAGGAATATTGGGCGGAAAAGCGCTCCCCGCAATAGAAATTATCCCGAAAACGGGATTTTACGATTACAAAAACAAGTATCAGGCGGGCGCAACTGAAGAGATCTGCCCTGCAGACCTTACCGAAAGTCAGGCGGAAGAAATGGGACGCATCGCCCTCCGCGCTCACAACGCTTTGGGACTCGGTATGTACAGTCGTCTTGATTTTCTTATGGACAGAGACGGAAATTTCTTCTGTCTCGAAGCAAACGCTCTTCCGGGAATGACACCGTCAAGTCTTTTGCCGCAGGAAGCCAAAGCGGCTGGAATAGATTACATCACTCTTTGCGAAATGATAGTTTCATCTCCCGTGTAACGGAGCATATTAAAGAAAGGAAGAAAAAATGAAAGCGATAATCGGTATAGACGTTGGCGGAAGCACGACAAAAATCGTTGCGTCATATAAAGGAAAAATTAATTTCCCGCAGTTTGTCCGCGCCGCCGATCCCGTAACTTCTGTCTACGGCGCATTCGGCAAATTCACAACTCAGAACGGACTTGAGCTTTCCGATATAGAAAAAGTAATAATCACGGGCGTAGGCTCGTCATATATCAAAAAACCGATATACGGACTTCCCTTGACAAAAGCCGTTGAATTTGATTGCGTCGGCAGAGGCGGGCTGTATCTTTCCGGACTTTCGGAGGCAATAGTGATAAGTATGGGCACGGGAACAGCTCTTGTCCATGCGAAAAAATCGCCTGACGGCATAACAACCGCATATCTCGGCGGAACAGGCGTAGGAGGTGGCACTCTCATCGGACTTTCAAAAAAAATGCTCGGCATGGACGATATCGACCACATAGTTGAGCTTGCCGAAACAGGTGAGCTTGACAATGTAGACCTGCGGATTAAAGATCTTACGGAAGCAGGCGCGTCCATTTCTCTGCCGCCCGAAATGACAGCGGCAAACTTCGGCAAGCTTTCGGACATCGCCGCACCTGCCGACATCGCGCGCGGAATAATAAATATGGTATTCGAAACCGTAGGCGTGATGGGAGTTTTCGCCGCAAGAAAAGAAAATATCGAAAACATCGTCCTGACCGGAAACCTTGCGACGATCGCCCCCGCAAAGAAAATTTTTGAAAATCTCAGCTCCACGTTCGGCGTGAATTTCATTATCCCGGAAAATGCGCAGTTTGCAACGGCAATCGGCGCAGCTCTAGGAAACTGACCTACTTTTCTTCGAAAAGACCGTACTTTTCTTCGAGAAGAAAAGTAGGCAAAAGAAGCTTCAATAAATTGGTTTGTACAAAAATTATGTTTTCATCAAAAAGGAAAGTAACATTCTTTTTTAGAAAAAATCAAAAAACAAAAACTCCCGACAGGACTCGGCTCCTGTCGGGAATTTTTATTAAAGTATAATACAGATCAGTCCGCCGCTGCCCTCGTTGACTATTCTTCCGAGCGTTTCCGAGAGCTTTGCCCTTGCGTCGTCCGGCATATGAGAAAGCTTTGTATGAAGTCCTTCATTTACAAGCTCATAAAGAGATTTGCCGAACATATTCGTATCCCATATGCGCTTGGGATCGGTTTCGAATTCTTTCAGCATAAAGCGGACCATTTCCTCCGACTGTGCTTCCGTACCGACGATGGGCGAGACCTCCGTCTGAATATCGGCTTTTATCATATGTATCGAAGGCGCCGACGCGCGGAGCTTTACGCCGTATCCGCCCGACTGCTTGACGATAACAGGCTCTTCAAGCTTCATATCATAAATATCGGGCGTGACAATGCCGTAGCCTGTGTCCATAGCGGAGGAAAGCGCTTCGGAAACCTTATCATACTGTTTTTTGGTTGACGCAAGCTCTGTAAGCAATTTGAGAAGAGCCTCGTCTCCCGTGACGTCAAAGCCCGTAAGCTCTCCTATAAGCTTATAAAGCAGTCCGTCCTTCAGCTTCACGGAAACGCTTGCTTTTCCCGTTCCGAGATCAACGGAATCAACATTTACCGAGTCCACATAATCGCTTTCTTCAAGCGTTTTGAACTTTTCGGAAATATCGCCCGTTTTGCTTACGCTCTTTGCACATTCCATAGCCGCGTCGTAAAGCTCGCGACGCATCGGATGGCTTGCGTCAAGCGCGTTCATATAATCGGGTAATTTAACTTCAATTTCCGTCACGGGGAATTGCAAAAGCACAAGTCCCATTATGTTTTCGATGTCGTCGCGATCAAGCTCAAGACAGTTTACAAGCGCAACGGGAGCTCCGTATTTTTCTTCAAGCGAAAGCGCAAGCCCGATAGCTTCTTTTGAATTCGGCACGGCGGAATTGAGAATTATGGCATAGGGCTTGCCTATCGCCGAAATATCAGCTGCAATACGCGCTTCGGCGTCGGCATAGCCTTCTCTTGAAAGCTCCCCGAACGAACCGTCGCTCGTGACAAGAAACCCTATCGTGCTGTGATCGGTAATTACTTTTTTCGTGCCGGTTTCAGCCGCCGTTTCAAACGGAACGCTCTCCTCCGACCATGGAGTGTTCACCATTCTCGGCTGACCGTTCTCAAAGTTTCCGAGCGCGTCGGGAACCATATATCCCACACAGTCTATCATTTTTACGGAAAGCGTACCGACTCCGTCAAGAGTTATCTTCACCGCGTCGTCGGGAATAAATTTCGGCTCGGTCGTCATTACGGTTCTTCCTGCGGCAGACTGCGGCATTTCATCCTGCGCGCGCTTTTTGTCATAATCGTTTTCAATATTCGGAAGAACGAGTGTTTCCATAAACTTTTTTATAAATGTGGACTTCCCCGTTCTTACGGGACCGACAACCCCTATATAAATATCTCCGCCCGTTCTTTGCGCTATATCCTTGTAAATGCTCATTTCAAATCCTCCCGGTTTGGTTTTATTCAATGCAATTATATTGAGGATTTGTCCGATTTATGACTGTGAAAAAGAAAAATCTCTCCGCACAGATGTGCGGAGAGATTTTTTCTTCATCTTATAAAATTCGTGCGAACGGGCTTTTCTCTTTCGGGCAAACCGAATTTCTCTTTGCCGAGCGCAATGCTTTTCATCAAAAACGTCATATTTCTTGCAAGCGTGCGCATCGTCTGCTTGCCTTCTTCGTCCTCTTCGGCTTCGCCGGGCGTACGACCGTGTATTGAATTCCAATACCGACTTGACGCAATCGGCATACCCGATATTGTAAAATATTTGTTCAGCTCGTCAAATGTTGCGGAGCATCCTCCGCGTCTGGCACAGACAACGCTCGCCCCGACTTTCATCGTTTTATCAAAATGAGAGCTGTAAAAAAGTCTGTCAAGCAGAGCGATAAGCGTCGCATTCGCGGAAGCATAATAAACCGGACTCGCAACGACGATTCCGTCCGCCGCCTCGAACTTCGGTGCAAGGTCATTGACGGCATCGTCAAAAACGCATTTTCCAAGCTCCCCGCAACGTCCGCAGGCAATACAGCCTCTTATGTCCTTGCCGCCGACTGCAAACATTTCTGTCTCAATTCCTTCTTTTTCAAATATTTTTCTCATCTCTTCAAGCGCAACAGACGTGTTTCCGCCGGTTCTCGGACTTCCGTTTATAATAAGTACCTTCATTCCCGCACCTCTTTTATGATTTTTTAATATTAAAATACGGACCTGCCGAGCAGATTATACCATATTTTTTTGAAGTTTTCAAGCTATTACTTTTACAGCCGACAAAAAAGCCCCTCGCCGGAGCGAGGGGACTTTCCGTAAAAACTATATCTTAGTTCTTCTTTTCCTTGATAGCTGCCTGAGCTGCTGCAAGGCGTGCGATCGGCACACGGAACGGTGAGCAGGAAACATAATCAAGACCGATGTTGTGGCAGAACTCAACGGATGTCGGGTCGCCGCCGTGCTCGCCGCATATACCGATGTGGAGATTCGGGTTTGCGGGTCTGCCGAGGCTGATAGCCATCTTCATAAGTTTGCCTACGCCTACCTGGTCAAGCTTTGCAAACGGATCGTTTTCAAAGATCTTTGTATCATAATAAGCGTTGAGGAACTTACCTGCGTCGTCACGGCTGAAGCCGTAAGTCATCTGGGTAAGGTCGTTTGTACCGAAGCAGAAGAAGTCAGCTTCTTTTGCTATATCGTCAGCTGTAAGAGCTGCTCTCGGGATTTCAATCATTGTACCTACTTCATAATCAAGCTTTACGCCTGCTGCTGCAATCTCAGCGTCAGCTGTTTCAACAACAACCTTCTTTACGAACTTAAGCTCTTTTACTTCGCAGATAAGAGGGATCATGATTTCGGGTTTAACATTCCAATCGGGGTGATTCTTCTTTACGTTAATAGCCGCACGGATAACAGCCTTTGTCTGCATCTTTGCGATTTCGGGATATGTTACCGCAAGACGGCAACCACGGTGACCCATCATCGGGTTGAATTCGTGGAGAGAAGCGATAAGCGCCTTTATGCTCTCAACGCTCTTGCCCTGTGCTGCTGCGAGAAGTTCGATATCGGCTTCTTCCGTAGGAACGAACTCATGAAGCGGCGGGTCAAGGAATCTGATGCAAACGGGGGTTCCTTCAAGAGCTTCGTAAAGAGCTTCAAAGTCGCCCTGCTGATAAGGAAGTATCTTTTCAAGAGCAGCTTCTCTTTCTTCAACTGTGTCGGAGCAGATCATTTCTCTGAAAGCTGCAATTCTGTCAGCTTCAAAGAACATATGCTCTGTACGGCAAAGACCGATACCCTCTGCGCCGAGTTCTCTTGCTTTCCTTGCGTCTCTGGGAGTGTCGGCATTTGTGCGGACTCTGAGTCTTCTGAACTCATCTGCCCAAGCCATGATCCTGCCGAATTCGCCTGCTATTGTAGCGTCAACCGTGGAGATAGCTTCGCCATAGATATTGCCTGTTGTACCGTCGATGGAGATAACGTCGCCTTCGTGGAATGTTCTTCCTGCGAGTTCAAACTTCTTGTTTTCTTCATCCATCTTTATGTCGCCGCAACCGGAAACACAGCATGTTCCCATTCCGCGTGCAACAACGGCTGCGTGGCTTGTCATACCGCCACGAACCGTGAGTATACCCTGAGCTGCCTTCATACCCGTGATATCTTCGGGAGAAGTTTCGAGACGAACAAGAACGACCTTCTTGCCGGCTTTCTTCCATTCAACAGCATCTTCTGCCGTGAATACAACCTGTCCGCAAGCTGCACCGGGAGATGCGCCGAGACCTTTGCCGAGAGGTGTTGCTGCTTTGAGTGCCTTTGCATCGAACTGCGGGTGAAGAAGTGTATCAAGGTTTCTGGGGTCGATCATTGCAACTGCTTCTTCGGGAGTTCTCATACCCTCGTCAACGAGGTCGCAAGCGATCTTGAGAGCAGCCTGAGCCGTTCTCTTACCGTTACGTGTCTGGAGCATGTACAGCTTGCCGTGTTCAACGGTGAACTCCATGTCCTGCATGTCACGATAGTGAGCTTCAAGAGTTTTGCATACGTTTTCGAACTGAACGAAAGCTTCGGGGAATTTCTGTTCCATTTCAGCTATCTTCATAGGTGTACGAACGCCGGCAACAACGTCTTCGCCCTGTGCGTTTGTAAGGAATTCACCAAAGAGTCCCTTAGCACCCGTAGCGGGGTCACGTGTGAATGCAACGCCTGTACCGCAGTCGTCGCCCATGTTACCGAACGCCATCATCTGTACGTTTACTGCTGTACCCCATGAATAAGGAATATCGTTATCACGACGGTATACGTTTGCACGGGGGTTGTCCCAGCTGCGGAATACTGCCTTGATAGCTTCAAAGAGCTGAACCTTAGGATCGGAGGGGAAATCCGTACCGATCTTGGATTTGTATTCAGCCTTGAACTGTGTTGCGAGAGTCTTGAGATCTTCAGCGTCAAGCTCAACGTCCTGCTTTACGCCTTTCTTTTCTTTCATCTCGTCGATGAGCTTTTCAAAATACTTCTTGCCGACTTCCATAACAACATCGGAGAACATCTGAATAAATCTTCTGTAGCAGTCCCAAGCCCAACGGGGATTGCCGGATTTCTTTGCGATGACATCTACAACTTCTTCGTTGAGACCGAGATTGAGGATGGTATCCATCATACCGGGCATCGATGCTCTTGCGCCCGAACGAACGGAAACGAGAAGGGGATTTTCGTGATCGCCGAATTTCTTGCCGGTGATCTTCTCCATCTTTTCGATGTATTCCATTATTTCCGCTTCGATGGAAGGATTGATCTTCTTCCCGTCTTCATAATACTGTGTGCAGGCTTCCGTCGAAATGGTAAAGCCCTGGGGAACGGGAAGACCGATGTTTGTCATTTCTGCAAGGTTAGCTCCCTTGCCGCCGAGAAGCTCGCGCATATTTGCGTTGCCTTCGCTGAACAGGTAACAATACTTTTTTGCTGCCATTGTGTGAAATTCCTCCACTTTTTATTTATTAAAGTTTTAGTAACTTTATACGATTAGATATTATATCACAACAAAATCGCAATATCCATAGTTTTTTCAAAATTTTTTCCGAAAAAGATTTATTTTCCGAATATTTATTTCAAAATCGACTCTATATACTTGAAAAACGGTTATATTTTGTGTAAAATATACCTTGCAAAGTTTGACCGAAACCTAAGCGGAGGAAAATATGAGTATATTCGACCTTTTCAAAAAAATAGAAGCAAGCACGGTCTCCGGTCCCCCGGCGTTCATCGTCGTCGGACTCGGCAATCCCGGCAAGAAATATGAAAACACCCGTCACAACGCGGGCTTCCGTGCGATAGATCATATAGCCGCGAAGCTCGGTGCAAAGATTAACCGCGCAAAGTTTGATTCGCTCGTCGGCGAATGTGAAATCGGCGGTACGAAAGTGCTTTTAATGAAGCCGCAGACTCTTATGAACGCTTCCGGAACGGCGGTATCCGCCGCGGCGGATTTTTATAAAATAACCCCCGACCATATAATAATTTTAAGTGATGATACCTCCCTTGATCCCGGTCATATCCGTATCCGCAGAGAAGGCAGCGCCGGCGGTCACAACGGGCTTAAAAGCATAAACAAGTGGCTCGGAACCGAAAAATATCCGCGTGTGAAAATAGGCGTGGGAAAAAAGCCGACTCCCGAATATGACCTTGCGGATTGGGTACTCGGAAATCTTCCCGACGGCGACATGAAATTGACGGAAAGCCGCCTTGACGATATTTTTGACGCAGTGCATCTTATAATATCGGGCGACATCGAAAAAGCGATGAACCTTTACAACAGAACAGAGAGGTAAAAATGAATATACTTTCAAGCCGTATCCGCGAAGAGCGCGAATACGGACAGTTGCTTGAGAACCTATCGGTGCAAATGAAGATAGAAAACCGTGCGCCGATTATGGTAACGGGTCTTTGCGAGGGGGCGAGAAACGCTTTCCTCGCCGCTTTGGTTTGCGAAAAAATAACGTCCTCGCCTGCACTCATCGTCGCGCACGACGAAAAAACGGCAAATATAATAAATGCATTTCTTTCCGGCGTGGGACTTCGTTCTATGGTCTATCCCGTACGCGATCCCGTGCTTTACAACATTGTCTCCTCTCACGATACGGAACACGAACGCATAGCCGTGCTTACGGCAATAGCCGGGGACGACGTTGACGTTGTAGTAACCGTACCGGACGCCGCGCTTCAGTATACAATTCCGCGCGGACGTCTTGAAAAAGCCACAATGACTCTCTCCGAAGGCGAAAGCGCCGACATAGGCGAGCTTGCAAAATTTCTTGTTTCGGCAGGATATGTAAGAGAAGCTCTTGTGGACGGCAAAGGACAGTTTTCCGTGCGCGGAGGAATACTCGACATATTCCCGCCGCAACTTTCATCGCCCGTAAGAATAGAGTTTTTCGGCGATGATATAGACTCGATATATTCTTTCGATCTTATGACTCAGCGTCGTACATCCGACATAGGAAAAGTTACCGTAACGTGCGCGCGCGAAATCTTAATAGATGAAAATGCAAGAGCAAAGATGTCCTCGGTGATATCGGCTCAGCTGAAAAAAAACATCCCCGCCGAAGCGCGCGAATCGCTCATGCACGAAAAGGACGCCGTCGACGCGGGACTTGAGATCGCTTTTTCGGATAAATATATATCGCTTATATATCCGGAATGTACCGCGCTTATAGATTGGTTCTGCGAAGACACGCTCGTCGTTATGACGGAATCATCCTCTGTCGAAGAACGTCTGAAAGCTTACGTCTGGCACTATGAGGAAACTGTAAAGGAGCTTATCTCGTCAGGCGTTATGATTTCCAGATACAGCGCGTTTTCCGAAGATGCGGAGGATTTCTATTCATTCGTGCAGAGAAATCCCGCAGTACTCGTAAACAGCTTCGTTTCTCAGTACAGAGAAAGAATTTCCGGCATTTATTCTTTTGAAAGCAGAAAGACCGCCTCCCCTACCGAAAACTATGCCGCGCTCGTCGAAGACGTTTCCGGCTATGTCACGGCAGGAGCATCGATACTCATCCTCTGTGAAAACGAAGTTGAGATAAACAATCTTGTAAAACTGCTCGGTGACGGCGGAATATCGGTTGCCGCCGCATCCGATTTTATGAAAATAAAAGATATTCCGCGCAGATGTGCGTATATCAGCTGCTTTGATGCAGAAGGTTTTGAGCTTATCCGTTCGCGATTTGCATGCATTTCCCTGCGTGAAAATCAAAGTCTTGCCAAACGGAAGCTCACCGTAAGAAAGCTGAAAAATGCCCGCTCGACACGTTCGGCAAAGGAAAAGATACTCTCCTATGCCGATCTTGAAGTCGGTGATTACGTTGTCCACGTCACGCACGGTATCGGACGGTATATGGGACTCGAAAGCATCCGCAATTACGACGGAGTCTGCCGCGATCATATGAAAATACAGTATGCCGGCACGGATGTGCTGTACGTCCCATGCGAGCAGATAGACCTTGTATCTAAATACATCGGCGCACGGGCGGACGACGGTATGCTTCACCTTTCAAAGCTCGGCGGCACGGAATGGTCAAGAGCAAAATCAAAGGTAAAAGCCGAAGTAAAGGAAATGGCAAAAGAGCTTATCGAGCTTTATGCCGAGAGACTTCGCAGGCCGGGCTACGCTTTCCCGAAGGACGGCGAAATGCAGAGAGAATTCGAATCTACCTTTGAATATGACGAAACGGATGGACAGCTTGCCGCCGCCGAAGATATAAAAAGCGATATGGAACGCTCCGTTCCTATGGACAGACTTCTCTGCGGCGACGTAGGCTTCGGAAAAACGGAGGTCGCGCTCCGCGCCGCTTTCAAAGCGGTTGAAGCCGGGAAGCAGGTGGCTATCCTCGTTCCGACGACGATTCTCGCAATGCAGCACTATCAGACGGCTATCTCGAGAATGAGAGCCTTCCCCATAAAAATATCGCTGCTGTCACGCTTCAGAACGTCAAAAGAACAGGAGGCAACGCTCCGCGCGCTGAAAAGAGGCGATGTCGATATCATCATCGGTACGCACAGACTTCTCTCCTCCGATGTTCAGTTCAAGGATCTCGGGCTTCTGATAGTCGACGAGGAACAGCGCTTCGGCGTGGCTCACAAAGAAAAACTCAAACAGTTCTCAAAAAACGTGGACGTGCTTACTCTCACCGCAACGCCGATACCGCGAACGCTGAATATGGCGATGAGTTCTATCCGCGATATGTCGGTGCTTGATGAAGCGCCGAGCGACAGGCTTCCCGTTCAGACCTATGTTCTCGAACATGACGATATAGTGATAAACGAAGCCATACGCCGCGAGCTTCGTCGCGGAGGCCAGGTGTTCTACCTGCATAACAGAGTTGACACTATCGTTCAGAAAGCAATGAGGCTAAGAAACGAATTTCCGGATGCGGTAATTGAAACAGCACACGGTCAGATGGAAAAAGAAGAGCTTTCCGCGATATGGCAGGGCATGGTTTCCGGCGATATTGACATTCTCGTCTGCACAACGATAATCGAAACCGGCGTTGACGTTCCCAACGCAAATACTCTGATAATAGAAAATGCAGACAAAATGGGACTTTCTCAGCTGCACCAGATAAGAGGACGCGTGGGCAGAAGCTCTCGCAGAGCGTATGCGTATTTCACATATCCGCACTCGAAATCGCTTTCGGAAATAGCGACAAAGCGCTTGCAGGCGATACGCGATTTTACGGAGTTCGGTTCGGGCTTCAAGATAGCGCTCCGGGACCTTGAAATACGAGGTGCGGGCGATCTTCTCGGCGCCCGTCAGCACGGCCATATGGAAAGCATAGGTTACGATCTTTATATAAAGATCTTAAACGAAGCCGTGCTTGAAGAAAAAGGTGAAAAGCCGAAAGAACGCGCCGACTGCACCGTAAACATCGGCAGAGACTCATATATTCCCGAAAGCTATATTGAAGATCCTGCGCAGAGAATAGACGTTTACAAAAAGATAGCAACGGTTGAAACCGAACAGGATATGGACGACATCGCAGCCGAGCTTCTCGACCGCTACGGAGATCTTCCGCCGTCTGTGGAAACGCTGCTTTCGATATCGCTGCTCCGTGCGCTTGCTATAGACTGCGCCTTTGTTCAGATAGATCAGACAGAAGACGGCGCCGTGATATATCCGAGATATCTTGATATAGCTGCGTGGTCGGAGATGATTGCGCTCTATCCGAAGAAATCAATAACCGTAATTGCTTCCGCAAAGCCGTCGGTACGGTGCAAAAACAAAAGCGGAGAGCCGATTTTACCGTTCATTTGCGGGTTGTTAAAAAAATATATACAAATAAAATCAAAAAAAGAGTAGATTTTATTGAAAAATGTATGTATAATGTTAAACAGGACTTTTCAATTCCGCTTTTACAAAAAACAAGGAGAATCAAAAAATTATGAAACGTACAACAAAAACAGTAAAAGCCATTGCTTTTACTATCGTCCTTGCGATGCTTATGGCAACGCTTGCATTTACTCTTTCCGGTTGCAGCTCATCCAAAGTGGTTGCGACCTTCGCCGCAGATAACGGCAAGACTTACACTGCCACAAGCGGTTTCTTCAAATTTATGATGACTTACAGCAAACAGCAGTTCTATACTCAGTACGGTCTCAACTCGTCCGTAGAGTCCACCATCTGGGATACGAAAACAGATGACGACATAACCTATGACAAGCTCTACACCGACCGCGTTACAACGCAGGTAAAGTCCATACTCATAGAACAGTACCTTTTTGATAAATACAACCTTTCCATAAGTGATGAAACAATCGCAAGCCACAAGAAAACGGTTGAAACGGCAAAGAAAAATCAGGGCGGCGCAGGTGCGTTCAAACAGTATTACGGCTACACGGCAGACGAGCTCTACGATTATCTTATAATGGTTGAAAAGTCAAAAGCCATAGTTGAACATCTCTACGGCGAAAACGGTATCGATCCCGTGACAGATGAAGAGCTTGAAAAATATTACACGGAAAACTACGTCGGATATATGTACATCATGCTCGATATGAAGAACAAGGTAAAGGTTGACGGCGACGGCAATCGAGTTGTCAAAACAACAACTGACAAAGACGGCAAGGTAACCGAACAGGAAGCTTTTGAAACAGAAAAGCTTACGGAAGAAGAAGCTGAAGAAAAAGGGCTTCTTGCCGCAAAAATAATAAAAGAACTTGACGGTGGCGCGGACTTTGCCGATCTCGTTAAAAAACATTCCGATGATTTCTATTCAATAAAATATCCCCACGGCGTATTCGTTCTTAAAGACAGCGACCTCGTAAACGGCGCTTCAAACATAAACGAAGCTATAAAGAAACTTGAGGTAGGCGAACACACCGAGGCTCTTTCAACAGGCGATACAAACGATTACACATATATAGTAAAGCGCATAGACCTTCTTGACAAAGTATACGAAAACGAAGAATACAAGGACCTCTTCTCTTCCTACAAAGACGACGTAAAATATGACAAGTATGACGGCGTAGTTGAAGCTTATGACGCTTCCGTCACGGTAGACAGCGACGCTATCTCCGGCTTCAGCATGAAGAAAACTTTCCTTTCTTCTTATGTTGACTACTATTATTACTACAACCGTTACGGTTCTTCTATTTCATAAATAATGTTCGGATTTGTAAAACCGCTTGTACCGGAGCTTAAGGTAAAGGACAACGATTTTTACAGAAGCGTATATTGCGGACTGTGTCGCTCTATGGAAAAACATACGGGCGGCATTTCCGCTTTTACCCTTTCATACGATATGACATTCTTTGCCCTGTGCCGGATGGCTCTCTCCGATGCGGATATTTCGCTGAAAAGCATACGTTGCAAGGCGCATCCAATGCGTAAGCGCACCGTCTGCTGCGACAACGCCGAGCTTGAATATACGGCAAGAGTGAGCGGAGCTTTGGTATATTACAACTGCAAGGATAATGTCCGAGACGAAAAAGGCGCGAAGCGTATGCTGGCAAAGGCGTTTCTTCCGTATGCGAGAAGAATAGACAGAAAAGCCGCTCTGCCTGAAATATCGGCAAAGACGGAAAAGTATATTTCAGAGCTTTCGGCGCTTGAAGACGAAAAATGTCCATATCCCGATATGGTGGCGGACAAATTCGGATATCTTCTCTCGGAGCTTCTCTCCTTCGGATATGAAGGGGCAAAATCCGAGATCGCAAAAGAGATCGGATATCACACCGGACGCTGGGTATATCTTGCCGACGCCGTATGCGATTACAAAAAAGACGTAAAAGAAAATAAATACAATCCCTTCATCTACGCGTTTGACAGCGCCGATAAAGCGAAAAAATATCTCTCCTCGGATATATCGGATATACTGACGCTTGAGCTTTGCTCGCTTGATCGCGCAATAGCGCTTATAGACAAACCCAAGCACGAAGAGCTTATGCGCTGTATTATGAATATCATTCACGGAGGAATGGAGAATTCGCTCATTTTGATGATGAGAAAGGAGGCGGAAAAATGAGAAAGGATCCTTATAAGGTTCTCGGCGTGGACAGAACCGCGACCGATGACGAAATAAAAAGCGCGTACAGAGAGCTTGCCAAAAAATATCATCCCGATAATTATGTAGGCTCCCCGCTCGCCGATCTTGCACAGGAAAAGATGAAAGAAATAAACGAAGCCTATGACAAGATAAACCGTCAGCGTCAGCAGGAAAAAGAACGCATGGAAAACGGTTTCGGCGACGACGGCTCTTTTTCCGGCAACACATATAATTCTTCATATGACGCAGGTCGTTTTGCCGATATACGTCAGCTTATTGACGAACGCAATTTCTATGAAGCGGACGTAAGACTCAACGCAGTCGATCCTCTTGAAAGAAATGCCGAATGGTACTATCTCAAAGGGCTTGTGTTTGCCGCTCGCGGATGGTATTTTGAAGCCTCAAGAAATTTTTCCACCGCCTCCGAAATGGATCCCGACAATCCCGAATACAGGCAGGCAACGGAAAAGATGAAAGAGTCGGCTCGCGGCTACACTCGCGAAGGCGATGTCGGCGGATGCAACGTATGCGACGTCTGCTCCACGCTTATGTGCGCGGACTGTCTGTGCGAAGCCTGCGGCGGAGACCTTATCCGTTGCTGCTGATATGAGAAATACAAAAAAAATAGCCCTTTCCGGAATACTTTCGGCAATGGGCGCAGTAATTATATTTCTCGGCGGACTTTTGGGCGTGCTGGATATTTCGGCAGCATGCATAGCTTCTTTCATCGTGCTGTTCTGCGCGGCGGAAATGGGACAGCTTTATGCATTACTCGTTTATGCGGCAATAGCTGTACTCAGTTTTCTGATCTGCGGCAACAACCTTTTTGCTCCGATATGTTTTGCGGCACTGTTCGGTCCGATGGCGGCGACGAAATTTCTTTTTGACAAAGCGGGAAAAATCTTCGGTAAAGTACTGAAAGTGCTTCTTCCGCTTGTACTTCTTACCGTCGGATGGCTGTTCTTTTCGGAGCTTCTCGAGCTTCCGGAAAGCAAGTGGCTTTCGGCATTGTATTTTGTTCTTTCAATGGTTATCGCAGTGATGACACAGTGGCTCTACACGCTTATGGCGCGAAGATATTTCTTCTTCTGGAGAGACAAAATAAAAAAGTTTTTAAAATAAATTTTCGGCAGAGTTGCTCTCTGCCGATTTTTTGTTTCAATCTCCGACATGTATAATTTTCAACAAAAAAGCCGCCTGTGGCGGCTTTTTTGCTTATCAGCACATTGAATTTACTGTTTTGTAGCGGAACATCATTTCCGCATGATTCTGCTCTTCAACTTCAATATCGGCAAGAAGCTTCCTCGCCTCTGTGCTTCCGAATTGGAAAAGGTCAAAATTGTATGCAGAAGAAACATACTTTTCGGTCGTTATGGCATCGGTACAGAGAAAAGCGTCGCTGTCCTTATCCGCCTGAACATAATTTCCCGTATATGTGGCGGCGGGAGAATATGTCGCGCCGGCGTTATCGTTTACATTTACATTTGTCGAAACCGTTCCGTTCATAAGGTCATTGAGCGATGAAAGATGCTTTTCCTCATCGGATTTTATCATTGTAAACAGATCTTTCAGCACCGTGTCCTTTGCCATAGAGGCGTATTTTTCATACTTTTCAATACAAAGTTTTTCCTGGCTTAAAAGGTCGGTAACACAGTTCTTTTCTTTTTCATTGAGAGTTATATTCATATCGTTTTTCCCATGCGACTGCTTAAAACCGCAGGCGCATTATTCCTTTCATTTTTGTCACCGATATTATCTCCGCCACAATAAAGAAATATTCCTCAAATCATATAATATTCTGCGCCTATTCCGTAAAGCTCAAAATCTTCGCCCGATATTTCTACGGAAAATCCATAAAAGCTGCGTTCGGGAAGCGCAACCGTATAAACGCCCGCTTTCGCGCTCGGACAAAGCGTATATTCATCTGGCTGCCGCTCTCCGTCAAGGCGAAATGAAAGCGTTGCTTTTTCTCCGAGCCTTGCCGAAATGCGTATTCCGCAAATTTTCTTTTCGGCAAATATTCCTTCGGGATAAAGAACTTCGCTTTCAAAGCTTCCTTCTCCGTTTCCGGGCAAAAATGAAAAACTTTTTATTTCCCCGCCCGAAGTGTAATATATTTTCCCTCCGCCGGAGCCTACTATTCCGCCGAAGCCTTCAAGGCTGACCTTGTACCAAACGAGCTTTCTTTCATCTGGTGCGGAAAGCACGGACGCAGGTCTTTTCTCATATTCGTCCCAGACAAGTGCCTCCTCGCCAGCGAAAAGAAAATACTTTCCGTCCGAGCATACTGCCGTCGTTTCCTTTCCGGACAGCATCATAGCGGAAAATTCGTCGCTCACAGCGGCGGAAACACGTCTGCACACGTCGAGCGAAGTCTCGCCGTCCTTATCCATAAAATAAATACCTCCGTATGTATTTGCAAAATACACACTGTCGCCGAAAGCCACCGCACTCCCCGCAACGTCGCACCCGAAGCCGTTCTTTACCGGAATCACCGAAAGAACTCCCGTCTCGCTTATAATTACTTTTTTAATCGACTTTTCCGTGAAAACAAATCTGCTGTCGCCTGCACTTATAAGCGCGGTAATCGTATCTCCCGCAGAAACGCTCTGAACCGCCGGATCGACTCTGTGCGCCCCTGTCATTGAGAAAAGATATACCTTGTCCCGATAAAAGCCTATAAGTTTTTTTGAGGCACCATCCTCACCCTCGTCTATAAGCGTCCCTCCGTAAAATGCGGCTCTGACGTCGGCAGTCCTGTCCGTAACGGCGGAAGCAAGTCTTACTCGCACCGTAAGCTTTTCAAGATTTTCGTCGATAAGCGCGATTATCAGCTTACCGTTATATATGCTCGCCGTATACTCGGAAGAAGAAAGAACGCGTCCGTTGCTTTCAAAAACCGTGTATTCCCCCTGCTGAAAATTCACGGCAGGCGGAAGCTTTCTTGTGCGCTCCGTGCTTGCGTTGAACACAACATCGGCGTACAGCGAAAGCGGATTTGATTCTCCCTCCGTATATTCTGTACCGTCATAACTGCAGCCCGTGTATGTTGTCGGCTCCTCATCCGCCTCCTCGCTTCTGTATTCATATATTTTAAGAACCCTGTCTCCGTCGGCGAAGTAAAGTCCGGATCCGATCGTATAGAAAGCTCCCTCCTTTGCATGACGGCCTGAGCAAAGCACGCAGAGCTTTTCTCCGTCAGTGCGGAATATTCCGTCTGCGGTTGCAAAATATTTGCTGCCGCCGTATTCATACCTTGCAAATACCTTCCCTCCGGAAAAGTTTTTTACGGTGGACAGACTATAATATCTTCCGTCAAAATCAGCAGATATAAGTATGCTTTCGCTTATGCCGTTTTCTTCGGCATCGGCTACATCATAAAGATAAAGCTTTGTTATATCCGCGCTGTAATATCCGCTCACCTCGTTGTCACTTCCTTCATAAACGGGCGCTATTCCTATATAGTATTTCCCCTCAGCAGAAACATTGAGCGAAAACGCGGCATATTGCTTTCCGCCTGACACTACTATATCCGTTTTGGAGGAATAGCTTGAAACGCCGTTCTGTTTTATAAGCTTTACTCCCATCTTTGCAATTGAAGCGTCTGTTTCCATAACAACACGGAACAGATATTTCTTTGCCGAAAGCGTCTGTAAAAAGCAAACGCAGTCTTCGTCATCGCTCTGCGTTCCGTCGTCATTTGATTTATCGAACGTTATGGTTTTGACTGTAAGCTTTCCGTCGTCGGAATATGTATCGCTCATCTGTCCTCTGCCGCGACAATAGAAGTTGTTTATTCCGAGCGTGCTGCCGGGACCTATATCATAAATAATATTTTCGGCACGCGCAATACTTTCCGCTTTTTCGCAAACGATAACGGGCTTTCCCGCAGTACATATTTTGCCGCCCGAATAAACGGTATTTTTCAAAGTGCGTCCTTTCGCACTGTTGCCGCTTTCAAAGCCGTCTATAAAAAAAGCCTTTTTACCGTCCGTTACGCTTTTAAGCTCTGTTCTAAGCTTTGAAATCCCGTATTTATCCCGTTCAAAGCTCATCTGCGTATTCTCCTCGCGCCGCAGAATACAGCCGGCGAAACGCTTTTTATATTTGCCGAATACATTCCGGCTATGCGCTCGTCGTATTCGGTCATTATTTCCATATAACGTCTTACATCGCCCGGACGCACCGACGCGCAAAGCTCGCCTGCCGCGCCGTAAGCCACAGCATCAAACGCCATTCCGCCGTAGGGAAGCTCCGTCTCATTGTCGGTTGAATCGGTCACCTCTTCCGGATAAGCATAATAAACGACGGGGATCGTCGCACTTTCTCCGTCGGCGATCGTAAGCTTGCCGTCGTAAAAATCAATTACGGGCATTTCCGCCGCCGCGCAGATAAAATCTGCAGGGGCTTCCGCTTTTCCACCGGCAAACGTTATATCGGCTTTTCGTTTTATGCACCTGCAAAGCGAAGCTACTTTCCGCGCGGTGGAATCTATCGCATAACAAAGCGCGGGAAGCTCGGTCGTTTCGTCTATTGCAAGTACGGAGTATATTTTCTTTTTCAGATTTCCGAGTGTCATATTTATCTCCTTTACAAATCAAGGGGAGCAAAAGCTCCCCTCCTTATATAATTATTTTCAGGTATTATCGTTTTTCTTTGCGAGAGAAGGATCCGAGAAGATGATAGCTCTTGCGTCGCCGAAACCGAAGGCAAAATCAACATATGCCACATAGTCGGTAACAAGGGGATTTTCTCTGGGAGAAACAAGAACCGTAGGCTCGGAGAGATATACGAGCTTAAGTGCTTCGGAAAGAAGTGCGCTGTCCGCAATCGCCCATTTGCCGCTTCCAAAGCCGTCCACACCACCGATAACCATATATCTCATACCGTAAACGGGGTTACCACCCACGCCTGTCTTGGGATTTGTAAGCGGAGCAGCCTGTGCGTTTACACCGCAAAGTGTTTTAGCCGTCGACTCAAGATCGGGCGAAACAAGCAGCAAATCATAGTTTGCCGTAAAGGGCAGACCGTCTGCTGTTGTAACTGAAGCAAGCGATGCCTGCGCTGTGCATATAGCATCAAGAGAAAGTTCGCTTTCCATAAGGTTTGAAAACTTAGTGCTGCCCGAAGCCGAGCTTACAGGATGATTTTTTGAAGCCCATGCAACACCGTCCGCACCGACAGCCGTCTGCGCAGTGCCGAAAAGCTTGCAGAAAGCATGCCATACCGTCATATAAGCGGAATCGGCAAGGCGAACACCCACCTTTTTGGCAGCAAAAAGCATATCTGTCTTCGCGTCCTTATATGAAACAGGCATGGCAAGAGCGTGCTCCTTCGGAGTGATCGTCTTTGTAAAACCGCCCGTGCCGCCGGAAACGGAAAGTGTGCCGTTGTAATCGGAAAGAAGTCCGTAGCCGCCGAGCGAATCAAGCTTATAAGAGGTTTCACCCTGAGTTACGATACCCGCAACCTCGCCTATGTAATTTATTCTCTGTGCATATCTTTCGTCAAAGCTCTTTTTGACGAGAGGATACATATCATTTGACCATGTGTAAATATCTTCCATTGTTTTTATTATTTCTCCTTTATTGTTTTTTTCTTGTGTGTTCGGGTATTCCCGAAATAAGATCGTAGTATTCGCGGTATGACATTCCCGCACTTCTTGCAAGTGCTCTCTGCCGCTCTGTAAGTACAACTCCGCCGCCGTATGCTCCGCCGCCCGGCGTTACGCGCATAAGCACCGACGAAGACAGATTACTTTTTTCTCCGATGTTCTCTCCCTGACTCAGCATAAAGCAAAAGTCTCTGCAAAGCGAAGTTATATCCTGTGTTTTGCCTCTTGCAAAACATATAAACATAGGATCTGCCATTATTCTTCTCATATCCGCATCCGAAATTTCCGCAAATCCGTTATCGGCGCCGCCCTGCGCAGGCTCTGCCTGCGCACACCCGCCGTCATCCACTTCCAAAGCTTCATCCGACTCGGGCTCTTTGCTTTCAATCGAAGCTTCGGCTTTCTCATCGGCTTCGACGGCGGGTGCCTCCGCCGCATTTGCGGCGTGGGCGGCGCCCTCCTCGCTCACCTTCTCATCCGAATCTTCGGAAACGTAAGGAGCTGCTTCCGTTGTTTTAATCTCTTTCGCCTCTTCGGACATTATCATATCTTTGTTTTCACTGTTCATTTTTCGTTTTCCTCCACATCGTTTTTGTAAAGAGTGTCAAGCGCTTCGACAAGCGCCGCACATTCGGGAAGCTCTATCGCACGGATGTATTCTCTCACCACAGGATAATTTTCCTTTGTTATTTCCGCTTCCATAAGCGATTTCAGCGCCGATATCGCAAACGAACGCGAATATTCAAGAGCGTCGCCCACGTGTATTCTTATATCAATATCGGGTACATACCCATAAGTATTGATATAATCTATACCGTCGCATGGCATACCTTCATCGTATGCACCTATGGAAATTAGCTTTTCCTTGCCGTATATTTCAAGCGCAAGACAGTCTATAAGCCTGTAAAGCCTTGAAAAGCCCGCTTTTTTGCAGGAGTTTTTAGCATTTACACGCTTTCCCGCAAAATCGGAAAGAAGCGCAAGACCGGTAGCCGTCGTAACCTTTGTGGCAGAGTCTCCGAGCATAAAATCGTAGTTGCCGAGCGCCTCTTTCATAAGCGAACGGTAACGGTCAACTATTTCATAATGACCGCCGTCGCCCGTCATTCCGCCAAGCCTGTTTACTTTACCCGTCATTCCGGGACGCAGCTTCCACACGGCGCCGGGTCTGCTTTCGGGATAGCAGTCCGGTGCGAAAGCGTTCTCTTCACAAACGATGATATCGCTTGCAGAAAATGCGGTGTTGAGCTGTGCAAATGCCAGCTGACGGTCAGCGGCATCGATAAGCGGAATTATCTGCTCTATTTCGCTTCTGCCCCAAACCGAGCCTTCTCTCGGTATTCTGTTATATATAACTATCGGATATTTGCGGCAGCCGCTGTTTTCCCAGAACTTCGGGATATAACGCAGCTCTCTTCCGCAAACGAGTATCGAAAGCGCAATGTCTCCGGCTTTGTAAGAATATACATAGTTCTTGCCGTCCGCGCCCGCCGAGATGCACGTCCCATCCTGCGGCTGTCTGAACCAGAATTCGGTTATATCGACAAGCTCGCAGTCATCGGAAGTTCTGTCGGGAGCAAAAACTCCGCCTGCCCTGTTGCTTTCGGACACAATGTCCTCAAGCGTTGTGTTTTCCCTGCGAAGATCCTCGGCAAAAAGCCGTTTTGCCTTCATCATACTTATTTTATAGGTGTAGATAATGTACTCACATTCATCCGTCGAAGTGGCGGAAGGGTCTGTAAAAATACAATCGGGCGAAGGATTTTCAACCGCTATCTCCGCGTCACCCGTTTCGCCTATTCCTACGGAAAGCTTCCATACGGCACTTCCGTAAAGACCGAGTCTTCGCTCGTTTACGGCGTTTTTTGTCTCCATATCGTTTATATCGCAAACATAGCGCACGACCTTTTCTCTTGCACCGGCAAAAACACCGTCGTCCTTTCCTCTGCCCGAAAATTCAAAATCGGGAATATGAGAATCTATCTGACTTTCAACGTGCATATATGCATCGGGCAAAGAAGCCGGCGACCATGGCAAATCTATTGCCGAAAGAAAATCTCCGGTCTGACGCGCCGTGTCGTGTCTGCCTTCGTAATATGCGCGCATTTTTCTCCAATAATCATCGGTAACGCTTTTAGCCGTGCGCGCAACGGAGAACAGTCGAGCCGCCCTCTCCTCGCGCGTTTCATCCTTTACTGTAATTTTCTTGTTTTTCAAATCAAATAAATCGTCCTTTCGTATTTTTTATTTTTTCAAACAACCGCCCTCCCGTACTGCCTTGATCTTCGCACGGCAGATAAGACGCAAAATATCTCAGCGCATCCGGAGCGTGCGTTATCTCGTGCGGGACAGTAGCCACGTCGCACGGATTTTTTGTATCGTGCATAAGCTGGCTCATACTGCGGATTAAATTTTTGCATTTTCTGCTTATCGTAAGCTTTGATTCACCTTTCGAAACCTTCAGCCATTCTTTCAGTGCAAGCCATCCGTCCTCGCGACGCGGCGTAAGCTTTGTGAAAAACACTCCTTCGCGCGCAAAAATGTCGGCGATCGAAAGTCCGCTGTCCTTCTGGCGGCTCCAAAGATCCGAAGGTGCTATTACGATTGCGCACTCCGGCAACTTCTGTCTTATTTTTTCTGCCGCCTCGCTTGCGATAAGCGACGACTCATATATTTCGTCGTAAACATATGCTTTGCCGTCCTTCACTTCTATGAATTCCGCAGCAAGCATATCAAGTCCGTAATCGACGGCACAGTAAAATTCTCCGCCTCCCACAGAACGTTCGGGACATGTATGTATTCCGTAGTCAAATTCCTCAAAGAACTGACCGGAAAGCGCGTCCCAGTTGCCGAAAAGCCATGCGTTCTTTATATCCTCCGGAAGATTTTCAAGCCGGCCGATATAATCCGGATCGCTTTTCAGCAGCGCGTCGTTGTCATAAACAGACGCGAAAATAAATTTATAATCATCGGGATTTTCACCCTTTCTGTATTCGCGGCTGATAAAAAGCCGCTTCACCCAACCGTGACCTATCCCGCCGGGGTTACAGGAAAGGTACATTCTCTTGGGAAAATCGTTTACACCGCGTACTGATGCCGCAAGTGTTTTGAACATTTGTTCGGAAATTTGCGTAGCTTCGTCTATGGCAACAATGTCATACTGTTGCCCCTGATACTGACCTATATCGTCCTCGCTGCGGAAATACCCCAGCTTTATCGAGGAACCGTTTATAAAATCAAATCTCCGTTCGGTAGCGCGGTATTTTGCAACCGCAATCTCGCCGCAAACAGTATTCTGTATCTCCCTCTTGTGGTTTTCCATCACCTCATGATAGCTTCTTCGCACCAGAAGTACCGATATTCCGGGATAATACAAACACATAAGTATCAGCTTGTTTCGCAGCGCCCAGCTTTTACCTCCGCCACGCGCACCGCCGTAAGCGGTATATTTCGCATCGGAAATGAAAAACTCTCTCTGCTTTTCGGACGGTTTTATATCAAGGCTCAGCTTTATGCTATCCCGCAAGGACTCCCGCCTCTCCGTCAAGCACTATCTCCACAGAAGGAGAAGCTTTTTCCTCTCCCCAACCGAAATTTTCTTTCAGTTCGGCAAGAGCCACAGCTCCGGCTATATCGCCGGATACGCCGCCCTCTTCGATATAAGCTTCTATTTTCAGTATTGCCATTTCTACGCTTTCACAGTACGATTTATTCTGCCTGAGCGAGTAAAACGTACTCTTTGTTATTCCGAGAGCAAGACAAAGCCCCGAAAGTGTATACGGTCGTGACTTGTTCTTGCCGCATTTTATGCACCTGTCTCCGCCCGCCGTGTCGGCACAGCTTTTGCAGGCGGCGGAAGAATACGGTCTGTCGCACTCGGCAAAATAATCGGCTGCTCTCCTTGCGAATTCGGATGGCGACAGTTTCTTTTTTCCGCTCACTTTATGCGTCGGAATAATCGGTCTTTTCCGAAACCTTTACAACAAAGTCGAACATATGCTCTTCGGAATATTCTTCCCAACAATCGGTGTGAATTATTTCGTCGGTAGCCTCAACGATGACAGCGTCATCCGGCGAATAAATCGCATGCCCGCAATGGTCGCAATAGGCGATCACTCCGTTGTGACTGCGCCTTTCCTCGCTTTTTCTCTGATATGGTACGTTCATATGACCGCCACCCTCCTTTTCATTGGTTTTTCCCTTACCGTGACCATATTATACCACACATTTGTTCGTTTGTCAACAAAATTTCAAACATTTGTTCGTTTTTGTTCGTAAAAATACTTATTTTGCCTTTCAACATAGCAACCATAAAATAAAAGCACCCGAAAACTTTGTTTCAGGCGCTTTATAACACTTATTCAAACCGACTTTCCGCGTTTTCATCCTGATCCGAGGAAGCCTTTTTTACAGGTTTTATTTTGGGCGTTTTTTGGGGCTTCCCGACTCCGAGACAAGCCCACAGAACGACCGATGTCTGACCCGGAATTCCGAGCAGGAATATTGTCCATATATTATATTTGAGAAGAAGCACATAAGCCGTTATCAGCACCGACCACATCAGCACCGATATTATTATGTAGTTTACACTTGCCTTTCCCCATATCGAATTGAAGACAAGCGCCACTATCGCCGATACAGGAACTGCGACAAGATATGCCTGCCAAAGATAAATTCCCGAAACGGAGTCCGCAAGAAAGTAAACAAACACCGCCAGAAACCATACTATAACTATCGCCATAAGCGCTATTATAAAATGGTTGCGATCACGGATTTTCTTTTCCGCTCCAACTATCGGCTTTTCGTCGTCAAAATGCTCGGAAAGAAGATAATCCACTTTCACGCCAAACATATCGGCTATCTGTTTCAATATCACTATGTCCGGAAGCGATTCTCCGCGCTCCCATTTTGACACAGCCTTATCAGTATAATTCAACTGCTCGGCAAACTCCGCCTGAGTCAGCTTCGATGACGTTCTCAGCTTTGTTATATTTTTTCCTATGAGCTGTTTTAAGTCCTGCACTGCCGGATTTCTCCTCTCTACTTCCTGTAGAGTCGCATTTTGTCGTTCTACTTCGGAAGATTTTATCGGTTTACAAACGGTGCCGCTCGGTTTCTTGATATTACGGCGTCAAAGCAATATAATTGTTACGTGATTACATTTTGACCGTTGTTATTATAACATATTGTTTTTCAAAATACAATACAGGTTTTCGGGCAAAACGTTGACTTTTAATTAAATTTTATTCTCAAAAGGAGATTTACCTGTTATGGCAAAAAAGAAGAAAGAACTTGAACCTATAAAACCGTTTTCATCTATCCGAGAAATGCTTATGATGGCTGTAAACGAAGACGGGGAAAAAATTGCATACAAATTCAAAAATCCCGACGGCACCGTCCGCGAGGTAACATATATTGAATTCCATCAGACAGTTGAAGCACTTGGCGCTTCGCTTACGGAAATGGGACTCGGCTCATCACACATAGCTATCGTCAGCGAAAACCGCTACGATTGGATCGTGGCCTATCTTACCGTGCTTCAGTCCGCGGGAGTATTCGTTCCGATAGACCGTCAGCTCACAACAAAAGAAAAGCTTCACCTCCTCACAGACAGCGAAAGCGAAGCTGTATTCTTCAGCAAGCAGTACCTGACCTGGTTTGTTGAAAACAAAGCTTCCATGCCGAATATAAAAGCCTTCATCTGTTTTGATATAGACAAAGACACCGACGGAATAATCTCATACAAGCGTCTTATAGCCGAAGGAGCAAAATTGGACAAAACCGCCTATGACAGTCTGAAAAGCAACGAAAATGAGCTTAAAATGCTTGTATATACGTCAGGCACGACGGGCATTGCAAAGGGCGTAATGCTTTCCGAGCATAACCTTGTAAGCGGAGTATATTACGGACTTCAGGTATCAAGAATTTATGATACCGCGCTTTCTATCCTTCCGTATCATCACACATACGAATCTGTATGTGATATACTTGTGAATATTCACTCGCACGCAACGCTTTGCATAAACTCCGTAATGCGTGAGCTTGTTTCAGATATGCAGCTCTATCATCCTACGAATATATATATCGTCCCCGCAATCGCAGAATTTATCTATTTCCTTATAATGAAGAACTTGAAGGAAAAGGGCAAGCTGAAAACGTTCAAAAAAGGTGTAAAGATATCAAAAGCTGCGCTCAGGCTCGGAATCGATATTCGTCCCAAGCTCTTTGCCGAGCTTCACAATCTCTTTGGCGGAAAGCTTCGCAAGATAGTCTGCGGTGGTGCTCCGATACGTCCCGAAATGGGCGAATTCTTCAATGATATCGGCATTCCCATGACAGGCGGCTACGGAATAACCGAATGTTCACCTCTCGTTTCCGTAAACGACGAAAGCTCAAACGACTTCAACACCGCAGGTCACCGTCTTGCATGCCTGCAGTGGCGCATAGACGAGCCGAACGGAGAAGGCATAGGGGAAATCGCCGTAAAGGGCGATGTAGTCATGCTCGGCTATTACAAAATGCCTGACAAAACAGCCGAAGCCATCCGTGACGGATGGTTCTTTACCGGCGACTACGGATATATTACTCCTGACGATCAGATATGCATCACCGGCAGAAAGAAGAATATCATCGTTCTTTCAAACGGCAAGAATATCTATCCCGAAGAAATTGAAAATCTCATAATGAACATTGACTGCATCTCGGAGGTTGTCGTTCGCGGACTCAAAAACAGCAAAGGCGACGAACACGCGCTTGAAGCAGAGGTGTACTTAAACGAAGAAAAAAACGAAAGCGAAGTAAAAGCGCTTATTTCCGAAGCGCTTGCCGAGCTTCCGAACTACAAGAAGATAACAAAGGTAGTTATCCGCAATGAGCCCTTCCCAAAGACCACAAGCAACAAGATAATCCGCAACTGATAAATAAAAACACACGCCCTGCCGCATATGCGGCAGGGCGTATTCTTTATGTATTTTTTGAGGGCTCAGACTCAAAAATACGGAGGAAAATCAGCAAGAGAACGGAGAATTCACTCTTACTTTTTCTTAAACAAATTAAACAGTCCCGGCTTTTCCGTAACCGGCTCTGATTTTATATTTCTGAGCTCGTAGCCCGTTTCGGCAATAACCGCCTTAAGTTTTGCCATATCGGGTTCCGTCTCGGAAAGAATAACCGTTTCGCCCTTTGTGTGTGATGACGAAACCTTTTTTACCGCAAAATTGCGGCGTATGCAATCATTTATGTGCGATTCACACATTCCGCACATCATGCCGTCTATTTTAAGAACCGTTCTGATCATCTTTATTATCCTTTCCCTGTGCGCCGCCGCGTGCGGCAATATGTTTCATACAGTTCTTTACCGCGCACACGGCAACCGAAAGCACAAATGCTCCGGCAGCCGTTATTATCTCGCCACACATAAGAAAACCTCCTTTATGTATATTTGATTCGCCTTTTGCCGACAATGTGCAAGAAGTGATTTTTTATGTCTTATAAAAATCTGCACGAGCTCGGTTTTTCAGCTCCGGCTCAAGAAAATATTTTCTCTCACTGCCGGTGGAGCTCCGGCTTCTGCTCTGCGAGTAAAGCGAATATATACATTCCGCCTTCGACCTTCACAGTCGCGCCGAGCTTATCGCAGTACGTCGGCGGGCGGTTGTCTTGTCAGAAAGTTTGTTTTCGGAACACTTCCGCGCGCCGAAATCATAAATATTCCGATTGCTTTTTTGCTGCCGCACTTTCTGCGGCAAAGTTAGCCGAAGCTAACCATTTGGCTTTAATGTGCGGGAGGCTGTGTGCCTCCCGCAACATTTCAGTGCTTTTTCGCATTGCCGGCGTGGCAGGAGCCTGCCATTGCGCAGTGAGCACAATTGCATCCGCATGATGATTTACCTTTTTTCTTATTTTTTACAAGTCCGACGATTATCGACGCAACAATAAGTATAAGTGCGGCACAAATGATTATCGTCCAAATGTTTTCCGCAATCCATGCAAACATAAAACACAGCCCCTTTCACCGCTATGCGGTTTTTATTTTACTTTAACTTTTTCGGTGAGCTTTGTAGCTTCCTTGTAAGGACGTACAAGCATGTAAACGATACCTGCAAGAAGTGCAACGGAAACTATAACACCTATAACGCTTACGCTTACGTCGTTACCGGCAATCTTGCTTATAAGGCTACCGAACTGATTGATCATGAGTGCAATTACATAAGCAAATCCGCACTGATAACCTATTGCGAACCAAGTCCACTTTGCGCTGTTCATTTCACGTTTGATTGCGCCGATAGCTGCAAAGCAGGGAGCGCAAAGAAGGTTGAATACGAGGAATGAATATCCCGTGATACCTGTGAATGTCTCTGCGAGCGTAGCCCATACAGGACCTTCCGCACCGTAAAGAATACCCATAGTACCAACGATATTTTCTTTAGCTACGAGACCTGTGATCGAAGCGACCGTTGCCTGCCAGGTTCCCCAACCGAGAGGTTTGAATATCCAACAGATGGCGCCGCCGACAGCCGCAAGAAGCGATTTATCAAGTTCATCTTCGGCAAGCATACGGAATGTACCGTCAACAACACCGAAGTAAGATGTGAACCATACAAATATGGTTGAAAGAAGAATGACTGTTCCGGCTTTCTTTATGAAGGACCAGCCGCGCTCCCACATTGAACGGAGAACGTTTCCTACTGTGGGAAGATGGTATGCGGGAAGCTCCATAACGAACGGAGCAGGATCGCCTGCGAACATCTTTGTCTTCTTAAGCATGATACCGGAAATAATTATTGCAGCCATACCGATGAAGTATGCGCTCGTTGCAACGAGAGCAGAGCCACCGAAGAGTGCGCCTGCAATCATTCCGATGAACGGAACCTTAGCTCCGCAGGGGATGAATGTTGTTGTCATTATTGTCATACGGCGGTCACGTTCATTTTCTATCGTACGTGATGCCATGATTCCGGGAATACCGCAGCCCGTACCGATGAGCATCGGGATGAAGGACTTACCGGAAAGACCGAACTTACGGAAGATACGGTCAAGAACGAATGCGATACGAGCCATATAGCCGCACGCTTCAAGGAATGCAAGGAGCAGGAAGAGAACGAGCATCTGAGGAACGAATCCGAGAACCGCGCCGACACCGGCAACGATGCCGTCGAGAATAAGTCCGGAGAGCCATTCGGGAGCGTTTGCCGCCTCAAGTCCGTTTCCTATAAGAACCGGAACTCCGGGTACCCATACACCGAATTCGGCAGGATCGGGTTCTGCGAATTCACTGTTGTTGTTTGCAAAATATTCAACGGCTTCAAGGTAAGTAACGCCTATTGTCGTTTCTTTCTCGTCTTTTGAAAGATTTTCGGGAATCTTTGAATAGTAAACTGTCATTTCCGTCTGTTTGAGGGTTTCCTCGTCCTCAACCGTAACAGTTCCCTTGTCTTCGCCGTCTGCAGGTTTGAAGTTCTTTATTGCTTCAAGAGCGGAGCCCGGCTCGAAATCATCTGCGCCGGGATCGATTGTGACAAATGCGTTTATCGCGTTCATAGCGTCCGAATATTCGCCGGAAGCTTCTTCATACTGCTTTGAGCCTATGCCAAGCAGATGCCAGCCATCGCCGAACACGCCGTCGTTCATCCAGTCTGTCGCGAACGCACCGACGGTTACCATCGAAAGGTAGTAAACGATGAACATGATTGCTGCAAATATCGGAAGTCCGAGCCAACGGTTTGTAACGACCTTGTCTATCTTATCGGAAGTCGTGAGCTTTCCGGCGCTCTTCTTCTTGTAGCACGATTTGATTATCGATCCTATGTAAATATATCTTTCGTTTGTGATTATCGATTCGGAGTCATCGTCCATTTCCTTTTCGGCAGCGGCGATATCCTTTTCTATGTGAGCTATCGTTTCTGGCGCGATATTGAGAGAAGAAAGAACCTTGTCATCTCTTTCAAATATCTTTATCGCATACCATCTCTGCTGCTCTTCGGGAAGATTGTGAACAGCCGCCTCTTCGATGTGAGCGATAGCGTGTTCAACGCAACCCGAGAAGGTGTGCATCGGAACGGTCTTTCCGTTATTTGCGGCGTCTATGGCAGCTTCCGCAGCTTCCATAATGCCCGTGCCCTTAAGAGCCGAAATTTCAACTATCTTGCATCCGAGCTGACGTGAAAGCTCTGCGGTGTTGATCTTGTCGCCGTTTTTCCTTACAACGTCCATCATGTTTATGGCAATAACAACAGGTATGCCAAGCTCGGTAAGCTGTGTTGTAAGATAAAGGTTTCTTTCAAGGTTTGTACCGTCTATAATGTTGAGAATCGCGTCGGGACGTTCGCCTATAAGATAATTTCTTGCAACAACTTCCTCCAATGTGTAGGGGGAAAGAGAATAAATGCCGGGAAGGTCGGTAATGATAACGCCGTCGTGCTTTTTAAGCTTGCCTTCCTTTTTCTCTACCGTAACGCCGGGCCAGTTACCTACGAACTGGTTTGAGCCGGTAAGAGCATTGAACAATGTGGTCTTACCACTGTTCGGGTTGCCCGCAAGGGCAATTCTTAAACTCATTACTAAAATCCTCTCTTTCTGTCGTTAGCTTTCGCTAACATAAAATCTTAAAAAACAGGGACTTTCGCATCCCAATATGAATTTAGTGCGATTTTATTCGACCTCGATCATTTCCGCATCCGCTTTTCTGAGCGAAAGCTCATAGTCACGAACCGTAACTTCTATCGGGTCTCCGAGAGGTGCTACCTTACGGACATAAACCTCAACACCTTTCGTAATGCCCATATCCATAATGCGGCGTTTTATCGCGCCCTCACCATGAAGCTTTACGACCTTTACGGTTTCTCCGATTTTTGCCTGTTTCAGAGTTTTCACAGCCTGTATCCTCCTTCGCTAAAATTCTTTATCTGCTTCCTTAAAAATATGTACTGACGCAAAAGCGCCTTCACACCATTATTTTGTTGGCCATTTCCTGGCTTATGGCAACGCGGGCTTCCTTAACATTCACTATAACGTTGCCCGCAAGAGTGGTAACGACCGTTACATTGCCCCCGACAACAAATCCGAGATTTTCAAGATGTTGTCTCACCTCAGGGCTTCCGCCGATCTTTTTTATCGTATTTTCTTCGCCTGCGCCGACAAGACTGAGTGGCATCATAACTTTATCCTCACTTTTTGAAAAATTAGCACACGCTAACTTTTGACGTTCAATAATGGTTAGCCCTCGCTAACCATTTAATATAATACACGGTAGATCTCATTTTGTCAATAGCTTTCTTCAAATTCTCAAAAAATTTCCTGCATTTCGGCGGAATGCTTAAAATCCGCTTTTTCCGCTCGACATTACTCTGTGCAATTTTGTACGAATAAACAAAAACAGAGGTGATTTTTCATCTCTGTTTTTTATAAAATCCGCACAAATCAATTTTCAGGAGTTTTTTGCCCGCTTTTCTTTTCAATTTACAAATCAAAAAGGAGCAAAAATCCGCTCCTTTGATAAATATAAAAAATTTGTACGAACTAATTATCAAAGCTTCTTTTGCCTTCTTTTCTTCTCGAGCTACAAATCAAAAAGGAGCAAAAATCCGCTCCTTTGATAAATATAAAAAATTTGTAC
>OIWT01000095.1_pt1 | contig 121161 bp, 83 predicted proteins | sample 1587701 | NCBI WGS metagenome assembly OIWT01 (sample SAMEA3888904, study PRJEB22519) | human gut metagenome | biome: human gut; feature: human-associated habitat; material: faeces | place: Denmark | collected 2009
TAAACACTTATCTATCAGTCATTTACAGGTTGCGCCGAATGTGCCGTCCTGAAAAAAGGTTACCAAAAAAGGTTACCAAAAAGACACCGGCGACGCTTTCAGCATCACGCTACTTCGCGATGAAGTCGCAGAGCTTGTTGTATCCGGTGGATTCTTCCCAGAGTTTCATGTTCGCCAGGCGGATACTGTAGAGCGGATTGTCATGGAGAGTTGCACGGGCATCCGGAAGATTCAGATAGAGAGCATACTTGTGGCCGGTCTGGAGAGTGGACGGAAGATGAAGTGTTTCAGTAACTTCCGATACACGACCTGCTGCCCAGCGACGTGGGTCGATATTGGATTTATAAACACTCTTCTCGCCCGTCTCAGGATCCACGATGATGAATTCAAGCCCACGAGGATTGGCCAGAGCCGCGAAACCTTCGTTCTTGATCGACATTGACACAGTCAAGTTCGTTCCTGCCTTGAAATCGGAGTAGAACTCTGCCTTGTCGAGCACGAAGCGGTAGCCGAGCCTCATCGAGATTTCATCCATACATTGACCTGCCTCCCAGACCTTGAAAGTGCCGCTGTGGTAGCCGCGGTTCTGGTAGGTCCAGTGGTAGTCCTCCATGGCCTCGATTGAAAGTGAGCAGGCGCAGTAAGTCGCGTCGCCGGAGCAGGTCTCGCCACCCATAATCGTGTAGGCAGTCTCGGCCTTCCAGAGAGCACGATCCTTGCCGCTGCTGTAAGTTCCCCAGTCAGAGCCACTTGAAATGAAGCAGTCATTGTGTCCGGCTATACGTGAGAGGTCCGAGCCGTCATAAGCTGTCTCGACCGTAATGGAGTCACGCAACTTGGTCTTGAACAGGCCGAACTTCAGCATTGGTGTACGGACTGCAACCTGCCTGTCCTTAGGCATTGCATCCAACAGAGCGTATATGAGCTTCCTGCGAGGTTCGTATGCAGCAGAGGTGCTAAGGCTCTGGTTAAAATGTGTCGTATAAGCCCATTCTCCCCACGAGCCACAGAAACCGGCCTGGAGAACAAGGATGATGTCGCTGTACTCCTGAAGTATAGGTTTGAGCTGCTCCACGTGGCGGAGAACGATGTCCACTTCCGGGTCATACGGCTTGGACGCCTCATCGTTATTGTCCTTGTAGGCAAAGCGCACGATGGTTTTCATGCCGGCATCACGATGTGCCTGAAAGCTCTGGCGAATGATGTCGAGAGCTGCCGCACTGATGTCGCCTTCCATAAAATCAGTGAGATAGAACATGCTCAATGTCAATGTCTGACAACTTCTGCGGTTCAATGAAATCACCGATGAAGAAATCGCCTTAGGCATCTTGCCGCCGTTGAATCTTACAGTATATTGGGAATAATATCCTCTCTCGGGATTGCAGAAATTGGTTTTTGACGGTCTGTATGTCACTGTTTCCGCTTCCCTGGTGAGGACAGGTTCCTTATCGCATCCGCAGTTCAGTACACAGGCGAATGACAGGGCACAGAGGGTGTAAATGTATCCTTTAACTTTCATAGCACATATTATTTCTTGTCGATTGTAACTGCAAGTTTCTCGGCTGCGCCGCCTTTCGCATTAGGAAGCACTCCAGAGCTTATCCAGTTCTGCTGAAGGTCAACGCCCACTGTAAATGTGTCCGCAAATGGCACGTCCATCATCAGACGCATTATCTGAAGTTCATATTTCCCTGCCTTTCCGCTGCCGCTGCCGATACCTGAAGCGGAAATGTTATCCCATTTCCATTCGACAGCACCGACTTTGCCACTGTATTGCCAGAATGTAGGACTCCACGATGAGTAGCCACCCGGCTGATAACAATATCCCTGAAGCATGTAGTCCACGTCGTTCCCGAGATGTTCTCCGAGCGGATTTCCTCCTGTAGAAGAGTCATTGTCAGCATTGAAGAAAACATTGAGGACCGCGCCGGCATCCGTCTTGAGCATGGATTCGTCAAGTTCGAAATACATCCAGATATAGTCGTCATTGGCATATACTCTCATCTTCTTGAGAGCCTTCCATTTCGCATCCTCCGCACATACGGTCTCCGCAACTTTGGACGCGTCGAGTGCATCCCAATCTGAAAAATCCGCGTCAATCTTGATCGGCAGCAGTTCGCTCGGGTCCGGCTCAGGCTCTTCGTCAGTGCCGTCATCCGGAGAAATCACAGACGGGGTGTTGTCCACGGCCGGGGCATCTTTCTGACAAGACACCGCGCCGAACAGCACAGCCGCCGCCACACATACGGGATAAAGAATCTTTTTCATACAAGAACAACTAAGGTTATAGAGTATATATCGCTACTGTTTCTGGAAAAAATGTGGAGGATGGCTATCAATCCACATTGATTGGCAGCCATCCTCTGGATAATTAAAGGCTATTTGAGGGTAAGCTTGATGGAAGTGCCGTCGGATGGGAGGATGCCGGCATTGTTCCAGCCATCATCTACGTACAGGGCAACTACTCTGACTTGTTTGCCGAGGTCAGGAACATTTGTCTTGTCGACTGCATATTCTACACCATAGAAGCCGCCCTTGACTAGAGAGCCCGCAACATTTGCTGCAGATACTACCATATTGTCCAAAGCCACATTCTGCTGGCTTGTAGCAGGACTCATTCCCAGGAACTGTTTATTGGCTTCCGGATCAATGTAAGTCCAGCATTCGCTCCAACCGAGCTTGATCTTACCGGCATTAGACCAGATGTATGAGTCAACAAGGACATCATAGCCATTAGGCTCCTCAGGGAATTCAGGCATCTTTCCGCCTGTATCTTCATTATTGTCAGCATCAAACATAAGACGGAGGGTACGAGGCTGGCTCTTGCCACTGTCCCATTTCTCAGCCTCTGTATAGGCTGTTCCGATTACAGCAGCATCAACCTCCGCATAAACGTAAAGAAGTTCGTCCGTGTCATAGAATTTTACGAGTTTGACAGCTTTCTTGTCAGCATCAGACTCAACCTCTTTCATCACGACATCAGCCTCCGGAAGCTTTGCCCAATCGTCGAAGTTTCCGTCGATTACGATTCCCTCAACGTCGGTGTTGCTGTCATCGTCATTGTTGTTCTTGTTGCCGCCGTTGTCCTTGCTGCAGGCAACTGCTGCGAGTGACACCATCACTGCCACAGCGAAAAAATTCATTGATTTTTTCATATTTTCACTTGTATAGAACGTTATTTCATAAGTTCAAGAGTGATGTACTGCTTGTCACCGCCCTGAGGGAGATAGCCATAAAGTTCTTTAGCATACTTCTCACCACCATAAGAGAGGACGCTGATATTGACCTTGTTCTGTCCGCGGAGCTGGTCCATAGCGTCACGGCTGATGGCAAACTCTTCTTTTACTACAGTTCCGACAAGTCTTGCCTGGAAATCACTTCTGACAACAAGAGTATTGTCGAGGTTTCCCTTATTATCGGTTCCCCACATATAAGGAGGCCAAAGGTATTCGTCACCATCTTTTGCTTCCCACTTGCTGTTAGCCCACTCTGTCGTCGGGTCCCAATAGTTATACTGAGTCCAGCCGAGATTGATCTTACCGGTCTCTACAGCGATGTACTGATAGAGTTCACAGCCGACTTCAAATCCTACCTGATTGAAAGGGCCGTCCTCCCTGAATATCATACCGGTCTTAGGATTAGCATCCGTATCGATAAACAATGTAAGTTCTTTAGCAAGACCGCCTGTATTCCAGGCACCGTTTCCATCCCAAGACGGATCTATCTTTTCAAGAGCAGGAAGATTGTTTACAAACTCGGCATAGCAATAGATATAGTCAGCATCAGAAGTGAATTTAACCGTCTTGAGACCAACCTTCTCCTTGGCATCAGCAGGAAGAGTAGCAACTGCTGCTGTAGTACATGCATCCCAGTCCTCGAAGTTTCCGTCAATAGCGATAGACTCCGTAGGAACCTCGCCTTTACCTTCATCACCACCGTTATTGTTTGTGGAAGATGACTTGTCGCAGGAAACGACTGCAGCACCCATCATGATGGCGGCTGCAAAAAACATAAATGTTCTTTTCATGTTGTTTGTGTGTTTAAATTGTTAAAAAAGTGGTTATTGTTTCTTTTTGGTTCCCCAATTAGGGTTCTGCTTGAGATTCTTGTTGAGCGCCAGGTCCTCAGACGGCAGCGGCATCAGGTAATCGCGGGACTCGTCGAAGACATGCTGAGTCTTCTGATGAGGGTCCACATAACCATTGGTCTTGCCGCTGAGAGTGATGGTCTTGCCGACCTGAAGCACATTGTAAGTGACCTTCTCGTCCAGGTCTGCAGGCTTCTCCTTCGTGTAGATCCAGACTTCATTCTGGCCGTCATGGTCGAGGTCGAATCCGCGGTCAACACCAGGGAAATACATTCCGTAGAAGTTCTGCTCAATACACTTGCCTGCCTTCCATCTCATCAGGTCATACCATCTGAAGTCACCTTCTTCCGCAAGTTCAATCGTCCTCTCACGACGGATCTCGAGGATGACACCCTTGTTCGCGCCCTTCACATTCGGATAGCCGTATTCTGCACTTGACATATAGGCACTCGGAGAGTCATTCGCATCAGCGAGTTTCAGATTCGGCATTCCGACGCGGTCGCGCAAAGGTTTGATACTCAGATCAATGTCATCCTGGGTAATATTCACATCGGTACGCTCAGCCATAGCCTCGGCATAGTTGAGATAGACCTCGGCAGCACGGAAGATAGGCATATCATTGTCAGTAGCCATCCAGCGTCCCGTCTCGAGAACATTGTTGCTCTGCGCGTACTTCACGACCTGATAGCCGGTGCAGCTGGTATTGAAATCGCCGACCATGAGGGAATCCGCGTCAATGCGGTGGTAACCCGGGCAGCGCATGGTCTGGGCCAGGCGCGGATCACGGCCGGTCATCTCCTCATAGTATTCCTTTGTCTCCCAGCCGGCATTGGCAGTGAACTCAGTTCCGTCAGCCATAAGATAGCTGTCCACAAACTTCTTGTTGAAGGCAAACTGATTCTGTCCGAAAGTGTTGTAGGTGGCGAAGTGTGAAAGGCCGAGAGAATAACTGTAGGCCTTGGCGAGGATGACCTCGTCGCTGTTTGCCACCTGTGAGGCGAAGAGCATCATATAGTCCTCGGCAGGTTTTCCGGTACTGTAAATCTTGTAAGGTGAGGTAGTTATGAACTCCTTGGCAGCAGAAGCCGCCTGCGCGAGCCAGTAATTTCCGTCGTGCTCGGCGCCGTCATTGCCATGGTAGTTGCGCCATGTGCCCTCGAAAAGGCAGAAACGGGATTTGAAAGCGAGCGCCGTCCACTTGGAGATTTTGTACAGGTTCTTTTCTGTGGAGAGGTGAGCGACGGCAAAGTCAATGTCTTCGAGCATCTTGCCCATGACATAGTCCCTGGAGTCTCTTGCCTTGTAGAGCTCGTTGTGTTCCTTGACGCTGAGTTCGTGGTCATACCATGGAACGTCACCGAAGTCGCGTACCTTGAGGAAATAGAAATACGCCCTAAAGAAACGTCCTACCGCCTCGTACTCAGCTCTGACTGATTCATCGGCACAGTTGCCGAGATTGTCGAGCATATTGTTTATGTCGCGGAGAGTGCCCCAGTCCCAGCCGCCGCCGGAAGACGGAACCACACGGAGCTTTCCGCCACGTATCTTCATCGGAAGATTCGTCTTGAAACAGATGTCGCTCTCTTCGTCGAAGAACGGTCCTTTGAAAAGGTCGGCATAGAATGTATTGGAAACGTTCTCGAACTGAGGCGCATCCTTAAAGTAAGAGTCTGAGGTTTCCTTGTCGAGAGGGAACTTGTCAAGACTGCACGCAGAAATGCCGAATGCGGCAACTGCGGTAATATAAAGTATATTCTTGATTTTCATACAGATTCCTCCTTTATTAGAATGTTATGTCCACACCGAACACAAATGACTTCTGGTAAGGATAGTAGTAGCCGAATGAGTTCTGCTTGGCCATCGCTTCAGGGTCCATGTAGCGTGAGACTTTGGTGAGCGGCGAGAGATAGCCGAGGTTCTCACCGGTGAAGTAAACTCTCAATGCGCTGATGAACGTCTTGGAGAGGACCTTTTCCGGAATGGTGTATCCGAAAGTGAGGTTCTTCAGACGGCAGTATGCGAGATTCTGGAGATAACGGTCATTGGTCATCGTCAGATAGGTAGTACCCTTATTGGCCTGAAATCCTCTCGGACGCGGGAAGTATGCGCCGGTATTGTCGTCGCTCCAGACATTGTCCATATAGTTCTTAGGAATATATGTCGCCTGAGGGCGGTTATATGCTACCCAGAACGCCTGGTTGTCTGCTGGCGGATACCAGTTGAGACGGCCGATGCCCTGGATGAACATGGAGAAGTCGAAGCCGAGCCACTGTGCAGTGATATTGACACCGTACTGGAAGCGCGGAAGCGAGTTTCCTATGATGGTGAGGTCGCCGGAGTTGTCCACAGTGTAGGCTCCACGTGAAATCACGTCATCTCCGTCGAGGTCGCGGATACGCAAGTCACCGCCTTTCCAGCCGCCTGTCAGGTTTCCCTGAAGATAGGACTGGTCGATCTTGGAGGTGTATTCCGCTGCCGCAGCGTCAGACTCGAAGAGTCCGTCAGTACGGAAGCCCCAGATCTCACCGAATGTCATGCCCTCATAATAGGTTCCGAGCACCTTGGAAGGGTTCTTGTATTTGGTAAGTTTAGTTATGTAATCACTGTAGTTCACGCTCACGCCATAGGTGAAAGGACTGCCTGCGAGAGTGAAAGTGTCTTTCCATGACAAGGTCAGCTCAATACCCTTTGAACGCAGGTTAGCAGCATTTGCGCTCGGAGCTGCCGCTCCATATACTGAAGGAACAGCCTCACCGGAAGTAATCATACCCTTGGTATCACGGATATATGCATCTCCGGTGAAAGCGAGACGGTTTCCGAGGAAGCCGAGGTCGAGACCGAGGTTGTAATGATAGGTGGTCTCCCATGTCAGGCCGTCCATACTTGAAGAACCGACTGTGGCTCCGTTAGGCTTGTTGGACGCTCCGTTCTCGAAAATATAACCGAGATTGTAGGTGGAGACGGAACGGATGTATGCATAGTCCGAAACCTGCTGGTTACCAAGCGCGCCATAAGAGAATCTGAGTTTAAAGAGGTCCCAGGAGGACTTCAGCGGCTCCCAGAATTTCTCCTCAGAGAGTTTCCAACCCACTGATGCTGAAGGGAAGAAGCCCCAACGGCTGTTGCGCGCGAAACGGGATGTTCCGTCGTAACGCCCGCTGACCTCCACGAGATATTTGCCCATATAGTCGTAGTTGAACCTTGCGAACACACCTGCGAGAGCATATTCGGTCTGGTTTCCATTGACAGAGAATTCCTTGCTGCCCTTGGAGTTAGGCTGAACGAGATTGTACTCGCTGAGGTACTCTGAAGACAGGTTGTTTCCGCTGGTGTACGTGTAGCGGTAGTGCTGGGTCTCGTAGTTGTAACCTGCAGTGGCATTGATATTATGCTTGCCCTTTATGGATGTATGGTAGGTCGCATAGACATTGGCCGCGATGTAGCGGGTGTAGGCGAAACTGTCCTCGAGCTTGTTCTGGAAACGGCCGTAGTCTTCGGTGAGAATCTCGCCAGGATACATGCTGTAGGTACAAGGTACCCAACGGTTTGTAGAACGGTCGTTGTTGAAGGTATAGGTGAAATTCGCACGGATGTCCAGTCCTTCTATCGGATGGATACCGAGTTCCGCGGTGTTGGAGAAGTTGTATTTCTTCTTGTTGTTCACTTTCTTGTCGTCAAGCAGCTCGATATGGCAGCCGTTGGTGACATTGGAATCGGTGAAGATGGTCTTGTACACATTGGTCCCGTCAGGGTTGCGGAGCGGAATGCTGGCAAGTCCGTGAACCTGGGAGTACATGAACGTGTAGTTGTAGTTTCCGTTGCCCGGCCAGTCGTAGTCCGAGGTGTAGAAGCCGAGGTTGTCGCTGAGCGTGATGTATTTGTTTATCTTGAACTCAAGCTTGCTGCGGAGGTTGTACTTGTTGTACTTGTCCGGACGCACGCGGAATGTTCCCTCCTTGTGCTCGTAGCCGCCGGAGAGGTAGTATTTGAAAAACTCGGAACCGCCTGACACTGAGATGTTGTGCTGGGTGAACGGATTCACTGTCGTATAGAGCGACTTGTACCAGTCGGTGTTGCAGTAGTAGATATAGCTCATTCGTCCGTTCCTCATCTCCTGGAGCACCCAAGGTCTTTCAGGATTCTCGGTCTTGTCGTTGCGGCGGATGTAGAGCTGGTGCATATCCTCCTCGGTGTAATGGGTGTAGTTCGTGCCGTTGGTGGCGAAAGTGAAGAGGTCATTGATATAGACGGAGTCATAACCCCTCGACTCATAGTCGGTACGTGTGGTCGGGACAGAGAATCCGCCGTTGCCGCTGTAGCGTACGACCGGTTTTCCCTTGCTGTCCTTGCCGCTCTTGGTAGTTATGAGAACGACTCCGAATGAGGCGCGTGCTCCGTAGATGGCTGCGGAAGAAGCGTCTTTAAGAACGGATACGGACTCCACGTCATGAGGATTGACCTTGGCCATGTCGCCCTCGACACCGTCGATGAGCACGAGCGGAGAGCCGCCGTTGATGGAGTTGTAACCACGGATGTTGATGGAAGCGACATCGTCAGGCGAACCGTTGGATGTGGACACGAACATTCCGGGAACTGAGCCCTGAAGCATGTGGGTAAGTGTCGGAGAGGTCCTGTTGTCGAGTTCCTTGGAAGTGACGGTGGAAACCGCTCCGGTAAGATTTACCTTCTTTTGCACGCCGTATCCGACCACGACGGTTTCCTGAAGGTTCATCGCATCCTCGGTCATATAGACCGTGATATTGTCCTGCGCCGGCTGCACTGTCTGTCTCACTGTCGAATAGCCGAGACAGACGAATTCGAGAGTCACGGCTTCCGACGGAACGGTCAATGAAAATGCTCCGTTCATGTCGGTCACGACTCCGTTCGAAGGAGACGACATCACTGTAATGCCCATAAGAGGCTGCTTTGCCGCATCGAAGACCTGTCCGCTGACAACTCTTGTCTGAGCAAATGCCCCAAGACTGCACAGAAGCAGTGCGGACATCAGGAAGATTTTATGTAACGCTTTGTGGTACATATAGTTATTTGTTTGGTTATGGTTATTCTGCTATAAATGAAGCCACTCTGTTGTAGCCGAACGCCTCGTCCCAGACTCCCTTGTTCGCGAAACGCACGCTGAAATCAGGATTGTCATGAAGTTTCGGATCAATGTCGGGAAGGTTTATGAAGAGCGTGTAGCTCTCGCCTTTTTTCAGACCTTCCGGCAGCACAAGTGTCTCATCATATTCATAATGCCTGCATCCCTTCCAGTCACGCGGGTCCTTTTTCGAGACATAGACATATTTTTCCGTCCAGTCATTGTCATTGCGGAGAATGAATTCGAGTTTGCGTTCATTGATCAGAGACGCGAAGCCATAGTTGGTCAGGCAGTACTTCATCAGGAACTCTCCCCCGGCGGTGAAATGTCCGAAGAACGATGCTCCGTTCAGCACGAAACGGTAACCCACACGTGAGGTGAGGTCCGTGTGACACTTGTTCTGCTTCCAGTAATCCACGATTTCACCGTTCCATATGCGGAGATAGGAAAGATGGAAATCGCGCATGTGCTTGTTCGCATAGCCGCACTCGCAATATGTATAGTCACGCTGAAAGCAGGACTCGCCACCGATGGTCGTATAATTGCCCTCGGTGCGGAGCAGCTTCTTGTCAGGCGTGCCACCGTATGTTCCTCCGTCCGTGGAATTGACGAAATAACAGTCGCAATGATTCGTGAGGCGGGAGCCGTAGTCACCATTGAAAGCGGTCGTGACGTTCACGGTGTCGGCAAGCTTGTACTGGCGGCCGAGAATGTAGCTCATGGCGCTGCGTTTCTGGCCGACAGTGCGGACTGCCACCATCCTGTCTTTCGGGAAGCTGTCCAGAAGCGCCTTCACGATGGTGCCCTTCTGCTCGTCCGTCTTGATGTTGGTGGTAGTGTGCCATTCTCCATAGACGCCCACAAATCCGGCCTGAAGCACATAGATCACATCCTTGTACTCTTCCCAGATAGGAGCGAGCTGCTGGATATGCCTGAGAAGCTGAGGAAGATCAGGTTCCATCATCTCGGCCTTGTCACTCCACGAATAAGCGTGGCGCAGTACGACTTTGCATCCGGCCTCACGTTCACGCTCGAAATGGGTACGGAGCACGGCGAGAGCCTCTTCCGGAATGTCGCAACGCAGATAGTCGCAGAAATAGACTCCGAGATAATGCAGGGTGCAGTTGAGACTGCGGCAAGTCTTGAGTCGTGCCACAGTGAACGGCTGAGGGACATTGCCGTCCTTGAAATGGTATTCCATCTGCTCATAGGAACCTCGCTCAGGGGAACAGAATTCCGCTTTCTCATACTGATAAGTCAGCGTGTAGTCAAACGGAGGCTTAGGAGCCTTGAAACTCTCCACCGTCCCATCGAATTCGTCAAGACGCCAGCCTGCGAACGGGTCGAAGTCCAATGTGGTCTCTCCCCCATTCTCAGGATTCACGTCCTTCTGACACGATACACCGGTGAATGCAAGCGCGATGAGCAGAACCGTCGTCGCTATTTTATTTGTCAATGTCATATTTTATTCAGCCTTGAATGCTGCAATTCTGTTGTATCCTGTAGTCTCGTCCCAGACGCCACGGCTCGCAACCCTCACGCTGTAGGCAGGATTGTCATGAAGATTCGGGGCAATGTCTGGAAGGTTCAGCCAGAGGGTATAGTTCGCACCCGGCTTCAGGGTTTCAGGAAGCGTCAACTTCTCGTCCCATTCGTAATGATGACAGCCTTTCCAGTCACGCGGATCCTTGTCTGAGACAAAGACATACTTCTCCGAAGGGTCAGCGTCATTGGTCAGAATCAGCTCAATCTTCCTTTCATTGATAAGAGACGCGAAGCCATAATTGGTCAGACACATCTTCATCAGGAAGTCGCCGCCGGCAGTGAATTTGCCGAAGAAGGACGAGCCGTTGAACACGAAACGGTAGCCGATACGGGTAGAAAGGTCCTTGTTGCAGCCGTTGTTCTTCCAGTAGTCCACGATTGCATAGTGGTTTGAGAGGTAAGACCAATGATACTGGCGCAGGTGCTTGTTGGAATACTCGCAGTCGCAGTATGTGTAGTCACCCACGAAACAGGACTCGCCACCGACAGACACATAATTGCTCTCGGTACGGAGAAGTTTCTTGTCAGGTGTTCCGCCGAATGTTCCAGCATCATTGCCATTCACCAGCACGCAGTCATTGTGGTTGCCGAGACGGGAATTGTACGAGCCGTCAAATGCGGTCGCAGCCGTAATCGTATCGGCAAGAGAGTATTGGCCGTCATTGATATACTTCATCACGAGTCTCTTGTGGCCAGGGGTGCGCAGGGCAATCTGCCTGTCCTTCGGGGTATGGTCGAGGTAGCACTTCACCAATTCGCCTTTCTGTGCATCCTTGGTGATGTTGGTGAGCGTGTGCCATTCACCATAGACTCCGATGAATCCGCCCTGGAAAACATAGATCACGTCCTTGAACTCGTTCCAGATAGGTGAAAGCTGCTCGATATGGCGCTTGATCCATTTGAGTTCAGGCTCCTGCACAGGCCATTTGTTGTCCCATGAATAGGCATGGCGGAGAATCACTTTAGTTCCGGCCTGACGCTCGAGGGTGAAATGGGTGCGGAGAATATCGAGGGCTTCCTGAGGGATGTCGGACTCGAGGTAGTCACAGAGATATACTCCGAGGTAGTGCAGCGTACAATTGGTCGTCTTGCATGAGACGAGACGCTCGAGCGTATATGGCTTAGGGAAGCCCTTGGTAGCCACGTCCTTGAAATGGTACTCAAGCGGGGCATACGGTCCGCGCTCCGGATTGCAGAACTCGTCCTTGTCGTACTCGTAGGTGATGGTGTACTCGAACGGAGCCTCAGGAGCCTTGAAGCTCTCCACCTTGTTCTCCAGTTCGCTGGCAATCTCCCACCCCGCCTTCGGATCGAAGCCTCCAGTCTGGGTGCCGTCACCTTCAGTAACGCTTTCTTTCTGGCATCCTGAAATCAATGCCACGCTCAGCAATGCCGCTATATAAATTCTGTTCGTCATTGTTTCAATGTTGTAAATTATTATTCTGCAAGTCTGAAATATGGAATCCTGTCAAGTGGAACATTTATCTTGACTGTCTGTCCGCCGGTGTATTCCTTTCCGTCATCCGCAATCCATCTGCCTTCAGGAAGGATGACTTCACGCTCACGTCCCGGGTTCACCATCGGAGCCACGAGGATGTCAGAGCCTATCATGAACTCGTCCTTCACGCCCGAGAGCCCCTGGTGAGGGAAACGGAACTCGAGAGGTGTCACTACCGGCTCACCCGTCTTGGAAGCCCTGATTATCAGAGACTTGATTTCAGGCAGGAGTTTTTCCCTGATCTTCACCGACTTGAGCACTGCATCGAGATGTTCCTTGTCGAGAATGCGCCACGGAGCCACGGAGAACTGCATCATCGGCATAAGCGCGTGAGTCTGCGCAGAGCGGACGATGAGGTCCTGGTCTATAGTACATCCCGGAAGGAACGAAGCGAAGCTGCCGCCTCCGATCATGTCCGGACAGGAATACCAGTAACCCATAAGGTTGGTCGCCATCATCTCAGGAATGAGGACCTGGACCGCTTCCCAGTTGTGGGCCTTGTCATGAAGACGCTGTACGATGGCCTTTCCGCCGTCACGCCAAGAGGCACGGTATTCATTGTACGGATACTTGTCGGCATAGTCAGCAAATGCCTGGCAATACTCGTAGGCCTGCAGATTGCCCATTGTACGGGAATCATGCGGGAAGAGGTTGAAGTCGCCGGCATCGAACTTGAATCCATCTACGCCATAGTTCTTGCAGAGATTGTCAAGCTGCCGGTCGAACCACTTGACAGTCTGAGGATTGGAAAGGTCGAGCTCGGCAGAATAGCCGTTCCACCACTCCACAGGATAGACTCCCGCACCTTTCTTTCCGACAAATCCGCCGAAAGAATTGATTTCAGCCCAGATCTGATACTGGTCCATGCTGACAAACGGGCACACCCAGAGCATAAGTTTGAATCCCATACGGTGAAGTTCATCTGACATGGCCTTCGGGTCATGGAAACGCCCCGGGTGAAACACCCATTTGCCGTAGTCTTCCTGCCATGTGTCGTCAATCATGATGATACCGGCCGGAAGTCCGTTACGGATTATGCCGCGTGCATATTCAAGCACGTCTTTTTGGTTTTGGTTGTACTGTAGTTCTATCCAGGTATTGTACTGCGGACATTCGAAAAACTCCGCAGGTGGAAGTTTGCCGTCCGCAGGGAAAAATTCACGCTCGCCGAAGCGGTATGCGTCCGCGAGAGTCTTGCCGACAATGCCGGTCTCTATCTTCGCAAGCGCATTCTCCACAGTAAGCACATTTTCGTCAATATGGAAATCATAAGGTGCATCAGACCAGACATAGCGTCCGTCGCTTGTTATCAGCAACGGCATTATCTGGTTTCCGCTGTTCTGGCTGAAGGTGGTCTTGAAGCCGTCCTGGTAAGGCATGAACTTGCCGTCGGCAATGCGTCCGCCCCATACCTGCTCGCCCTCGTTCAGGACAATGCGGGTGGAATAAATCGCAGGAGCGTCAAGAGACTTCTCGATTTCCTTCACTGACAATGTTCCCTTCACCTTTACCATCTTCTTGTCTGAAATGAGGTAGAGGGACGGCACCAGACGGCTGTCGAATGCGTTTTCATAACGCACGAGCTGTCTGGAGTCGATATAGTTCGCCCAGTCTTTCAGGACAGCTGACTTGGCTGCGAACTCGTCATTGTTTTCTCCGATATAGAGAGAAATGAGACGGAGTTTGTCGCCTGAGGCAGCCTTTTTGAGCACTGATGAATTCACAGCTTCTTCCATCAGTTTCGTGCAGGCCTTGCAGTCCTCACCATAGATGAGAATGACGGCCTGGCGGTCCAGAAGGCGGTGAAGCGATGTCTCGTCACAATTGCTGTCGCTTATAGGGAGGTCGATCACTTCGCTGCTCACTGCATTGGCCTGAAGCAGATGCCTCTTCCAGTCCACACGTCTGTAGTCCGTGGACATCAATGATGTGCAACGGGCCTCGCGGTCGAGGATGCGGAGATAGAGCTCGTCGTCACGGAGCGGTGAATCCACCTGATAGAACGTCTGTTCCATTGCATCCGAGAAGACGATGAAAGTTCCGTCCTGCTCTGCAGCAGTAAGGCTGTCAACGGTGGTATAGACTCTGTCAATGAGTCTGTACGCTTCGTCAGGATCGGCTGTTGAGAGTTTTTTGGCAAATCTTTCGAACTGTTTCTGCGACATCTGCCAGCAGTTGCCTTCTTTATGGAAATCGAGGGAGACCTCGCTGTTGCAGCCGACTGCCGCAACAAGCGAGATACCCAACAAATATAAAAGCCTTGTGAATTTCATATAATGCGCCTGTCTGTTCTTTAGTTGTTCAGTTTGATGGTGCTTCCGACTGCATCAGGGGTGTTGGAGTAACCGCTGACACCGTCTTCATACATAAATATTCCGAGCTTGAGTTCTGTCAATCCCTTGAGTCCGAGACGTTCACGCTCGATGATGAAGCTGTAACGGAAAGTCTTGTCCTTCCATTCGCCCTTTCCGGTAGCGAAGTTCTGCCAGTCTGATGTGCCGGCCTTCACGTCACCGAAGCCGCCGTCCTTGCCTTCCGTGATGGAAGGGCTCCAGGTCTCAGGAGTGATGGTATAGGCAGGACGGGTTTTGGTCTCTGGATCGAAAGAATCTGAAGGGAAGATGTAATGTCCCCATCTGTCCTTCCACCCGAGAGCCTTGTCTTCATCGCTCAGAGTGCGTTTGCAGGAGATGATTCTTCCGTTCAGGACGGTTTCCCAGCAAGTGCCTACCGGCCAGCCGATTCCCTGTCCTGACTCCACGCCGTCGAGGTCGAGTCCGATGGCCAGCTTGCTGATGAAGCCAGGGCAGAACTCATAGTACTCGCCGTTCTTGAAATAGAGATTGTCAGTGTTAGGAACTTCGATATAACCGTAAACATAGTCTGCGTCGGAATCGAACTTGATCTTGGTGTTGCCGCGGTTGTTGCCTGGGTTTGTAATCGGAGTGTAGTCCACATTGGCCCAGTCGTTTACGCCGCGAAGCTTCCTGTAGATAGCGGTCTCGTCGAAAGCTGGGGAATCGGCATTCTTGAGGTTGAGCCTGTAACCGCCCCTGTCAGGATTGGTAAGGTTTGCTCCGACGATTCCTTTGCCGTTGTCGAAATTGACACCGACCACCGTCTTGGTAGCGTCAGCCAGTCCTACGACTTTACGGTCGATCACGAAGGTATATTTGAATACAGAAGCGGAGAAACTGCCTTCACCATATCCTGCAGGAGAGCCTGTGGTCACTTCTGCACCATATTTCTCTCCGTCTGCGGATGTCTGGCTATGCAGGCCAGGTGTCCACACAAGGTTTTCGCCGACCTCGCCATAGACTGACACGTCGAAGAATTTGTAGAGGGTGAAGAGCCATCCGCCGCCCTGGGTTGCGCTCTGGTCTCCGTCTGTGTCAAGCCAGATTCCGAGGTTCTTCAGCATAGACAAATCCTCGTCTCCCTTGGACTCGATATAGCCGTAGATGTATTCGAGGTCGGAAGTGAGACGGATGCAGCTGAGGTTGCGTTTCCACTGTGTCCTGTCATATTCCTTGTCCGTGGCAGTGTAGGCCGGTGAAGGGGCAGGAAGATAAGCCATCTCCGACTCCCACCATGAGAGCGGTTTCAATGCTGTCTTAAGCTTCAGATTAGGGTCTTCCTGAGGTTTTTCTTCAACGGTAACTGCCGTGAATGCATCACGTGAAATCTCCACTGCCGTCTCGCAGGCTACGGTTCCAGCATCGGAAAGGGTGATGGTGTAGCCTCCTGCGAGGTTTGCAGGAAGTGCTGTCACGTAATAGGTCTTGCCTACTTCAAATCCGGCTGCAGGGGCATTGACCTTTATCTCCGAGACGCTCTGCTCTGCAGGGGTCGCAGCAGGTTTGCCTGTGGCATCGAGGGTTACGGACGCTTTTCCGGCTATCTTCTCGCCATTGGCAGCCTTGAAGGTAAAGGATGTGATGCCTGCTCTCTGGAAGGTGACAGCCACGCCGCCGCATACTGCAGAGAACTTGAGTGAGCTGTCCCCGGATTTGGCAACGAGCGGCCAGCAGGTTTCGGCTGCAAACGAGCCTTCCTGCGCGGTCTGTGTCTCAGGCACTGTGACAGTGAACGCCGTACCGTCGAATGCGGAGGCCGTCGCAGCTGGATAAACTGCCCATTTCTCCACTGCAGGAACTTCCGTAGGCTTTTTCGGGTCAATGAGAAGGCTCATCCTGCCCTTGAATGTGGCGCTCGCGCCTTCGCCTGCGGATGTGAATTCGCTCACTTCCGTCTTGCTGTCAGCAGTATAGAATACGGAGATCTTGTCACCGCTTTTCCATGCGACTTTGCCGTCGGAGAATGTGGTCTTGGTAAGTGCCTCGATTTCTCCTGTCAGTTCGACATCGGTCATCTTGTATGTGGCCTCGCCCTCGTCCGGTTTCTCAGGAGTCACCGGCGTTTCAGGCTCCAACGGCGTGTTGCCCGGCTTTTCCGGCGCCTCCTGCGGTTTCTCACATCCCGCCATAAGCGCGATGCAAACCATCGCTGCCGCTATAATGTTCCTCTTCATGCTTTCTGGTGATTAGTTGTTGAGTTTGATGGTGAAGCCGTTATAACTTGGAAGACATGCCAAACCGTTATGATCTTGACGATAAAATGCGATACCTATGTTTAAGTCTGTGCATTCCAACAGGTTCAGTTTCACTCTATCAATCGCAAATGTGTATTTGAATGTCTTGCTTGTACTATCCCACGTACCTTTACCAACACCAAGCCCAGACTTATTTTCCGTTCCGGCCAAGACTGTTTTTCCCCAACTGTCTTCTATGCCTTGACTCATATCATAAGCCTTAGGATTCCATTGGACAGGGGAAACATTGTATTCTGGCATATTGTCTTTAGAGCCACCCTCGGCGCCTTCAGCCCAACCAACTGCCGTCCAACCTTTATAATCAGTTATTGTCGTGCTTGCTGTAGCACCATTAAGAACGACATCATATCCGCCGTAACCGAAACTTACATTTCCGCCTCCATTAGGTCCTTGTCCTGATGTTACACCATCCGTATCTATACATACAGCGAGCTTTTTAAGGATAGAAGGACAAAACAACTTTGAACCATAGAACATATTATCAGAATTCGCCTCAAAATAGCCATAGATAAATCTTGCATCCGAATCGAATTTTACGATTGTATTTCCTTTATCATACTGTGCCCCACTTTTCGCAGCTGCATCAATGCTATCCCAATAACTCATTGATTTTAAACTTTTCAATATTCGATTAGGATTATCTTCTATATCTGCAAGGCTATTATTCAAAGGGAGGACATATCCACCTCTATCTGGGTTAATTAAATGATCATTGCCCCACGATGTTCCAAAGAATGAAATACCCAGAACAATATTTGACATATTTCTTATACCAATGACACGACGGTCCAGAACAAATGAAAACTTTAACACACTGCCATCATATTGTCCAGCACCGTATCCAGGCTTTGACTTAGTTGTTATCTTCGTTCCGAGAGCCGTGCCGACTTTAGTCTGATCGTACAGGTCTGGATTCCAATCGCCAGAGATACTACCAAATACCGCTTTTTCAAAACCTTTGCGAGCAGAGAAATACCACCCTCCACCTTGACCTACATGGGTTTCATCTGCATCTATCCACAACGCAAGATTTTTCAAAGCATTTGCACTTGACGCATACTCGCTGGTATTAATTTCCACATATCCATATATATAACTTGCATCCGAAGAAATCTTTAGTGTATTAAGTCCCCTTTTGAACTTAGTCCTTTGAAATAACGTTAATTCACCACTATCTCCAGTTCCTTCTGCAGGCTGCAGGTCTGTAATATAGTCTTTCTCCGATTCCCATTCTGCTATTGACTTCCAACTTGCCTTGAGGTCCGCATATATATCAGGAGCATCCTTGCTGTCAAGCACACCGAAAACTGAGCGTTTGATGGCGATGGAAGAGGTGCCGCCGAATGACTTGCCGTTGGAAAGTGTTACGGTATAGCCACCTGTAAGTGTTGCAGGGAATGCGGTCATATAGTACCATTTGCCGACCTCGAAACCGCCTGCAGGGGCATTGACAGTGATTTCAGACATTGCACCTTCGCCGAGAGTGGCGACAGGAGTGCCGTCCTCCCCGATTTTCACGCTTGCTGTACCGGCTATCTTCTCGCCATTAGCAGCCTTGAAGGTGAAGGATGTGATGCCCGGAGTCTGGAAAGAGACTTTCACGCCGCCGCATACAGCCTTGAATGAAAGCGCTGCAGTAAGGTCAGATGTCTTGGCCACGACAGGATACGCACCTTCCATGAATGAGCCCTCGACAGCCGTCTGCACGGATGGCACAGTAACATTGACAGAAGTTCCGTCGGATGCGTCAGCTGTGGTAGCCGGATAGACTGCAAGAGCGGAAACCGTAGTCAGGTCCGTATCTTCAGCAGGAAGAGAGAGGCTGCCGGCGAATCTGGCTGAGGCTGCCGGAATGAGGTTCTTGGATGTGAACACACTGTGTCCTGTTTTGCCCTCTACGGTGTAGAACAGGCTGATTTTGTCAGATACTGACCACCAGTGCGCATTGTATTCGGTCATCACGGTCTTGGTCGCATCTGCAGCGGCAGAAGCCGTCAGTTCGACTGCCACCTCCACCTGTGATGGAGCTTCTGCAACTTCCTGTTTCTGGCAAGAAGCAAATGCCACGAGGCAAGCTGCTGTATAGATTATATTTCTTTTCATGATGTTTCTTCAATTATTGGTTATCTTATTCCACGGCATCTGATTACCATTCCTCAAATTCAGGAGACTCCAGATAGCTCTGGTTTTCCATCTTATGGTCGTAACCACTCGGAATCGTAGCAAATCCACCCTCTGTAGTGAAAACAAGTACATTCACCTCAGGTCTGCAATACTCTTTAGTATTCATAAATTATTGATTATTAGTTTATTGATTATTCAGTTTCAATCGAAATCCGGCACGGTCAGGTATAATGGCATAGTCATTCATACCGCCTTCGTCGAAGGTGATGCCGATGCCGATTTCCTCCATTTCACGAAGTTTCAGACGGGTACGGTCGATGGTAAATGTGTATTTGAAGATACCGTTTGCGAACTCGCCGCGTCCAGTACCGATATTGGACCACTCTTCCATAGACGTGATGGTGTTGCCGAAGTTGTCTCCGCCTGCAGATACGTCGCTTGCCTGCGGATTCCAGACAGAAGGTTCATAGGCCGTAGCGCATTTGCCGCGCAGAAGTATATTGAAGCCCTTGTAGTCACAGAGGAACCATCCGCCGCCCTGTCCTTCACGCTTGTCGTCCGTGTCGAGCCATACACCAAGGTTGTTCAGGATATTGGTTCTTTCCGTCCACTTGTCGCGGTCAGCAGTATTGACCTCAACATAGCCGTAGATATAGTCGGCATCGGAAGTGAGTTTGGTGATTTTCGCACCACGCTCGAATTTCACTTCCTGGTGCGGAAGCGCATCAAGATTGTCGAAGAAGGAGAATTCCTTCACATTGGACAAGATCTTGGACTCGTCGTAAGTGTCCTCGACTTCTTCCGGAAGTTCAGGCTGAGGAAGAGGCGTAATCGGTGGAAGCGGCTGTTCTATTTCGGTTTTGGACTTGTCGCAGCCAGGGAAAACAGCAAGCGTCATCACCGCAAGAGATATGGTGATGAGCCTGCCAAACCCATATGAGGTATTGAATTTCATATTTTTCAGATAGTATTATTAACGTGGATTCTGAGGAATGCCTGTCACGAGGATTTCCTTCTTAGGGATCTGGTAGCGCAGACGGAGGTCATCATACTTGACTTTTTCCCACGGCTGACGGCCTGCATATCTGCGGTCAATGTCCTTCTTGTTTCTCTGGAGGTCGAACACGCGGAAGCCTTCGAAGCAGAGCTCGAGACGACGCTCATCCAGAACTACATCCAGAACGGTGTCATAGCCGCGCTCCTTGTAGTTGGCGAGTGTGAACATGGCCTCGTCTGAAAGCCCTGCACGTTTTCTGATGACGTTCACGTCGTCAAGCGCTTTCTGGTCTTCGCCAAGATGAGCATAAGCCTCTGCACGGTCGAGAACGAGCTCGCCCCAACGGATGAACGCAGGAGATGAAAGGTTCGTGAGCTGGCCTTCCTGGCAAGAGAACTTCTTCATGTAGTTCAGCGGATAGACATTTCCGCCACCGCCGATACGGCATCCGAGTGAATCAGTAACAGTGACATACTGCTTGGTGCCATCGTGGGTCGTGATGTAGTATTTCGGGTAGGTATTGACAATCTCGGTCTCGACTTCGTGCTTCTCTGAGTGCTCGGTTTCACCTTCGAACCAGTATTCAGTGCAGGTCCACTTGCCTGTAGCCTCATTGAAGACAGGATTACGGTCAATGTTGTTCTCATAGTGCGCATCACCTGTCGGAATCGGCCAGTAAATCATCTTGGCACCAGTCTTGGACTTGTGCATCTGGTCGAGCATCGTAAGGCGCTTATCCTCAGGATATCTCCAGAAGAGGTCGAGGAGCGGCTGAGACCAGTAGATCTCTGCCCATCCTGAACCGTCGCCAGGGTCCCCCTGACACCAGTACATTGAACCGAGAACTGCGGACTGGCCTGCGATGTCAGTGGTATTGTCAATGAGACCTACGCACCAGAGGACTTCCTTGGACTCCTTGGTGAACTGGAAAAGGTGCTCATAGTCAGGGTCGAGCATTGAAGAAGGCTCTGCGCCCGCAAGCATCTCACCCACCATGTTTATACAGTCCTGGTCACGCCCTTCATAGAGATAGAGACGGGCGAGAAGGCCCTGTGCGGTAGCCTTGCTGATGTAGCTGTTGTTACCGCGTCTTGTGCCGCCGTCCATACATGCCACTGCCGCCTTGAGGTCAGCCTCCACCTGGTCATAGACCTGTTTTACGGTGGCGCGGGTCGTACCGCTTTCACCTGTGTTTATGATCACTCCGGGCTCCGAGCCGTCGCTCAATACATAAGGGAAACTGAAGACCTGACAGAGGTTCATGTGGGCGAATGCTCTCATGACGAGGTTCTCTCCCTTGATATGACGAAGTACAGCATCGTCAGTATCGTCCGGTATCATATTGATAAGCACTGATGTAGCGTAGCATATCTTGTAGGATATGAACCAGAAGTACTCGGTATTGGTATCAGTAGCCGAGTCATCGAGTGTGGAATCGAGGAACAGAGGGTCAGTACTCTTTCCTGACATCAGGGTATTGTCACCCTTGAACTCGTTGAGCTGGAAGAAGTGACGGACATAAGTGTTGCCGACGGTGAAGAATCCGCCATAGTCCAACGCCGCCTTGAAAAGGGCGTAGTTACCGTCAGTGGCCACTCCGGCATTCTCGACATTCTGCATGCTTCCGGACGAAACCTTGTCGTACGGGAAGAACTCAAGATTGCAGGAAACCGCTGTTATCAGCGTGGCAATCAGCAATATATATTTTTTCATGACTGCTTTCATTAAAATTTAACGTCAACTCCAAGAGAGAATACGCGGGACACAGGATAGTTGTAGCTGAAAAGTCCCTTCACACCTACCTCAGGGTCCATTCCGGAGAATTTGGTGAATGTGTAGAGGTTGTCACCTGAGAGGAAAATCCTCAGTCCCTGAAGATGCATCTTCCTCAACACATTGGCAGGAAGAGGATAGCTGATGGTGATATTCTTGATACGCAGATAGCTGCCGTCCTCGAGATAACGTGAAGTAACCTCATTTGAAAGACGGTTTCCTCCGAGTCTTGCGCGAGGATGCGTAGCCTTGTCACCCTTCTTGGTCCAGCGGCTCCATCCGAGGCCGTTGTCGATGGACATGAAGTTATAGTCGATGTAAGCTCCGTCCGAGTCCACATAACGGCGTGAGTCATTGAAGACCTTGTTGCCATAATTGAACTGGAGGTTTGCGCTTATCTCGATGCCATAGACATTGAAAGTATTGAGAAGACCACCGACAAGTTTAGGCTGAGCATTGCCGACAATCTGGTTGTCATTGGTGAGGTCGAGCTTGTTGGTAGGCTCGGTACCTGTGACATTGCCGTTCTCATCCTTTATCAGGTGTTCCCAGAGAGGGTCGCCGGTCTCAGGATCTACGCCCAGCCACTTCGGCATATACCAGCTGTAGAGTGCCTCGCCTTCGCGGTAAATCTGGTTACCCTGTGAGCTTGAAGACATGATGTCCTCGTGGTCAGGAAGATATACGACAGTATTCTTGTTGTGTCCGAGATTGAGGGTGGTAGTCCACTTGAAGTTTTTGCGGTTGAAGTTGTTGGAGGTCAATGTGAGTTCCACACCCTTGTTGCTTACCTTGCCGACATTTTCAGTTCTGCGTGAGAAGCCGGAGCTGAGGGCGAGAGGGACATCGAGGAGAAGATCCCTGTTCAGGTTACTATAAACATCGATATTGAGGGTGAGGAAATTGCGGAACGACACATCGATTCCGAGGTTTCTCATCACCGCTGTCTCCCAATGGAGGTAAGGATTGGCTACAGTTTCAGGATAAGCTCCCTGAACTCCCTGATACTGAAGTCTTTCGTTGAATCCGTAGATGTCGAGGTACTTGTAGTTTCCGATATTGGAGTTACCGGTAAGACCATAGCTTGCCCTGAGTTTGAGGAATGAGACGACATCCTGGGACTTCATGAAATCCTCATTGGAGATGAGCCAGGCGAAAGAGCCTGCCGGGAAGTAGCCGACCTTGTTCTTAGGTGCAAAAACTGAAGAGGCATCTGCACGGAATGTGGCATTGAAGAAGTAACGCTCGTTATAGGAGTACTGCGCCTGGGCGAAAAGTGACCAGGAAGCAGCCTCTGTCTTGGTTCCGTAGATGTTCTCAGGCTTGGTTCCGTTGAGCACCTGCATTCCGTTCTTGAGGCCTGAGGTGACAACGTTCATGTATTCGTAGTCGCTGCAGCCGTATTCATGGCCGAGGAGGGCATTGACACTATGGACATTCTTGAACAACTTGTTGAATTTGAGAATGTTGGTAGTTCCGAAAGAGTGGCCCCAAGTGAGTCCCTGACTGATCTGTCCATCCGGCCAACTCTTGCTTTTCGCCTCAGGAGTGGTGACGCTCTTGTAGAAAGAGTCGTCAGAGGAGTAGCGGTTTGTAGTGGAGATGGAGAGGTAATCGGTAATGTCCCAAGACAGGCGAAGGTCACCGATGAAGCTCTTCGATGTCGAATACGGGTTAGGATTCATTGACGATGCGAAGAGAGGGTTGTTCGCCTCGCGGCCATACCAGGTCTTTCCGTTGTCAGGACGCACGGCAGAGTCAATGTAGATGTATTTTCCGGTGCGCTCATCGTAAGGGTTGTTCCACGGAAGCTGGTTATAACATCCGAGACCGTGACCGGTGATAGTCTTGGACTGGGTGTAGTTCACGCGGGCCGTAAGATTTACGCCTTTCACGAGTTCTGCGCCGACTTCTACCTTGCCGGAAAGTTTGTTGTACTTGGATTCGCGCTGGGTTCCGTTCTCGTCATACCAGTCCAGACTGGTGAGGAAAGTGATTTTCTTGAGGTTGGCGGAAGCTGATGCGTAATAGTTCTGGGTGACACCCAAACGGCGTGCGTCATCCAACCAGTCGAAATCCTGATTGCGGAGTTCTTTCGGATAAGCCTTCATTGAAGCCTTGGAAAGGACAGAAGAATAGAAGTTGTAGAGCTCGTTTGCGTTGAGAACGCGGAAACGTCCGGTCAGAAGCTGTTTGAGGCCGACCTGAGCCTTGAAGTTCACAATCGGGTCCTGTCCTGCCTTGGCGTGTTTGGTGGTAACGACGATTACACCGCCGGAACCGGAAGCACCGTAGATACCGGTAGAACCTGCATCCTTCAGGACTGTGATGCTCTCGACATCGTTAGGGTTGAATGTGCCTCCTGCTACGCCATCCACGACATAGAGAGGGTCTGAACCGGCAGCAATACTGCCTGTTCCCCTGATTCGGATGGTTGCAGAAGAGCCTGGAGCACCTGAGGAATTGGTAACCTGGACGCCGGCAATCTTGCCCTGGAGCATTGATCCGAGGTCTGGAGTCGTGACATCGCGAAGTTTGTCTCCCTGCACAGTGGTGACCGCGCTGGAAAGCTCAGCCTTTTTCATTGACGAGTAACCTACCATCACGACTTCATCGAGCGTGTTGATGTCGGATTCCATTGTCGCATTGACTACAGAACGGCCGTCCACATCGACTGAGAGGTCTTTGTAACCGAGGTAACCGAGGAGGAGTGTAGCATCTGGAGCTACTTCTACAGTGTACTTTCCATCCACGTTTGTGATGACGCCTTTGGAAGTTCCCTTTACTGCTACGCTGACACCCACAAGTGGCTCACCAGTAGCTTTATCCGTGATTTTTCCGGACACGCGCTGCTGCGCAACCGCCTCCACAGAAAATGTAAGGAGGCATAAGGCCAGCAATGTACTGACCTTACTAAGCAATAAGGATTTCATTTAGCTATTTATTAGTAAATAGTCGTGAAAATATGGTTTTATCTCATAGAACCGTCGGCGAAGGCATACTTGAAGCCATCCACCTTGTTCCAAGCTCCACGAGTGAAGTCAGGCACCTCGACAGGAGCGCAGCCGTTCTCGATGGAAATGGAACCGAGTTCACCGATGCAGCACCATTCTGCAAGGTCATATACGTCCATATCGAGCGGAAGGCCGTAGTGGAGACAGTAGTTCAGACGATAGTCCATAAGGAAGTCCATTCCACCATGTCCGCCGACCTTCTTTGCAAGTGCTTCGAGGTCATCATCAAGAATCGGTGTAGGGTACATTTCCTGAAGTTTCTTCACTACACTTTCAGGAAGAGTTCCGTGGAAGTCGATACGGTCTCTTTCATTCATAAGGCCGTCGCCTTCTGCTTTATCGTCACTTACGATAAGACCGATGTGCTCAGCCTGTCCCTTGCTGATGCTCCACTGCTCTACAGGGTATTTCGCAGCATAGCCTTCTGTTCCGACAAGCTGGTACATTCTGTTGTAAGGACGCGGAGTCATCACATCGTGTTCGATAAGGATGGACTTGCCGTTTTCGGTGAGAATCATTGTGGAAGTGAGGTCACCGTTCTGGAAATCAGGCATATCCTCGTTCTGGTATCTCTTGACAGACTTGATACCGTTAGCAGAAGGGGTATCCATGGCTACAAGAGTCTTCAGGCGGTCTCCCCTATGGATATTGAGGGCCTGGCAGACAGGGCCGAGGCCATGAGTAGGATAGATGTCTCCCTTGTGCTTGCTGTTGAATTCAAGACGCCAGTTTCTCCAATATCCGTCCCAGAAGTCTGTAAGGTTATGGCAATAAGCACCCTCAGCGTGGATAATGTCACCGAATACACCTTTGCGTGCCATCTCGAGTGCAGAAAGTTCGAAGAAGTCGTAGCAGCAGTTCTCAAGCATCATACAGTGCTTCCTGTTCTTCTCCGCAGCATTGACAAGCGCCCAGCACTCGGCAAGAGATGTGGCTGAAGGGACCTCGATGGCGGTGTTCTTGCCGTTATTGAGGGCTTCGAGCGCAACCGGAGTGTGATTTACCCAGTCGGTGCATATATATACAAGGTCAATGTCGTCTCTCCTGCAGAGTTCCTTATATCCTTCATCGCCGGTATAAGTCGCTCTTACCTCGATTCCATGCTCTTTCAGGAAATCGACATTTTTCTGAACTCTGTCAGGTTCAATGTCGCAGAGGGCAACGATCTTGGTCCATGGAACGGACAGATACCTGTACAATGCATAAGAGCCGCGTCCGCCAAGGCCTACGAAACCGATCCTGACAGTGTCAATAGGGGCGAGGCGAAGTCCGAGAACATCGGTCTGTCCCTCAGGACGGGCCGGAACTTCTGTTTTTATGACCTTAGATTGCTCATTGCAGCACGAAACGGCCAGCATTGCAGCCGCAGCAACTACGGTCAACAACGACATAAATGGTTTAGAATAATGCATATAAATTTAGTGTTAATGGTTTTCTGTTACTGTCTATTGTCGAGATACTCCTTAAGTTCGTCAGGTGTCCTTGCGGGCTGTTCATGTTCCGGAAGGCCGACTATGCCCCATGCATATTTGCAGTAGGTAAGTCCCATTTCTTCATAGATCTTTGCGGAATGGTCGAGAGCTTTACGGAAACGGTTCCAGTCCTTATGCCCCTCCTGCACCCACTGCACCTCGCTGAGTGCGGCAAGTCGTGGAAGAAGCATATATTCGAGATACTCCGGAGTGTTCACGTACTCTGTCCAGAGATTGGCCTGGACACCGAGAATCCTCTTCTTTCCGTATTCCGGCACGCCGTCGTAAGGCTCATAGCCATAGACATTTTCGACAGGGAGATAGGCACCGATGGAGAACGGTTCGCGGTCCTGCTCATGTGACTGATAGCGGTCAATGTACATATATCCGCGTGGACTCATAACGCAGTCATAGTTCCAGAGCCTCTGGTCCACATTTTCGCCTGTTCCTTTCCATGTCATGACGGTAGCGCCCTCTGCAAGGTCACCTTCGAGGATTTCCTCCCAGCCGATTATGCGGCGGCCATGCCCAGCCAGGAATTTCTGGATGCGGGCGGTGACATAGTTCTGAAGATATTGTCCTGCCGTATGTCCGTCGTGGTCATACAGTCCGAGAGCCTTCATTCTCGCACGACAACGAGGACAGGCATTCCAGCGGTCCTTAGGCACCTCGTCGCCACCTATATTTATATACTTGGACGGGAAAATATCCATCATTTCAGTAAGGACATCCTCAAGAAATTTGAATGTCTCCTCCTTTCCGACGCAGAGCACGTCTTTCTTCACGCCCCAGGTATTGGCTACCTCATAAGGACCGCCTGTACATCCCAATTCAGGATATGCCGCGAGGGCGCTGAGCATGTGGCCGGGAAGGTCTAGTTCCGGAATGACAGTGATGCCGCGTTTTGCAGCGTAAGCTACCACATCACGCATTTCATCCTGTGTATAGAATCCGCCATGGTCTTCAGGACGGAGATGTGTCCTGTCGAAGTCTATCTGGGTGCCGTGACGGAGCGAGCCGATTTCTGTGAGTTTAGGATATTTCTTGATCTCCATTCGCCATCCCTGGTCCTCAGTAAGATGCCAATGGAATACATTCTCCTTATAGACGGACATGATGTCCAGGCATTTCTTTATTTCATCTACGCTATAGAAATGACGTCCCACATCGATGAGGACACCACGATAGGCGAAACGTGGAGCGTCCTTTATGACACCGCACGGAATGGAGAAGTCCACGCCTCTTGCCCTCTTGCTTCCATAGAATTCTGCCGGAAGCATCTGGGCGATGGTCTGGAGTGCGTAGATGAAGCCGTTGTAAGAATTGGCCTTCACCTGGACACGAGACTTGTCCGTCTCTATGGTGTAGGCTTCGTTTGCGAGAGTGGTGTCAATACTGAACACGACACCTTTTCCTTCCTCTCCTGATATGATACTATTTTTGCCACCCGCAACGGTCTGAAGATGAGCGGCAAATTCCGCTATAGCGGACTTGACATTATCGTCAATCTGTTCGGAAACAATTAGGTCAGAGGACTTTAGCCTATACCCCCCCGGAAATTTCGACTTCCGCCGGCTGAGGAATTACGCTGAATGGCAGTGTTTGTGTGGTTTTGCTGCAAGACACAGCAGCGAGCATACCTGTCAATGCAAGTGTAACTAATCTGCGGTTCATATACTATTTATTAATGTTATCATGATGGTTTCCAGTCCCCCAAACTGAAGTCACAAAATTAAAAATTCAGTATCAAATTTACAATAGGGATAATACTTTTTTATCGACTTTTTTTAACGTTTTTAAAGCCTCTGTTACAAATCAACGCCTAAACGCAAAACGGACGCGGCTGAGACCAGTCGCGTCCGTAATACTATTCGGGGCAGTCTCCGTTAAGAGGAAAACTGCGGTTATTGACATTGACCTACAACTCCCAGGCGAGAGCTGAAGCGCCGAGGATGGCAGCGTCAGATTCCTTGAGCTGAGAGAAGACGATCTTCACCTTGTCTTTCCATAAAGGAAGGACATTGGCGTTCATCGCCTTTTCGATAGGCTCACGCAGGAACTCCTTGGCACGGGCGAGACCGCCGAAAAGCACGATGGCTTCCGGGGAACTGAATGCGATGAAGTCTGCGAATGACTCACCGAGAACAGTTCCGGTGTAGTCAAATATCTTGAGCGCGAGCTTGTCTCCCTCTTTGGCAGCCTCGTAAACATCCTTTGAAGAGATGTTGTCAAGGCTTCTGAGTGAGGATGGTTCTTCGCTCATGTCCAGCCATTCACGGGCTGTGCGTGCAACACCGGTAGCTGAGGTGTAAGTCTCCAGACAGCCGGTCTTTCCGCAGTTGCAGAGACGGCCGTTGTGACGTACTGCGCAAGTGTGGCCAAGTTCGCCGGCGAAACCGTCGTGGCCATAAACAACCTCTCCGTTTATCACGATACCGCTGCCGACACCTGTTCCGAGAGTAATCATGATGAAGTTCTTCATGCCTCTCGCAGCACCGTAGGTCATCTCACCCATGGCAGCCGCATTGGCATCATTGGTAAGAGCTACGGGAATGCCGTTCATCCTCTCTTTCAGGAGCTTGGCAACAGGAATCACGCCCTTGTTTCCCCATTTGAGGTTTACGGCGTTCTCGATTTCTCCGGTATAGTAGTTTCCGTTAGGAATACCCATTCCGATACCACGGACCTGTCCTGTAACGCCAGCATCGGCAATCACCTTGTCGATAGCTTCTGCGAGTTCATCAATATAAGGTTCCACTTCATCGTAAGTGTCAGTTCTGATGACAGTCTGGGCAAGAACCTGACCTCTCATATCCACAACGCCTATCTTGGTGGTCTGTCCACCGACATCGACGCCGACAACATAAGGCATATCCATTTTATTCATACCTATTATTATTTATTATTCAACAGGAATATCTTTGTTCACGTTCTTGCAGCCTACGAGCGCATAGTAGAGGATGAAGCAGAGCATTGCCACTACAAGCCAGTAGCTGGACATGTAGTCGGTATATTTGGCGATGAAGTCCTGGATCAGAGGCATCACACCGCCACCGACAACCATCATCATGAAGATTCCGGAAGCCTGCTCGGTATATTTTCCGAGTCCCTCTGTACTGAGGTTGAAGATCGTTCCCCACATCAATGAAGTGCAGAGACCGCAGAGCACGAGGAAGAGCGCCTTCATCGGCACGCCGGCAACCATTGTGAATCCGTTTTCAACGCTGTATGCAGGCATTGACATGGTGATGCTCTTCGGAAGGAAGATGGCAATGATGATGAAGAGGATGGCTACGGCTGAAACTGTGGAGAGCTGAGCCTTGGTGCTGATCTTGCCGCTGATGAATGAGCTGCAGATACGGCCTACCATCATGAGCAGCCAGTAAACGGCAGCGATTGCACCGCCGATAGCGGCACCATTGACAGCGATACCTGCACCCTTTTCAGTAGCGTCAGAGAAGTAGAATATAAGCTGTGCAGGGATACCTACCTCAACACCTACATAGAAGAAAATGGCCACGACACCGAGTACAAGGTGACGGAAACTCCATGCGCTGTGCTCGTATTTCGTGGTCTGTCTCTCCTGAGCAGGCTCAGGGATATTAACGAATGAAATGATGATGTATGCCAATGCGAACACACCCATTGCGATGAAAAGCAGAGGAGCCACGTCGCTCATGGCTGTAGTATTCGTAACAGTGCCGATAAGCATACCTACGAGGAGCGGAGTGAATGTTCCGGTGAGGGAGTTCATGGTACCGCCGATCTGGATGTACTGGTTACCCTTGTTTCCGCCACCGCCGAGGATGTTGAGCATAGGGTTTACGACAGTATTGAGCATACATACGCAGAAACCGCAGACGAATGCGCCGAAGAGGTAAACATAGATGGCTGAATCACCGACGAAAGAACGGCTTGAAAGCCACTGGATTACGATACCGATGAAACCGGTAGCGAGAGCTGCAAGTGTAGTCTTCTTGTAGCCGAATTTGATGAGCATCTTGCCTGCAGGGATACCCATGAAGAGGTATGCTGCAAAGTTCATCATATTGCCCATCATTCCTGCCCACTCATACTGGTTCTTCCAGATTGTTCCGAAAGGCGCGGCCATATTGGTCACGAAAGAAATCATCGCGAAGATGAAACACATCGTAACGATAGCCACAATGTTTGATTTTTTCTGTGTCATATAAAATGTTTTAATGTTTTTGTGTCAACCAATTGCGAAAACGCCATCCTTTATCGTTTTGCAAAATCGTGTAAATTTACTGAAAAAACGGCTCAAAACAAATTTAATCGATAAAAGTCCGGCATCTTTTCTCAGACGCCGGACTCCACACTATACATACTGATAACTATTTGACCTTTTTGAAGTCAATCAATTCCACGCCGTCAGTAGCAGTCGTAGAAAGGTCAATGGTAAGGACATAAACTGAACCCTTTTCCAGCTGGACACCTTCCTTGAGGCCGATATTGTCATGCAGACCGACTGTCGTGTCGAAGAACTCTGCCGCGCTGTCGGTGTATTTCACGGTGCCGGCATCGCCGAGAATCTTACCTTTCTCTGTACCCCAGCCGTCCTGACCGAAGTACTTCGCGGAAATGTAGTCATATCTGAATCTTCCGCCGAGAGTGGTTCCGTCTTTCTCATCCACAGCAGTTCCGGTAAGCTGGAACACCATCGGGCGCACCTGAGCCATACAGAACGCAGCACCAGGATTGAAGGCGAACTGGCTGGTCATCACAGGATTGGCAAGTCCCCAGGCCATCATCCAGAGCGCACCGTCCTTGATTGTAGCCTCGGAGCCGTCTGCAGCAAGCCTGCGCAGAGTCGCATAACCGTAGTCGAGATACAGATCCACTGCAAATGTGCCGCTTATGACATTGAGCTTTATAGAAGCCCCGTCAAGGTAGAACAGGTCCGGATCGAGGTACCAGTTTGCAAGGTCTTCCACACCTGAGATGGTGATGGCCTCGTCCTTGTTCAATGCGATGGACTTGATGCTGTAATGTGTTGCCGACAGACGGCTTGCCTGAACTCCGTTCACCTTGATATCCAATGAATTGACAGGTATTTCCACAGTCTTGATGGTGAGTTTCGCAGCGCTGACTCCCGCATTGGTGTCAAAAATGAACTGGTATGCCTTGCCGGACTCGAGTGAAGTACCGTCAGATGCAGGTTCGATATTGCCTGCAGAAGTGACCTTGAACAAGCCGGTCTCGTCATTGAAAGAAGCGTAGGAACCGAACTCGACGCCCCAGCCTCTCTGGCCGAAGAGCTTGAATGAGAATCCTGTCTGCGCGATAGAGGCGCCTGCCGTCAATGTCAGTCTGCTGATACCTTTCTCTGTCTGAGCCAGGCACCATACACCATCATCCGTGTTCCAAGACGGGCCCACATTAGGCTTGCCGATTCCTGCACCGATAGCCCAGACTGTCCCATTGGATTCAAGTGTCGCAGGTTTGTCCTTGTCAGCCATCGCCTCGACCTTGATGAACTTGCCACCGAAATCTGCTGTCAGCCTATAAAGACCGTCCATTGCCTTGAATGACACGGAGTTGTCCGCATTGAGCGTAAAGAAATCATAATCCAGATTCCACTGGTCAGGTTTGTCAATGCCGGTGAACTTGATCATAGAACCCTGGAAAAGGTTGAGCAGTTCCACATTGGCAGACTCTGACAATGAAGATGTGATGCTGCCGAACGGTGATGCCGTCAGCGACATGAGGTCAGCCGAAATCTTATATGTACCTGCTTTGACGGCAGTGAAAGGAATCGTGCTTGAAGACTCGGCAGCGACAGGTTTCAGTGCAGAGCCGTCCCAGCCGAGATAAATTGCAGGCTGACCTGCTTCCGGAACGCACTTGATCAATGCAGAAGCCTCTGCCGGGAAATTGTCAGTGACTTCGTAAGCGTAGTCGCCGCTCTTGGTCATGGTGTATTCCTTGCCGTCGCAGAGGAGGGTCAATGTAGAAGGCTGCGGTCTGTCGATATTGACCTCAACCGTCTCTTCGGTGATTCCCAATCCGGTATTCTGTGAGGTGAACGCGAGCTCCGCGGTTCCGTTCGGAATATCTTTCAACAGAGGCACGAAAATGGCCGCATTGTAGGTTCCGTTTTCCTTGGTACGGATGGTCAGGTCGCTGACTGAAGTACCGTCGAACAGAAGTTTCGCTTTCAATGTGGAGAGCGGGAATTCGTCATTCAGCTTTATGGAGAACCTTATGGAGTCGCCCATGAATGCTTTGTTATCGCAGTTCTCAATCGTCATTTCAGGACCTTTGTCCGTGAATTTCACATCCATCCCCTCTTCTTTGCAGGAAATGGCGACAGTTGCCGGCACTGCAAGCAATGTCATTATTTTCAATATCTTATTCATTGTCCTAATCTTTTAATCTTTCCATTTCAAAGAGACTATCGACTTGGCCGGCACGTCGCATTTCACCGAATGTGCGGAAGAAATGAACACGAGCTGCCTGGCGTCGGAGTTTTCATTCAGAATCACCACACCGTAGGAATCGTCAGGATTTCTGAACACCAGATAATCCAGTCCCGAGGTGGTGTAACCGGTGGTTCCGATACGTACCGCACCCTGATTTATAACCTTCGAGCAATGCGCGATGTTGTAATAGTGCGTGTAGTAGTCCAATGTGGAGTAGTCGGAGGATGCTATGGTGACTGCTCCGTAACAGGTCTTGCATGAGCCGTCGGCGTCTGTATATGGTCCCTTGTTCTCATCCAGCATCAGGTTCCAGAGGGTGACGCCTTTTCCGCCGCGTTTCAGCAGGCCGAAGAAGATGTCCCTCATGTCATTGATCAGACAAGAACTGAAGTCGTAGTTCCATTTGCCGATGGAGGCTTCGGTAAAATACAGTTCCTTGTCAGGAGCGCCTGCGACTATCTTGTCCAGCTCTGAGACGCTTCCTCCGTAGTTGTGCCAAGCAGAGCCTGCTATGTATTTAGAAGCCTCAGAATCAGCATATATCTTCAGAGGGTACTGCGCCTGGTCGGACATGTTGTCATAATTGTAGTTATGGTCGAACACGAGTATCTTGGTGTTCAGTCCCGCCTTCCTGAATGCAGGGCCCAATGCTGTCTTGATGAAGTCCCTGGCCACATCCCAATACATTATCATCGACATGGAGTTGCCGGCATTGAGAGGCTCGTTCTGCGGGGTAACCGCGTATATGTCAAGGCCTTGGGACTGCATGTACTGTATCCATTTCACAAAGTACTCCGCGTAGTCCTGATAGCAGGACGGCTTGAGCGTACCGCCGGTCCAGGAGTACCTGTCGTCGTTAGAGTTCACCTGTTTCTTCATCCAGCGCGGGGCTGTCCACGGGGAGCCGATGATCCGGAGCGACGGGTTAATCTTCTTGATTTCCTTCAATACAGGGATGACGTATTTCAAGTCATACTCTGCCGGGGCGAAGTTCTCGATTCCTTCCTTGTCGCACCATGTGAAACGCTCTATGGAGAAGTCAGAGCCGCCTATGCAAACCCTTATCAATGAGCTTCCTATTCCGGTTTTCGTGTCAAACATCTGTTTCAGGAACGCCTCCCTCTTGTCCTGAGGCATTTTCAGGATGTTGTAGCAGGAGGCTACCGTCAATGCCGCACCGAAACCATCGACGGTCTGGTAGGTCTCGTCCGTGAAGCGCACTGCGTAAGGAGACATTGACGCTGTCTTTCCGAAGGCGATGGTCTTCTCCGCGAAGAGGCTGGACTTGTCCGCCGTGGTGGTGTAGGATTTGGCAACCTCCACAGTCGGCTCAGGTGTCGGGGTCGGCTCAGGAGCAGGCTCCGGCGTCTGATTCGAGGTCTGTGAATCACAGCTGCACGACATCATGAACGCCATTGCCAAAATAGTATAGATAGATGAATATCTCATTTCTAATATCCAGGGTTTTGTGTAAGATTCGAGTTCTTGTCGATGGCGGACTGAGGCACAGGGAACAGGATGGTCTCATCTGTAAGCGGTGTGCGTTTCTGCCAATACGAATCATAGCTTGAGGATGACGGATCGGACATCGCGTCGTGCACCTGCTTGATCATATCGTGACGGGCAAGGTCGTAGAAACGGAAGCCTTCGAATGCAAGTTCGAGTCTGCGCTCGTCCAGGACTGCCTTGAGCATGGATTCCTTGCTGTTTTTCACTGAAAGCGGAAGGTCTGCAAGTCCGGCCCTGTTCCTTGTCTTGTTCGTATAGATGTATGCGTTGTCCAAGTCGCCTGTCATCACAAGTGCTTCTGCGTGAAGGAGATAGATTTCTCCGAGGCGCATCAGGATCGTACTGCTGGCATTGGTCGGAACCTTGTGCATAAATGCATATTTCGCTGCAGGATAGTAGAGGCTCCAGCCGCATTCGTCGTAAACGATGGAAGCATTCTTTCTTTCAGTGTCGCCGGCTGCATCATAAGCGGCAGCAAGGTTTCTGGAAGGTGTGCTCCATTTTGCCCAGGAGTAGCTGTCCGTAGGGTTGTAGGCATTGCGGTGATACATCATCCACACCCAGTTTCCAGAGTTGCGTGACCAGGTCACTTCGAAGATGGATTCCTTGGTGTTCCTTACCACATCGTCGTCATTATAGCCCCAGAGGTCACCGTAATTGTCCACGAGCGAGAATCCCATGCCCTCGACTGCCACACAGTCATTGATGACCTGGTTCCAGTCCTGACGCTGTTTCTCGGCATACACTCTTGCTCTCAGACCATGGGCGAAAGCCTTGGAGAACAGGTATTTGTCTGAAGGGTTCACGTCAGGAGCATTGTCGCAGGCATAGTTCAGGTCCTCGATTACCTGGCCATAGATTTCATCTACCGGTGTGCGTTTCGGATAATAGTCCTCATATACTTCCTCGATGTTCTCGGATGTGATTTCCGGCGGAATGACGGTAATCATAGGAGCGTCGCCCCAGAGCTGTGCCATCCTGAACAAGTTGAAAGATCTCCAGCACAATGCCTCGGATTTCCACTCGTCGTGCTCCTTCTGAGTCATTTTCACTGCGGATGTATCTTTAGCGAAGATATTGTCAATGTTACAGATAATGTTGTTGGCATTGCTTATCTGCTGCAGGTACCAGTCCCAGTCGCGGGCAATATTGGAGTTTGCAGGGTCCTGGTTATTGGCCTCGATGGCGACAATCGCTCCGGTGGACGGGCTGCCGCAGTATGCATTGTCACTTCTGGTCTCGGTAGTGATGAGCCAGTCCATGTAACCTTTTTCCTGGATATCCTTTACCCAGTTGTTGTACAGGGAGTTGCGAAGTCCCAACATATCTGTTCTGGTAGAATACTGGCTTTCGCTGTCGTTCTTCACATTCACATTGTTCTCATTGTAGGATGTGTGCGGATTCAAGTCCAGATCGCAGGCCTGGAACGCCACAACGACAGCCGCCGCAAGAATAAAATTTATCTTTTTCATAATAATGTCTCCTTAGTCATCAGAAATCAACATTGACACCGAAAGTTACGGTCTTGACGTTAGGGTATGTTCCCCAGTCGATTCCCATACTTGTAGCGCTTGAATACTGGCTCATTTCCGGGTCGTATCCTGAATACTTGGTGAACGTAAACATGTTCGCAAGTGTGATATACGGCTGTATCTTGGTGAGATTCAGCTTTCTGAGGAACTTGCCTGAGAAATCGTAAGAGAGCGTGATGTTCTTGATCTTCAGATATGAACCGTCTTCAATCCATCTTGTGGAAGCCTTGAGGTTGTCCACTTCGCCGGCCTTAGGGATGTCAGTCACCTGTCCTGGAACGCGCCATCTGCGGAGTACATCGGTAATCTGGTTGGAGCCGTTGTACATACCTATCATCTCTATCTTGGATGCATTGTAGATGTCGTTGCCGATGGAGCTTGTGAGGAGAACGCTGAGGTTGAATCCCTTGTAGCTCCAGGTGTTGGTCATACCCCAGATGAAGTCAGGGTTGGCATCACCGATGTAGTGGCGGTCTGAAGAACTGATCTTTCCGTCCTTGTTATAATCCTCGTAGATCATCATACCGGTCTCAGGGTCAACACCTTTCGCGGTCAGTCCATAGAAGCATGAAAGCGGTTTGCCTTCTGTCATTCTCACGACCTGCTCGCTGAGAGCCTCAGATGTAGATGTGTAGTTGTACACTTTCTGAAGGGTGAGTTTCTCGACCTTGTTGCGGTTGAATGAGAGGTTGAAGTCGGTGGTCCATCTGAAGTCGTTCTTGTCAATGTTGACTGACGAGATGGCGAACTCCATACCCCAGTTGCTCATTTCTCCGTCGTTCCTGATGAGGTCAGAGTACGGGGACGGCATAGGGACGGTTATCAGCAGGTTCTTGGTATATCTGCGGTAAACGTCATACGTGAATGTGAGTCTGCTGTTGAGCACTGCGAGGTCGATACCGAGGTCCCACTGAGATGTTGTCTCCCATGTAAGTTCGCGGTTTCCGATGTTGGACTTTCCGCCGAGCGTAGGAACTGAATCAGCATATTTGGAGTCTGTCCAGTCGTAGTAGTTGGTGGAGTACATCTGCTGCCATGCGTAGTCGCTGAGGCCTTCCTGGTTACCCTGCTGTCCCCATCCGAGACGGAGCTTGAGGTCGTTCATCCACCTTACGTCTTTCATGAAGTTCTCGCCTGAGATTCTCCATGCTGCTGAAACTGAAGGGAAATAGCCCCATTTGTGTCCCGGTGCAAGCTTTGAGGAACCGTCGGCTCTGAATGCCGCCGTGAGATAATATTTACTGTCGAAGTTATAGGCTGCACGTGCGAGATATGACATGATGGCCCATTCGCTCCAGCTCTGGCTCTGGCCTCTGAGGCCGCCTTTGTTACCGCCGTTCAGGCCGAAAATCGCATTGTTGTTGTCCGGTGAGAAATAGTTTCTCGAGCCTGTAAGCTGCTGCCAGTCGGATGTGGTGGCTGACATACCGCCCATGAGTTCGAGGGAGTGCTTGCCGAATACATTGTTGTAGCTCAGGATATTGTCATAGACCATTCTCCTGTCGTCAGTCCTTGAGTCGGATGCTTCTCCATGCTGTGTCCTACCATAAGATGTGTGGATAGGGTCGAGGAACGAGTAGTTGTGCACCCAGCGGCGGTCCATACTTACCGTGCTCTTGAAATTGAGGTGCTTGGTGAAGTTGATGCGTGCAAATGCAGACATCACCGCCCTGTCGGTCTGGTCGTAGTTGTTCTCTGTTCTGGCGAGGTTCTCTGACGGAGTCGTAAGGTTCGCGCCGTAGAACTGTGTCCAGTACCAGTCAGGGTTTGTTTCGCTCCAAGGCTTTGCGTAGGTAGGGGTGTTGATTACTGAAAGCACGACGCCTGCCCTGTTGGCGCCTGTTCCGGAGATGATTCCGTTGTTCTTGTAATGGGAGTAGGAAACATCCATTCCGACGGTAATCCATTTGAACAGGTCTGACTCGAGATTGACTTTCGCATTGTACCTCTTGTTGTATGCGACTTTGAGGATACCCTGTTCGTCGCTGTAGCCGAGGCTCATGTAGTAGCGTGACTTGTCGGAGGCATTGGATACTGAAACCTGATAGTTCTGGGTAATTCCGGTTCTGTAAGTCTCGTCAAACCAGTCTGTTTCGTCTTTGAGCCCTTCCGGGACATTGGCCACTCCGATTTCTTTCTGGAGTTCGCGGTACTGGTCCACATTGAGGACGTCATAGGTCTTGGTGACGTTGGAAAGTCCGACGTAGGCGCTGAAGTTGATCTTCGGGCCTTTGCCTTTGCTGCCCTGCTTGGTGGTGATGAGCACGACGCCGTTTGCTGCACGTGAACCGTAGATGGCTGCTGATGAAGCGTCCTTGAGGATCTGCATTGTCTCGATATCGTTCGGGGAAAGATATGAGATGGCATAGTTTCCTGTTCCTACAGGCACGCCGTCCACTACGTAGAGAGGGTCGTTGGTGGAAGAAATGGATGAGGCGCCTCTGACCCTGATGACCATACCGCTTCCCGGCTGGCCGCTTGTCTGGGTTACCTGCACGCCGGAAACCTTGCCCTGGATAAATCCGGAGGCGTCAGTGACCGGTCTCAAGGCCATATCTTCTGTATTGACGGTAGATACTGCTGTGGTGAGGTCCTTCTTTCTGACTGAACCATAACCGATGGCGACTACCGCGTCGAGAGCGATGGCGGTCTCGTGTACATCTACATTGATGACAGCGCGACCTCCTACTTTTTCAGTTACAGTGGAATATCCCAATGATGAGAACTCCAGGACTGCTTCTGATGATGACACTGTGATATCATAACGGCCGTCAGCATTGGTGATGACACCGTTCTTGGTGCCCTGCTCCAATACGGTCAGTCCTATGACGGGCTGTCCGTTCTGATCCTTGACCGTTCCATTGACACTATGCTGCTGCGCGAATGATACCACGCTGGCGAACATAAGCAATACAACTAAAAGTTTACGCATAACTTAATTGGTTATTGAATAATTATGTAATCCTTGAAGATTTCCTCTTACTGAAGGGTTTCCCGATTTGGTTATTTTTCTTCAATGACGACTCATCCTCCTGAATATTCCTCTTACTGTTTTGGTAAGCGTTAAAAAATAAGTTTGTAAAGATTTGTGGAGGATTTTCGAGGATAGATTCCTTTTAGAAGAAGGAGTGTGCTGGACGCACACGACTGATGAGAAAAGGAATATAGACCGGAAAGACCCGAAAAGATTCCCAAGTTATTTTGTAAGGATTACTAAATGCCATTCTTATTTTCTTTTGTTTCAGATTTTTTATAAATTTGCCACAATGTGTCGTACAGGCACGAAATGTGAAGAAGTGCGATACCGGAAAGACAGTTAAAAGACAGTTATTTGTATTAAATCTATATATTCAAGTATGAAGAAAGCATACGTATTTCCAGGTCAGGGAGCCCAGTTCCCGGGAATGGCCAAAGAAGTATATGAGAAGAGTCAGAAGGCCAGAGAAATGTTTGAAGCGGCCAATGACATTCTTGGATTCAGAATAACCGACATTATGTTTGAGGGCACACCTGAGGCATTGAAGGCCACCAAGGTGACACAGCCTGCCATATTTCTGCATTCAACCATCCTTACGGCATGCTATGACGGCTTCGAGCCGGATATGGTTGCAGGCCACTCATTGGGAGAGTTCTCTGCACTTGCGGCCAGCCACGCGATTTCCTTCGAAGATGCATTGAAACTTGTTGCCATCAGGGCAAGAGCCATGCAGAAATGCTGCGAACAGGTTCCGGGAGCTATGGCTGCCATCATTGGCCTGAGCAACGAACAGGTGGAAGCCGTCTGCAAATCCTGCAACGGACTCGTCATCCCTGCGAACTATAATTGTGATGGACAGGTAGTGGTGTCCGGTGAAAAAGATTCAGTGGCGGAGGCTTGTGACAGGGCTAAGGCGGAAGGCGCGAAGAGGGCATTGCCGCTTGCAGTGAGCGGAGCATTCCATTCACCGCTTATGGAGCCGGCAAGACTTGAACTCGGCGAAGCTATCGAGGCGACAGAGATTAAAGCGCCGATATGTCCTATATATCAGAATGTTACAGCTCAGCCGACACAGGATCCGGAGCTGATTAAGAAAAACCTGCTTGCACAGCTTACTGCCCCGGTAAAATGGACCCAGTCTGTGAAAAATATGTTGGCAGGCGAAGCTGACTACTTTATGGAAATCGGTCCTGGCAAAGTCCTTCAGGGACTTGTCAAGAGAATCGCCGGTTCCATCGTGACAGTAGAAGGTCTGGAAACATTGTAGAACAAGAAGGCATCTCCGGAAACGGCTGATGTCTTCGTTCTTTCATTTATACCGAAAGGTAGAGTCCCTTTCGTTGAGATGAGAGATTACGTTTGATACTGAAAGATAGAGTGTCCTTCTATTGAGATGAAAGATTCCGTTTGAAACCGGAAAGTAGAGTATCTTAAGCCGAAAGGTCAAGCACCCTATACCGAAAGGTCGAGCACCCTTTCATTGAAACGAAAGATTAAGTTGGTAAAAAAATCAATCACATAAAATTAACGATTATGGCAAAAGAAAAGAAATTCATCACCTGTGACGGTAACTTCGCTGCCTCTCAGATCGCTTACCTTTTCAGTGAGCACGCAGCGATTTACCCTATCACACCATCATCGACAATGGCTGAGAACATTGACGAGTGGGCTGCCCACGGAAAAAAGAACCTGTGGGGTGAGACCGTAAAGGTTACCGAAATGCAGAGTGAGGGAGGTGCCGCAGGAGCCGTTCACGGTTCACTTCAGGCAGGAGCCCTCACCACTACATATACAGCTTCACAGGGCCTTCTTCTCATGATTCCAAATATGTACAAGATTGCCGGAGAGATGCTTCCGGCCGTGTTCCACGTTTCTGCACGAGCACTTGCATCTCACGCGCTGTCGATTTTCGGAGACCATCAGGACGTAATGGCTTGCCGTCAGACCGGTTTTGCAATGTTGGCATCCGGCTCTGTCCAGGAAGCTCAGGATATGGCTGCAGTAGCACATCTCGCAGCTATCAAGTCCAGCATTCCGTTCCTCCACTTCTTCGACGGTTTCCGTACATCACACGAAATCCAGAAGATTGAGGCTATCGATGAGGACGATCTCAGAAAGATGGTCAGCACCAAGTCACTCGAGAAGTTCAGAGCAAGAGCGCTTACTCCGGAATCCCCTGTAACAAGGGGTACAGCACAGAACGGCGACGTTTATTTCCAGGCTGTAGAGTCCAGAAACCAGTTCTATGATGCTGTTCCTGATGTAGTTGCACGTTACATGGGCGAGCTCGGTGAACTTACCGGCAGAACATACCGTCCGTTCGAGTATTACGGTGCTCCGGATGCAGAAGAGATTATCGTGGCTATGGGTTCAGTTACCGAGACCATCAAGGAGACCATCGACTATCTCGAAGCACACGGAAGAAAATATGGAGTCGTTTCTGTACACCTCTACAGACCGTTCTCAGAGAAATACTTCTTCAAGGTACTCCCTAAGAGCGTGAAGAAAATCGCAGTCCTCGACAGGACCAAGGAACCGGGAGCTCTCGGAGAGCCTCTCTACCTCGATGTAAAGGCAATGTTCCAGGGCAAAGACATGGAGCCGGTTATCGTAGGCGGCCGCTATGGTCTTTCATCCAAGGACACCACACCTGCGCAGATCGTCGCAGTATTCGACAACCTCGAGCAGGCAGAACCTAAGAACGGTTTCACCATCGGTATCGTAGATGACGTCACCTTCAAGTCACTCCCTATCAAGAAAGAGATCTCCATCGTAAAACCTGGTACTACAGAGTGCAAATTCTACGGTCTCGGTTCAGATGGTACAGTAGGTGCAAACAAGAACACCATCAAGATCATCGGTAACCATACGAACAAATATTGCCAGGGCTATTTCGACTACGACTCCAAGAAATCAGGCGGATACACCTGCTCTCACCTCAGATTCGGTGACGCCCAGATCAAGGCTCCGTACCTCGTGTCCACACCTGACTTCGTGGCATGCCACGTTCCTTCATACCTCCGCAAGTATGACGTGCTCAAAGGCATCAAGGATGGCGGTACCTTCCTTCTGAACAGCCTTTGGAACGCAGAGGAAACAGTCAAGAGACTTCCTGAGTTCGTGAAGGCTACACTTGCCAAGAAACACATCAAGTTCTATATCATTGACGCTACCAAGATTGCATCTGAAATCGGTCTCGGCGGAAGAACCAACACCATTCTCCAGTCTGCATTCTTCAAGATTACAGGCATCATCCCTTACGAGGACGCTGTAAAATACATGAAGGACGCGATCGTGAAGAGCTACGGCAAGAAAGGTGAGAAGGTCGTCAATATGAACTATGCCGCTGTTGACCGCGGTGGTGAGTACGAGCAGGTCAATGTCCCTGAAGAGTGGGCAAGCATTACTGCCAAGTTCGAGAATCCGGGCAAGGACCGTCTCGCACCTGAGTTCGTAAAAGAAATCGCTGACGTAGTGAACTCCCAGGCCGGCGATACGCTTCCTGTAAGTTCATTCATGCCGTACGTTGACGGTACAATGCCTGCCGGCACAGCCGCTTACGAGAAACGTGGCGTGGCAGTGTTCGTTCCGCAGTGGCAGCCTGACAACTGTATCCAGTGCAACACTTGTGCATTTGTCTGCCCTCACGCAGCTATCCGTCCGTTCCTTCTCAATGAAGAAGAGGCAGCAGCTGCTCCTGCAGGTCTCAAACTGGCCCAGGGTAAGGCTAACCTCAAGGATTACAAGTTCGCCCTCTCAGTTTCAGTAGCAGACTGTACTGGTTGCGGCAACTGCGTTGACGTATGTCCTGCCAAGGAGAAAGCTCTCGTCATGGTTTCCGCTCTCGACGCACAGGCAGAGCAGGAGAACTTCGACTTCCTCAATACCAAGGTAGGCTACAAGGAGACTATCGTAAACAAGGCCCAGAGCGTGAAGAACTCACAGTTCGCACAGCCATTGTTCGAATTCTCAGGCGCTTGCGCTGGTTGCGGCGAGACTCCATACATCAAGAACATCACCCAGCTCTTCGGCGACAGAATGATGATTGCCAATGCTACAGGATGTTCTTCCATCTACGGAGCTTCATTCCCTGCATCACCATACTGCACCAATTCTGAAGGACACGGTCCTGCTTGGGCAAACTCCCTCTTTGAGGACTTCTGCGAGTTCGGTCTCGGTATGAAACTCGGTTCTGACCGCATCAGACAGACCATCGCTGAAATCATGACAGAGGGTCTCGACTGCGACAAGGCTTCTGACGAGATCAAGGCACTCTTCAAGCAGTGGCTCGAGAACAAGAACAATCCTGCTGTTACCCGTGAGGTAGCTGACAAGCTTGTTCCTCTCATGGAGAACACTGATTGTCCTCATTGCAAGAAACTCCTCACATACAAGAAGTTCCTTGCTGCACGCAGCCAGTGGATCATCGGTGGTGACGGTGCAAGTTACGATATCGGATACGGCGGACTTGACCACGTGCTCGCTTCAGGTGAGAATGTGAACATCCTCGTACTCGATACTGAGGTTTACTCAAACACCGGCGGACAGTCATCCAAGGCAACTCCTGCAGGCGCTATCGCCAAGTTTGCTGCAAGCGGCAAGAAGATCCGCAAGAAGGACCTCGGAATGATGGCAATGAGCTATGGCTATGTATATGTGGCTCAGGTGGCTATGGGCGCAAACCCTGTTCAGTACCTGAACGCTATCAAGGAGGCTGAGGCTTATGACGGACCATCACTCATCATCGCTTACGCACCTTGTATCAACCATGGTCTGAAGGCCGGAATGGGTCTCAGCCAGAAAGAGGAGAAACTCGCAGTCGAGTGCGGCTACTGGCACCTCTACAGGTTCAACCCTGAACTCGAAGGAACAGACAAGAATCCGTTCTCTCTCGACAGCAAGGAACCTGACTGGAGCAAGTTCCAGGACTTCCTGAAGGGCGAGGTCCGTTTTGCATCCCTCTACAAACTTTTCCCTGAAAGAGCTGATGAGCTCCTCCAGAAGACAGAGGAATTTGCAAAACTCCGTCTCGAATCATACAAGAGATTGGCAGGCAAATAAGCCTACATCTTACTGAATAGAATCCCGGGAAATCATAGAAATATGGTTCCCCGGGAATTTTTTTTGTCAATGAAGGCTCAAGTCCAGCATCATTTTTGACAATGACGATGATAATTGCTAAATTTACGTGTTTATACACAGGTGTTGGATATTATTATGAAAATGAACAATAAGACTATAACAGCTGCATTGACAGTAGCCATAATGGCCGCCTCGTCATTGATTTCATCCGCATCGGATTACAGTGTGGGTTTCGGGAACATTGACAGGAATTGCGCAGTTGCCGGCGACGAAAAGTCGGACCTCAAGTATGCAAGGGAACTTTACGAGCACGGAATGTATGTGAAGGCGCGTGAGATTTTCCTTTCGTATCCTGAGAATCCTTTCGCCAACGGGTATGCGGTACTGTGCGATATCAAGATGAAATCCTATGCTGCCCAGGCCGCAATGGAGAAATACATTGAAAAGTATCCGTATCCCGGACTTGTGCCTCAGATGAAATACGCTGATGCGCTGAATCTCTTCGATATACCGGACTATCCCGCTGCTTCGGCCGAGTTCTCCCAGATCAAGGCCAAGTCTCTCTATAAGAGCCAGTTGGCGGAGTTCAGGTTCAAGAAAGCGTATGCTGATTTCCAGATCGGCAGCGTGGCCTCCGCATTGGAAGGATTCCTTGAAGTATCCTCTCTTCCGAAGAACGACTATCAGGCGCCGTCAGCATATTCTGCCGCCTATATCTATTATGAGCGTGAGCAGTTCGCAGAGGCAGAGAAGTGGTTTGCGAAGTCGGTGAAGGATCCGCGTTTCGCTGAAGTGTCGGCATACTATATCCTGGAATGCCGTTTTATGGACAAGGACTACAAATATGTCACTGACAATGCCGAGATGATATTCGCTTCGGTGCCGAATGAGAGGAAACCGCATCTTGCCCGTATCATCTCCGAGTCCTACCTTGTGCAGGGGGATGCTTCATCTGCCAAGAAGTATTATGACCTTACCGATACCGCTTCAGGAACCAGGAAGGACCACTTCTATGCAGGATCGCTGCTCTATGCATTGTCCGACTACAAAGGTGCTGTCGAGAACTATTCCAAGATGGATGACAGAAGCGACTCATTGGGACAGATTGCGAATTACCAGATGGCATACGGCTATATCAAACTGAAGAACAAGGTGGCTGCCATGGACGCTTTCAAAGACGCGGCATACGAAGAGTATGATGCTGACATTCAGGAAGATGCGTATTTCAATTATGCGAAACTCGCTTTCGACCTGAACCATGACCCTTCCGTATTCGAACAGTATATCAAGAAATATCCGGAGCTGGCCAAAGGGGACCGTATCTACAGCTACATCGCCCTTGCAGCCCTGTACAATCATGATTATGCTGCCGCCGTGGAGGCTTATGACAATATCGACGTACTCGACAAGGATATGAAGGCCAATTACATGAAGGCCAATTACCTGCGTGCGGAGCAGCTGATTTCTTCAGGTTCATACCGTAAGGCGATACCATGCCTCAAGACGGCAGCCTACTATTCAGGAAAACGCTCACCGTTCAATCAGCTGTCACGTTATTGGCTCGCCGAAAGTTATTATCGTTCAGATGATTACGCCAAGGCTGCCGAGGTTTACAAGACATTGTATAACAATTCTGCACTTTACGGTCGTCCAGAAGGCAATCTCCTGCCTTACGACGTGGCATACTGCTATTTCAAGTCAGGCGCCTACCCGTCTTCCTGCGAGTGGTTCGACGTGTATCTGCAGAGCGGCGACAAGAGCAGACGTACAGATGCATTGACCCGAAAAGGCGACAGCTATTTCATTGACAAGAACTATAAGGATGCGATAGCTTCTTATGAAGAGGCGATCAGGAGCGGCGGCAGCGCGAATGACCTTTATCCGTACTATCAGGCGGGCCTGGCACTTTCATTGACCAACAAGACGAAAGATGAGATCAACCTGCTTGCGCCAGTTGCCCAGACAGCTCCGACGGCTTCGTTCTGGAGCGAGACCGTCTATGAACTCGGCCGCGCGTATATGGCTGATGATGACAATGCCAATGCAGCTGAAATTTTCAAGAAACTTTCGTCTGAGAGCCGCGATTCCACTTACCGCGCAAGGGCATTGATCGGATTGGGGATGATTTCGGCCAATGAATCCCAGTTTGACGATGCACTCGGATATTATAAGCAGGTCGTCAGCAGGATGCCTTCGACGGTGTATTCGGAGGATGCGCTCAGGGCCATCGAATCCATATACCAGACCAAACAGGAACCTGAGGCCTATTTCGCTTATCTCAAGACATTGGACGGTCAGGGGACTGAGGGCAATGAGGAGACGATGTTCTTCAATGCTGCCGAGCAGATTTTCCTTGCGGAGAATTACCAGAAGGCCATAAAGTCGCTGCAGGCATATCTGGATGAGTATCCTCAGGGCTCAAATGTAAATCTTGCGGAATTCTATATGGCCGAGTCGTACAAGAACATCGGCAAGAAGGAGCAGGCTTGCGACTGGTACAAGAAGGTCATCGAGTGTGGCGAGACATCGTTTGTGGAGGCCGCTTCGCTCAGTTTTGCGAAATTGTCCTACAGCATAGAGCATTACAATGATGCCTATTCCGGTTACCAGTCCCTGCTTGAGAATGCGAAAATCGAGAACAACAAGCATACGGCCATCGTGGGAATGATGAATTCCGCATACAATGCCAAAGATTACGATGCGGCTGTCAGCAATGCGGTGAAAGTCGCTGCGGACAAGAGGAGCGACAAGGACGAAGTCCGTCATGCACAGTACATTGAAGCGAAATCTTATCTTGCTTCGAGCCGCAGAAATGAGGCATTCGCGATACTCCGCAAGCTTTCTTCACAGAAATCTACACCGGAAGGGGCTGAGGCTGCTTATCTGATTATTCAGGACGCTTACGACCAGGGCAAGTTCGACGAGGTTGAGAAACTTGTGTATGCGTTCTCCGATGCGGGAAGCGACCAGACTTACTGGCTTGCGAAAGCATTCGTCACATTGGGCGATTCTTTTGCCGAGAGGGATGATATGGCTCAGGCAAAAGCGACTTTCGAGAGCGTCCGTGACGGATATGAGCCGTCAGGCAAAAATGATGATATCCTTGACAATGTTAATATGCGTCTGAAGAAGATCGCACAGAGGGAAAAGTAGTATGAAAAAGATATATTTGACATTAGCGGCTGCCGGTTCGGTATTGGCTTGCGTTTCTGCCGGAGCTCAGAATCTGAATCCTACTGTTTCGGTGACAAAGGCGTACGAGGGCAGTCTTATGGAGGTTCACAAACCGGCTCAGGAGATGTTTGTTCCTGATTCGCTGAAGCGCTTTGACCTGGATTTCGACTACTCTGTTTTTGAGAATCCATATAAGGGGTCGTATGATTTCAGCCCTTATCTTCTGGAGATGAAACCGCAGGCGGCTGCGCTTACCGGGCGGAAGTTCTATCTCAAGGCTGGAACAGGATATCGTCTCAGACCGTCGCTCGACCTCGTCTGGGAACCATTGACCAAGGGCAGGTTCAGAATGTCCGTATATGGCACACATCATTCATACATAGGTGATTACAGGAATATGCGGTTCGATGCGGACGGTATGCTGAAATCGGCCGGAGGCTCGTGGAACGGCTATGACCTGTATTCGACTGCAGGGGCCAATGCACAGGCTGACCTCGGCAAGGCAGTAATCGCTTTCGACCTGAATTACAAGGGAATACAGGGAAAGACCGGGGAGGGTGCCACAGGATTCAATTCTGCCAGGGCATTTGCGCATATTTATTCCACAAGCCTTTCGGAGAATTTCCTGTATTATGACATTGCAGTAAACTATGCATTCTCTTCGCAGGGTATGCTTGCCGGGGACAGGGCGTTGAATGCCAATGACTTGGACTTCAAGTTCACTCTTGGTCCGGTGCTCAGCAGGCACAATCGGATCTTGGCGGATGTGGGTTATGGCATGACTTGGTATAAAGGCTATATGAACACGGCCATCGGGACGGCTTACATCACCCCGAAATACGCATTTGACAAGAACAGATGGGATCTGAGCCTCGGTGTGAAGTTAGGTTTCAACATCAGCGAAAAGGACAAGCCGGAGTCCGTCAATACCAATAAAGGAACGATGATTTATCCGGATGTCTATATCGGGTTTGAAGCCGTGAGGGATTATCTGAACCTATATTTCAGGGCGACTGGCGGCGATTACAGAAATCAGTTCTCGTCAATGAAGGAGAAGTACCATTTCTATCTTCCGTCACACGGCCTGACCAACAACTATGTGGAGCAGTATAATCTGGCGCTCGGTTTCGCCGGAAATATCAGGAACAGATTCCGTTACGACGTGCGTGGAGGCTTCAGAAGCTATGAGGACATGCCGTTTGACGGTATCTCCGCCATTCGCATAGGAACTGCTGCCCCGACTGTTGCTGACAATCTTATGTATATGTCCAATATGACGGTGGTAGGCGGTACGGCCGGTTATGTCAATATGAAGTTCCAGTGGGATTCACGTGATTTCACATTGGATTCGGATTTCAGGATCAATTCCAATTCATTCAAGGATTCGGAAATAGCAAATCAGCACATTTATCTGAACCAGTCGCTCTTCTCCGGCCATCTAGACGGCACATATAACTGGAAGAAGAGAATCTTCGCGGGCGTTTCTGCGGAATTCGCGACCGTGAGGAAGGGGGAAACCACTCTCGTGTCAATGCAGGAGAACGGGGGAGAACTCACTCCCGTAGCTCATACGACTATGAATGTGAGGGTCCCCGGATGGCTGAATCTCGGTCTGCATGCCGAATATGCATTCAACAACAAATTGTCATTCTGGCTCAGAGGTGAGAACCTTCTGAATATGAAGATACAGCGTTATGGAATGTATATGGACGGCGGTGTAGGATTCACCGCAGGCATTTGTCTGAATCTCTAATTTTTACTATATTTGTGAGATTAAGAACCTGTTTTGAAATGATTGAATAGTTGTTTGAGGTAAAATTCCTTCATCTTCTTCCCGAGTTTTCAGGTCAGATAGGCCCAGCTATCTTCCCTGAACCCTCGGTTGAATCTGAAGTTTTTTCCACTCAAACCTTCTGTGAATAATTTCAAAACAGTTTCTAAAAAAGTCAGACAGACAAGTTGATTTGAATAGAAAATTTTAAAAGAAAATAATGGAAGAGAACGAGAAGATGCGCGAAGCTGAAGAGCAGTATTCTGCGGGCAGTATTCAGGTCCTCGAAGGACTGGAGGCGGTGAGGAAAAGACCGTCAATGTATATCGGCGATGTGGGTGTAAGAGGTCTCCATCATCTGGTGTATGAGGTTGTGGACAACAGTATCGACGAGGCTATGGCCGGATTCTGCGACCACATCGAAGTTTCAATATTGGAAGACAACTCCATCAGAGTCCAGGATAACGGACGAGGAATCCCTACGGGAATGCACCCGAAAGAGCACAGGTCTGCTCTCGAGGTGGTTCTTACGGTTCTTCACGCCGGCGGTAAGTTCAACAAGGACAGCTACAAGGTGTCAGGAGGTCTTCACGGTGTCGGTGTATCCTGTGTGAACGCGTTGTCGGACAGCCTCGTGGCAGAAATCCACAGGGAAGGCAAGATCTATCAGCAGAAATATTCCAAAGGAAAACCTTTGACTCAGGTAGAAGTGATCGGCGAGTGCGAAGACACGGGAACCACCATCACATTCCATCCGGATCCGGAGATATTCAATGTCACTACCATCTATAACTACGAGACTCTTGCGAACAGGATGCGTGAACTCTCGTTCCTGAACAGGGGAATCAAGATTACATTGACAGACAAGCGTACTCTCGTGGACGAGTATGTGGTCGATGCTAACGGAAACAGCAGTCCTACCGGAAAGCAGATCTACAAGAATGATGTATTCTACTCCCAGGAAGGATTGAAGGAATTCATCAAATATCTCGATGCGAGCCAGGAAGAGATTATTCCTGAACCGGTATGTGTGACATCCGACAAGATCATTCCTATCGACATTGCACTCCAGTACAATAACGGCTACAAGGAGACAATCCTCTCATATGTGAACAATATCCACACTATTGAGGGCGGTACCCATCTCCAGGGCTTCAGAATGGGCCTTTCCCGTTCGTTGAGGAACTATGCCGACAAGAACAAGCTCCTGGAGAAGGTCAAGGTGGAACTTACCCAGGAAGACTTCAGGGAAGGTCTTACCGCCGTGGTTTCCGTGAAAGTAGCTGAGCCTCAGTTCGAGGGCCAGACCAAGACCAAACTCGGAAACAGTGAGGTCACTTCCATCGTGTCCCAGGCTACTTCAGCGGCGATGGACCAGTATCTTGAAGAGAATCCAAAGTACGCCAAACTCATCATCGAGAAGGTCGTTCTTGCCGCAACAGCCAGAACTGCTGCCCGCAAGGCACGTGAAATGGTTCAGAGAAAGACGGTCATGTCAGGTGCCGGTATGCCGGGCAAACTTGCGGACTGCTCCGAGAGGAATCCTGAGCTTTGCGAATTGTTCCTTGTCGAGGGAGATTCCGCAGGCGGTACCGCAAAGCAGGGTAGAGACCGCCGCATCCAGGCCATCCTTCCGTTGAGAGGTAAGATTCTCAACGTAGAGAAGGCAGCCGAGGACAGGGCATTCGACAGTGAGGAAATCAGAAATATCTACACTGCGCTCGGCGTTACTGTGGCACAGGCTGACGAGAACGGCGAGAAGAGAATGGACCTCAGCAAGTTGCGTTACCACAAGGTCATCATCATGACCGATGCCGATGTCGATGGAAGCCATATCGCCACATTGATTCTGACATTCTTCTTCAGATATATGCTCGACCTCATCAGAAACGGCTATGTCTATCTGGCTACTCCGCCGCTTTATCTGGTGAAGAAAGGCAAGGAAGAGATCTATTGCTGGACTGACGCACAGCGTGCTGAAGCAACCCAGAAACTCGGAAAGGGGTCTGACAAGGGCGTGACAGTACAGCGCTACAAAGGTCTCGGAGAAATGAGCGACCATCAGTTGTGGGATACGACAATGGACCCGTCCAAGAGAAGACTCCGTAAAATCACCATTGACAATGCTGCCGAGGCAGAGAGGACCTTCTCAATGCTTATGGGCGATGATGTGCCGCCACGCAGACAGTTCATTGAAGAAAATGCGCATTACGCAAACATTGACGCATAGTATAAGACAATATCTAAAATCTAGACAATATGTTAGACATTTTTGACAGAATTGAAAGAGACTCAGGCGGTCCTATCGGCCAGTATTTCGACCAGGCTTACGGCTATTATATGTACCCTCGTCTTGAGGGCGAACTCGGACCTCACATGGTTTTCAACGGAAAAGAGGTCCTGAACTGGAGTCTTAACAACTACCTCGGACTTGCAAATCATCCTGAAGTGCGTAAAGCGGATGCTGAAGCAGCTGCACAGTGGGGTCTTGCATACCCGATGGGCGCCAGAATGCTGTCGGGCAATACCAGATACCATGAGAAGCTGGAGAAAATGTTCGCTGAGTTCGAGAAGAAAGAGGATGCCTTCCTCTATAACTTCGGATATCAGGGAATCGTTTCCACGATCGATGCTCTTACCGCGCGTCATGATGTAATCGTCTATGATGCAGAGTGCCACGCTTGTCTGCTCGACGGTATCCGTCTTCATATCGGCAGCAAGTACAAGTATCGTCACAACAATATCGAGGACTGCGAGAAGGTTCTTGCCCGCGCTTGTGCTGAGGCTGATGCCAACGGCGGCGGTGTGCTCCTTATCACCGAGGGCGTATATGGTATGACAGGTGCGCTCGGTATTCTCGACAAGATAGCAGCTCTCAAGAAGAAATACAACTTCCGTTTCCTGATTGACGATGCCCATGGCTTCGGACTTCTCGGAGAACACGGCCGCGGAACTTCTGAGGCACTTCACTGCATGGACGAGGTTGACCTTTACATCGGCGCATTTGCCAAGTCAATGGCTTCTATCGGCGGATTCGTTGCAGGTCCTCACAAGATCATCAACTATCTCCGTGCGAACATGCGTTCACAGATGTATGCGAAGTCACTTCCTATGCCGCTCGTCATCGGCAATACCAAGCGTCTTGAAATCATCATGTCTCCGGAAGGTGACGAACTCCGCAAGAAGTGCTGGGCCATTACCCACGCCATCCAGGACGGTTTCAGGAAAGAAGGGTTCGATATCGGTGAGGCTCAGGCTTGCGTGACCCCTGTACATATCAAGGGTGGAGTCGCTCAGGCTACCAAGATGGCAAAGGATCTCCGTGAGAACTACAGGATTTTCTGTTCTATGGTCATCTATCCTGTCATTCCTAAGGGTATGGTCATTTTCCGTATCGTCTGCACGGCGGCCCACACTATGGAAGATGTCGAATATACTCTCAAAGCATTCAAGGAAATCAAGGCCAAGCTCGACGCTGGCGCTTATGATGGAGACGACATCGCTGCAATGACTGTGGAATAGTCCAAAATACACTTCATTATGAACCGGTCTTACTTTAAAGATAAGGTGATAATCATAACAGGAGCCAGCTCGGGTATCGGGTTGGCTTCTGCCAGATTATTCGGAAGCTTGGGCGCGAAGGTCGTCATGGCCGCCCGTCATCTCGACAAGCTCGAGGCTGAAGCCGCTTCTGTCAATGCTGATTTGTCCAAAGTCCTCTGCGTCAAGACGGACGTTACCAAAGAAGAGGATTGCAAGGCATTGATAGAGAGGACTGTGGAGAAATTCGGCGGAATCGACATCTTGGTGAACAATGCCGGCATTTCCATGAGGGCGATGTTCAATGACCTCGACCTTTCTGTGATCCATTCCCTTATGAACGTGAATTTCTGGGGAACCGTGAATTGTACCAAATTCGCGCTGCCGTGGCTGCTGAAGTCCAAAGGCTCAGTGGTGGGTGTCATCTCGATTGCCGGATATTCCGCGCTTCCTGCAAGGACCGGTTATTCAGCATCGAAATACGCTATCCGAGGCTTTCTGGACACGCTCAGAATCGAGCACCTGAAAGACGGCTTGAACGTGTTGGTGTTCGCTCCGGGCTATACCGCCTCCAATGTGCGTAATGCGGCATTGACAGCAGACGGAAGCGCCCAGGGAGAAACCCCGCTGGATGAAGGCAAACTTATGAGTGCTGAAAAATGTGCAGAATATCTTGCCAAAGCGCTCGCTTCACGTAAATCAGAGGTGATTCTTACGGCTCTCGGAAAGCTTACCGTGCTTGCGCACAGGCTGTTCCCGAGACTTACAGACAAGCTGACTTACAAATACATAGCCAGAGAAAAAGATAGTCCTTTCAAATAGTATTTCATTATGGCAAAGACTGGAATTCCCCGCGATCCCAAAATCTACATATCGCTATTTTGTCTTTTCCTGATTCTTCTGCTGATGATGCCGAGGAACGGAAAGTTCAACTACGACTACAAGAAGGGTACGCCGTGGCCTTATGAAACATTGGTTTCACAGATAGATTTTCCTGTCCTGAAAACACAGGAGCAACTTCGTGCTGAGAAAGATGCCGCAGGCTCCAGTATAGTGCCATATTACAAATATGACGACGGAATTCCGCGTAAAGTGGTGAAGGGCATAGAGCAGCTGAATTTAGGCGAGGCCAGCCAGATCAGGCCGAAAATGCTCGAGGCCGTGTCTGACATTTACAGAAGGGGAGTGATGGCTGATGAGGCATCGTCCAAGGAAGAGAACTTCTCGGCTGCAGATGATATCATATTCATCCAGAGAGACAAACGTGCGGTGAAAACCCCGGCCTCAGATGTTTATACGGTATCTTCCGCATTGGACAAGGTCATTTCAGAGACTGCCAAGGATTTTCCGTCCGAAAGGGTGGATTCTATTGCCAATGCAGTGGGCATCGACGATATCATTGTCCCGAATCTGATCTATGACAAGGAAACCACGGACTTGGTGCATGCCGAGTCTGTGGATTATATTTCTCCGACCTCCGGATTTGTGACCGCCGGGCAGCTGATCGTGACCAAAGGCGAAATAGTGACGGCTGAGATACAGCAGCTGCTGGATTCGTACAAGGCTGAATATGAGGAGAGTCTGGGATATGACGGACCGAGGATTTTCCTGTGGATCGGTAACGGAGTGATATCATTGGCATTGGTCCTGATACTCTTCCTTTCCATTTTCTACACGAACCCCGACATATTCAAACTGATGAACAAGTATCTTTATCTGCTGTTCATCTTCACATTGACGGCATTTGCAGCGTTTGCAGTGGACAAACTGGACCCGACATTGCTCTATATGATTCCGTTCTCGCTTTCGGCGCTGTATCTGTTGGCGTTTTTCAGAAGGAGGGTAGTGCTTCCGGTGTATGTCGTTTCATTGATGCCGCTGCTGATTTTCGCACACAACGGTGTGGAACTTTTCCTGCTGAATCTGGTTGCTGGAGTGGTGACAATGTTCGTGTTCCCGTTTTTCAGCAAGGGATGGAGACAGTTCGTGGCAGCTATGCTCGTGTTTGTATGCCTGCTGCTGACCTTCATCGGATTCCGGCTTATCAATTCGGGCAATGCATTCGACGACTTGTGGCTGATGCTCTATCTGTTTTTCGGGGCACTGCTTTCAGTCGCAGGATATCCGCTCATATATCTGATGGAGAAGATATTCTCGCTTGTGTCAGGTACCCGTCTCCAGGAACTGTGTGACCCTAACAATAAACTTCTGAGAATTCTTGCACAGAAGGCTCCGGGGACATTCCAGCATTCACTTCAGGTGATGAACCTTGCTGATGCGGCTGCGAGGAGCATTGACGCGGACGTGCTTCTTGTGCGTGCCGGAGCAATGTATCATGACATCGGGAAGACTGCCAATCCGCAATGCTTCGTGGAGAACGAGAGCCTCGGCGCCAAGTTCCACGACGGGCTTACTCCCAAAGAAAGCGCTGAGATGATCATAAGACATGTTTCGGACGGTCTCGCTCTTGCTGCCAAGTACAAGCTGCCTCAGGTGGTGAGCGATTTTATTCTCACACATCACGGAACTACCTGTACGGCATTCTTCTACAACAAGTTTATAGAAGAGGGCGGAAACCCTGCCGAATCGGATGCCTTCTATTATAAGGGCAAGAAACCTTGGACAAGGGAGCAGGCGCTGGTCATGATTTGCGATACTGTGGAGGCCGCTTCGCGTACATTGAAGGACAATACTCCCGAGACTTTCGACAAGTTCGTGGAGAACATCGTTTCAGCCAAGATGGCTGCAGGACAGCTTGACAATGCAGATATTACATTGAAGGAACTCAGCCGTATAAAATCAGTGCTGAAGTCATATCTCGGGCAGATTTATCACGAAAGAGTGGTCTATCCCAAGCAGTATAGACAATAATAGGCTTTCCCGATTGGAAATTGTCTGAAAAATTCCTATTTTTGCAGGCTAAGTGTAAGATGGCTTGCATCTCGCGCAAACACATTGAAAATTTAATCGCATTGAAAATATAAAATATTGAATAAAGATGAATATTGTAAAAAATCAGATTGATGAGCTTAATATCCAGCTCACTGTCACTGTTGCTCACGATGATTATGCTGAGGCTGAGAAGAAAGAACTCCAGAGATGCAAACGTACAGCCGAGTTCAAGGGCTTCAGAAAGGGAATGGTTCCTATGTCCCTTATCCAGAAAGTTTATGGAGAGCGAGTGCTTGGCGAGGTTGTGAACAAGGTTCTTTCAGACTCTATCAATAATTTCGTTAAGGAAAACAATATCAAGATGGTAGGTGAGGCTCTTCCAAGTGAGGACCAGCCGGAAATCGAGTGGAAGTCAGGCAACGACTTTACTTTCAAGTTCGATATCGCCACCACTTCAGAGGTGAACTTCGAACTCTCCAAGGATGACAAAGTGAAAGTTTATGAGATCAAGGTTTCTGCTGAGGCCAAGAAAGAGATGAAGGACAACCTTCTCCGTCAGTTCGGTTCTCTCACGGATGCTGAGCAGGCAGGTGAGGATGATTTTGTAATCGTTGATTTCGCTCAGGAAGGCAAGACCGTTGAGGGCTCATATGTAGGCGTGAAGAATGTAGAGGGCGAGGCTAAGTCCAAGTTCCTCGGCGCAAAGGTCGGAGACCAGTTTGACGTCAATGTAAATGAGGCATTTACTAATGAGTCTGACCGTGCATATATGCTCAAGGTAAAGAAAGAGGAGCTCGCTTCTCTCGCACCTGAGTTCCACGTTACAGTGAAGGAAGTGAAGACTTTCGCTCCGGCAGAGGAGAACCAGGAGACTTACGACAAGATTTTCGGCGAGAACCAGGTTCACAATGCAGAGGAATTCGACAAGGCTGTAACTGCAAGACTTGAAGAGAATTACAAGCAGGAGTCTGACTACAAACTTTCCAAGGATCTGCGCGAGTATCTCGTAAAGAAAGCTGACATCAAGCTTCCGGAGGAGTTCCTCAAGAGATGGCTGTTCAATATCAATGACGGTAAGTTCAGCAAAGAGGAGATCGAGAAAGAGGCACCTGCATTCTTCGAGGATTTCCGCTGGCAGATGGTACGTGGCTACATCATGCAGAAGTTCGACCTCAAGATCGAAGAAAAAGATGTTCACGAGGCAGCTCAGGCATATGTTGCTTACCAGTATGCTTCATACGGCATGGGAAATGTTCCTGAGGCAATTCTCAAGGACAGTGTTGCCCGTGTACTTCAGGATGAGAATACCAGCCGCCGCATTGTAGAGAATGTTGAGGCTACTAAGGTTATCGAGGCGGTTAAGGGTGCGGTTACACTGAAGGCTGAGAAGGTTTCAGTAGAAGATTTCCGTACACTTTAGTCTTAATCCCAAGAAATATGAACAATAACGAATTTTATAAATTCGCGAGAATGGGCCGTGGAATCAGTTCTACGACCCTTCATCGTTATGAATCGGCTCTGGATTCGTATATAAATCCGACCATCATCGAAGAAAGGAAACTCAATGTCGCATCCATGGACGTGTTCAGCCGTCTTATGATGGACAGGGTGATATTTCTCGGTGTCCCGATTGATGACGACGTGGCGAATATCATCATGGCCCAGCTCCTGTTCCTTGCTTCCACCGACAGTATGGCGGACATTTCGCTCTATCTGAATACCCCTGGAGGACAGGTTTCTTCTGGTCTGGCCATTTATGATACGATGCAGATCATTGAACCGGACGTTGCTACCATCTGTACAGGCATGGCGGCATCGATGGGCTCGGTGTTGTTGTGCGCAGGTACTGAAGGCAAGCGTTCAGCATTGCCGCACAGCCGTGTCCTGATTCATCAGCCTCTTGGCGGCGCCCAGGGACAGGCATCTGACATCATCATTGCAGCCAAGGAGATAGAGAAGACCAGAACAGAACTGTGCAGCATCATTGCCCAGCACACCGGTCAGACTTTCGAGCGTGTGCTTGCTGATGCGGACAGGGATTTCTGGATGACTGCAGAGGAAGCCAAGGCATATGGTATGGTGGACGGAATTCTTTCCAGTAAGAAAAAGGTGAAATAAAGTGGCCGGAAAAAAGACACAAAATTATTGTATGTTCTGCGGGAGACCGGAATCTCAGGTTCCGTACCTTCTCCCGGGACAGAACGGGGCTTGTATCTGCAGCGACTGTATCATGTTGGCTGCCGATTATCTGAAAGAGGTTTCAGGACAAAAAGCTGAGAAGGCAGCACCCAAGAAAATCAATAAACTGCAGAAGCCTAAGGAAATCAAGGAGTTTCTGGACCAATATGTCATTGGCCAGGACCGTGCGAAGAAGCTTCTGTCAGTGGCTGTGTACAATCACTACAAGAGGATAAACCACAATCTGGCCGACAAAGTGGATGACGGAGTTGAACTTGAGAAGTCCAATATCCTCCTCGTGGGCCCGACCGGAACAGGAAAGACATTGCTCGCAAAGTCCATAGCAAGGCTTCTTCAGGTGCCGTTCACGATTGTGGATGCCACTGTGCTCACTCAGGCCGGATATGTTGGTGAGGATGTGGAGAGTCTGCTCTCAAGGCTTCTGCAGGAGGCTGATTATGATCTTGCAAAGGCGGAACGTGGTATTGTCTTCATCGATGAGATAGACAAGATCGCCCGTAAAGGGGACAACCCGTCCATCACTCGTGACGTTTCCGGAGAGGGAGTCCAGCAGGCGCTGCTCAAGCTTCTCGAAGGAAGTGTTGTCAATGTACCGCCACAGGGCGGACGCAAGCATCCTGAACAGGAATTCATACATGTCAATACCCAGAACATCCTGTTCATTTGCGGCGGTGCTTTTGAAGGTATAGAGAGGTCGATTGCCAATCGTCTGAACACTCAGGTCATCGGTTTCACAGCAGGCAGCACCAAACAGATTGACAAGAACAATCTGCTCAAATATGTGGCTCCGGAGGATCTGAAGTCCTATGGCCTCATTCCGGAGATCATCGGTCGTCTTCCGATTGTCACTTACCTGGACAGTCTGGACAAGGATTCACTTCTTCGTATTCTTACAGAGCCGAAGAATGCCATATTGAAGCAATATGAGAAAATGTTCGAGATGGACGGCATAAAACTGGAGATAGAAGATGGCGTGAAGGACCTCATAGTCGATACCGCCATCAAGAACAAACTCGGAGCGCGTGGCCTGAGAGGCATCTGTGAAAGGATTTTCGATGATGCCATGTTTGAGGCTCCGTCTTCGCGCAAAAAGACATTTACCGTGACACTCGAGTACGCCAAGGAGCATCTGAAAGATGATATTTAATATTACGGGAAATGACAGACAGGCTGCTTCACGTTTTGTGAGCAGCCTGTCTCCGGAAAAGTCATAGTTTGAGAAATAGTCGCTATTTCTCAAACTGCACTAGATGTTGGCGGTAGCAGCTGCAGCGCGTCCGGCAGCCTCAGCGAAATCCTCACCATTGGAGGCGTAGATGATTCCACGTGACGAATTGATAAGCAATCCGCCCATTGCATTTGCACCATGCGCGATTACCTCTTCTGCGGAACCTCCCTGTGCTCCGACACCTGGTACGAGGAAGAAATTGTCCGGACAGAACTTGCGGATTTCAGCAAGCTTGTCAGCCTTTGTGGCACCTACCACGAACATCATGTTGTCAGGAGTCGAGATGGACATCATCTTTTCCATAACTACCTGATACAGAGGCTTATCGTCCTGCTGCGCCATCTGGAAATCTGCAGAAGACTTGTTGGATGACAGGGCTACCACGATGGCGAATTTTCCCGGATACTCGAGGAAAGGAGTGACAGTCTCACTTCCCATATAAGGGGAGATGGTCACAGCGTCGAAATCCATTGTCTCGAAATATGTCTTGGCATACATCTTGGCCGTGTTTCCGATATCACCGCGCTTGGCGTCTGCGATGATGAACTGCTCAGGATGATTGTTCCTGATATAATCTACGGTCTTTTCCAGCGCCAGCATACCCTCTCGTCCATAGCACTCATAGAAAGCCAAGTTCGGCTTGTATGCTATACAATGCTCTGAAGTCGCGTCAATGATGGCCTTGTTGAATTCATACAGCGAGCGGGCAGTGCCTTTCAACAATTCCCCGTGGACAGCAATCTCTCCGTCCTGGGCAAGTTTCTGAATGTGCTGGGGCATCTTGTTGAAATCAGTGTCCAAACCCACGCACAGCATGGTCTTCTTGGCCTGGATTTGTGTATATAAATCTTTGGTATTCATATCTTTATAGTGCTATAAGTAATCTTCGAAATACATTGTCACCTTGTCCATAAGGTGGATACGGTCCTTGCCGAAAACATTGTGCTCGGCGCAAGGATATGGGAAATAATCCAGCTGGACATTGTTCTTGATACATTCTCTTACGAAACTCAGGCTGTGCTCCCAGACTACAGTGTTGTCGATAGCGCCCTGACAGATAAGCAGTTTGCCCTTCAGGTCAGCCGCCTTGTTGATCAGACTTGTCTCGGCGAAGCCCTCAGGATTTGAGTCCGGAGTCTCCATATATCTCTCGCCGTACATCACCTCGTACCATTTCCAGTCGATTACAGGACCGCCTGCGACACCGACCTTGAAAGTCTCCGGATAGTTCGTCATAAGAGAAATTGTCATGAATCCGCCGTAGCTCCAACCGTGCACACCGATTCTGTCCTTATCCACGTAAGGCAATGTCATCAGTTCGCTAAGCCCGGCCATCTGGTCAGCCATCTCCGCCTGTCCGCAGTATTTGTGGATGGCCTTCTCATAAGCTGCGCCACGGTTTTCAGTACCCCTGTTGTCCTGCACATAGACGATGTAGCCGCGCTGCGCCATGTACATTTCCCAAAGCCTTATCTGTCCGAGCCAGGAATCATTCACCATCTGCGAATGAGGACCGCCATAGACATACAGGATGACCGGATACTTCTTGGCAGGGTCGAAATCCACCGGAAGGTAGAGCCTGTACCAGTTGTCATATTTTCCGTCGGCGCTCTTTACCGTTCCCAGAGTCATCTCACCTGTAGCATAATCCTTCATCGGATCCTCAGCGGTGAAGATAGTCTTGGACATCTTTCCGTCTGTAGAAGTCACTTTCACTACGCCCGGGACATTGAAACTGCTGTAACTGTCGATAAACCATGTGCCTGATTCATTGACACTTACATTGTGCCATCCCTCATCTGAGGTGAGCCTGACAGGCGTCCCGACATTGACCTTTCCCTTGCGGGAGACATTGACCCGGACAGAGAACAGGTGCTGCTCGACAGGGGAGACCTCTGCGCTGGTATAGAAGATGCGCTCGCCGTCCTCGGCAACGAATTTCACGTCAGCATCAACGTTTGTGACGCGCGTTACTGTGCCAAGCGTGTCGCAGAGGTAGAGACTCTTGTATCCGTCCCTGTTGTCAGTGCGGTAGATGAATCTGCCGGAGAATCCGAACCAATGCAGAGGGTCAGTCGGCTCCACCCATTTTTCGTTGTCCTCAGTAAGTACGGTTCTCAGGAATTTGCCGTCGCGGGCCCTGTACATATTCAGGTGCATACGCTTCTGGCTCCTGTCCAGAACCTGGATGAAGAGCAGCTTACCGTCAGGAGACCAGGAAACATTGGTGAGATACTGGTCGTAGCCGAAATCGTCCGACTGGATGTATGCTGTGGTGTTTTCCGCTAAATTGTAAATGCCTACGCGCACATTCTCAGAGCCCATTCCGCTCATCGGATATTTTATGCTCTTGAGGGAACCGGTACGTGTGGTAATGTCCAGAAGCGGGAATTCAGTTACCTGACTTTCATCCTTGCGGTAGAAGGCGATGCTTCGTCCGTCCGGTGACCAGAAAATCCCTCCGGAAATACCGAACTCGTTTCTGCTGACCGACTGCCCGTAAGTGATTTCAGGATTCTCACTTTCAGCGACAGTACGGATATGCTTGCGCTGGTCAATGTAATAAAGGCTTTTGCCCACGGTAAATGCCAATGCTGGGGCTGCACCGACGGCCCTGTTGCCCATCATTGACCCGTTTGCAGACATTGCCGCCTCATTGGGCGTAACATTTTCAGCGCCTTCCGGCAATGACTTTCTGAGATATGCTCCGGCAGCTTCCGCATAGACGCCGAGCACCTTGTCAGCGTCCACATCTTTACCGGCATTGACATCATACAGCTGCGGCTTTCCGTCCTTCATATATACAATGGTATTCTCGCCGAACCATCCTGCACGGAATCTCTCAGGTCTGAGCTCGCCCGAATATACAGCTTGCTCCATCGTCATCATCTTGCCAGTGGTGTTAGCCGGATGAACGGAAAAAACTTTCATTCCTTCAGCTCTCTGATGCTCCTCGGCATTCAGGGAAACGGCGGCCAAAGAAGATACCGCCAATATTGTCAATGCGATAAAATGTGTTCTTTTCATCTTGTTGTATTTCAATAACTTACCTTACGGATAGGATATTATCCACGATATACTTCTGCTGACCGCGCCACGGAAGCGCTCCCAAATACTCTTTATAATGAAGTTCCACGGTCTTGCCGCTGCACCTCATCAGAGAATCAGCAAGCTCCCCATTCTCCACGGAGAACTCGAAAACGTAGGATTCCATACCATTGGTACCTTTTCCTGTACCTCTGAGGCCAGACTGGATCAGCCTGCCTTCATAGGTCTTGAATACATAGCCCTTGTACATCACCTGATTCAGGTCTCCTGCCTTGACTCCTTCACCGAAGACAAAGTAGAAGCGGAAATAGAAGAACCCAGTCAGGGCCAGCACAACCACAAGCGTGACGGTGCTGATGATCTTAGTCTTGATACTCATATTATTCGATATTGTCATTGAGTTCCCATCCTGTCAATGTGGAGATATACGGAATCAGCACATGGGCGAGCTTTTTGTGTCCCTTGTAGCTTGGATGCCAGCTTGCGCCGAGCTCATCATCCGTATTGTGCACAGCCTTGGTGAAACTCAGGAAATGCACATTCTTAAGGCCGCAGCTGTTTACGCAATACCTCACATAATCGGCTGCCAGGTCATCGCAGTTGCTCGAAACACAGAGAACCGGATGATTCTCACCGTAGTTCTTCTTGATCTTGTTCAGGAGTTTCACATAATTGTCCCTGAAAAGAGATATCTTAGGCTGTCTGCCGGTAGAGAAGTCATTGGTACAGAGGTAGATGATGGTGACCTGCGGCCTGAATGCATCAGCTGCGGCATCCCATTTCACATCCTTGTCCTCGTCGAATGTCTGGTCATAACGGTCAGGCATATAGTAGTCCTTGAACTTGTCCGCATAATTTCTGGCAATCCCCATTCCGGAATGCGCAACAGCATAGTAATCAGCCCCGAAGTACCTTGAAAGGATAGCAGCGTAAGTCAGATTGCTGTTCTCGGTCTCGCTCTTGTAAGGGTCGGTCCTGACACTGTTCTCAGTACCGTAACCGCAGGTGTAAGAGTCACCTATCACCTCGAACTGGCGCTCTTTGAGACCTTCAGCCTGAAGCAGTTCGCCTGCCTTGGTAATATACTCGCTGATCGTGGTCCTGCCTTCACTTCCCTCAGTACGCTTTTTCAGAACTACAGTATGTTCGAAGCCTTTCCCCTTGGAATTGAACGACTTGAGAGCAGCCGGTTCCACCAGGACATATACCGAATCCTTACCGCTGACCCTGATGGTCCTGTCAGCTTTCGCGTCCGGTTCCCTGTCAATCCAGAGGTCATAATAGTTTGCCTTGCTGTCGGAGGCCTTCATCGCCAGGTAAGAACCCTCAAAACGGATTCTGACATATACTCCGGTCCAGTCGAAAGAAACATTGTCCTTCTCTTTCAATGTCCTGCCCACATAAGTCACCCTCGAATCCGATGCCGGAGTGTGAATCTCCGGCAGTTCCCTTGCAGATAAACCGCTGATGGCCAATGTCAATGCCATCAATGCTGTAATCATCCTTTTCATATCTTTTATTTCATTTTTTCAAGTCCTGAATTCAGGAACTCGACAAATCCGTCTATATCAGTATTGTATCCGCGAATCGGAGCGAGCTGCTTTCCGTCAGGCGACAGAAGCACGTAGTTGGGCTGTGCGCTCACGCCGAAATTTTCACGGACGAACCATGCATTGACACGTCCCCTGTCCTTCAGAACCTTTCCGCTGCTGGTGGTAACCCATTCGCTCTCAGGAAGTTTAGTCTTGTCATCCGTATAGAGAACCACAATGACGAAATCATTTTTCAGTATCGACAGTACTTTCGGATCGCTCCATACCCTCTGCTCCATCTCGCGGCAATTCACGCAGGCGAGACCGGAAATGTCCAGGAAAACAGGTTTGCCGGACGCTTTTGCAGCAGCATATCCCTCTTCCATAGAATGATAGCCTGTAAGTCCGAGCGGCAGTTTTTCGCCTTTATTGGCCTCTTCTATGCTGACCACCTGCTGGCTTGCATTGCCGCCCATTATGAAGTCCTGCGTCTCGATAGGAGGAAGATATCCTGACAATGCCTTGAGCGGCGCGCCGAACATTCCCGGAATCATATACACCACGAATGTGAAGTCCACGATTACCAGGAAAAGCCGGAATATCCCGATATGCTTCACCTCACTGTCCGCCTCAAACCTGATCTTGCCGAGCAGGTACAGACCGAGCAGAGTGAATACCACAATCCAGATGGCGAGATAGATCTCCCTGTCCAGAATACCCCAATGATAAGTCTGGTCCGCCACGCTTAGGAACTTCAGACCGAGAGCCACCTCGATAAATCCGAGCACCACCTTCACGGAGTTCAGCCAGCTGCCGCTCTTGAGCTTCTTCAGCAGAGACGGGAACATCGCGAAAATCGTGAATGGCAATGCGAAGGCCACAGAGAAGGCAAGCATTGTCACCATCGGAGTCCAGAACTCACCCTGAGTGGATTTGATCAGGACAGAACCCACGATAGGACCGGTGCAGGAGAATGATACTAGGACCAGTGTCAATGCCATAAAGAAGATGCCTGCAAGTCCTCCCTTGTCGGAATTCTTGTCACTTTTGTTCACGAGAGCTGACGGCAGAGTGATCTCAAACGCTCCGAAGAACGATGCCGCAAATACCATAAACACAATAAAGAAGATGATATTCGGAAGCCAATGTGTTGAAAGCCAGTTGAATATGTCGGCCGTAACTGTCTCTCCTCCAAAGATGTAGGTCGCTCCTATAATCAATGAAATAGGTACTGTGTAAAGCAGGACGATGAACAGTCCGTACATGAAGGCCTTGAAACGTCCGGCCGCAGGTGTTGAAGAACCTTTCATGAAGAATGATATGGTCATCGGCACCATAGGGAATACACAAGGCGTGAGGAGCATCGCAAATCCCCACAATACAGCCTCAAGTATCAGAGCCCACAACGAGCCGCCGGCCCGCTGTTCCTCCTCCGTTACATTCTGTGAAATCTCTGGAACTTCTGTAGTGGCGGCAGTTTCAGCGGTTGCTGCGGTCTCAGCCTTTTTTGCCTTTTCAGGAACAGCTGCGGCCGCCGCGTCAGCCTCTTTCCGGAGCTTTATCTCGAAATTCCAGTCTTCAGGCGCGCCGCAGGAGTTGTCCGTGCAGCTCGAAGACGTGATCATACCTTTCAGACTCGAGGCATCTTCTGCCACTCTGATCTTCTGCGCTACCTTGATCTTGTCGAAGAAAACATCATCCCCGTCGTATTTCTCAGGCTTGAGAAGGTCGTACAATCCGCCTTCAAGAGAATATCCTTTGACATCCTCGAATTCCACCGTTACAGGCGAGTCCTTGTGGGAAGCTCCATAAGTATGCCATCCGGAGCTGATAGTTCCGGAGAAGATGATTTCGGTAATCCCGTTTTCCGTTTTTCCCTGGGAAACGGACCATTTTACTATCGGTTCGCCCATTTGAGCGAATAAAGGCACTGCACTCAGTAAAAAGAGTACAATGCCTGATATAATACTGCGTCTTTTCATTAGCATATCATTTTCGGTATAAAAATGATTTCGCTTATTTTGCGTAAGCTACTGAACGGGTCTCCCTGATGACGGTAATCTTCACCTGTCCAGGGTATGTCATTTCATTCTGTATCTTGAGAGCGATGTCGGAAGAAAGCGTTGCTGCCTGCTCGTCGCTTACATCCTCTGCGCCTACGATTACACGGAGCTCCCTACCTGCCTGGATCGCATAACTCTTGGTTACACCAGGATATGCGGCAGCAAGGTCTTCCATGCCCTTGAGCCTCTTGATATATGATTCAATTACCTCGCGGCGTGCTCCAGGACGTGCTCCTGAGATAGCGTCACCTACCATGACGATAGGGGAGATGAGCGATGTCATTTCAGTCTCTTCGTGGTGAGCACCGACAGCGTTGCAGATTTCAGGTCTTTCCTTGTACTGCTCTGCCAGCTTCATACCGAGCAGTGCGTGTGGAAGTTCAGGATCGTCCTCTGAAACCTTTCCGATATCGTGGAGAAGTCCGGCCCTTTTCGCGAGTTTAGGATTGAGACCGAGCTCGGAAGCCATTATGGCACAGATATTTGCAACCTCTCGTGAGTGCTGGAGAAGATTCTGTCCATAAGAAGAACGGTATTTCATACGTCCTATGAGTTTCACGAGTTCGATGTTCATACCGTGGATTCCAAGGTCAATGCAGGTTCTCTTACCGGTCTCGAGGATCTCATCCTCAAGCTGTTTCTGGACCTTCGCCACTACCTCTTCAATACGTGCAGGATGGATACGTCCGTCCACGACAAGCTGATGGAGCGCAAGACGTGCGACCTCTCTTCTGACAGGGTCAAAAGCCGAAAGAAGAATGGCATCCGGAGTATCGTCCACTACGATTTCCACACCGGTAGCAGCCTCCAGAGCCCTGATGTTACGACCTTCGCGGCCGATGATTCTACCTTTGATATCATCGTTCTCGATAGGGAAGGTGGTGACTGCATTCTCAATGGCAGTCTCCGTCGCAGTCCTCTGTATCGTGGTGATTACTATCCTTTTGGCTTCCCTTGCAGCATTAAGTCTGGCGTCATCCATCGTGTCGTTTATGTACGCCTGGGCTTCGCTTCTCGCCTCGGCCTTCATGTTTTCCATGAGAAGGTTCTTGGCTTCGTTGGCGGTCATGCCGGCAATGCTCTCAATCTGCTTGTTGGCTTCCTGACGGAGTGACTCGTATTCTTCTGCCTTACGGTCGAGCGCATCTTTCTGGGACTGGAGGCTTGCCTTGGTATTGTCGAGATCCTTGATTTTCTTCTGGAGCTCGTTGTTCTGCTGGTTGAGGTTGTTCTCTTTCTGCTTGAGACGGTTCTCGGTATCCTTGATCTGCGCATTCTTCTCATTCACGAACTTCTCGTGCTCGCTTCTGAGCTGGAGGAACTTCTCCTTGGCCTGAAGGATCCTTTCTTTCTTGATGTTTTCTGCCTCAAGTTCCGCCTTTTCCAGGATGCTGTCCTTGCGTCCCTTCATAACCATTCTGTGAACCATTATGAAAACTGCAATTCCGAATGCAGCTGACAGCAAGGCTACTGCTATGAATATCAAAATGTTGTTCATACGTATATATTATATAAATTTATGTTTTATGTTTTAGTCGTCTCTTTCCGGATTACAAAAAACCGGCTGCAAGTTTCCTTGTACGAAGAAGCTTGCAGTCGGAATATATAAAAGCCGTCAGCCGGGTCGTCAGAAAAATCTAATATTGCAAGATTTGAGCTCCGTGCCGGTTCAGTAATCCTACGTCCCGCATAGCGGAATCCCATCAAAGGTACTTAGGCCCGCACATCCCCGGCTCGAGAACACCCGGTTCCGAAGAACTTGTTGTTTTCAGCGAGTAGTGGGCCGACGGCTAATCTTTTATACCATCAAGATAAGTATTTGTCTGCTTCTCAAGCGCTTTCACCTCATTCTCCAGACTCTCCACCATCCTTCTCGCGGACAGCCTCGCGATACACTCGTTCAGGGCCACAAACGTAAGAAGCTCCGACGTGTCCTTTTCGGGAAACCTGTTCGAATACTTGCTTAACGTGCTTTCCACCAGTTTAGCGGCATTTCTGTAAATCTCCTCGTCATCTGGCGTCTTGGCCGACAACTCGTATTTCTTGCCGTTGATCCGTATCGTAATCTTCTGCCCCATATCTATCTTTCCAATAATGAGATGCATCTGTCAATCTCAGAAATCATCTTGTCAATCTTCTCCCTCGCAGCTGCGCTGCCTTCCTCATGAGCAGTAAAAGCTTCAATCAACTTGAGATTATCTACTTGTCTTTCCAGATCCGAAATCTGCTTCTTATATGAATCAATTTCAGCATCTTTTCTCCTCAGTTCGATGACAAGATTCTCTTTCGTCTGTCTCTCGCGTTCATACAGCGCGATAAGTCTTTCGATATTTTTTCTTACATCTTCGAGCATCAGAGGCAATACTTTAGATTCATAATATGCAAATTTAATAAAAAATTTTCCATATTTGCGTTGGAATATAAGATATTTCTGATGGAATCTTCAAATTTATTAGACCGATACGTGTGGCTTGTGGATTTGCTTGTCCAGAACCGCTATATGTCCTTCGCCGAAATTGACGAGGCCTGGAGAGAATCGGACTTGAATCCGAAAAAGGAACCGATGCCCAAGAAGACTTTCCAGAATCACTGCGCGAAGATCAAGTCGTTGTTCGGGATTGAAATCAAATGTACCCACAGAGGCACATACCAGTACCATATAGTAGAAAAGAGGGACGCTTTCGTGACAGGTGTCCGTTCCTGGCTGTACAACTCATTCGCATTGAACAGCATAGTATCTTCAGACGCATCCCTGTCCTCGAGAATCGTCCTCGAGAAGCTGCCGTTGGGCGTTTCCAAACTCTCACCCGTGCTGAAGGCAATGAAGAACAGCAAGATGCTCCGCATCGAGTTCAGAAGTTACCGCTCACGGGAACTGTCCGTAAAGGAGGTTGTGCCGTATTGCCTGAAAATCTATCATCTCGTCTGGTATCTTCTTGCCAGGGACAGAGATTCTTCTGCTCTTCATATCTATAACATGGAACGGGTGACCAATGTAGAAGAGATTGACTATCAGTTTACTATGCCGCCCGAATTCAATGCGGGGGCTTTCTTTTCAAACTATTTGGGCGTCATTGTCCCGGAAAAGCCTGTGGTAGAGACCATCCTGCTGAAAGTGAAAGACGGTCAGGAAGAATATCTTCGCAGCATTCCGTGGCATCATTCCCAGAAGGAAGTGGTGACAGGGCCGGACTATGCGGTCTTTGAATTCAGAATGTGCATCACGACAGACCTTATACAGCGAATAATGTCCCAGGGCTATCTGGTGGAGGTGCTTGTTCCGGAGAGTCTGAAAGAAAGAGTCAAGAATGTGCTGCTGAAAATGAATGAAATCTACGGACTCTGATTAAAGGTGAGGATAGCGACTTATGGGTAAAGAAAGCCACATATCAGGCAGAAACACATTCGTTCTTGTGTATTTGGGAGCGTTGAGCGCTTTCGGGCCTTTCGTAATGGACATGTATGTTCCGGTGCTGCCTGCCATGCAGGACTGGTTCGACTGCCCGGTGTCCAAGGTGCAGTTAGGCCTGACCACAGGTCTTGTCGGGCTTGCAGTCGGCCAGCTGATATTCGGCCCGGTAAGCGACAGGTACGGCCGGAAACGTCCTTTGATATGTGCTATGGCCCTGTTCCTGATATCCACATTCGGCTGCATCTTCTCTGCCAATGTCCATGAATTCATCATCATGAGGCTCTTCCAGGGCCTGGCCGGATCCGGCGGAGTCGTCCTTTCCAGAAGCATTGCCACAGACCGGTACAGGGGAAAGGAATTGACGAAAATGATGTCAATGATAGCAGCTGTCAATGGCGTAGCGACGGTTGCTGCACCTATCGTGGGCGGACTTATAGCCCTTGTGGGAGGCTGGAGGGCCATATTCTGGAGCCTCATAGTGCTGTCGGCGGCACTGCTCATCGGAGCTACCCGCATGGATGAGAATCTCTCGTTCAAGAACCTGAGCCTCTACAAGTCCTCGTCATTGAAAGTCATTGCCGACGGCATCTACAACATATTGAGCAACAGGCGGTTCCTTCTGTATGTTCTTACGTATATGTTCTCCATGGGCGTGCTTTTCACCAACATCGCCTCCGCTCCATTCCTTATGCAGGAGCATTACGGACTATCCACTCTGCATTTCAGTATAGTATTCGGATTCAATGCATTGACCTTCGCCATCGCGGCAGCGCTCATCCCTAAATTCAAGGACAATGATGCGGCTATCCGGTTCGGTACATTCGCGCTCGCGGGATTCTCGGTGTTGACGGCGGTCGCGCTTTTTTTCAAACCGGGGTTCTGGTGGTACGAGATACTGGTATTTATCCTGATGTTGATAGTCGGCATAGTCTCCACCGCCTCCAACGTCTCAGCTATGGATTCGGGACGGGACAATGCAGGGGTCGCATCTGCCCTGCTCGGCGCCATCGGTTATGCTTTCGGCGGAATTGTGCCTGCGATAGTGGGAATGGGCGACATGTTCATCACCACCGGGGCGCTTTTCCTCTGCAGCTCAATGTTTACGCTCATCTGCGTGCTGATTTCTCTTGCCGGAAAGAAATCCGCTTAGTAATTTTGCTCCCAAATAAGTGTGCGTATGGAATTGTATGAATATGCAAGGCCTGACATTATGTCAGGAAAAAAAGTGCTGTATCTGCATGGTTTCGCTTCGAGCGGCCAGAACGGTACGGTAAAGACAATGGGGACATTGCTCCCTTCAGCAGAAATCATTGCCCCGGACATCCCCGTAGAGCCTGTCGAGGCCATGGATATGCTTAAAAAGCTTTGTGAGGCGGAAAAGCCGGACCTGATCATAGGCGCATCGATGGGCGCAATGTATGCCGAAATGCTGCGCGGATATGACAGGATTCTCGTGAACCCGGCATTCAAGCTTGCCGATACCATATTGAAGAACAATGGTTTGGGACGACAGGAGTTCCATAATCCAAGGCGCGACGGACAGACATCATTTCTGGTGAACAAAGGACTTATAGAAGCGTTCCGCGAAGTCTCTTCGCACAATTTCGAAGGACTCGAGCCCGACAGTTCAGATCCCGTATTCTTCGGGAAAGTCAATGAAGAGAAACAGCGCGTTTACGGAATGTTCGGCATCCACGACACGCTTGTGACAGGCACATTCGAGTTGTTCTCGACCTATTATCCCAATGCAATCCGGTTCAATGGGGAGCACTATCTGGATGACAGCGTCTTTCTGCATTCGGTCATGCCTGTGATAGAAAGGATAGACGACAAGCAGGAAAACAGGGCAAAGAAGGTGATGCTCATAGCATTGACAGATACCCTTCTGGATATGACAAACGGACAGGCGCATGGACTCGCCATAGAAGATATGGAGCCTTACGGGAGCGCGGTGAAGGCCTTCGCCAAACTCTCGGAGCAGTACTCGCCTTATGTGCTGATTCCCAATGATTTCAATGCCCCGGAGCGTCTTCCGGAACTCTATCATTGGGTGGAAAAACGACTTGGCGTGCCGGCGTGGAACAGAATCGTAATCTCCAATAAAAAGGATATGCTGCTCGGGGACTATCTCATCGACAGATATCCGGAACGGCTTGGTACTGATGACTTTATGGGAACCGTTCTCCATTTCGGAGAAGAACCGTTCAAGACATGGGAAGAAGTGCTGACATATTTTTCACGCCTCGGAGGCCAGTAGAATCGCGGATTCCTGTCATAGTATGATTTTTGCAGTAAATCTCTGCTTGGTGACAAAGGACTATGTGCCGTCGCCCAGTTTTATTTAAACATAATTAGTATGAAACGTAGTTTATTGTATTCAGGACTTATGCTTGCTCTCTTGGGAGTATTTGCCGGCTGTAACAAAGACAGCAAGTCCGATGAAAATTGGAAAGATATTCCGTCAAATCAGTTTACCGCAGAAAGCGGAAAAGCTGAAATATCTGTCAATTCCATACCTGTAAGCATGGGAAATGTGAAATTGACGGCATCCAGCGCGACCGAAGGCGTCCTCCAGATGAACAATGTCATTCCTTGCGCTTCTTCTGTCGCAGTCAATGTGAATCTGAAGAATACCGGTGAGGCCAAATGGGCATTCAGCGGTGAGGGCAACATCTACAATATGACAGTCATGTCATTGTTCAGTGCAGACAAGACACCTATATACACAGTGTCAGTGGAGGGTGAAATCGACGGCAATGAAAAAATCTCCGTCAAGGCAGCAACGAAAGTAGTCGCAAAAGGCGGTATGGAAGGTGACTGGAATCTGCTCAGAGAGGCTGCTCCTGATAAGGACGGAGTGCCTGTGGTAACTCCTTTGCAGATTACCTGGACGGCAAGTGGTGATTACGCTGTCAGTGCAGCCATGATGGGCAAGATGCTCAGTATATTTGGTAGTGTTCAGCTTGCTGACCAGCTTGACCGGCTTTCATTTACAGAGAACGGAAACGTGACTGCAAGATTTTGGGAATCTGACGAGGATTCAGGCAATTCAGGAATTCCTGATATGAAGGAGTTTGAAGGAATCATCAAGAAACTTGTCGGTCCTGACGGCAAATACCATTTCGTTCCGACCACCCACACCGAAACCGAATGGATAGACATTCCGCCTGCAAACTTGGCTTTCTGGTATGCGAACGGAGGAAACCTTTTCGTTCTGCCTAATATCGCTGCATTGTCAGAAATGGAAGGAGCACAGGCTGATGCGTTCGTGACCAGGGCAGCTGACCTGTCCGGTTTGAGCGAACTTCTTGAAGAACTTCAGAAATTGGGCATTGACCCTAAAGAAATGCTGCCGGTCATCAAGAATTTCATGGCCAACGGCTTGGTAATGAAATATGTGGTTACAGACAACTCTCTGCAGCTCTTCATGGACAAGGAGCTTTGCGATCCTATAGTGAAACCGCTGCTTCCGTTGCTGGACCAGCTCGACAAGAAACTCGAGGATATGGCCAAGAATCCGGATATTACGGAGGAGCAGAAGGCTGAGCTTCAGAAACTTCAGACCCTCATGGGAGTATTCGGACTGACAAAGCCGTCCGACCTCAAGGCAGTCTGGGCGAATACTACAGAATTTGCGGTAGCGATGAATTTCGTGAGGTAATGCTCAGAAACACTCACGCATTATCTGCGTGATGTTCCGGGTTTTGCCCATAGTATAGAAATGCACGGCAGGGACTTCATTCTTTATGAGGTCCTTGCATTGTTTTATGCACCACTCGGTACCGATCCGATAGACTTCTTCCTTGTCATCTCCCGCGTACCTTACCGCGTCTGTCAGCTCTTTGGGAATATCCAGAGAGAAAGACTGGGGCAGCAGTGCTATCTGTTTGGCGGAGGACAACGGCTTGAGTCCCGGGATAATCGGGACATTGATACCGGCCTTGCGGCATTTCTCCACATAGTTGTAGAACACGGAATTGTCGAAGAACATCTGCGTGATGATGTAGTCCGCCCCTGCATCCACTTTCCTCTTCAGGTTCAGGATGTCCGTTTCAATGTTGGCACATTCAAAATGTTTCTCCGGATATCCGCCGACTCCGATGCAGAATGATTCTTCGCTCTGCTTGTCAAATCTGCGGATGGCTTCTACAAGTTCATTGGCGTGGCTGTATCCTGCCGGGTGGGGAGTGAACCTCTTCTCTCCGCTTACCGAATCGCCGCGCAGCGCCATCAAGTTGCTGATACCGAGGAATCTGTAATTGTACAGGTCGCTTTCGATTTCTTCAGCTGACGTGCCGCCGCAGATTACGTGAGGCACCACGTCGATATCGAATTCCGCCTGGATGGCTGCGCATACCGCCACCTCGCTGATCCTGTTCCTGACCAGATGTCTCGTGTATGTGCCGTCGCTTTCTCTTCGGAAAGCATATTCGTCCCTGTGGCAGGTGATGTTTATGTATTTGGGGCTGAACTCCATAAACGTGCGCACCTTGTCGAGAAGCTCAGTCTTGCTCATACCGTTGAGTGGCGGAACTATCTCTATCGAAGGAAATGTATGCTTGCTGCCTGCAAGTATTTCAGAAATTTTCATGGCCTGTTCATTTAGAATGATGAATCTTCTATCTGGCTAATGTCATTACAGCAGGTGTCCGAGGAATTGGCGGGCCTGCTCCTCACTCATTCCGCGTCGTTTCCTGTAGTCCTCGAAATCCTCTTTTGAAAGCCTGTGTATCTCAGGATACGTGGCCTCGGGATGGATAAACACGAAACCGCAGACGGATGCGTCAGGAATCATCGCGCAGCTCTCCGTAAGCCGGATGCCCAACTTCTCCGCCTCAGGCAGAATGTTCAGGATGTCCCGTTTCAGAGTGTGGTCAGGACAGCTGAGATATCCCGCAGCCGGTTTCACGATTCTGAATTTCCGCTGAGCCCCAGGATGCAGATGCTCCTCCAGATTCTTGTCCAGCCAGATGGAAGCGGCTTCTGCCAATGTGACGCGCACTGCCCGGTCAAGCATCGATTCGAAACAGCCGCATGTGCAACATCCTGTGTGACAGGTCTGTACGCTTACAGCGAAAACGCCCATCGGCCCGTAACTCTTTTCCGGCACGAAATCCGCCAGCGAAAGTCTCACAGGACGTCCGTCCACGCTCTTGCCGGCCTTTTCCTGTCTCATCATAGGGAAAACCACATTGACCTCATTCCCGCCGGAACCATATTTCGCGTCAATGTCATTTCCCTTCCGTCGTGCAAGCATTGACCTGAACGAAAGCCGGATCAGCACTTCGTGCCTCGTGCGGAAGCGCTCCAGGACGGTCTTGCCTTCTGCCAATATCTTGTTTATCTCCGGGTCATCCGGAAGTTCCTGTCCGTATTTGAAGCCCCAGATGGCCAGAAACATTCTCCAGTCGAAATGCGGCATTACCTGGTCAATGCCCAGTTCTATTGCCGGAATGTCCTGGAAATCATACTCTTCCGCCTTGAGGTAAGAGTCCTCCGGGAATGCGGCTGGGGCAGCACTCTCGGCATCAGTATGAGGCCTGCTCTCGTACAGGCTCCTGATGCGTTCCTGCGCCGCGTGCTCTTCCGCCTCGAATTTCTCCCTGTTCATCAGACATTTCTTGGCCATGACCGCCGACGTGGATGCATCCTGCGCATAGAACACGTGAGAGTAGAGCGGAGCGAGTTTTACGGCAGTATGAAGCGCAGAGGTCGTGGCGCCGCCTATGAATAGCGGAATGTCCAGCCCTCTTCTGCTCATTTCACGGCAGAGCTCCTCCATCTGGAAAAGCGAAGGCGTGATAAGTCCGCTGGCCCCGATGATGGAAGCGTGATGCCTTACCGCCTCGTCCAATATCCTCTCCTTCTCCACCATCACACCCAAGTCAATGACATTGAACCCGTTGCAGCCCAATACTATGCCCGTGATGTTCTTTCCGATATCGTGTACATCACCCTTGACCGTGGCATTGATGATTACCGGCCTGCCAGTGCCTGAGTCACTGTCGCCGCTCATATAAGGCTCCAGCACTGCCACCGCGTCCTTCATGATCTTGGCTGATTTCACCACCTGCGGCAGGAACATCTTTCCGGCTCCGAACAGCTCGCCGACACGCTCCATCCCCTCCATCAGAGGTCCTTCAATCACCTTTACGGCAGTTCCGTATCTGCGGTAGCAGTCGAGAACGTCTTCCTCAAGCCCGGTATTCCGGCCTTTGACCAATGCCTCCTTTATTCGTTCCTCAGCTGTGGCGGCTTTCTCAGTCCCCGGCTGTGCGGCGTTCGGGCCAATCCCCTGAGCAGCAACCTCTTTGGCCGCCATTATCTCCTGCGCCTTGCCTATCAGCCTCTCAGTGGCATCAGGATCCCTGTCCAGAATGACATCTTCCGCCTTCTGTTTCAGGTCCGGTTCAATGTCGTCATATACCTGCAGCATGCCCGGATTCACGATACCCATATCCAGCCCGGCATTTACGGCATGGTAGAGAAAAATCGAGTGCATGGCCTCGCGAACCGGATTGTTTCCCCTGAATGCGAACGACAGGTTGGAGATGCCGCCCGAAGTATATGCACCCGGCAGATTCGCCTTGATCCATCTCACCGCCTCGATGAAGTCGATTCCGTAGCGCGCATGTTCGGCAATGCCGGTCCCGACCGAAAGAACATTGACATCGAAAATAATATCCTGAGGTGGGATATCCAGTCTTTCCGTGAGCAGCCCGTAAGCCCTCCGGCAGATTTCTGTTTTCCTGTCAAATGTGGTGGCTTGTCCTTGTTCGTCGAAGGCCATCACCACCATTGCGGCCCCGAGTCTGTGTATTTCTTCTGCCTTTTTCAGGAACGCCTCCTCGCCCTCCTTCAGGCTTGTGGAGTTTACAATGCATTTGCCCTGAGCGTTTTCCAGACCCGCGACGATGGTATCCCAATGCGAAGAATCGATCATCAGCGCCGCCTTCGCCACAGCCGGGTCGTTGGAAATGTATCTCACGAATTTCTCCATGCAGGCGCGGCTGTCCAGCATCGCATCGTCCATGTTTATGTCAATGATGGCTGCGCCGTTCTCTATCTGCTCTGCTGCAATCTGAAGACCTGCCTCATAGTCTCCGGCTGCTATCAGCCTTGCGAATTTTCTCGAGCCCGCCACGTTCGTGCGTTCTCCGATATTCGTGAAATTGCTGTTCTTCAGGTCAATGCTGACTGCCTCCAATCCGCTAACTGTCAGGATTTTGCCATTCCTTTCGGTATCATTCGTGAGGCTTCTTGGACTGATGCCCTTTACCGCCTCGGAAATCGCAGCTATATGCTCAGGCGAAGTGCCGCAGCATCCGCCAACTATATTGACAATGCCTTTTTCTGCCATTGCCCTGACGGCGCTGCCCATCTGCTGAGGAGTCTCATCGTAACCGCCCATCTCATTAGGCAGACCCGCGTTAGGATAGCAGATGACGGGACATCCGGCGAAACCGGCCACTTCTTCCACGAGGGGAGTGAGGTCCTCGGCTCCGAGTGAACAGTTGAGTCCGAATGCCGTGAGAGGGTAGTGGCTGACCGATGTGTAGAATGCCTTGACGGTCTGTCCGGTCAATGTCCTTCCGCTCTTGTCATTGACAGAAACGGAGACTATCGCCGGGAAACTGCCGTTTCCGGTGATGTTTTCCAGTGCGTAGAGCGCGGCCTTCGTATTAAGTGCGTCGAAACAGGTCTCTATCAATATCAGGTCCGCTCCGCCATCGACCAGTCCGCGTATCTGTTCGTCGTATGCCGAGACCATGTCCCTGAAACTGTACGGCCTGACTTCTGGGCGGTTGATGTCCGGAGCAAGGCTGAGGGATTTGGATGTGGGACCCACGCTGCCCGCCACAAGGATACGTTTTTCCGTTACCGAATCGGCCGCCTGTCTTGCAATGCGTGCTCCTTCAAAGGCCATTCTGTAGGCCAATGCCTCGGTTCCGTATTCCTTCTGGGATATCTTGTTGGCACTGAAAGTATTGCTCTCGATGATGTCCGCCCCGGCCTTTATGTATTCGAGGTGAATCTCCCTGATTATCTCAGGGTGCGAGAGATTCAGGCATTCATTGTTTCCCTTGAGTTCTCTGACTGCTTGACTGTCAATGATATCTGTATGGAAATCCTCTTCAGCGAGTCCGTATCGCTGAAGCATCGTACCCATAGCGCCATCGAGAATGATGATGCGTCCATTGAAAAAGTCTTTGTCAAGCATCGTTTTTGAGTTGATTGCGGAAGCCGTTACCGGGAGAGTTTCACCTTGAGTTTGGAAATCATGTCCCTGGTCATCGACTCCAGATCATATTCCGGTTTCCAGTCCCATTCCGCACGGGCGCAACTGTCGTCCATGCTGTCCGGCCAGCTGTCTGCAATGCTCTGCTTGAGCGGGTCCGGGGCATATTCCATCTCGAATGAAGGTATTTCCTTGCGGATGGCTTCGTATATGTTTTCAGGAGCGAAACTCATGGACGCGATGTTGAATGCGTTCCTGTGGATGAGCCTTGAAGGATCTGCTTCCATCAGGCTGATGGCGGCGTTCAGTGCATCCGGCATGTACATCATGTCCATAAATGTGCCCGGTTTCAGCGGGCAGATGAACTTCTCACCTTTGACTGCAGAATAATATATGTCCACAGCGTAGTCCGTGGTGCCGCCTCCCGGGAGCGTGACGTTGGAAATCAGGCCCGGAAATCTCACTGCACGTGTGTCCACGCCATATTTGAGGAAATAATAGTCGCTCAGGAGCTCGGTCGTAACCTTGGAAACTCCGTACATTGTCCTGGGCCTCTGTATGGTGTCCTGAGGAGTCCCCACGTGCGGGGTGGTCGGGCCGAAGGAACCGATGGAACTCGGCGTGAATACGGCACATCCTTTTTCTCTGGCCACTTCCAGCACGTTCCACAGGCCGTCAATGCCGATTTTCCACGCGAGCTTGGGTTTGGACTCGGCTACCACTGAAAGCAGTGCCGCAAGATTGTATATCGTGTCAATATGATACTTCTCCACCACGGAGGCAATCATTTCCCCGTCAGTGACATCCACCACCTCACAGGGACCGGACTCTTTCAGAATTCCTTTCGGCTCGCTGCCGTGAATATAACCGACTACAACATTGTCATTGCCATAACGGCTGCGCAATTCCATTGACAGTTCAGAACCTATCTGTCCTGTAGCTCCGATGATGAGAATTTTTTTCATTTTTTTGAAGTGATACATTTTCTTGGGAAATGCTGCTTTCCCCTGTTAACCAATCTTAGTAATCCTTTAGGGTAATCCTTTAAAAAGAGTTACTCACAAAAGTAAGCAGATTTTTTCATCATTCCTATATGGAAAATCCAATTTTAATCCGTAATTTGCCAAGACAAAAAGACTTTACACAAAACAGACTTTATAATGTACGGAAAAATGAAAGAGCATCTCAGCAAGACTCTCACTGAGATTCGCGAGGCGGGACTCTATAAGGAAGAACGCCTGATAGAGAGTTCACAGTCAGCAGTTATCGATGTCGCTGGAAAAGAAGTGCTTAACTTCTGCGCCAACAACTATCTCGGACTGGCTAATGACCCGAGACTTGTCAAAGCTTCCGCGGCAATGATGGAGAAACGCGGTTTCGGTATGGCTTCAGTGCGTTTCATCTGCGGAACACAGGACATCCACAAGCAGCTGGAAAAGGCGATCAGCGAGTATTTCCATACTGAAGACACCATCCTCTATGCCGCTTGCTTCGATGCCAACGGAGGAGTCTTCGAACCGCTTCTGACTGAGGAAGATGCCATCATTTCCGATACATTGAACCATGCGTCCATCATCGACGGCGTAAGGCTCTGCAAGGCGAAGAGATACCGTTATGCCAATGCAGATATGGCCGATCTCGAGCGTTGTCTGCAGGAGGCTCAGGCCCAGCGGTTCAGGATTATCGCCACTGACGGAGTGTTCTCCATGGACGGAAACGTGGCTCCGGTGGACAAGATCTGCGAACTGGCGGAGAAATACGATGCTCTCGTGATGGTGGACGAGTCTCATTCAGCAGGTGTGGTAGGCGCTACCGGTCATGGCGTAAGCGAACTCACTGACACCTATGGTAGAGTAGATATTTATACAGGAACTCTCGGCAAGGCATTCGGCGGCGCTATGGGAGGATTCACCACAGGAAGAAAGGAAATCATTGACCTTCTCAGGCAGAGAAGCCGTCCTTATCTTTTCTCCAATTCATTGGCTCCTTGCATTATCGGCGCAAGCCTGGAGGTTTTCCGCATACTGAAGGAAAGCAACGAACTGCATGACCGTCTCGTGGAGAATGTCAACTACTTCAGAGACAGGATGATGGCTGCAGGTTTCGACATCAAGCCGACTCAGAGCGCCATCTGTGCAGTGATGCTTTACGATGCGCGTCTTTCACAGGTGTTCGCGGCCAAGATGCAGGAAGAAGGCATCTATGTTACCGGCTTCTACTATCCGGTAGTGCCTAAGGACCAGGCCCGTATCCGCGTGCAGCTTTCTGCGGCTCACAAGAAAGAGCATCTCGACAAGTGCATTGACGCATTCATCAAGGTCGGCAAGGAACTCGGTGTGCTGAAATAGCATTGCGACATAAAAGGAATTGCGGCATTTTCCGGTTGATGGAAAATGCCGCAATTTTATGTTGCTTGTGTCGCTTACTTGGTGCCGAAGATCCTGTCTCCAGCGTCTCCCAAGCCAGGAACGATGTACGCGTCCTGATTCAGGTGGTCATCCACGGACGCTACATATATATCTACGTCCGGATGCTCTTTCTGTACCTGCGCGATTCCTTCAGGAGCTGCTACAAGGCACATGAGACGGATATTGGTACATCCGCGTTCCTTCAGCATCGTCAATGCGTCGCAGGAACTTCCTCCTGTCGCGAGCATAGGGTCTGTAACGATTACCAGGCGCTTGTTTATATCCTCAGGAAGCTTGCAGTAATAAACTACCGGCTTGTGAGTCTTCTCGTCGCGGTAGAGGCCGATGTGGCCGACTTTTGCCACAGGTACCAATGTCTGGAGTCCGTCCACCATGCCGATACCTGCACGCAGAATAGGTACGATGGCAAGTTTTCTTCCTGAAACCTTCTTCGCCGTCATCTTGCAGATAGGGGTTTCGATTTCGACATCAGCCAGCGGAAGGTCGCGGGTGACCTCGTAGCCCATCAGAAGTGAAATTTCTTTAAGTAATTCGCGGAAATCCTTGGAACCGGTTTCCTTTTTCCTCATGATTGTCAGCTTGTGCTGAATCATCGGGTGGTCTATAACGTGAATTGTGCTCATTTGGCCGTTAATTTTTCGTAAAGTTACCATAATTTTTCTATTTTTGTACGATTTGAAAAACGATTTCCCATATGCTGAGAGTTTTCTGCAAGAATACCGGTACTTTTCAGGAGTTTCCTGAGGGTACGATGCTGCTCGAAATGATAGACAGTTTCGAGTTCGAACGCCCTTATGAAATCATTGCGGCGAAGGTCAATAATGTCGCACAGGGACTGAAATTCCGGGTATATAACAACCGCGATGTGGAATTCCTGGATTATCGCTCGTACAGCGGAAGGAATGTCTATAGCCGTTCACTCTGCTTCCTGCTCTACAAGGCGGCGCAGGACGTTTTCCCGGATTGCAAGGTGGTGATGAGAAGGCCGATATCCAAGGGCTTCTTCGTAAGCATCGACAAGGCTGACGGGAATCCGCTGTCCGCACTGGACGTGGCCCGCGTAAAGCAGCGTATGGCCGAAGTCGTGGAGGAGAAAACGCCGTTCCACAGGCATGAGGTGCAGATAGAGGAGGCGATAGACGTGTTCAGGAAACTGGGCCACATGGACAAGGTGAAGCTGCTGGAGTCTTGCGGCGAGGTATATATCAGCTATTATACATTGGGCGACACGGCAGACTATTATTATGATGTGCTGGTTCCTGATGCCGGCTATCTCAAGGTCTGGGACCTGACCCCATATCGTGACGGTGCGATTCTGAGAGTTCCGGACAGGCATAAGCCCGAGCAGCTGGCTCCGTTCATTGAACAGCCCAAGACTTTCGACGTGTTCGCGGAGACTATCCGCTGGAACCGCATAATGGGACTGGACAATGTCGGTGACGTGAACCAGGCCTGTATCGACGGCAAGGCGACCGACCTTATCCAGGTGGCAGAGGCGCTGCAGGAAAAGAAGATTGTCCAGATCGCGGAGGAGATATTCAGCAGGTACAAATCTCCGCAGAAGGTGCGCATTGTCCTGATTACCGGCCCGACCAGCAGCGGCAAGAGCACGTTCTGCAAGCGTCTGAGTGTGCAGCTGAAGGCTTGCGGTCTGCATCCGGTGTCTTTCTCTACAGACGATTATTTTGTGAACAGGCTTGATACGCCGAAGCTTCCGGACGGCAGTTATGATTTCGACAATTTCGATACTGTGGACCATGCAGCGTTGCAGAAGGATGTGCTGAAGCTTATTTCCGGTGAGACTGTGGAAGTGCCTGAGTATAACTTCGTTACCGGTATCCGGGAGTACAACGGTAAGAAACTGGCTCTCGAAGAGGGTTCCATCCTGCTGATCGAGGGGCTTCATGCGCTGAATCCTAAACTGCTGGACAATATCCCTGATTCCGAGAAGTTCCGCATATTCATAAATACCATCACGAGCATTTCGCTGGATGACCATAACTGTATTCCGACAAGTGACAACCGTCTGTTGAGGCGTATTGTGAGGGATTTCAACAAGGGGGCGTTCACGGCCCAGGAGACTATTTCCAACTGGCCGAATGTGCGTCGTGCCGAGGTGAAGTGGATCTATCCGTACCAGGAGGATGCTGATGTGCTGTTTAATTCTGCCTATCTTGTGGAGTTTGCGGTGCTCCGCAGCCATGCAGAGAGGATCTTGGCTACTGTGCCTAAGAATTGTCCTGAATACAGTGAGGCGCACAGGCTTGAGAAGTTCCTGCATTATTTCGTCTATGTTTCAGACAAGCAGATTCCGCCTACTTCGCTGATGCGCTACTTTATCGGATAATATGTTGGCCGAAACGGTTCTTTGTAATTTTTAAAATCATTGATTATGAATACTTTATATAAGAAACTCTGTGCTATTCTCTTTGTCGGTCTCCTGACATTGACATTGTCTTACAGCGGCTTTGCTGCCGGTCCGGTGGAGTCTGCCGGCATTGAAAAGAATGGTGCGGCGAAGAAGGGGGACGGCGTCATCCGGATTCTGGCGATTGGGAACAGTTTTTCGCAGGATGCTGTGGAACAATATCTTTACGAACTGTTCGATGCTGCCGGAATCAAGGTGATAATCGGCAATATGTATATAGGTGGCTGCTCGTTGGAGAGGCATTATAATAATTCTGTTTCGGGCAAGGATGCGTATGCTTACCGGAAGATTGTCGATGGAAAGCTGACCAATACTCCGAATACCAGACTGATCGATGCTGTCTTGGATGAGCCGTGGGATTATATCAGTCTCCAGCAGGCGAGCGGCAAGTCGGGTCTGTATGAAACTTTCAATCCGTATCTGCCTTCATTGATTTCGTATCTGCGTGAGAATGCGCCGAAGAAGGATTTCAAGCTTGTGTGGCATCAGACGTGGGCTTATGCTTCGGATTCTGACCATAGAGATTTCCCGAATTACGGGAACAGCCAGATGGCGATGTATGAGGCGATTGTGTCTGCTGCCAGGAAGGCGTTGAAGGACAATGATTTCGATGTGCTTGTTCCGTCTGGTACTGCGATTCAGAATGCGAGGACTTCGTATGTGGGGGACAAGTTCAACAGGGACGGTTACCATCTGGAGCTGAATTATGGCCGTTATACTGCTGCCTGCACGTGGTTTGAGGCGATTTCCGGAAAGTCTGTTGTGGGCAATTCCTATGCGCCGGATTCTGTAGATGAGGGCAAGAAGGCGGTGGCGCAAAATGCTGCCCACTATGCTGTGCGTCATCCGTATCGCGTCACTATAATGAAACGCTTCCGCTAGGTAGCACTACATTGTTGTCGTGTTGTGCCCAGAGGAGCACTTGAGAGGACTTGCCGCCCTCGCATTGTTTTTTTATTGGGACTCTGTCCCAAACCCTGACACTCCGTGCGGCCTTTACGTCCTCTACGTATTTGCAAGAGCAAATACCCGGACCCGGCCGGTCGTCTGATGACGACTTGTTAAATAGCGCGGGTGCTCCGGCTGTCACGGCGACAATTTCGCTATATTTGTCAGATGAATAGAAATAGGATATGAAAAGATTGAGCATATTATTGGGAATAGGAATGTTGATGGCGGCGCAGTTTGGGCTGTCAGGGGCGGCGTTCCCGTCAGCGGCGACGTCAGGGACAATGTCCGGAATGGCGTCGGTGCAGGTGACTGCGGCTGGCTATAAGGCAGTTGCGGACATGGCGGCGTTCAGGAAAGAGTTGGTGTCCAAGACATCGGCATTGACCACGATTCAGGCGAAGTTCGTCCAGACGAAGTACCTGAGCGTATTCAGCCGCGAAATGAAATCCGAAGGACGGTTCTACTGGCAGAAGACCGACAAGATCTGCCTCGACTACCGTACACCGGTCGCCTACGAAATCGTCATCAACGGCGATAAGATCAAGACCGTAAACGCCGGCAAGGCCTCCGTCATTGACACCAAGGGAAATCCCATGATGGACCAGATGAGCACACTTATAACATCCTGTATGACAGGAGATTTGTCCAAACTTGGCGCTGACTTCACCGTGAACATGGAAGAGTCATCAGCCGATTACAGACTCACCATCATCCCGAAATCGAAGACAGTCCGCGCATATATCGACAAGATGGTTATCCTGCTGAACCGCAAGGACTTGTCCGTGAACCGGCTGACCATGTACGAGAATGCTTCCGACTATACGATGTATGACTTTACAGATAAGAAATTCAATGCGGCGATACCTCAGACTGTCTTCAATATGCGTTAGCCTCGCATTGACGACCTCCTGCTTTCCGAAGCTCCTCGTTTCCGAACTGCCGCAGTCCCAGAATGTCCAGGAGCAGACCGCGACATTCGAGTCTGCAGCCGTCCAGACTAATGCAGACGAAAGCAGCAGTGCCGAACCGCGCACCTTTACATTTACATTGGGCGTAGGGAAACGGCAACTGTCAGGAATAATGCTCGCCAAACCTGTTGAGGAAGGCTCGTGGAGAGTAGTCGGAACCACATATTTCGGAATGACATTGTTCGATATGACAGTCTCCAGAGATAGTTACGTCACCAACTACGTCGCAGACGCCATAAGCAAAGATGCCTTCTCGGCATTCCTTGCTTCCAAACTCAGAAAATCATTATCAATGTAATGCACGATGCCAGAAAACGAGACATATAACTACACGCCGGAAGCGAACAATGCTGTGGCTAAATCTCCTCAAGAGTGCCGCAGAGTCCTGAAAGAACTCGGCTGCTGCGTGATAATCCCGACTTACAACAACGCCGGAACTCTCTCGCACGTCATCTCCGAAGTCCTGCAATACTCTGAAGACGTGATAGTTGTGGATGACGGCAGCACTGACACCACACCTGAAATCATCCGGTCATTCGGAGATGCCATAAAATCATTGACCCAAGAGAAAAACCAAGGCAAGGGCGTGGCGCTCCTGTGCGGAATGGTCTATGCGAAAAGATACGGCTTCAAGTATGCCATCAGCATTGACTCCGACGGACAGCATTATCCTTCAGACCTCCCGATTTTCGCGGAATCGATAAGCAAAATGCCTGATACACTGATAGTCGGGGCACGGAACCTGCGGGCCGAGGGAATGCCCGGCAAGAATACATTCGCGAACCGTTTCTCCAATTTCTGGTACAAACTCGAAACCGGAATACGCCTCGACGACACGCAGTCCGGCTACAGAGCCTACCCGCTCGACAAGATCGAATTGGGCTCGAGATTTCTAACCGGAGGATACGAATTCGAACTCGAAATCCTCGTCTTCTCCGCATGGAGAGGAACAAATGTCGTCAATGTCCCTATCCGCGTCTATTATCCGCCTGAAGGAGAACGTGTTTCGCACTTCAAGCCATTCCGCGATTTTACGAAAATCAGCATACTGAACACCATCCTCGTACTGTATTGCCTGCTATGGCGCTGGCCAGTGAACTTCTTTAGGAAACTCTCGTGGAAGAATTGTAAGTCATTCATTGACAGATACATAATTCATTCGCCCGAGAGCAATGCGAGAATAGCGTCAGCGATAGCGCTCGGCGTGTTTATGGGGGTAGCCCCGATATGGGGGTATCAGATGATATGCGCATTTGCATTGGCCCATCTGCTGAAACTGAACAAAGTCATAACGCTCGTGGCCTCGAACGTAAGCCTTCCGCCGCTCATTCCGTTCATCATATTTGCCGGATACTGGGTCGGATGCGTCCTGTTCGCCAAACCGGTCCTTCTGACGCCGGAAAACATAACGCTCGCATCTATCGGATCAATGCTTCTGCAATATGTCGTAGGCAGCATTGTCTTCGGCGCGCTCCTGTCGGCATTCAGCTGGTGCCTCTCGATGTCCCTGCTGGCCATTTTCCGGAAATCCCCTGATAAACCTGCATCCAATGTCTAAAATCTTTACACGACTATATATCTGGTTCCGTTCGCATAAGACGGTATTTTGGATAACGCTGATACTCAGCGTGTTGTCAATGTGCCTTATGGCATCGCGAATCGAGTTTGAAGAGAACGTCACCTCATTCTTCCCGTCATCCAAGAACTCATCGCATCTCGCGGACGTCTATTCTCACCTGAAAGTGAGCGACAAGATAGTCGTGATGTTCACTCCAGAGCAGGAAGACGACAATCTGCTGTCAGAAGCATCGGAGCGACTCGGTGAACTGTTTTCCGATTCGGAGGACAAGAGTCTGATAGACAATTATATGTGCGAAGTCGGACAAGCCGACATAAGCGAAATGATGAACTTCATCCTCGGCCATCTTCCGTGCCTGATGGATGACAGCGATTTCCGGCGTCTGGAGGAACTGGACCGTCCTGCTGCAGTCGATTCAGCCATAATGAACGACTATGTGAACCTGATATCTCCGGCAGGATTTGCGATGAAGGACTACATACTCGCAGATCCGTTGGCCATAGGAAGCAGCGTACTCAGACGCACAGCCGAACTGAACCCAGTATCCGAATACAAAGTCCGTTCAGGCCACGTCTTCACCCCGGACGGCAGGACAATGCTGACCTTCATCGAACCCGCATTTCCGTCAGGCGAGACCGCCCACAACGACGACCTCGTGAATCTGATAGACAATGCATTGGATACCCTCGCAGAAGAATTCCCGAGCATTTCGCTCCACTATTTCGGCGGCCCGGTCATGAGCGTGTACAACGCACGTCAGATAAAACGCGACACCTATTCCACGTCGATAGTGGCCCTCATAATCATAGTCCTGTTCATCCTCGCGGTATTCAAGCGGAAACGCTCCGTGTTCCTGATATTGTGCCCGGTGTTGTACGGCGCATTGTTCGCCTTGGCATTGTCCTGGCTCATTCAGGGCAGCATTTCCGGCATCGCAGTCGGAGCGGGAGCGGCGATAATGGGTGTGGCACTGAGCTACTCGATACACCTTCTCGCGCACCAGAATCACGTACATACCATCGAGCAGCTGCTTGATGAACTGTGCAGCCCGATGATTATCGGAAGCGTCACCACCATTGGCGCCTTCGCCGGACTGCTTTTCACCTCCTCCAAACTGCTTCAGGACTTCGGCCTTTTCGCCTCACTCACATTGCTCGGGACAATGATTTTCTGCCTCGTTTTCCTTCCGCAGTTCCTCACGGCGCAGGCAGACCTCCGGGAAGGACGCATCCTCAGAGGCATTGAAAAATTCAGCTCCTATCCGTTCCACAAGAACAAATGGCTTGTCGGCGCACTGATAATATTGACAGTCGTATGCACCTACATGTCCACCAAAGTCGGTTTCGACAGCGACATGATGGATCTGACCTACTGGGAGCCGAAACTGAAGGAAGCCGAGACGATTCTTAGCGGCAAGACCGGGGGCAATGCAGATGCAGGCGTCGCCGAGGGTGTTGGCAAGCCAGTCGCTGAGGAGTCTGAGTCCGGAGAGAAGAGCCTGTCCGGCGTCGCCGTGGGAGTTCAGGTCAATGAAAAGAGCGTGATGTTCGTGAGCGTGGGAAAGACGGCAGGGGAGGCCTTCGCCGCACAGAAAAAGACATTGGCCCAGCTCGATTCGCTGAAAGCCAAAGGCTTGATACTCAGCTATTCAGATGGTGGCTCGTTTGTCCGAAGTCAGGAAGAACAACAGACAAATATCGCGAAATGGCAGGCATGGTGGACAGAAGAACGTGTGACCAGGCTGAAAAGAGAAATTGCGGAAGCAGCCGTCAAATACGGATTTCGCGAAGACTCGTTCGATGCCGCACTGACTTCTCTCGTAAATAATTGTGAAACAATAGATTATTTCAGCGGAGAAGGTATGCCGGAAGCTGTGTCAGCGTGGCTCGGAAACTCTGATGACCTGAAAATGCTCATAACCAGAGTCAGCCTCGACGAAAGCCTGATCGACCAGGTTTACGGCACATTCTCGGACAGGGCAGACCTTGTCATCTTCGACCAGGCCTATTTCGCAAACCAGGCAGCCAAGAGCATCAACGACGACTTTTACCTGATACTCTTCATCTCCTCATGCCTCATCTTCTTCGTGCTCTGGCTATCTTACGGCAGACTCGAACTTGCATTGCTCAGCTTCCTGCCGATGGCCGTGGGATGGCTGATAATCACCGGAATAATGGGCATACTCGGGGTCCAGTTCAATATCGTGAACATCATCCTCTCCACCTTTATCTTCGGTATGGGAGACGACTTCAGCATCTTCATTCTCGAAGGCCTGCTGCACAAATACAAGACCGGTCACGAACTGCTCAATTCGCACAAGACCGCCATCTTCTTCTCGTCATTCACGATGATAGTCGGCATAGGCGCCCTCATTTTCGCCAAGCATCCGGCCCTTCACTCCATTGCACTCATCACCATACTCGGAATGGTAGCGGTGGTGCTGATATCCTATACCGCAGAACCATTGATATTCAATGCTTTCGTAACACGACCGACATCGCAGGGGAGACCGCCATATACATTCGGAATGATAGTCCGCAACCTGGCGTTCTATGTGCCGACCGTGCTCGGGTGCTTTATAATATTGGTACTCACCTTGTTGCTTCTGTGTCTGCCGATCAGACGAATACATAAGCAGGCATTGGTCTCCAAGATGCTTCATGTCGGCTGCAAAGTGCTCGTAGCGGTGTCACCTGTCATAAAATCTGTACGGATAGACAGAGAACTGGTCGATCCGGAAGAAAAAGATAGTAGCGACGTAAAGGCCAATAATGCCCGCAAGTCCAGAGCATCCTGCAGCATTGTAGAACCCGGAATCATCGTGGCGAACCATCAGTCATCGCTTGACATCATCCTGCTGATGGCAGCCTTTCCGAAAGTGAAATTCTTCGTGGCAGACTGGGTGAAAAACTCCCCTCTGTTCGGCCCTATCGCAGAATATCTCGGATATTACGTGCGCTCCGAAGGGTATGAAGGCTCATTGACAAATCTCAAGAAAGACATCGAACAGGGCTGGAGCCTCGTGATATTCCCTGAAGGCACCCGCACGACTGACGGAACCATCAGGAGATTCCACAAAGGCGCATTCTATCTCGCTTCTCAGGTCAATGCCCCTGTCACTCCTGTCGTTTTCTACGGCAACTGGCGGATAATGCCGAAAAATCATTGTTTCACTATTACGCGTGGACTGTCCGTGATGCAGGTGCTCGAGCCTGTGAAGACGGAAAACATTGACTATCACGAGCTGACAAGACGTGTGGCGACATTGGTCAAGGACAGTTACGCGAAACTCTGCGACAGGTATGACGGGCCGGAAAACCCGTATTTCGCTGCGACATTGGCCTCGGCCTATATATATAAAGGTCCAGTGACCGAGTGGTATGTGAGGGTGAAAATGAAGATGGAGAAGAACTATGCCTTCTTCGATTCCATGCTTCCTGATTCCGGTCAGATTACGGATATCGGCTGCGGAATGGGCCAGATGGACTTCATGCTGTCAATGTACAAGCCGGGGCGCAGGATTCTGGGAATCGACTATGACGACGAGAAGACAACGGTGGCGCAGAATTGCTGGCTCGACAAGTGCCTGGGCGGCTTGTCATTCAGATGTGAGGATGCTTCGCAGGCGGAATTGCCGGAAAGCGATGCCTTCATCATCAGTGACATGATGCATTATCTCAGTGCTGAAAAACAGCAGGAACTTATACAGCGCTGCGCGTCCAAGCTTAAGAGCGGCGGATTGATTCTGGTGCGTGACTCTGATTATGAAAATGCTGAAGGCCAGAAGATTACGGCATTGAGCGAAGTGTTCTCCACGAAAATTCTGCGGTTCAACCGGACAGAAGGCGAACTGAGCTACATATCCCAGTCGAGGATGGAGCAAATCGCACGTAAGACAGGGCTCTCGATGAAAGTGAAAGCGAATGACGAGATTACATCCAACACATTTTACATTTTGAGGTTGGAGTAGGTATAATATATAATTGAAGCCGAAATGAAAATTGTCATGAAAATATTCAAGTGGACGCTGACCGTGATATTGGCGATGGTGCTGGTGGCGGTTCTGGTCTGCGTCGGCCTTCACTCAAGCGCTGACCTTGCAGAGCCGGCGTTTACACCATCCGGGTTACAGGCCGTCCAAGTCGGTGACAGCCTCCGCCTCTGGGTAAGTCCTGCTGTTTCCCGAGATACTTCGGCGAAAACTGACGACTACTCAGAGACTGAAACCTCGGACAGCCCCCGAGCCATAGCCCCCACAGCCAATCCTGCGGAGGTCAATGCCTTGAGACTCAGCGAGTCCGGACTGTGGGAAATGAGAGTCATCGGCAATGCCTTCGAACGTGGAGAAGCCATCGGGAAACTCGCGCCTGAACTGCTTTACGAGCAGGAAAAAGCTTTCGCAGACAAACTTTTCGAGATAGTTCCGAGCCGGAGTTACAGGAAGCTGCTGCATTATTTCATCACCATTTTCAACAGGCGTTTAGGGGCCAATGTGCCACTGGAATACCGTCAGGAAATCAAGGCGATGTCCATCGCCTGCACAGATGAATTCGAGGAGTTCGGCAATGCCTACGAGCGCCAGATGCAGTATCATTCTGCCCACGACATCGGTCACGTCATGCAGGACTATATGCTGGTGGGATGTACCTCATTCGCATCGTGGGGCGAGGGTACAGCAGACGGTAACCTCCTGATAGGGAGAAACTTCGATTTCTATATGGGCGAGGAATTTGCCCGGAACAAACTCGTCATGTTCGAAAAGCCTGACACCGGATATGCTTATGTCTCAGTCACTTGGCCAGGAATGACAGGAGTCCTCAGCGGAATGAACACCGAAGGACTCACGGTCACCATCAATGCCTCCAAACTCGAGACACCGTCGATGTCGGCCACCCCGATATCCATATTGACCAAGGAGATACTCCAGTACGCATCGGACATTGACGAGGCTGTACGTATCGCCGCATCACGACAGACTTTCGTGTCGGAATCCATATTGATAGGCTCCGCAAAAGACGGCAGAGCGGCAATCATCGAGAAAACCCCGTCTGAGATGGCGGTCTATGACCCCGCTTTGCAGGACACTGATATACACCGCATTGTCTGCACTAATCACTATCAGTCCACCACCTTCAGGGACAATCCTATAAATCAGGACAATATCAGGATGTCCGACAGCATGTGGCGCTTCAGAAGAGTGGAACAACTGCTGGACAGCGCGGGGACATTGACCCCGGAAAAAGCCGTGCAGATACTGCGCGACAAGAAAGGACTCGACGGTGAAGAAATAGGATATTGCAATGAACTGGCCATCAATCAGTTGCTTGCGATGCACTCGGTAGTGTTCTGCCCGGTTGAACATAAGATATGGGTATCCACGTCGCCATGGCAATGCGGCAGGTTTGTCTGCTATGACATAGACAAGGTATTTGCTTCCGATTTCAGATGCGAAATCAGAAACGCCTCAGAGGACATCTCGCAGGACCCTTTCGTGGAAACGGAAGATTATCGCAAAGTGCTGGAATTCAAGGAACTGCTTCCGAAAGTCAGAAAGGCGGCAGGGGAGAGAAGACAGATGGATGAAGATTCATTGACATATATCATTGGCCTGGACTCGTTGTACTATGGCGGCTACAATGCGGTGGGCGACTATTTCCGTGCGACGGAGCAGATGGAAAAGGCACGGGAGTATTGGGGTGAGGCATTGGCGAAGAAGATGAAACTCGCTGAGAGACAGTATATTGAAAATAAATTAAGATAGAGATGAACATATTGGTTACAGGGGCCGGCGGGCAGCTCGGACGTGAGATGATACGCGCAGTGGAAGGGACATCGCACAGATATTTCTTTACCACGCGGCAGGACTTGGATATCGCTGATACTGAGGCGGTACGCGCGATGGTGCAGGACAATGGAATCGACCTCATCGTGAACTGCGCGGCATATACTGACGTGAACAGGGCTGAGTCAGACAGGGAGACCGCTGACCTGATGAACCACGTGGCTGTGGGTGGAATGGCGACCGTGATGAAAGAGCGCGGAGGAACATTGGTCCATATATCTACAGACTATGTTTTCGACGGCAATGCTTGCGTTCCGTACCGTGAAACCGACCGCACCTGTCCTGTAAGCGTCTATGGCGAAACCAAGCTGAAAGGGGAGCAGGCAATCATTGATTCCGGGTGCAATTACCTGATTTTCAGAACATCGTGGCTGTATTCCGAGTGGGGCAAGAACTTCGTGAAGACGATGCTGGGGCTGTTCGCCACCAAGGACAGGGTCAATGTCGTTTTCGACCAGGTGGGCACGCCGACTTACGCGGGCGACCTGGCTGCGGCCGTGGCATATATTATCGAGAGCGGACAGACAGAAAAGAGCGGAATCTACCACTACAGCAATGAGGGAGTCTGCTCCTGGTATGATTTCGCGAAACGTATATGCGAACTGAGAGGAAGCGCCTGTGAGGTATGTCCTTGTCATAGCGATGAGTTCCCGAGTCCGGTGGCGAGGCCGCATTATTCTGTGATGGACAAGACATTGGTCAAGACTGTTTTCGGCCTGAAAATTCCACATTGGAACGATTCGTTGGTGGCCTGTCTGAAGAAAATTTGACTCAACTGTCGCCATGATCTGCGGTAAGTGTTTTTTTTCTAACTCCTTTATTCTTAATAAATTACAAGGGGGGTAAATTGCGTCTGAAATGAACTGAATATGAACCAGTTATTTGGCGCAAATCGGTTGCTCGTTACGTCTTTATTGACTAACTTTGTAAGGATTTTTTGACAGACAAAGTGCGGGGGCAGAAGTCAATAAATGAAATATAACGATGTTATTATGGAGATTTGTGAGAGAACATCGGACCAGAGCCGTCCTTTTGCCTTTAGAAAAGGTGACGACATAAAATAGAAAACAGTCGATGAAACTGGATAGTACAGATGCGTTTTCTATAGCTTCAGAGCAGAATCCTTCCGAGCGGAAAGCAGTCCGTCCGGAGTTAAGTTCGTGTAAAGACTGGTGCTATGTCTATGTGCATCATGCCAAGCTTCCGGCCATCATGGAACGGTTCGCGAAGGATGGTGTGTTCCATGTCTTTGCACATAAGGCTGTGAACGGCATGCTGTTCATCCAGGGGAAAGTCCGTGCAGTGAAGAAATACCTGCAGGACAATTTTCAGTCACTTTATCTGGTAAATGATTGTGGCACAGGTCGTGAGGCTGTCATACGCGACAGCGTGATGAAGGCGTTCATGAGAGTGCTCGAGATAGATCCGGACAGAGTCCGCTTTATGCTAAAGCCGATTTCCGAATATGCTGAAGGCAATCCTCTTCTCCGCATAACATCAGGCGTTTTCGAAGGCCTTGAAGGCTATGTCATCCGCATTGACAGGGACAGGAAACTCGTCATGGCAGTGGGTGACAGGACCATCGCCATTTCAGGCGTGAACAAGGAGTCCTTCGAGAAGGTGGAAGACTACGACAGGATGATGGAACTATTGGATAACCATTGATCTCTGAATTTATAACTATTTAAAAACCAATTAAATACTGATATGAATATTGTACAGAAAATCTCCAATTGGTATTTCTCCGGAAAGGCGCTGCCATATTGGGGACTGCTGATTCTTGATTGCTGCATTGTGGCTTTCTCTGGTTATGTCGGATACTATTTTGATCTGGGAGGGGACGGTTTCGCTACGAATTTCTGGCCAATGACGGCAGCAAATCTGCTGGCGCTGGTCCCGTTCGCGATATCGTTCAAGCTCTTCCATACCTACTCCGGAATTGTAAGGTACTCGTCGTTCATTGACCTTCAGAGAGTTGCGACTGCTGCATTTACCGGTTCAGTGGCATTCTATCTGATAGGATATGTCACCGGAGCAGTATTCCCGAATCAGACGATATTCTATTTCCCTAAGTTGAATACAGCCGTTACCGTCTTCATTCTCAGTACATTGCTGCTGTGGGTGGAGCGTATATTGGTAAAGAGGCTTTTCGACTCCTTCCATCTGGACGGCGCCCTCCCTGTGGCTATCTACGGTACCAAGGCGGGCGGAATCAGCATTGCCAAGAGCATTGTCTCCATCAAGGACAAGAAGTATTCGCTCCATGCTTTCGTATCTGACGGACCTGAGATGAAGGGCGCCTACATCATGGGCAAGCCTGTCTATCAGAATGGGGGAAAAATCGCCGAGAAACTGCGTGACGAGGGTGTGAAGGCGCTGCTCGTCTCGCCGCTCAAGACAGAGAGGTTCCGCCAGAATCAGGAAATGGTAGATGATTTCCTCAATGCAGGCCTCAAGATTCTTATGATGACCAATGCAGAGGAATGGGACGGAAAAGACATTTCATTGACACATAATCAGTTGCATGAGGTGGCGATCGATGATCTCCTTCCTCGCGACAAGATCGAGGTGGATATGGAGGCCATCGGAAAACTACTGAAGGGACGCCGGATCCTGATAACTGGCGCTGCGGGTTCCATCGGCTCCGAGATGGTGAGACAGATTGCGAAATTCTCGCCGGCGGAGATGACATTGATCGACCAGGCGGAGACTCCTATGCACGATATCAGGCTGATGATGTCGGAGCATTACCCGCATATCCATAACGAGACCATCGTCACCAGCATTACCAATGCTGAGCACATGGAGCGCATCTTCTCCGAGCACAAGCCTGAGTATGTGTTCCACGCGGCTGCCTACAAGCATGTTCCGATGATGGAGGACGACCCGGCTATCGCCGTGCAGAACAATATATACGGTACGCGAGTGATAGCGGACCTCGCCGTCAAATACGGAACGAAGAAGTTCGTGATGATTTCTACCGACAAGGCGGTGAATCCGACCAATGTCATGGGCTGCAGCAAGCGTATCTGCGAGATATACTGCCAGAGTCTCAACCAGGCCATAAAAGACGGTAAGGTTCAGGGAGTTACACAGTTCGTCACTACCAGATTCGGAAACGTTCTCGGCTCCAACGGCAGCGTGATTCCGATATTCAAGAAACAGATCCGAAACGGCGGACCGATCACCGTCACCCATCCGGACATCATCCGTTACTTCATGCTGATTCCGGAAGCCTGCAAGCTCGTGCTTGAGGCCGGGACCATGGGCAAGGGCGGCGAGATCTTCGTCTTCGATATGGGCAAGCCGGTGAAGATCGTCGATCTGGCCAAGCGTATGATAGCCCTTTCCGGAGCGAAGAATGTGGAAATCCAGTTTACGGGACTTCGTGACGGCGAAAAACTCTATGAAGAGGTGCTCAACGACAAGGAGGAGACCATCCCTACCACCAATCCTAAGATCATGGTGGCGAAAGTCCGTGAGTATGATTATGATACGGCTTGTGCCAATGAGAAGAGACTCCTCGAGGAATCGCGCACTTTCGACGATATGTCCATCGTCCGCATCATGAAGGAAATCGTGCCGGAGTACAAGAGCCGTCACTCGAAATATGAAGTTTTAGATAAAGCAATATAAATTATGAAAGAGTTCAATGATATCAAAGTGGCTGTCGCCGGAACAGGTTATGTAGGCCTCAGCATTGCTACGCTTCTTTCTCAGAAGCATCATGTGACCGCAGTGGACGTCATCCCTGAAAAAGTGGAGAAACTGAACAACAGGATTTCGCCTATCCAGGATGACTACATCGAGGATTATCTGAAGAACAGGAATCTCGACCTCACGGCCACGCTCGACGGTGAGTCAGCGTACAAGGATGCGGATTTCGTGGTGATCGCAGCACCGACCAACTATGACAGCAAGAAAAACTTCTTCGACACATCACATGTGGAGGAAGTCATTGAACTGGTGCTGAAGGTTAATCCGGATGCGGTGATGGTCATCAAATCCACTGTTCCTGTGGGTTATACGGCATCTGTCAGGGAGAAATTCTCATATCGTGAGCGTCAGGCTGACGGCACGATGAAGGTGGTGACTCCGAATATCATTTTCGCACCGGAGTTCCTGCGTGAGTCCAAGGCCCTCTATGACAATCTCTATCCGAGCCGTATAATTGTAGGTTTCGAGCAGGGCAATGCTTTCCTCGAAGAGGCTGCGCACACCTTCGCCCGTCTCATCCACGAAGGAGCATTGAAAGAAGAGGTTCCTGTCCTGTTCATGGGCAGCACCGAGGCTGAGGCCGTGAAGCTTTTCGCCAACACTTATCTGGCGCTCCGCGTAAGTTATTTCAATGAACTCGATACCTATGCTGAGATTAAAGGTCTTGACACTCAGTCTATTATAAATGGCGTTTGTCTGGATCCGCGCATCGGCTCGCAGTATAACAACCCTTCATTCGGCTACGGCGGATATTGCCTTCCAAAGGACACCAAGCAGCTTCTCGCCAATTACAATGACGTTCCTGAGAACCTTATCCAGGCCATCGTGGATTCAAACAGTACGAGAAAGGATTTCATTGCAGACCAGGTACTTACTAAGGCAGGCTACTACAGCAGCAACAGCCAGTGGGACAGCACCCAGGAGAAGAAATGCGTCATCGGCGTATATCGTCTGACCATGAAGTCCAACTCGGATAACTTCCGCCAGAGCGCCATTCAGGGTATTATGAAGCGTATCAAGGCCAAAGGAGCAGAGGTCATCATCTACGAGCCTACTCTCGAGAACGGCACTCTTTTCTTCGGAAGTGAGGTGGTCAATGACCTCGCGGCATTCAAGTCCCGTTCGCACTGCATCATTGCCAACCGCTATGACGTTTGCCTCGATGACGTGAAGGACAAGGTCTATACACGCGACATTTTCAAGAGAGACTAAAGATATGCTGGAATACAATATCTCTTTGTACAGAAAGACAGTCCTCGTGACTGGTGCGGCTGGATTTATCGGCAGCAATTTAGTGAAAAGGCTGTTTCATGAATTCAACGGTATTAAAATCGTCGGAATTGATTCGGTAACAGATTATTACGACGTTAATATCAAATACGCCAGACTCGAGGAAATCGAGGCATTGGACAAGGACTGGACCTTCGTGAAAGCGAGCATTGCCGACAAGGGCATTGTCAATGAGCTTTTCTCCAAGTACCATTTCTCGGTGGTTGTGAATCTCGCTGCGCAGGCTGGTGTGCGTTATTCCATCACTAATCCTGACGCGTATATCGAGAGCAACCTGATAGGTTTCTACAATATTCTTGAAGCTTGTCGCCACAATGAAGTGGAGCACCTTGTATATGCTTCATCGTCAAGTGTTTACGGCTCGAACAAGAAGGTGCCGTACTCCACTGACGACAAGGTGGACAATCCTGTAAGTCTCTATGCCGCGACGAAAAAGAGCAACGAACTGATGGCGCACGCCTATTCTAAGCTCTACAACATACCTTCCACCGGACTGCGCTTCTTCACTGTTTACGGCCCTGCAGGACGTCCGGACATGGCATATTTCGGTTTCACGAACAAACTCGTGAAAGGGGAGACCATCCAGATATTCAACTACGGTAACTGCAAACGTGATTTTACCTATGTGGATGATATCGTGGAGGGAATAGTACGTGTCATGCAGCACGCTCCTGAGAAGCAGAGTGGAGAAGATGGTCTGCCTGTGCCTCCGTACAAGGTCTATAACATCGGCAACAGTCACCCTGAGAACCTCCTCGAGTTCGTGGATATCCTTCAGCAGGAACTGCTCCGTGCAGGAGTTCTCCCGCAGGATTACGATTTCGATTCGCACAAGAAACTCGTTCCTATGCAGCCGGGCGATGTTCCTGTAACCTACGCGGACACCATGCCACTCGAAAACGACTTCGGCTTCAGGCCATCTACACCGCTCCGCGACGGACTCCGCGCTTTCGCCCAGTGGTACAAGCGCTATTATGGAGAGAAGGAGTAGATGAACGACTTCGTGGCGTCGATAATGCTGATGGGGGCGGTTGCATCGACAGACGGCTATCTTCCATACTGGATGACGACCAATCAGTATGGACTGATGCCTGAGTGCAGAGGGGGACTGGCACTGTTGCAGGTTTATTCTCAGAGTGACAAGTCCAGGACTATACAGTACAGCTGCGGCGTTTCATTGGCGACCAATGCCTATCATAATCCACTCGACCCGTCATCCCGGACGGTCAATCTGATGGCCGATGAACTCTATGGCTCAGTCAAGTGGAAGCTCTTGACACTGGACATTGGCATAAAACATAGAGAGAACGACTTTATCGGCGCATCGCGGGAATTGGGCTCATTGTCAGTGACAGGCGGGCATCTTGTGGAGACGGGAAATGCACGCTCTATGCCAGGATATCTCCTCAGTTTGGAGCCCTTCGCCTTGCCATGGACAAGAGAGCATCTGTGGCTCTATGGTGCGTACGGAGATTATATGACGATGGACGACCGCCATGTCGAAGGTGCATTGGTCCACAGAATGAGGGTGGGGCTGCGATATGCCGCGACAGACAGGCTGTCATTCGACGCGGTGATCGACCATTACGCGATGTGGGCGGGTCATCATCCGACGGAGGTCAGTTATCCGGTGACGATAAAGAACTATATCAAGGTGGTGACCGGACGTCATGCAGGAGAAGGCGGAACCATGAGCGACAGGCTGAATGTCATCGGGGACCAGGGAGGAAGTGAGATATTCAGGATTACATATCGTGCCGACAAATGGACTATTACGGCCCAGCACGACATTCCATACAATGACGGTTCAGGAATGGGATTCTACAATTTCCCTGACGGAGTCAATACGCTGTCATTCAGTTTTACTGACAAGAACAGATGGGTAAGCGACATCCTGTACGAACACCAATATACGCTGTACCAGTCAGGACCGATAAACGGTGAGTTGTTCGATGACAAAGGCAATTCCATCACGCCGCCGGGAATATCCACGGTAGGCATCGATGACTACTTCGCCAACTCGTATTACAGATCCGGCTGGACCTATCATGGAAGGGTAATCGGCGACCCGCTGTTCTTGCCGAGAGGCGTGCACGATCAGACGTGGACGTCAGCGCATGTGAATAGGGGCATAGAGAACAATCGCGTGAAGTCGCATCACCTGGGTCTGGGCGGAAAACTTTTCCGCAAGCATCCATATAAACTGATGTTGACATACTCCAAGAATTACGGTATCTACGCTGCCCCATACACAGGTGAGTCACAGATCCAAAAGCCCTGGGGAACAGTCCATGAAACTGGACTGCACCAGATTTCCGCCGCCTTCACAGGCCAGGTCGAATCCGTCTTCCGCATCCCCGGCCTCTCCGTCCTGTACGGCCTCTACCTCGACAAGGGCCAGCTCTACCAAGACGCCATCGGCCTCACCGTCGGTGTCAGATACACCCTCGGCCACGGGGAAGTGAAACATAATGAAACTTCTCATAAACCTTTGTAATATTGGGATTTATGAATATCTTTATGTAAAGAATTTGATGATATGTTGGGAATTAAAGTATAATAAAACCGCAAGGAGACATCTCTTAAGAGATATCTCCTATTGGCAATTTGTTTTATCGTCATCGAAAAATTCGATCGTTAGTTTAACCTTTTTCATTGTATATAAAAATTGTGATTGTAAAAAGGATATTGGCCTCTCGAAATAATCTAGACCATCCGAGTTGTAGAGTAAAAAAAAAGAGCAGTTGCTAGGGACAACTACTCTCTTAATTTCGAAAAAGATTAAAGTCTAACCCCTCAAATCCAAATCACATTTTTTATATCTGGAGGCAAAGATATGAAAATTTCTTTGGAAATCAATGTTTTGTAAAAAAAGAAATGGAAAAGACACCTGAATTCGATTATTCAGATGTTCCAGACTACACCGACGAAAACGTAAGCACGAAAGTCGTGAAGATAATCCAGAGCTATGTGGGCGTGGTGAACAAGATGGTTTGGAGGAAATTCTGATCATTGTGCTCTCAAACAGTGCATTTTACGGTGAGTAAGAAGATTAAACTATTATAATCTTTTGGAATATTGGGATTTATGAATATCTTTATGTGAAGAATTTGATGATATGTTGGGAATTAAGGAACATAGCGTTATCGTAACAGGAGAATTTGCTGCAGCAGTAAGGAAAGCAGCAAAAGCCTCTGTCATTGCAAACTCTAAACAGGTATCGCCAAAAAAAGATTCTGGAGAAAAGAAATATCATTTCGATTGGAAATGATGGTATAGATTGAGACGTGTGAATAATTTAACGCCAAACGATATGAAACACTTGGTCATAAAGAACTTCGGTCCGATTCGTAATGCGGACCTTCAACTTGGACAGGTAAATGTATTGATAGGTATGCAGAGTTCCGGCAAGAGCTGCGTACTTAAGACGGCGTGCTATTGTACCTGGGTTGAAAAACGTCTCGAGTTGTCGCAGAAGGTCAACGGTTTCGGTAACGGCTCGGCCTTCATTGACACCATGACCAGCTATTATCAAATGGCAGGATACGTCCATCCGGATACCTACATCGAATTTGAAACCGGACATGTATTCTTCTCATACAGCCATTCAGAAAAGAAGTTTATGATGAGATGGAAAAATGATCATTGGAACTATAAGAGGCCAAAAGTAAGTTATGTCCCTGCCGACAGAAATTTGGTGGCTTCAATTCCAGGGTGGAGTTTCCTTCCATTGGATGGCAACATGCTTGACTTCATGTCAGATTGGGACAGGGCCAGGAAGTTTGTAAAGAACGAGGAGAATTTCTTGAATCTGGGCATGTCTTATTCTTATGACTCCCAGACAAATACGGACAACATAAGACTGGAGAACGGAACTCCGCTGAAACTGAAGGAGAGTTCCAGCGGTATCCAATCGCTCCTCCCCATGTATGTACATCTCGATTATCTTACTGCAGGCCAATACAATGCAGAAGCAGGCAAGATGTCATATGAACAGAAAGAAGAGCGCAAAAATCTTTTGTCAGCCATTTACGCCAATCTCTACGAAAAGGATTTCAACCATGACGAGACGATAGAAGTCGTCACCATCGATGGCGTAGATTATTCTTTTTCCAAGCCAGACCAGGCGAAGAAGTTCAAGTCGATTTGTCAGGAGTATATCAATGTTGATCATAGCGAGATATTCCTTGAAGAGCCTGAGGATAATTTGTTTCCTCCGACTCAATGCCAATTCGTGAATTGGATGCTGGAGCAGATAAAAACGCACGGAGACATGCTTTTCATCACGACACATAGTCCGTATGTTCTGAATCAGTTGATCAAGACAGCCCCGAAAGAATTGTCAGTAATGTTCACTCATCCACAGAAGCCTGCCAGCAGAGATTTTTCCGTAAAGCAGCTCAATGATGAGGAGATACATGAAGCTTACGATAACGGTGTAGATATGTTCTTCAATTTCGAGATGTATGTATGAAGCGGAAGATTTTGAATGTAATGCCTGAGTGCTATGTTGATACAAACCTGATAGAATATCTTCTGGATGGAGTAGTAAATCATCAACATTGCTGCTCAAAGGTAGTGGGCCAGTTGAACAACACATTTGCAGACAAGTTCGCTATCGGAATTATCGATAAAGATAAGGTGGAACTCGGCTACATACAGGATTGTGACGAGATTGCCAAGACTGAGCACCTGACATTATTGAAGCATAAATCCCGTCATCAGTATCTGATTACGATTTCTCCTGCAGTGGATAAATTTGTATTGGACAGTGCTAAAGAGCAAGGAGTCGATACGGAAAAATACAACCTTCCGTCAACTCTGAAGGAGTTCACCAAACTATCCAAGTCAGTCACCTCCAACACGGATGAGCGCTTCAAGAACTTATTCGCAGCAATTAACGGCAACTCTGAATTCCGAGCGTTAAAGATGTCTTTGAAATATTTATTGGACAAGCAGTACAATACGGATATTTCTGAACTGGTACGGATTTTTGGCGGTGAAGAACAAGGGACGAAGCACCTATTGTAATGGATCGCATCAAAGGCGTAACGGCATCATTGACAATAAGTAAGCTAATGGTCTTATGAAGAGAATATTCTCTGTTTCGCTTAGATTGAAAACAATTAACGACACATCCAAAATATTGTGCCATCAACTCAAAACATTAATTATATGCAACTTATATTACTCTCAGGTGGTTCGGGCAAGCGTTTATGGCCACTGAGCAATGACACTCGCAGTAAGCAATTCTTACCATTATTGGCTTCTCCAAGTGGTGGGATGGAGTCAATGATACAGCGAGTGGTGCGCCAAATACGAGAATCAAAGCTTACTGATAATATAACGTTTGCGACTAATTCAGTACAATGTGATTACATCATTAATCAATTGGGCGAAGATGTCAGTGTAGTTACTGAACCTGAACGCCGTGACACATTCCCTGCTATTGCACTTGCAAGTAGTTATCTTTCTAAAGAAAAGAAATGTAGTAGTGACGAAGTCGTTGTCATCATGCCTTGTGACGTGTATACAGAATCGAGTTATTTCGCGACTATAGGCAAAATGGTGGAAACTGTTGAAAAGGACGTTGCCGACCTTGTGCTAATGGGAATCACACCAACATATCCTAGTGAGAAGTTTGGATATGTGATGCCAAAGAAAGATGACTTGATAGACGGCATTGCTATGGTGGAGCGTTTTGTCGAGAAACCTAATATCGATAAGGCGAAGGAACTTCTTGCTCAGGGTGCATGCTGGAATGGTGGTGTATTTGCGTTTCATCTTGGCTACATGATGAATATTGTTGAGCAATATATCCAGGCCGAAACATTTCAGGAAACACACAAACGGTATGCGGAATTTCCGAAAATCAGCTTTGATTATGAGGTTGCTGAAAAGGCTCAGTCTGTCGCTGTTGTTCCTTTCGCAGGCAAATGGAAAGACCTTGGCACCTGGAATGCCTTGTGTGAGGAATTGCCAAGTACTCACATCGGCAATGTGATGATGGGAGAAAACAACATAAATACGCATGCTGTTAATGAATTGGGGATTCCTGTCTTCTGTGACGGATTGAAGGACGTCATTGTCGCCGCTTCTCCAGATGGTATTATGGTATGCAACAAGCAGAACTCGGAGAAGATAAAGGATTACGCCAATAAACTTGCTACGCGTCCAATGTATGAGGAGCGTCGCTGGGGCTCCTACAGGGTGTTGGATACTTCGAAGTTTGAAGACGGCACAAATTCTTTAACAAAGTTGGTGCACCTCACTGCCAGAAAAAACATAAGTTATCAGTTGCATCGCCACCGAAGTGAAGTATGGACTTGCGTTGACGGAGAAGGAATATTCGTTTTGGATGGCGAACGCCGACAAGTGAAGCGTGGTGATGTCTTGAATATTCCTCTTGGGTGTCGCCATGCCATAAAAGCTATAACGGATTTAACTTTTATAGAAGTGCAGATTGGTAATCCACTTGTGGAAGAAGATATAGAACAATTTGAGTTTAAATGGTAGAGAATGTAAGTTTCTTCACCGAAGAAAAAAAATTTTAATACGATTATGAGTAAACAGAACATTGCCCTTATTACAGGTATTACAGGTCAAGACGGTTCTTATTTGGCGGAACTGTTGTTAGAAAAAGGTTATGATGTACATGGTATAATTCGCCGTTCATCTGTAGATTACCGTGAACGTATCGCTCATCTTGAAGGTGAGCCGCATTTCCATCTGCACTATGCCGATCTTGGCGACTCCATGTCGATAGTTGGTGTCGTTGCGGAAGTACGTCCTACTGAAATATATAACCTTGCCGCACAGAGCCATGTGCAGGTAAGTTTCGATTCTCCAGAATATACGGCAGACGTGGATGCTGTTGGTGTGCTCCGCATCATTGAGGCGGTACGTAAGGTTGGTCTCACCAATACATGTAAGATATATCAGGCTTCTACATCTGAACTTTATGGTAAGGTGGAAGAAGTTCCGCAAAATGAGAATACCCCGTTCCATCCTTTCAGCCCTTATGCGGTAGCTAAGCAATACGGTTTCTGGATTATGAAGGAATATCGCGATGCATACAATATGTTCTGCTGCAATGGAATTCTCTTTAATCACGAATCAGAACGCCGTGGCGAGACTTTCGTAACACGTAAGATTACTCTTGCTGCAGCTCGCATAGCGCAAGGCTTACAGGATAAGCTATACCTCGGTAATCTTGATTCGCTCCGTGACTGGGGCTATGCCAAGGACTATGTGGAATGTATGTGGCTTATCCTTCAGGCCCCGAAACCGGAGGACTTCGTTATAGCTACAGGCGTACAGCACAGCGTGCGTGAGTTCGCCCAGTTGGCTTTCCGCTATGTGGGCATAGAACTGAAATGGGAAGGCAAGGAAGAGAACGAAAAAGGTATATGCGTAAGTGGACCGGAAAACCTCGTTGGCAAGACACTTATAGAGGTGTCACCCGACTTCTACCGTCCTACAGACGTGGTGAATCTTTGGGGAGATCCGGCTAAGGCAAAGGCGAAACTCGGCTGGAACCCGAATACCACAACATTCGAGGAACTCGTCAAGATTATGGTTGACCACGATATGGCAAAGGTCGCTTCAGAAGGAGCCGCAGCCAAAGTGCGCATGAACCTTGCCGAATATCTTGAAAAGGGAATTGTTAAATAATAAGTGGAAATGCTAGGCAAAGAAAGTAAAATATATATAGCGGGACACCATGGATTGGTGGGTTCCGCTATCTGGAATAACCTGAAAGCTCGCGGTTACAATAATCTTATAGGCCGCAGTCATAAGGAATTGGACCTGACCAATCAGCAGGCGGTCACACGTTTCTTCGATGAGGAACGCCCCGACGCCGTTGTATTGGCTGCTGCTTTCGTTGGAGGTATCATGGCCAACTCGCTCTATCGTGCTGACTTCATCATGCAGAACATGAAGATGCAGTGCAACGTGATAGAGAATGCTTATAAGCATGGAGTGAAGAAACTCCTTTTCCTCGGTTCGACATGTATCTATCCTAAGAATGCTCCGCAGCCGATGAAGGAGGATTGTCTGTTAATCTCTCCATTGGAATATACCAACGAGGAGTATGCCATCGCGAAGATTGCTGGACTTAAGATGTGCGAGTCGTACAACCTTCAGTACGGTACCAACTACATCGCCGTGATGCCTACCAACCTTTATGGACCTAACGATAACTTTCATCTGGAGAACAGTCATGTTATGCCAGCCATGATGCGTAAAATCTACTTGGCTAAGCTGATTCACGAAGGCGATTGGCGCAGTATTGAGTTAGATATGAACAAGCGCCCTATTAACCCTACCGATAAGCTTCGTGCCATTATCGGAGATGGAAACGTAGATGGAAGCAACTCTCATGAGCGTATCCTCAAGGCATTGGAGTTTTACGGTATATACAATAATAAGGTGGTGTTGTGGGGAACAGGTGCACCGCTTCGCGAGTTCCTTTGGAGCGAAGATATGGCTGATGCCAGCGTACACGTATTATTGAACGTAGATTTCAAGGATATTATCGGCATAGAAAAATACAGCAGCGTGTTCTATGGTGCCAAGACAGACGGAATGGTGGACCGTAATAATTCAGAGGGACGTGGCGGTGCCATCCCATCATTGGGCGAGATCCGCAATTGCCATATCAATGTAGGTACAGGAAAGGAACTCACTATCCGTGAACTTTCAGAAATTGTGGTGAGAACCGTTGGTTTCGAGGGTGTGGTAGAATTCGATGCAACCAAACCTGACGGAACGATGCGCAAACTTATAGATGTAAGCAAACTGCATTCACTTGGTTGGACACACAAGGTTGAGATTGAGGATGGTGTTCGGAAACTCTTTGAGTGGTACAAAGAAAGCTTGAACAACTAATTAGGCTAATCGTAACAAGTGAATACATGCTACAGTTGTCATTGTAGCATCCCTGTTCTTTGGTCGGAAATTGTGTGTGTAGAGCATACTGGATGTGTTCAAAAAACATTCTCAGAACTTGTTGAAAAACTCCAAGGCATGTTCTTCTCTTGTACGGCGGGCATTGATTGTGTAAGATGCTAAGGCATTTGCAAATGAGCAAGAGGAGGCGATAGAGTTGTATATCCGTAGGCAATAAGTATAATAATTAAAAGAGCCAACACCTATTAATTTGGGAATTGATAAGTATTCAATAGCGGTTGTTGTTTTCTGTAAATATAAAAACGATGGGAGATATATCAAATAGCACTAGAGTTGCAAAAAATACCCTTTTGTTGTATATGCGAACTATTCTTGTAATGGTCATATCGTTGTTTACGAGTCGTGTTGTACTTAATTCATTGGGTGTTGAGAATTTTGGTATATATAATGTCGTGGGTGGAATGGTGGCAATGTTTTCAGTAATTTCAGGAGCATTATCATCAAGTATTAGTAGGTATATTACATTCGAACTTGGAAAAGGTAATGATTCGAATAGGTTGTCAATTATATTTTCAACAAGTGTAAATATTCAAATTGTTATAGCTGTATTGATAGCTGTTTTAGGTGAAGTTGTAGGTCTTTGGTACATTTTTAACAAGATGACAATACCCTTGGATAGGATTAATGCTGCAATCTGGGTGTTACAATGCTCCTTACTTACATTTTGTGTCAATCTTGTAAGTGTGCCATATAATGCTTGTATAATAGCTCATGAAAAAATGTCGGCTTTTGCCTATGTGAGTCTTTTGGAAGTTACTCTTAAGTTGTTAGTTGTCTATTTATTATGGATATCTCCGATTGATAAGCTAATTGCTTATGCCTTACTTTTAGTTGTTGTTGCTATATTGATACGTTTGGTCTATAGTTTTTATTGTAAACGACATTTTAAAGAGGCTACATATCATTTTGTCATAGACAAGGCATTGACAAAAGAGATGACAAGCTTTGCTGGTTGGAATTTCTTTACCAATACTTGTTATATATTTAATACTCAAGGTGTGAGTTTGCTTATAAATAGTTTCTTTGGTTTAACTTTAAATGCTGCTCGAGGTATTGCAACGCAGGTTGATACTGCAATTATGCAATTTGTGAATAACTTCATGACTGCTCTTAATCCCCAGATAACCAAAAGCTATGCAGCAGGTGAATATGAAAACATGAATCACTTAATATGTAGAGGCGCAAAGTTTTCTTTTTATTTGGTACTTTTATTTACTCTGCCCGTATATCTTGAAACAGAATATATTTTACAGCTTTGGTTAAAGATTGTTCCAGATAATACTGTTGTTTTTCTTCGTCTTACAATGATAGGATCTATGGTATCTATGTTGGGAAATACAGGATATGTTGCATGTATGGCGACTGGTAATATAAAAAGGTATGTCCTTATTCTAACAACCATAGGATGTTTAGTCTTTCCACTCACATGGTTGGCTTTCTCTTTGGGACTTCCTGCTGAAGCTGCTTATTTTGTTTTTATTTTAGTTTATTTGGGAGTAGATATAATCCGTTTGTTTCTTATGAAACAAATGTTGAATTTTACACCTATTATATTTGTGAAAAAAGTTGTATTTCCGATATCCATAGTAACGCTTTTTTCTTTCATTTTGCCAACTTTGCTTCATTCCCAAATGGAATCAGGTTTTGTAAGGTTAATTGCTGTTCTTATCGCAAGTTCCTTGTCATCCGTATTGTGTATAGAAATGTTTGGCTTGACATCGAATGAGCGAAACTTCATTAATGGTAAGATGAAGGGAATAATTAAAAGGATATATAAATGAATCCAATAAAGTCTACTTTACGTTTTTTATCTAGGGGTTTTCAATATATGATTTCGGGTGTACCAAATCATACTGTTAATGTAAATGTTATTTCACTCGCATCGTCTGATTTGCTAAAAGGCCGCTGTGCTCTTATTACGGGAGGCACTAGTGGTATTGGTTTTGAAATAGCTAAAGCATTTATTAATGCTGGTGGAACGGTTGTTATTACAGGCCGTTCACAAGACAGAATAGATGCTGCGTTGTCCAAGTTGCATAAAGGTAAATCATTTGGTCTTGTATTAGATAATACTAATGTAGGTTCTTTTGACAGTAAGTTTACAGAACTTCTATGTGTATTAAACCAGGCAAATGTACACCAAATAGATATTTTGGTGAATAATGCTGGTGTTAATGGGAAGGGCATGCCAAATGCAACTGAAGAAGAATATGACAAGATACTTGATACGAACTTAAAGGGTGTTTTTTTTCTTTCTCAGATGTTTGGAAAGTATCTAGTTCGAAATAACATCAAAGGGAATATTTTGAATATTGCTTCGGCGTCTTCTTTACGACCTGCAGATTCTGCATACTCTGTATCCAAATGGGGTATAAGAGGTCTTACGTTGGGTTTGGCAAAATCATTAGGAAAAGAAGGTATTACAGTAAATGGTATAGCACCAGGTCCAACTGCAACATCCATGTTAATAAAGGATGATAATGCTAATATGTATTTAGGTAGAATACCATTAGGACGGTACATAATGCCTGAAGAAATAGCTAATATGTCAGTTATTTTAGTAAGCGATATAGGAAGGTCAATTATGGGTGAACTAATCTATATGACTGGCGGAGCTGCAAATCTTACATACGATGATGTTAAATATGAATTTTAAAAAAAATATGTATACTATACAAGAAAATGTTCGTATCGTTGTTTCCTTGCTTAAGCAATATAACATACGTCAAATAGTAGTTAGTCCTGGTGGTACTAATATTCCTGTATCTCAGGCAGTACAAGAGGATCCTTTTTTTAAGTGCTATTCCGTACCAGATGAGAGAAGCGCATTATATTTTGCAATTGGTGTTTATTTGCAAACAGGAGAGGTTGTAGCTGTTTCATGCACAAGTGCTCAGGCTACAAGAAATTATGTTCCAGGACTCACTGAAGCCTTTTATAAGCATGCTCCAATTCTTGCTATAACTACAGCTAAGTTGGAGAGATTCCAGTATCAAGACTATATGCAGGCTCCGGACCAATGTTCTTTGCCTAAGGATTCCGTTAAAAAATCATTTGACTTACCGCCTATTACAGATGATAATACACGTCTCCAATGCTATCATAATGCAAAGGAAGCTATCTTGGAAATTTCGCATGGTAATCCTGGACCGGTTCAATTGAATATACGTATTAATGACTCTCTGCAGGGACAATTTGAAGAAATAGAACTTCCTGTAGTTAGGGCTCTAAAACGTTATATGGTATGGGACGAGTGGCCTTCATCAGAAATGGCTGACAAGAAAGTACTTATAGTTATAGGAGAACATCGTCCTTTTACAAAACGTCAACAAATGGCCCTTGACACATTCTGTAATTCGCATAATGCTGTGGTTTATGTAAATCATCTTTCAAATTATAGTGGAACATACAGTATTCAAGCAAATATGTTGGTCTCTTGTGGAGGTTTTTCTAAACTAAAGCCAGAACTACTCATTACGATAGGAGGTCAAACAGGTGATTATTCTATATATGGAGCATTAAAGAATCTGAATGGTGCAGAGCATTGGCGTGTTGCTGAGGATGGTGCATTTGTGGATACTTATGGAAAGTTAACTAAGATATTTGAGTGCCCAGATTATTTCTTCTTCGAAAAGATGGCGGCTAATACAAATAGCACTCATTCTTATTATGAAGAATGGAGCACTTTAAATGATGCCATTAACTATGATATAGAATTGCCTCTTTCTAATCTTTATGTTGCTCAACAGATGTATCAGAAAGTACCTAAGAATAGTATAATGAACTTTGCTATTCTGAACAGTCTGAGATGCTGGAGCTATTTCCCTCTTGAACCGTCTATACAAGGATATGGAAATGTAGCTGCATTTGGTATTGATGGTTGTAATTCAATGTTGATAGGCGAAAGCATGAATACGGATGAGCTTTGTTTTATTGTAACGGGTGATTTAGCTTTCTTCTATGACATGAATTCATTAGGTATACGTCATATAAAAAATAATGTTCGAGTCCTTCTCATCAATAATTGTGGTGGGGCTGAATTTAAAATTATGACACGTAATTGGAAGACTAAAGTAAGCGTGGATGATTTTATTTCTGCTAATGGTCATAATGGCTCTGCTAAAGGTTGGGCTGAGAACTGTGGATTTAAATATATAGGTGTCACAACAAAAGAAGATGTCAATAAGTCTGTGGATGTTTTTACTCAGAATTCGGATAACCCGATACTTATGGAGGTTTTTACAAGTGAAGATGATGAACGAAACGCTATTGATGCTTTTTTGTCGGCTAATAAGTTTACCACAGCTCAAGGAAAAATGGCCAAAATAGTAACTTCAATTGTTGGTGAATCCGGAAAACAAGTTATAAAGAAAGTTTTAGGGAAATCATAATAAAAACAGAAATGAGTATTCGACAGTTTGTTTACAAATATTTGTGGTGGACATATCGTCCGATTAAGAGTTTATATAAAGGATATAAAACCAAAAGATATAATCTCAGTGAAATAGAGAGAGTACGAGAAGAAAGTAAGGTATCTACAAAACGTATCTTCTATTTAGGTATTACTGAACAGCCAAATCTTGGAGATATGGGACAACATTATTGCATAAAAAAATGGATAAAAGAAAACTATCCTGATTATGCAATGATTATGGTGGAAAGTACGGTAATTACTAATCCTACTACCAATGCTTTTTTTGATATGTTTAAGAGTGTTTTCAATGAAACAACTGATAGAATTGTTATTCAAAGTGGATATTGTACACAAGATTTGGGAGGTGATCATCCATTGATGCATCGTTTGGTATGTGATCAAATGAAGACTGCAAAAATACTTATGATGCCTCAGACCATCTACTTTCAGCATGAGGAAAATCGTAGAAGATGTTCAAAAAACCACAATCAAGCTAGAAATATGTTGTTTCTAGCTCGTGACCAATATTCTTATGAGCAAGCAAAGGAAATGTTTCCAGACATTCATGTAGAAGCTTTCCCAGATATCGTGACTACTCTTATTGGAACCTTATCGTTTAATAATAAGCGTAATGGCGTGTGTCTTTGTACCAGAAATGACGGAGAGAAATTGTATAGTTGTGAGGAAATAGAAACATTGAAAACTCGATTGGAATCAAATGGTATATCGGTTTCTTGTAAGGATACACAAGGGAAAAGACCATATCAAGAAATTCGTGCGAATTTACAAAGTTTTATAGAAAGTGAAATAGAAAGTTATTCTCACTTTCAGGTTACAATAACTGATAGATACCATGGTACTATTTTCTCACTTTGTGCAGGAACGCCAGTAATTATAATTAAAACTACGGACCACAAAGTAACAACTGGAGCTGATTGGTTTAAGGGAGTATACGATGATTATGTTTATGTGGCAAAGGATCTTGACGATGCTTACCGCTTGTTTAATGTTGTAATAAGTAAAAAATTGACAAATCGTCTTTCTCCTTATTTTAAGGTGAACTATTATGATAAACTAAAGAATTTATTTGAGTAAAATAATATGCGAGTGTTATTTACTTCGCATTTGTTCTACGATGAGCCAGGATATAGCGGTGGAAGTTGGATAAATGCATTAATGGATTTATTGAAGGACATTCAAGGTATCGAAGTAGGTATTATATACCCCTCCTATAGTAGAAATGAACCTTATCGGGCGAAAGGTATAAGTTATTTTCCCATTAAAATAAGCCTAAACCCGTTCATAAAGATAAAAAACACATTTTGCACTTCAGCCCAATTAGTAAAGGATGATTGTACTGTAAATAGGTACGTAGAATCTTTTCATCCCGATATTATACAGATGTTTGGATTAGAGACCTGCGTTTCGAGTATTGTGAAATGCATAACAACAGTTCCGGTTGTTGTACATATCCAAGGAATATGCGAACCATGTCTTAAAGCTTGGTTTCCAAAAGGATTTACGAAATACAATGTATGGAGTCGTTATCCATTCAAACAGAGATTATTTAGAAAAACAATTGTTGATAAGTACTATAGGTTTAGAAACCTTACTAAGATAGAGAAAAATAATTATAGATGTTATCATTATTATTTGGGAAGGACTCAATGGGACAAGGATATGAGTCTTAAAAATTCTCCAAATCGTAAATATTATGTCTGTAATGAGGTAATTAGGTCTGACTTCTACGAACAAACATGGCATAAAACAGAAGAATTACGTTTAGTTTCTATAAATAATGGGGAGTTGTATAAAGGATTTGATACAATCCTTTTAGCAGCCCATAGTTTGACAAAGAAAGGTATCTCTTTTGTGTGGGATGTTTATGGTATTTCTGCCAATGCCCCTATCATAAAAATAGTAGAAGAAATCTTGGGATATAATTTTAATGAAAACAATGTACGATTTAATGGAAAGAAAACGGCATCTGAACTTGCTAAGGAACTTTCAAGTACTACATTTTATGTCCATCCCTCGCATGTAGATAATAGCCCTAATTCTTTATGTGAAGCACAAATAGTAGGAACACCAACTATTTCTACTAATATAGGAGGAATTCCATCACTCGTCAAAGATGGAGTTACTGGATATTTGTTTGATGATGGTGATTTTGAACAATTGAGTAATATTGTAACTGGTAAATATATGTTAGATGATGAATTGACGAATATTTCTGTAAATGCTAAACATGTAGCTTTCTTGCGACATGACAGGAGCGGAATTGTTGAAAATTTATTAAAAACATATCAAGAAATAATATTAGATTTTAATGAATACACTGACAAATAATATAAGACAGACATTGCTAATAGTTCTTTTCACAATGGCACTTTTTGCGAGTTATCCATATGTGTTCAGTCAATTTATAGCAATGCCAAACCCTATCCTGCTAAATGGTACAATATTGTGTGCAACACTTGTAATAGCCCTTACTGCTAGAAAGGAATTTATTAAGTTTCCCCAAAAAATTAATATAATTGTAATTATACAATTTGTAGGATATTTTTTACTTGGAATAATTCATAATGATAAACTTGATTTTGTTAGGTGTTATTTTTTGATAATTGTTTATTTGCTTCTTTTGTGTTTGTATAATGCTGGTACGCTTTTTAAATATATTAAATTTAATAATTATTTGTTGTCTTTGCAATGTGTTCTAGGAGTGGTTGCTTTTATTTTGTTCTTCAATGGGCAATTATCACCTATTTTTTCTTTTGAGAATACAGATGGGAGAATAGCTTATTGTTATGGTCTGACTTGTTCAAATGCTGTTGTTGGTAATGTTATAAGAGTTGCTGGTTATTTTGATGAGCCAGGAGCATTGGCTTTTTGGGGTATTTATGCGTTAATTTTAAATAAAACTTTTATTGAGGATAAAAAGGTAGAAGCGATATTAATATTTTGTTTGTTGTTTACATTATCAGTTGCATATTATATTCAAGTTTTATTGTACGTATTATTGTATTATGGTTCATCAATAAAGAAAAATATATTTTATATAATATTTATAGTGACATTGCTTGTCGGTTTTTTTGTATATGTAAATAATAATAACGATTCCACACTTTATGAGTTAACGATAGGACGTTTTGAGGTTAATAATGGTGGTGTGACAATAGAATCGGAACGTTCATTGTTGGCCGAAAGAGCTAAAAGGGTTTTTGAAAGCAGTCCGGTTTTTGGCGTTGGACAAACAACTATTAGAAGTGGTGAATATATGGGTGATAATGAATATGAATTATTAGCCTCTGATGGTATTGTCGGTATGTTTTTAATATATTTCCCACTTATTGTTGCAGCAAGAGGTCGGAAAAATCGTAAAAAATTTTTGTTTGCTTCCACTATTCTTTTTGCTGGTTATCTTCAAAGACCTTTTCATTGTTCTGTTATTCATTTTGCTATGTTTTACATATATGTTATAGCCGCAATATTATATTCCAATAATAAACTTTATATTCAAAATAGTTAATGTGGGATTTTATACTTTTTGAAACTCTGTATAATAGTATTAATCATTGTACGGATTTATGTAATATAGCTCGTCTATTGCGTGATAGCGGTTATCATGTTGCGATTGCAGATGTTTTTCATGAGGCAGAATACTGTAGGGTAGAAGGGATTCCACATGTTAAAGTTGGTGCAAAATGTAAAGCTTCATTACGTCCTAGCTCAGCACGTACTTCTGTTGGACGCTATTATGAAAATCTTAAAAATAGATATATAATTGACAGATATTTATGTGAAGTCGTTGATGAATTGGCTCCTATTACAAAGTATCTTTATGCGGGTACAATGATGATAGGTATGCCATTTATGTGGTTGAAGAAAATACCTAAAGATAAAATTGTTTTTTTCTGGGGGCTCAGAAGTTATTATTTAACATATTACAAAAGATTACATCTTAAATATGAAACATTCAGTTCAAAAATAATTTCTAATTATTATCTCCACAATAGTAATGTTCGTTTGTTTGTATCTGATGAAATTATTAGGAAAGAATTTATAGAGCTTGGTTTTCAACCATGGCAATTAGTTCTAAGACCAGAGCGTGTGCTTGATAAATGTTCAGGTAAAAGTGTAGGATGTGAGAAAAAAGATCAAGATGGCATATGTAATATATTATGTATTGGTTCTTTGCGCCCTCAAAAGCGTGTAGATTTATGTATGCAAGCGTTGAATGAATTGGGAGATATTGACATATTGTTTACAATAGCGGGAAAAGCTTCAGAAGAGCATGGCTATAGCAAACGATTATCAGAATTGATAAATGGTCACAATAATATTAAGCGTGTAGATAAGCGTTTGTCAGATGAAGAATATAACTTGTTAATCAATTCTTGTGACTACCTTTTACTTTGTGACGAGAAACAGTTATCGTCAGTAACTAATGGTACAATGTCGGAAGCCCTTCTTGCAGGTAAGCCTATAATTGCTCCTGATTACGATCCGTATCAAACAATTGTTAATAAATATGGGGTAGGTATTTTGTATGACATCAATGATCCAGGTTCAATACAGAAAGCTCTTGTTAAGGCGGAAAATACAGATCCTAAAGTATTTAAAAACGATATAAATCAATTTGTATCGAGATTGGAATATCCAAGTGTGCTGAAAGAATTTAAATCTGAAATCGATATATCTTTAAAACATAGAATATGAAAAAGTTTCAATACTTGTTTTTTAAACTTCTCTCAAAAATATTTCATAATAATGAAATCAAGCATAACTTTCTAAGGCGACAAGGTATACAAATCGGTGGAATATTGTTGCGAATATTTGTACCGCTGAGAGTTTCTTGATACGTATAGGAAATAATGTTACTGTTGCCGAAGACGTACAGTTTGTAACTCATGATAATTGTATAATGAAGGTAGTCCCTTCGTGTTATAATTTATTTGGTTATATCGTCATTGGAGATAATTGTTTTATTGGTCAAAGGTCTACTATTATGTATGGAGTTACCCTTGCCAATAACATAATAGTAGCTTCTGGTAGTGTTGTTTGCAATAGTTTTGATGAAGAAAGGATTATTATAGGCGGTAATCCTGCTAAAAAGATAGGAACATGGGACTCATTTATTGCAAAATCTCAGGATATGGCAATGAGTCGCTATGAAGTAAAAGAAATGATGATAAAGCATCCCGAGAAGTTTGTCAGAAAAAAAATACGAAAATGAATAACCCACTAGTAAGTATTGTTGTCCCCATTTATAATATGGGTGATAAAATAGAATTGTGTGTTAAGTCAATACTTTGCCAAGACTATTCTAACTATGAAGTTATTTTAGTTGATGATGGCTCGCAAGATAATAGTCTTGAAGTATGCAATAGGATTGCATCGACATCACAAATCGTAAAAGTTGTACATACAGAGAACATGGGCTCTGGTCCTGCTCGTAATTCAGGTATTGATTGTTCAAAAGGAAAGTATATATATTTTCCTGATGCGGATGATTATATTGAACCGAACACATTAACAATTCTTGTTAAGTCTATACAGGAGAATGAGGCTGATTTGGTTGTCTTTGGATTTCGAAATGTCAATACTAAAGGTATCATAACATCTGTTAAACAATATCCGGACGTATTTAAAGAAGGGAGTGAAATCCGTGCGGATTACAAAGATTATATGACGATTATGTCCAAATATGGAATACAAGGTGCACCTTGGAATAAATTCTTTGATTTGGATGTTATTCGTAAATATGGTGTTAGATATCCTTCTTTGAGGCGTCATCAGGATGAAGGGTTTATTGGACGTTATATGTGTTATGTAAAACGTGTTCATTTCATAAGCGATGTGCTTTATACATACTATACAAATGATTTAACGCTTGAATGGAAGAAATATCCAGTGGATTACGTTGATGCAGTTATTGGTTTGAATGAAGTGCGTAAGGAAACAATATTGACATGGAATAAAAATGATAAGATTACACATGAACTTATATCAAAAGAATATATCTGTAATGTTATAAAGTCGTTGGAGTTATCTTTCTCTCCTAAAATGAATTTTGATAGGAAGCAAAGAAAAAAATGGTTACGTCAAGCAATTGATAAGACGGGTATACGCCATGTTGCAGAACCGAGCATATTGCGTCCTTATCAAAGAATAATGATGGCTATAATTAAGCGTATGCCTTTGCTAATATTATATTTGGCGTTATATGGAAAGGTTTCTATAGAATTTAAAAAGAAAAAATAAAAACTTTATAAAAATGATACCTACTATTTCAGTAGTTGTCCCCGTATACAATGCTGAGAATTATATAAGTCGTTGCGTGGAAAGTGTGTTAGATCAAACTTATTGCAATTGGCAAATGATTCTCGTTGACGATGGCTCTAAAGACAAAAGTCTGGAGATTTGTCAGAAATATGCAGAAGAGGACGATCGTATCAATTTGATACATCAAGAAAATGCAGGTCCTGGTATTGCCCGTAATGCGGGCATAGCTAAGGCTTCTGGTAATTATGTTGTTTTCATCGATTCAGATGATTATATAGAAAAGGATTATTTTCAACTCCTTTCGACGCATGATGAAGATGTTGTTTTTATCAATGTTCGTGACGTTGATGAGGATGGACGTGTGCTTAAGGAAGATTTTATGGCTAAGAATAAAAATCTCTCAATCGAGACAATTTTGCGTTGTCAGATGACAGGCAAAATTGATTGGGGGGGGGTAAGAAAGGCCTTGAAAATTAATATTTTACAAGAAAATAATGTAAAGTATACAAAACATAAAATCGGCGAGGAAGCACTGTACAGTTTTCAAGTATTGTGGTATGCAAAGTCTGTAGCGTTCATTGATAAGCCTCTTTATAACTATGTGCAGAGAGGTGACAGCCAGTCTCATTTAAAGGTGGATGATCCTTGGGGAGGAGTGGCTTTAGCAATGAAAGATAAAGTACAGGAAATGGATTTGTATCCTAAGTTCGCTAACACCATCAATGCTTTTCTCCTCACGGCATCGGCTGTTTCTGCCAATTGTCTTGCCAATAACTATCCGTTTTCTTCATATCTTACCGAAGTAAAGAGATGTAGAAGACGATTGAGCGAGGTAATAGACAAAAAATATCCAATAGATAGAAACAATATGAGTGGCAAGGCCCGCATTGTGGGATGGTTGCTGCAACACGGTTTTTATTTATTGATTTGGGTATTGGCAAAGCTTAAGTCTATGAAAAAGTAACCATACAAAGCTGTGCTTCCAGTCGTAGTTTTTTCAAAATTGGAAGTATGGCAAAATACTCTATCATTACTCCTCAATTCAACTCCTTTGAACTGATGGACAAATATTTTGATTCTTTGTTGAATCAGACGGTAAGGGACTTTGAAGTGGTCATTGTTGATGACTGTTCTACAGACGGATCTTGGAAGAAATTGCAAGAGTATGTTAGGCAATCTCCTTTACAGATAACCCTTCTTCAAGCTGAGAAAAATAGCGGACCTGGTAATGCGCGTAATATGGGCATTGAGGCTGCCAAAGGCGAGTGGATAACATTTGTGGATAATGACGATTGGGTGGCAAGAGATCTTCTTGAGAAGATAGATGCAGTTATCAAGAAAGAAAAAGTCAATTGCGTTATCTATGACTATTATGCTTGGTTAGATGGAAATACAAGTATATCAAGATCTATGTATATTAATAAGAGAGGTAAGAAATCTGTTTCCGAATGTATGATTTCGGTACGAAATCATACATTCGGAAAGTTCTACAAACTTTCTGAATGTCAGCATGTGCGTTTTCCGAAAATTCGTAGATGTGAAGATGTGGCATACGTATGTCAGGCTATTGCTGCATGTGGCAATGCTTACTATTTGAACGAACCTCTTTATTTCTATCGCCAACGTCCTACGTCTTTATCTAACAATGCGAAAATGGACCATAGTGATATGGTAAATGCTTTTGCAATACTTGAGGATAAGTTCTTGAAGAAGTATCCGCTTGAGATGAAGAATAAATCGGTTACAGACATTCTGTATGGTGCCCTTTTGATGATGTGTAAGTCTGGAAAGGATAATACTACAATACTTAATTATATAAAAGAGTACGAGAAGAAGTATCCAGAGTGGTGGAAGTGTGAGATTATAAAATATCTTGGCAAGCCTAAAATTGCATTCTTGAAATGTGCTCAGTGGCATTTTGTGCCAGGAATTAAATTGATAGCATACTTACATTCGCAGATGATAAAGAAAGGTGCATAAAAGGGACGTCTAATTGGATAAAAGAAATCAAAACAATGAGTTTAGAACAAAAAATAAACTACCAGTTGAACAAAGTTCCTGGAGTTAAGAAATATATCAAGCGAGCATACCAGTTGGGGTGTTATGCTGTGAGTAAGAAGATAAAGTCGGAGGGCAACATTATAAAGGTGTCGCCTGAAGATCCTTCGCATGAATATTTCTTTGGTTACTACGACAAGTCGCCATGGGATGCCTCTATGCGATATATGATTTGCATGAGAGCCAAGGATACTTGGAGTGAGCCAGACCCTTTGGGTACAGCAGATATCCTGCTTATCGACACAGAGAATGGCAATAAGATAAAGCATATAGCAACTACGCATACTTGGAATGTGCAACAAGGATGTATGGCACAATGGTTGGGACCAGACTTCAAGTCTCACATATTGTATAATGATATGCGAGATGGCAAGTATTGCTCTGTGATACTTGACGTAGAGACTATGGAGGAGCGAATTCTGCCAAGGCCTTGTTATACAGTATCCGCTGATGGGAAGACTGGCTTGAGTTTGGACTTCTCTCGTCTTCACAGTCTGCGATTGGGTTATGGATATGCAGAACTGCCAGAGGCAACAAAGGGTATAGCTTTACCTGATGCTACTGCCGTGTGGAAAATTGACATTGAAACGGGGAATACAATAGATTTGTTGAAATATACCGATTTTGCAAGCTTTGAGCCTCGACATGAAATGGAGGAAGAGGGAAGTGTTCATAAGGTGAACCATTTGATGTTCTCGCCAAACGGCAAGCGATTCATGGTGTTGTATCGTTGGTTCTGTGGTCAAAGGAAGTACACCCGCTTGATAACGTGCAATATTGATGGTTCTGACATGTATGTGCTGAGCGACGATGATATGGTGAGCCATTGCTATTGGAAGAATGACGAGGAAATCATTGCTTTTGAAAGGAAAAAGGAGTTTGGTCCTGGATATTATCTGATGAAAGACAAGACACAAGAATGGACCCATATCTGGCCTCAATTAAGCAATGACGGACATCCGAGTTATTGTCCTACCGATAACAATCTTGTAGTGTTTGATACCTATCCAAGCCGTTCGCGTATTCAAGAGATTAAGATAGGGCTTGATACAGACACTAAGGGGGAGAGTGTAAAGGTGTTGGCAAAGGTTTTCTCTCCATTTAAGTATGATAATGACACTCGTTGTGACCTTCATCCACGTTGGAGACAAGACGGAAAGGCTATTTGCTTTGATAGTGTCTTTGAGGGACATAGAGGTCTATACTATGTAAAATTAGATTAAGATGAATAAAATAGCAGTAATTTTACCTGTATACAAGAACGATAAAGTTCCGTATGTTAGACTATCTTTTGACAGTATTCTAAATCAGACATACAAAGATATTCACCTCTTTATTGGGGTGGATGGTCCTGTAGGCAAAGATTTGGAAGAGTGTTTGAAAAGGTATGAGCAGGACTGTCGCGTGACTGTGGAATGGTTTAAGGAAAATCGTGGCCTTGCAATTGTGCTGAATGATTTGCTTGATATCTGTTTTAAGGAGGGTTATGAGTATATAGCCCGTATGGATGCCGATGACATCTCGATGCCTGAGCGTTTTGAAAAACAGATGGCTTATCTGCAACAACATCCTGAAATAGATGTTGTGGGTGGAGCTATTGAGGAGATTGATGAGAATAGCGAGAGTAGGGGAAAGACAATAGTTTATCCGTTGACATCGGATGATTGCTATAATTTCTTTGCTCGCAGAAATCCTCATGCCCATCCTGCTGTTATGTTCCGCAAGAGCTTCTTTGACAAAGCTGGATGCAAGTACCGCCCTGAGTACAGGCAGAACCAGGACACTATGCTTTGGCTTGACGGCATGAAGGCAGGAACAAAACATGCAAACTTACCGGATGTTGTGTTGCGTTTCCGTTTCACCAACTCATTATTCAAGAAGCGTCGTAATGGTTGGGCTTTTGCAAAGAAACAATTGCACGACCGTAAAATCATCAACAAGACCCTTGGGTATGGCTTCGGAGCATCAGTCTTTGGATATATGATGTTCTGTATGTTGGTTTCGCCTCCGTGGGTTAAGAAGATTGCTTATAAAGTGTTTAGATAAGATGCTGGAATTTGAATTTGTACAGATAGCAGTTGGTAATAGAGATAAGTTTTTAGGTAGCCCGTCAGATGAAGAGTGGAAACGACTCTTTTATTTTGCACAGAAGCAATCTTTGGTGGGCTTCCTTTTCTGTGGAATAGAAAGACTGCCCAACGAGCAACGACCTAAAAGGGAATTGCTCTTGAGATGGTATGCTATGGCAGAGATAATAAAAAAATCTAATGCCAAATTGAATGTACGTTGTGCTGAATTGTATAACATCCTAAATGAAGGTGACTTTAAGGGATGTGTGCTAAAAGGTCAAGGTGTTGCTTTGCTTTATCCCAAACCGGAATATCGCCAAAGTGGTGATATTGATATGTGGGTGGGAACATCAGAGGGTAAGCTTGCTTCTGTTTCTTCAGTAGTGTCATACGCAAAGCAACATGGGGTGCAGGTATCGCATGTTGATATTAAGCATGCTGATATGCGGTTCTTCAATGATGCGCAAGTGGAAATTCATTTTAAGCCAAGTTATTCTTATAATTTTGTTTATGACCACCGTCTTACTTCTTGGTTTGGGGTAAAGGCAAAGGAGCAATTTTCGAACTTTGATTCTACTGTAGGTTTTGCTTATCCAACTATTTCATTTAATCTTGTTTATTCTTTGTTGCATATCTACCGCCATCTTTTTTCTGAGGGCATAGGCTTAAGGCAAATGCTGGACTATTACTATATATTGATAAACAGCAGGAAGGATGAGAGAAAGAGTGCGTATGACACCATTTGTCGTTTTGGCATGAAAGATTTTGCTGGTGCGGCAATGTTTGTTTTGCAAGAAGTGTTTGGATTGAAGGATGATTATTTGCTTTGTAAATCGTCAAGAAAGTCAGGTCTATTTATAATGAACGAGATTCTGGAGTCAGGCAACTTCGGAAAATATGATACACGCATAAAAAAGATTAACAAAGAGAAAAGATTCGTGAGAGGTCTTGTACAGTTGGCAAGAAACCTTCGCTTTGTTCGCTACTATCCACAGGAAGTATTGCTCTCCCCAATATGGAAGTGTTGGCATTATGGGTGGAGAAAGTTGCATGGGTATTTATGAATAAGATTTAAAATAATTTAGGGACTGTCGAGAAATGTCCAAATAGTTTTTGGCTTTTCTAACGAATTGATTGGTAAAGTGATAGAAATTTCGTGACTTTGAAAAAGGGAAAAAGATTTCCCCAACCACCGAGAAAAGTGAGAAATTGAGGGAATCGCATAATTAGGGATTGTCGTTTAATGTTTTCAATCTGAGCGAAGCAGCAGACAATCCCTTCAATTTCTGCGTCCGAC